>Ga0265294_10002917_pt1 | contig 22214 bp, 41 predicted proteins | sample MunlanPumphouse3_FD_192504 | JGI IMG/M metagenome (GOLD analysis project Ga0265294, IMG submission 192504) | Groundwater microbial communities from a municipal landfill in Southern Ontario, Canada - Pumphouse #3 | ecosystem: Environmental > Aquatic > Deep subsurface > Groundwater | place... | reverse complement strand
TATTCCCATTGGGTTGCTCCTTGTAAAAGCCTCCCACCTTTCGCTATCTACTCAGTGGGAAGCAGTTTCTTTGTTAAGGTTACTAACTACCTAATTTCACTAAAGAAATTAGTACATACTGGGTTCCGAAAGGTCTTTCAGCAATGTCAATGAATTACGTTGCTCGCAGCCTAAATTGGCATAGATCCGCAGGAAGGCAGAGTAGGCATCCCGGTTCGCCACCTGATGCAACTGGCTACCGTCCAGATTTCCCCATCCCAGAGGTGCAAGTTCGTACTTCTGGATTACACCGTCAGGCTCGAAGTAAATCCTGTTGGGCTGAGTCATGGGGTCGATAACCATCTCAATCGAACCATCACCACCGGAGAAGGTCAGGGTTTCATACCCGCCCTTGAGAATCGTCGGGGCAAAGCGAACGTCGGGCATAAGCAGATTTGCGTATTTCCGGCGCTGTCCAAGTCCCATTCTCATCTTGGTGACTTTCTTACCTGTACGGATACGGGTGAGGTCACAGGCGTTAATCATGAGGTCGAGGGAGAGTTCACGATTGACACTGGAATTGGAGATAATGTTGGCCTTCCATTTGGGGTAAGTGGCGCATGTGATGTTCTCGAAGGTAGCGAGAAGCGTACCGTCATCATACAGACCATCAAGACCAACCATTTCAACCGCCGTATCGGTAGAGGCCCATGCCAAGTCTCTTGCACCCATCTTGACAGCCATAGAACCCGCTACGATGGTAACAGCATTGGTATTGGTAGCACCTGAAGCGTAGGGGTGGCCGTTAAGGTACGTTGCCGAAGGAGTCTCGAAGATAACCACCTTGGTAGAGGGGTTAATAGAGAGAATCCGGGAAGCAGCCGCACAGGTGACAGTCGTATCACCGGCAAGGGTAGCACCAGCGGAGGCGTACATATCAACCATCTGGCCTTCCTGAAAGTACATAACGCCGATGTCGTTGTCGAAGGTTCCCGCCCATGTAGCGTTACCAGTGTAGGAGGCACCCGCAGAGAGTCTACCAAGCTGACCGAATCCGTCCCAATGACACTGGCGGTTCATATCAACCACGATGGACTGATAGATGTCGTCAATCTCATCAGCGAGGGTGTCAACGAAAGCCGCTGCATTGCCCTTCCCGATTTCGATTGCGGGGCCGGTAATCTTAATGGAGCCGTAATTGTACTTGGGTACAATGGTTCCCTGGTCTTTCTTGCCGGTCAGCGGATCAGGCAGGATGGTATCATCAGCCCGTGCGCCCGTACCCTGCGCCCTTGCGTACCGGATACCAAAAATATAACCGTTTCCAGCCGGGGTTTTGTCCGACTTGGGGAACTGGTTGTAGGTGATTGTTTCATCGTTAAACTGATTCACAAGCCCTTCACCGTAGACGTTTTTAAGAGTCTCAACGATGGTGGCTACTGTTGCGTAATCTGACATAATATCCTCCGTTAGCCAGACTTACCCATAAACACTTCTCTTAGGGCTGTCCGTGCTGTTTTTAAGTTGTGTCGTACTTCGGTTACGGGTGCAGCCGGAGTAGAAGAGGCTACTTTGGGAATTTCCAGTTTGCCCTTCCGGTACTCAGCGGCACCTTGCTGTTTCATGGCATCTGCGAAAGCCTTCACGGATTTGAGGATCTCGTTGTAGGTCTTCTTGATTGCCTTCCTGTCCGTTATGTCGATGTCATTTGTCGGGTTAGAGACTCCCATAACCAGAGAAATGAATTTGTGTTGTTCCTTGGGGAAATCCTCGGCGTCCTCCAATAATTCGCTCACAGTCCTTTCGTAGAACCTGACGCTTTCCTGAGCTTCCTTGGCGGCTTTCTCTTTGTCGGACTTGGCCCGTTCCTTGGTTTCCAGTTCCTTGATTTTCTGTTCATATCGCTGGATAGTCTGGTCGGGGTCTTCTTCCTGACGGCGCTTCACTTCTTCCTGCTGCGCCCAGTACGCTCTGTACTTTTTCAGGAGAGCCGAATCTTCGAGAACCTCGTCGATTTTGTCGATGTCGATGTTTTTTCCCTTGACAGCCTTGCCCTTAGCCACAAGATCGGCCAAATCATCAAAGGTAAGGTCATTGGCCTCCATTACGTTCTTTACTGAACGCAAGAGTCCTTTGTCTTTTAGGACTTCCTTGAATCGGGGGTCTTTCCCCCAAGGTAAATCCTCTTCCGCACCATCGGACGGCTTGGTGTCTTTCTCTTTTACGTCCTTGTCGGCCTGTGACGAGGCGGCCAAAGCTACGTCAAGTACATCTGATACTTTGATTTCCGGGTCCGAACCGGATACGGGGGCTTGGGTTACTACTGCTTTAATGTCTGCTGCTTCCATTGATTTTCTCCTGTTTTCTGTTCCAAGAATATTGTCGCCAAAATGCCTGAAACGGTGATTGCGCCAAAAAAAACGGCCCGCCATTTCCATTTGAGTGGAAACAGAGAGCCGTCCAAGTGCTTTGGTGCGGTTATGTTATTTTTTAACTATTCCAGCTTAATATTTTTCCTCATTTCGCAATGCGTGATATTGCCGTTCTCCAACTTGACTATTATGGTTCCCCAATGTTTTGAAATTATCAAGTTTTTTATAATATCCACCAGAGACTTCAATTTGTCCAGAGTAGGAGTGGGTTTGTCCATTATCCGTTCACCACCTGTTGTTCGGGAACACGATTAGGCCATCTTGCGGCTCTGGTTGCATCGGAGACACCCCTTAACTTTGCCGCTGCTCTCATTCTCTCGATAGTTTCAGGGGAGAACACTCTTCCCTTTAAAGCGATACTCATTTTCTCTCTTGTTTCTGATGAAGCAGTCTGACCTTGGCGATGCTTATTGCCCTTACTTTTTTCGCCTATCTTTTTACGAGTTTCCTCAGATGGTATATGCCCCAAATGCGACAATCTTAACTTTTCTAACGTTTCAGGTGTCGGTTTGTGACCAGTATTGGCAATTCTTATTTTCTCCCTTGTTTCCTCTGATACTATTCGGCCCATAAGTGCAGCACTTATTTTATCTCTCCATTCTTGAGGTGCTTTCTGCCCTTTGTTTGGGGCTGGTCTTCCTATCAACTTGGCAACTCTCAGGGCTATTGTTTCCGGTGTCTGTATTACTCCCGATAACCCACCACCACCATCAGTGATATTGTATCCTTTGGGCGTTCTACATTCAAAAGTCTCAATCCAATATTTTTCTTTTTCGTTGAGAATATCTTTCGTTTCAGCGCAATCAATAACGGAGACATTGAAACCATCAATTCCATATTTACTCAATGCCTTGCCTATGGGATACTTTTTACTTTTAATATGTGAAGCAATCCTCTTCTTTAATGGATGTTTTGTCTGCCCGATATAAATCTTCCCGTTTTCTATGTTTTCTAATTTGTAAATTATCACTATTTACCTTTGGCGTTGGGAATCGGTTTCCCGTTCCTGTTTTCGTTTGCCTGTTTTGCGTGTTCAATAGCCAAGGCGCGGTCTGTTTTTATGCCTTCGGTTTGGTTGTCCAAAACATTCTGGTGTTCTGCCTCTGCACGGGACACAACAAAATCCCTTTTGACTTTTTCTGTGTCAAGGCTGTGTTTGTGTTCTTCTGTTGCCACCTTACCTTCTATTTTCACCTTTTCTCGTTCGTTATGTATTGAAGCGTCAATGGTCTTTTCTTTAATCTTATCCTCATTTGAAGGAATGATTTTAGGAACAAGTTCTGGATTAGTAAGACGTTTATTGTCTGCTGTAATTCCAAACTGACTAAGTAGTTGGACCTGCTCTTCCGGCAAAAGTAACGGAAACATGCGATCCAGCGAGGCGTTCTCGGTCAAATTTGGTCTGCGGGGATTGCCTTCCTGTTCAATCGCCAATGCTCTCTTATGCGCTAATGTGTGTTGAGTTGCAACAAGTTGGGCCTGTGGTTCCAAATCTCTGAATTGTGCGCTGATTAAGAACCGCCTGTGAGTCTCACCGTGTGTACCGTGATTGTCCCACATAAACAGCGGATCATTCTGCAATACCGTTGGTTCCGGGGGTGGTGCGTTGGGGTCTGCATTGGGGTCAGGTTCCTGCTCGTCATCCAAGAGGAATATCCCCTCAAAGTTACCCATAGCGATCTGGGCGTTCTCTTTCTCGGCCCTCGAAATATCAGCGTTCACCTTCTCGGCAAATCCACTAAGCCCCATTTCAGTCAGGAACTCAGCCCTTAACTCTGGGTCTTGTGTGAGGTCGCCTAAGTACCCCTTCTCTGCCATGTTCATCAGTAGCTCAATCTTACCGGCTCTTGTCGTGGAGAGGCTGCTGGCGAGTTCAAGAGTCAAATCTGTGTTGTCTCTCAAATCAGAACCCAAGAATTGCTTTATCTCGGTCTTATTACCCTTCCCGGTGATTTTCAGGATTCTCGGCTCTGTGTAGACCTCTTGGGCCAATAGGAGCCTTTTCTTGTAAACCCTCGTCAGTGAACGGTTGAATCTGTCCGTGTCGGGGTAGTGGCTTCTCTCGGCTGTCTCTCGAAGGATGTCAACTTGCACACCAGAGGACTGTGCGGAGGGGGCTTGCCCTTTTAAGATTCCTTTCGGGTCGCCTGCCGTGTCTTGGAACTGCCCTTTCTGGATGCCTCTCTCTTCGAGGATTTGGGTGGGTAGTGCTGTTCCCTGCATAATCTTGGGCTCCGTACCCGTTCTCTGGTCCCACTCAAACGCCAAGAATCCCGTACCGCCTTCATTTATCTTCCTGATTACCGTTCCAGTAGCGTAGGATACTCTGTTTCTGCCTATGGACTTCCGGTTAATCGAAAGCATCTGGTCTATTTCGTTGATAGCATTTTGGGGGGAGATTAAATCGTTGATTGCAGAGTCAGACCAAAACCGTCCGGGGAAGCGGTTGTAATGGAAGTCGGTTAGAGAATAAAACCAACTGCCGGGTTCACTCTTGATAATCAGTCTTGGCATATCGACAAGTAATTGATTGTTGCAGACTACCACATATCTCCCGTTGGGGTACTTCTCGGTAGGCTTAAACTCTATCTCACGCATCAGAACGTAGTCGCCGTCCTCACCAATGAAGTTAGTCGTTATCCCTGCACCCTTCCAAGGGGACACTTCGGAAACGATTTTCATCAGCTTCTTTTCGTAGTCCACCGTCTGCACGTCGCCGCTACTCGACTTAATCTTTACTCTAAAGGTATCTTCCGTCCACTCTTTATCTTTCAGAGACTTGATTCCAGCCCACCTCTTTTTGTGCATCCTATTCCCCATCGGGTCTAAGACTGTATTAAAAGGTATGACTGTCTCGGCACATACTGAACCTTCTTTGAGAATCCCATCCTTAGTAGCAAACCACCGGCCAGAATCCATTTCAGGATAGCACCTCATAAATCCCGTTCCGGCGATGATAGTCCAGTCAACGCAATCTTCCTTCTCATCCAAAAAGTCAGAGTCGTTGTCCTTGTCCATCCACGTAAGAAGGTTCTGTCCAAGTATGGCCGCACTCTCATCTTCCTTCTCATTCGTGTTGGGTGCTATTGAGGGATTGAGTCTCTGCCCCATCAGCATAGCCCTGACTGTTCTTACGAAGTCCCTTATCTCATTTGAGACAGGGGTAGGGGCATAGTCGGGCATCTTGCGCCTCTGAAATGCACCCGCAGACTTGATCCACGAAAGCCATTGTTCGCCACCGTAATAAAGGAGATTACGGAAAATGATGCGGTCTATCATCTTGCGACTGTAATCCTGCTCGTCTGCCTCAAATAACTTATTGATTGAGCCTACGAGTTCGCTATCTGATTTCTTTTCACGGAGAAACGAGAGTAAATTCATTGCTATTCAATCCTAAATGAGTCTTGATCGCCGTACTCTTCCACCACTTGGCGAAGGCCCTTATCGGCCATCTCTATTTCCTGTTTGCGCTCTCTGGCTACGGAGTAATCATTGAAATTAGGGGCCGCTATCCTGTCTAACAAGTCGCTTATCCTGCCTTCTTGCCTCTTAATCACCTTCCCCATTACAATTACTGTAATAGTAAGTGAAACAAGAATGGATAGAAGTATTGATATTGTCAAGATTTCCATTTTGTGTCCTTTCTTTCCATTTGAATGGAATCACCACTCTGTGTTGTCGTATTCTCCCCCACCCATCGCTTCTTCAAGACATTCTTGACGATCTTTAAATGCTATATATTCGAGCGTATTGTGGTCGGGTTCCTTCTCTGGTCGTGGTACTTCTACCGCAGCGCCCATGAATTTATCTGCTTGAAGGGTTAGCGCAGCCCCAATAACGCAGTCGTCTTGTTTGGTTTCGGTTTCGGCCTTTATCTGCCCATTGGGATGCGTTATGAATGTAGCCGCTTCGTCTATAAGGATTGCATCAGGGACTTCCGCTACTGTGTTAGCGAAATAGGTTCTCAAATCTCCACACGCCTCGTTCTTGGCCGTACTAGATTCTTGCCAGCCGAATATCTTTGTTATTGCCCCACCTGTTTTACCGGGAAGCATCCTGACGTACTGATTGGTCCCCAATTCTGCCAATTTGTTAATAGTTGAAATGCCTACGCCATCCCGTTCACAGCACACGCACCCGTCCCCACAAAAAGTAGACAGGTCATCGAGATGAATGCCCCAAGTATCGGGGTCTATCCGGTTTGACCTCATTCGCATGATAAACTTGTCCTCACGGCGATTCTTGGCGTAGGCTACCGAGTAATTTCCTCCTAATCCGGCCCCAACGTCAGAACCGACAGCGTGATTGTTTTTCCATGACAGGTCGGGAAACTCCCAAATCTCCAAGAATCCGTGTTTATCTTCAACAAATACAACCGTTCCATCTTCTTCATTTTTGCGAAGGTATCCAGTAATTCCCTTCCTAAATTCCTTATGCCTCGTAAGCGAGTTGCCAAAGAAAGAACCAGATGCACTCTGAATAGCTTCGTCCTCTGTCTCAGGAAAGTGCATGATTACATCGTCATGATCCATGCCAGACTCTTCCATTAACTCCCTGAAGTTGGGTGGTCTATCCGGGTTCACTGTCCACGGCATAAATAGTCTCTTTGCTCTGTTCTCTCCTCTCTTGGAGGCCATGAAGAAGTCTCTCACCCACGGCCAACCGGGAGAACTCTGATTCTTTACGGAGTTAGCAATGATGATAACCCGCCCCTTAGCGGCCTCGATACCAGGATAGGACGAATTGAAGATTGTATTCACGTTTCTGATCGTGTGAGCCTCGTCGATTATGAGTAAATTCGGGGTCTTAGACTCGGCCCCCATCTCAATCGTTGGCATACTTTTGATGGTAGACTCAAGAGTAGTTTTCTTCTTGGTAATAGGATCAACGGATTCCTTGGTAAATCCTAACGTCAAGACGGTTCTTGTGCTTATTTTCTTGGTAACAAACCAATCGGGCAACCTATCGAGAATGAAATATACTCGGTCAAGAAACTCTTTGGCGTGGTCTTCTGATGCAGAGATAACTACCGTCAGATGAAGGTCGTATTTGAGAGCCAACCAAAGGGCGTAGGCAGCACCGTTTACCCAAGTCACTCCACACTGGCGAGTCTTGATACACGCCAAGAGGTCAGATTCCATAAAGGCGGGTAGGACTTCACGCTGCATAGGCCATAGAGATAGTTTTTCGGCGCACTTCATCTCCTTGTTCTCAATATAGACGAAGGTATCTAGGAAGTATTCAAACTCCCTCATCGCATGAAGTCGGTCTTTCTCCCTTTCTAAGAACCTCGCACGTTCTAACAATTTCTTTTTTTCGGCTAAACTTAGAGGTTGTTGCCGAATTATAGGATCTCCTTGTTTAGGTTCCTTATCAATTTTGATAAGGTTCTGTTCTACAGGGATAGTCGGTTTTTTGTCGACTTTCTGGACTGGTTTCGCAATAGGAGACTTCTTGGGAGCCTTAACTGCCTTCCTTTTGGCCTTCTTCTTGGGCTTTAGTGGGTTACTGGGACGGCCCTTTACTGTCTTTTTGGGGGGGAGTTCTCCTGCGGCCCGTTTCTCACGGGCTATCCTCATCCTCTCAATAAATGCCGCCTTCTTCTCTTCGTCCAATTATTCCTTTTCCATTTGGTTGGAAAGTTCCTGCCTTGTCTTTTTACCGAACCACTTACGGGGATTGCCGCACATCCAACACGAACATGGTGTCCCCGTTTTTCTCATGCCTCTTATCGTCCTGTCTGCCCATTCTTGGCTAAACCGTCCAAATGTCGGGTGTGCATACCGGCGACGAAACTTTCTTTTTGCCACCCTTAAGGCGACTTCAAGACGCTTACCGAGCATTACCTTCCTTATCTGGTCTGCGTGAGAGGACTTGAACCTCTATCCTCACGGCCCCAAACCGTGTCGTCTACCGTTGACTTACATGCAGATATTATCTGGTGCCGGGAGGAGAAGTCGAATCTCCAAAATATTAGGTTTGAGCTAACAATGCGTGCCAATTACATCACCCCGGCATTTTTTATGGTGCGAGTGGAGGGATTTGAACCCATCACTTGTGAGATTTTAAGCCTCATGCCTCTGCCAGTTGCGCTACACTCGCTATTATGGTGGGAAGGGATGGAGTCGAACCATCGGTGTTTCTCCGTCACGGATTTACAGTCCGCTGCAATCGCCACTATGCTTACCTTCCCATATCTAATTGGTGGGGGATGAAGGACTTGAACCTTCACTAAATAGTTCCTAAGACTATCGCCTCTACCAAATTGCGCTAATCCCCCATTACTATCTGACGCCGGGGAAAGGATTCTAACCTTCATCTTCCCTGCTACCAACAGGGGCGTTATTTACGCTACCCCGGCTTACATAACTTCTTCCCCCATTGGGGCGTTCCCAATCTTCCTGTGTCTCTTGACGCTGGAATATGCGCTCGTAGTTCTGACGATACGCAGGGGTAATGGGGATTATCTTAACGTCACTCATTTGGCGTCTCCTTAAACGTAGCTACTGTCCTCCGGGCCATGTAACGGCATCTGCCTTACCAGTGAATACCTTCCAAGCAATCTTCACCCGACTTGGAATAGAATCCCATCCCATCGGCCTCGCAGGAACATATTTTCCATTTATTTCCGCAGAATTTCTACCAGAAAATACAAACAAGTCTCTTAATGTCCACAAATTAGGCGCGTTTTTCATTTTCCCTCCATTAAATCGCCCCGTGATTATTAAGGTTCACTGGACAAGAAACCGTGTCCGAGGCCATAAGGCCGGGAGTTCTTTCAATAGTAGGGGAGTCAACACCGTTAATCCCATCATACCCACAAATATTGCAAATTATAGGATATGGGTTTCCTAAGTAAGTTCCACAAATAGGACACCAATATCCATATCTCGGTTCAGTCATTATCCCTCTCTTTCCATTTCAGTGGAATCTTCCACCTCTATCTTTAGGTTGTATCGGCTGTGCTTGTTATAGAACACGGCGAAATACTCAGACAGTTCCCACACCAGCTTGACGAAGGCGTCCAGTTCGGCCTTTCTTTCCTCCATGTCATCGTAGGAATCTGCTTCCTCGAAGACAAGGGTGCTGGTCAGGGGTGGGCCTTCTCCATCGTCTGTCTCCACTTCCATGATGTACCCATTGGATACCTTCTCAATATTAGCGTTCCAGTTCACTCTTCACCTCTCCTTAAAATCAGCCTTTAACAAACTGATATAATGGATAATCTTGTCTGCGTCTGATTCGCTGTATCCTCTTACTAAGAGGCGATAAGCATATTTAATCGCATCAGTAAGTGCCTTTACGTCAAAGGCGTTGTATGACGAATGAGGAATCGCCGCCCTGTAAAGGTCAATAGGTTCCACCGAACCCTCCGCTTTATAGTGGCGGGAACCAAATTGTTTTAACTCGTTCCATGTCTTGTCGGTTTCCATTACACCACTCCTGTTTCGTTTAACTTTGCATATTTCCCCCAAAGTGCCAATGCTGCCATATTGTAAGCAAGGGCGGCTTCTGTTTCCGTTTTGTATCTCTTGAAAAGACGGACAACTCCATTTAGTATTGCACGAGCAACCCATTTATTTTTTGACTTATCAAAATACACACCACGATAATTGGACGTTTTCCCTGCCGATTTTCCGTTAGCACTGTTTTGTGATTTCGTGCAGATTCTCAAATTATCTCTTCGATTATCAAGGGGATTACCGTTGGCATGGTCAACTACCATTTTATGATTAGGGCTATGGTTTAAGATTACGTGGTGAAGATACTGTATCTTTCCTTCTTTCCATGTTACGGCATAACCTATCTTATTAACGCACCATTTTTGATTTCTGATTAGTTCGTAGTCACGAATATCAACGATGAGCTGATTATTTTTTTGGTTTTTTCTATTATATGTGGAAACAATCGCACTATCGCCTTGGAATGAAACTTCATTTCTTGTGTATTTATTCCTAAATTTCCCCGTTTCCGCATGGTCACTTCCTTGCGCTTTCAGTTTTTCCCACTCAGTTATTTCCATCTTCCCCTCCTATCTCGCCATTTCTCCCGCTATTTTGGCGGGATTCTTGTCAGAAATCTTGCATAGTTTTTCTGACAAATCATTTAAAAAAGTCCTTCAAAATGTCCGGCATATCCCCTTTAAATTCAGGCTTCTTGTTGTGAATTAACCCGTAATACAGTCCCTTCCAGTGGTCTTGACGTTCCTGAGCTTTCTTCGCCAGAGCCAAGAGCTTCGCACACTTCACTTCAAGGGCGGCGTTCGCTATTCGCAAAGCGTGATTGTCCTTTAGAAGCTGTACGACTGTCTCACTCATGGCTCACCTTTGTATGGTTTTTGCGCTCATTTGTATGCCTCAAGACTACATTATGGGACATTTATGAACTTACTTTCCATTTAAATGGAAAACGATTCTCTCACCTTTGACCAATCTACACACGGCCTCTCAAATCCCTCTGGTTGAATCAGGGGGCATCCAAACGCTGCATCGTCGATATAAAGTTGTGCATAACACTTATTACTCTGACTCCAACTGTGCTGAGAGGGGTTGTACTGGATACCGTGCAGATGAATACCCTTATATTTGAACCACTCTATTGCCTCTCCAAGATGGTAGCCGCTTCTCATGGTAAAAAGAATCAGGTCGTGACCATCCTTAACTAAGGCCCGAAGTGTATCTACTGCTCCCGGCGCATCTGCTCCAATTTCAGGATACCGATGGTCAACTACCGTTCCGTCAAAATCTACCGCTATTATCATTTCCCCTCCTTTTCCCCATTATCGACACGTCTTTCCAATTAAATGGAAACAGGCAGCGAGTTACCTGTTAAATTACTTGGGGTCAGAACAAGCCATTGTGAAATTGCTGCACTTTATTTCAACAGAACCACTTCCGAGATGACCTTTGTCTTTAGGATACACGGCATGTATCCCACTTATAGCGCCTTCGATAAAGTGCCTATCAGTGCACTTGTCCCTGTTCCCGCATGTAAAGCACGGTACGTGTAGTGAGTACGACATTACTTGCCTCCTTTTGACTTCGGTGGATATTTGATTGTCATTTCAATCGGGCCGTTCCCCTCTTTCTTTGCCCGTTTGATCTTTCCCCGTTCCTCATAATTCGGTTTGCCGATAGTAAGAACAATGTCCATTGTTTCTCGTTTCTTCCATCCGCCCTTATAGAGTTTCCGGGTCGCCTTCACGGTCAGTTTATCATGTAGATATGCCGTTACTTTGTAGGCATCCTCCATAATGATCTCTTTTACTACGTCCTTAACGCTTTCCAGAATGTCCATATTTAATCTCCTTTTAGGTCTCAAAAGAGACCGCTCCGAAAATAAGGCTCTCGCTGCCTGTCTCATTATCGATACGTTTCCTTGCATTTATCAAGATGTGTAAGTGACTTTATCCTCATTGCCTACTCCCCATCTCTATGCTCTCAGGGATAACGATAATCTCACTCTGACACTCGCTGCACGTCCCCAGGGACAGGCATACGTCATTTAAGTCTATCAGGTGAGTTTTCCCGCAGCCGGGGCAGGGAGTGGTTTCGTTTCTTTCGATAGAAATAGTTATGTTGGCTTCCATTACCTCACCTTAAACCACTCAACTCCCATCCCGCAGTTAACATCATACTTACAGGCCACCTTCACGGCTTCTATGGCATCTGCCCCCATTTCCATAGCTCCTAACGCCAAGTCCTTCCCGCAACCCCACGCACACCGCTGTTTACCAACGATGGGTACTGGATCAGGGTCAAAATAGTAATGCACAACTGACTTCTTGCTGATGACGATAATACTTGTCCCTTCGTGGGTTTCTGAATCCGCCTCTGGCATGTCCTCTATCTTGGCTCCCGCTAAATACCATCTCTTGAGTCCCAAAGCCTTCGTAAGCGTTCCAACCGCACCGATAACAATTTCTCCGTGCTGGAAAATCTTATGGCCGTAAAGCCTATTACCACCAGTAGTGATCTGTCTGTCTGCGGCTATTATATGGCCGTCCCAAGCAATCACGCTCAATTAAACCACCATCCTCTCACAGTCCACGATCATGCCGTCCCGTATCTTCCATATCAAACATCCTAATTCGAGAGGATCGTAACCACAAAGTTCGGCATAGCCGGTTATTCCGTCCTGGTATAATTTAAGGAAACTGCCGCTACACCCGTACCAACGGTGATCCGGGTCAATGAAAAACCCCGTCTGTTTCCCTGCCAAGTATTTCTGTTGCAATCCCTGGGGGGTATCGTGAAGATAAAGCTGATTCGTAGGGGCGGCGAACATCAATTTATGGGAATGACCGCAAGACATCAAGGCGCAGTCGCCCATCTTGTATTTCAACTTCATTTTGAGCATGGCTTTCATATTGGCCTGCCTCTGCTCGTAGTCTTTGGCGTTTGAAGTGAATTGCCAGCGCCCATGAGTGAAGAAACCGTTGAAAAGTTTCCTTCTCCCGTGTTTGAAAATCACCCGACACGAATAAGTCCCGTACCTGATTCCTAATCCGGTGCAGATTTCCTCTGCCATATTCCCGAAGCGGTGTAATTTGGCCTCATGGTTCCCAAAAAGCCCGAATAATCCCCGCTCGGTAACATTCTTATACATCTTAATGGCTTCATCCCTCTGTTTTGTGGGGGTCATCTTTGATTCGGAAGTCTCTGCATTAAATCTCTTATCGTCTGTGGTAATCGCTTCTATCCAGTCTCCCTTGTGACACCAGAACCTATAAGGTTCCTCCAAGATGTACTTGAATATCCGATCCAAACCCTTCTTGTGGGTCAGAACGTCGCCTATGTGCGTATCCCCGTGGTCAACAAGGTCGAAATCCATAGGCATTTCAATCTCGAATCGCTGCATCCTACCTCCCTCTCTGGCGGCATGTTAAACAATCCACACACCCACCATCCATTTCTTCATCAAGCGGCCCCCCACATCTTACGCATTTACCTTCCTGTCTAAACCTCTCCCGTGATTGCTTGTTCTTTCTCTCATCGTCCAATCGTTGCCGTTCTCTGTGAAGACGGCACAGTCTCGTTAAACCAGAGGTGGGGCGGGAACAATCCCTGCAAAGTCCTTTTGCAATTTGGCGCTGTTTGTACTTCGCATCTCCCATTCCATCTCTTTTCTCCCCCCTACCCGGACATCTATCCGGTTATCAGTTTTCCATTTCAAGTGGAAAATTTACTATTGATCCAATCGGCCAATCTCTTCACAACATCAGCAGGAGTATGACCGTCCCACTTGGGACCACAATCTCGTGTCTCAATATCCTTATTGTCCAGCATTGGCCACATCCGTTGGGGCAAATGATAGGTGATGGTCCCAGTTGGGAGATTGATTCCTGCCAGAAACCAACCTTCCCATTTCTCGCCGTCATCGTTTTTGTCTGCCCTCCATGACTGTTCTGGTTTGCAAATCATCAGCGCAATCATCAAATGGCAACGATGGTCATAAAGTTCATCAAAAGTATGGTATCCGTCAGATATTTTCCCTGTCTCAGTCATTTCCCCTCCCCATAACTTATTGTTGCTTTTTGCCGCATCGGGCAGGTAAACACCTTGGAATCAAGTTGGTTCCCCCCGCACAAGATAACCCAAGCAAACTTACCGTCTATTTTGTGCTGGCAATAAGCAGGATCTATCAATTTACATATTGCTGTTTCTTTAATCATTTTCTCTCCTCATAAAGTTCCCTAATTACACTCTGATTTCCGTTTGATTCCTTACATTAAACTCCTTAATCATCCTTTTTGTCCTGAAAAAACAAAGAGAATTAGCAATAGCCTTGTATATTTTACCATCATAGTTATTGTGCAATTTACGGGCACGGATTTCTATTTCCAGGTGTCCATCGCGGTAAAGAATCAGACCGTAAAGAGGGTTGATTTCGCCTATAAGCCGTTCCGCTGGTTCCCGTAAATTGGCAGTCACGCAAAAGTAAAACCTATTTGGCCCTTTGTAATAAAGATGTTCTGGACCATCTTTATTAAACCATTCGTGTTTCGATTTTTTGGCGTCATTTAAAAGGTCGTACTTATCAACCTTAACCTCTATCTCGACAGCCTCCTTGCCGTTATCAGCAAGCACATCAGCTACACCTAAACTGCTTACCTCGCAACTACACAGATACCCGCGATCTATTCGCCAATACCTCATAAGCAGGGCTTTGATGTTTTCGGCAGTTGTTTTCACCTACACTCCCATCATCATGTGTTCAGTTGCTCGATACTCATTTGGGTCTAACTTGAAGTATTGAACGAATTTCTCGGCATCTTTCCCCCTCGCAAACTGCAACGCTTTTTCAACATCTGTGGTCCATGCCAACATTGGTCCTCCTTTGAGGGAAATCATCATCCATATTGCATGTCCTCGACTCGACATCCTCTCAATCAAATAAAATTTCATAATCACTCCTCCTGATACATTTCTCTCAACACTTGCCCAGCCGCATAGATCACTCCCGGTATCGCTATCACCACTATCCCACACCACGCTATTAAAGCCCCCCCTAAACAGGCTAAAATGACAAAAGGAAATAACAATGTCTTGACAAGAGGACTCATCCGAAAGCCATTTCTCCTTGAAGGTCAGCATAATCAAGGTAATCAAAATCATCATAGGAACAGGGGAACCACGACAAGCGAGAATAATATCTCATCATTCGGCGTAGTTCTAACTCTGTCCAGCCGTCTGCTACGTGAGAGTTTTTCTTGAGGGAATTTAAAGGCTGATACCTCATCGGGTTAGGCAGAACGCCCCACGATCTAATCAATTCGAGTCGTTCTTTTGCCTCTTCGGGTGTATCATTGAAACCTATCAGGCAATAACAGCCAAGGTCTTTCAATCCATTCTTTTGGCATAACTCTATGGCGTCATGAACTACTGTCTCTTCACTGAAATCATCAAAGGCAAACCTGATTTTGACTGGTTTAAGCCCTCGTAACAAATCTACGTGCCAAGGTTTTAATAGTTTAGCCTCTAATCCCTGATTAAAATCTGAATAGGGAAACTGTTTAAGGGATTCAATCACTGCCTCAAAGTGAGAACGTGAACAGGCAAGAAGGTTATTATCGCAAATAACGGGGGCATGTTTCCATGACTTCAATTCCCTGAAATCACCCTCCAGTTTAGGAACGGCGCAGAATTTACACCTATTTGGGCAACCTCTCGTTGTGAAAGTAGCCAATGGGTTGTGAAAGGACAGTGTGTCGTAAGGTGTTACTTCGGAGGGTGTTTCTGCCCACGATAAGTCATAAAACCCATCCGTCTTGGCAAGCGTAACGGCAGGCCCCCCTATCACTACCTTTCCCTTATGAGATTCGGCCCTATATCTCGCCTCTGGCAATAACCATGTAAAAGGGATGCTCTGATACAGCGTCTTTCCAACTTCCCATGATGCTATCCCCTTGCGCCATTGGTTCATTTATCCTCCCAACATAAGGGTCTTAGTGAAGGAGGTCATGCCTCACCCAATAACCTTTCAAACTCATCCCACCATTCGTAAAAGTCCATCATATCCCCTCACATTCCGGGCAACGAATAACGCCGCCCACTCCCTTATCCTCACTAACCCGCCCATACTTCAAGTACCTCTCATAATCCCCCCTACACTCCCCCTCCTCCCTGTATGGACCTATCCTGCATCCACTCATGGGGAAGTACCAGCCGTGTTCGTCGTGAATTAGGTCGTCACTCATGAACCCAAACTCCTCCCTGCCTTGTAAGCATTTACCATCTTGCTCTTGTCAAACGTCATGGGCGGCATCTTTAGTTTCCGTCCTAACTTCTCTTTGTTCCCTTCCAGCATCCAAGGATGGATGTGAACCGGCTTTATGGGTTCCTTGTCCTGCTCAATGTAGGTAAACGATAAGACGCTCTCAGCATACCAAGGGTCATAAGTAGTGCAGCAATCAGCATCGGCATAGACGGTGTATATCGCCGTAGCAGTCGAACAATCCGATGTACCCGTAGTGTTGTCGTATGTCCGATAAAGTCTGTATCTCGGTGAATAAGCTACCATTCTCTAACTTTCCATTTACGTGGAAAATAAATAAAAAATTATATTTTCCCCCGAATTACCAAATCATCCCCGAATCCTATTAGGAACCCGTTTCCCTCCCACAACAGGGGGATACCCGTTATTCATTCCTTGCTATTGATGCGTTCGCCCAAAAGACAACCTCTTCCAGCTTCGTCATCGCAAGAGACTTCTCCCGACTATTGGGGCAAGCCGCATCAATATGATACGCCATAACCTTTGCGAGGTCCCTGATGCCCTTATACCTCTCAGGTTGCCCTTCCTTCGGTGCATGGTACATAAAATTGTTCTCAATCTGCTTGTTCTCTGGATTCATCTTGTCCCTCCTAGTTTAGTGAAAAATAATATAAAATGTGTCTATCACCCATATACGTCACGCCACGCCGCCACCGCTCACCGGGCCGGGATCGCGCCGCCTCTTACCGGCCAGCTACCCCCGCCTCTCAGCCGGCCCTCCCCCCCACCTGGGCACCGTACCCTATGGCCTATCAGACTACCCATCTGGTTAGCCATTGCCCATGTCCTTGATATGACTATGCTTATCATCATGCCTTGCCCTCGGTGTGCGCGTCCTTGCTCTTAGGGGGCTTGCATTGATAGCAATTACACATAGGATGATGACTAATACGCTGTTGTTGTGGCTTGGCTATGGCCTGGGCTACACTCTGGACGTTTGCCGGTGTGACTAGCTGTCTGATCTCATCCGAGGGCGCTGTCCTGGGTGCCGGTTGTCCGGGTAACGGATTGAGTATGTAGTGACGCTGTGGAGGCTTGGGCGTTACAGAGGGCGTTACAGAGGGCGTTACATTGTTGGTAACGCCTTTGGCTAATCGGTAACGCCTTACACGCTCTTTGGTTGCCTCTCGTTGTTTGTCCTTGTCCTTATACATCGGTCTTATCCTCTATCTGTGGCGGCTCTGGGGTAATGTCGATGATGTTATCCAGGCGAGCCCTGATCTTGGCTAACTCCGCATCAATATCCTGCTCAGACATACCCTCTAGGCTCACGGTGGTGTGCTGCTCAACCTCCTGACGTACCGCCCATTTGCCTCTCTGCCTGTTGGTCAGCCAGAACTGCGCGGCGGCTGTATCCGGGGGATAATGCTTGATTGTGGGCACCACGACGGGTTTTCCGTCTTTGCCTAGAAATATCTTATCTTCGGGGTGCTCGTATCCTTGCGCCCTTGCAAATAGGCTGCCTTCGATAATATGGTCGGCTCTATCTCTTGCCTGCGCTAAGGATTGGCAAAACTCTGGATATGTCTCAATCCATCTATAAAGTGTTTTTATATCTACCTGTAATAGTTGGGCAAAGTCTGACATGGTAGCTCCGCCGGGGAAATCTGCCGCCTCTATAATGGTTATCATGGCAGGATCGTATATAGTGGGTCTGCCGCCGGGGTGTTTATCGGGTACTGTTGCGGGGGCTGGTTTGCTTGTAATATCGTTATTCTTCATTGTTGGGCTATTGTGGTTATCAGTCGTTGAGCGTGTCAAGCCATTTTTAGTGTTTTACCGCATATCTTGGTGAAAATCACCATGCCTTGGTGGTAATCACCAACAGTCAGAGCGTTTTGTGGATAGGTATTTTACCGGCTTAATGAGTGGTGGCCTGTAAGTGCTTGCTAGAGTAGGGGATTAAATATATTTGGTTGTATGTTATGAGTTGGCATGGGTTATGCTCTATATATGGGAAAAACGAAGGGGGACAGGGGAAATGGAGAACGGGAACATCAGGATCATAGTTGATAGATCAATGGATATGGCTGAAGAATTCGCAGAATACCTGAAAACACAGGGGTATAACGCCTCTCTCGAACCGGAGGGACGGCATACGCAGGGAAAAACGGTAATCATCACGGAGGAACCCCTGTATGAGGAATATGAAGGCCCTGATGATTTCGTTAATTCACTGTGGGCCGATTTCACCAACAACTAATCATCATAGCTGCCCTACCGGCTAAACGGGGAGAAGGGGAAAATGAGAGATGAAATCACCAAAAACATTACAAAAAGAGTTGTTAGCGGCTTGTAAATTCAGGGGGCATAAAATGGGGGGCTTCGGTTTTACTCTGAAAGCCGGGGGCATGGGGCAGCGCGGAGGCTATACTTGCGAGAAATGCGGACGCATGGCGCAATACGACACGAATCCAGAGCCTAACGGGATTGACATTAGCGGCGAAGCTGTTGCGGTGAATTGCGACACGGAACATATCAGGATCAATTAACCATTCCATTAGAAATGGAAAGAAGGGGGATAAAATGAGAAAACACGACAAACTGTATTTAATCACGCTCAATAGGGATGGCCATCTTAAAACTTGTAATTACTGGTATCTCATCCAATCGGATTGCATGGCGCATACTGCATTTACGCATAGAGCGCACATGCTGAAATGGTTGGAGGAGCGAAACCTCAAACTGACTGAGGACATGCCAGATCATGGTGTATGGAGTTGTCAACCTATTGCCGGAGAATATATCGAAAATCGGAATACCTACGGACTGGAACAATTCCACGATTTACCGGCGATTATCACGACACGCGCCGTTGATAATGGCGAGTATACCATGCTTAAAATTACCGATGACAACGGCATTAGGACAGAACACGTTTTGAATTGCAACTGCAAAGAGCGGCCCCATTATGATTATTTTGAGAGCCGGGAGATGGTTGGTTAATGTTTCCATTTGGAATGGAAAGGAGAAAAAGTAATGAATGATCTGACCAAATATATGCCGCTTGATGCCATAGTCCAGAATTACGAGGAAGCGAAAAAGGAACTCGAAACCGGATACCGGAACTTATGGAAAGCCAACGCCCGGATTAGCAGCGTTGCGGGGGGTTACGCCTTCTCGGATTATAAGGTTATGGATAGCCGGGTTATTGAACGGGATATGGCCGCAATGAAAAAGAAAGTCTGGCGGTTTGTCATTAACAAAGTCGAAATCTACAATCTTATCTCTGACAAACGCCGGAAAGAACTTGACGATCAGTTAGAGAAAGGGGAACTTCCCGAAATATCCGTTGAAAACGTGCAATCTACTCTTGACAACCTCTTGGACAATATCGGCAATCTATATAAAGAGACGGTTATGGAATCCTTTGAATGGTTGCGACCGCCAGGAAGCAGACACAAGACAAACACGGAATACGAAGTGGGAAAGAAAGCGATTAAAGAATGGATGTTTGATTGCTCTTATGGTTGCCGTCTCAGCTATACCAGGGAACAGGATTTGAAGGGCTTAGACAATGCGTTTCACCTTATGGATGGCAAAGGTCCGGTTAAGTGGCCGGGGGACATGGTAACTAAAATCACGGAAGCGGTAAGGGATAAAAAATGGGAAGCGGAAACGGAATACTTCAAGCTCAAATGGTATAAAGTCGGCACGTTGCATATTGAATTTAAACGCCTTGATTTGGTGGCGAAAATGAACGCAATGGCCGGGGAACAGACTGAGAAAAGCAGCTTGAGGGGGACAACATGAACAAACGAGGCGGCAACCTCAGCGTATTCTTGAACGCCGACGAATACGAGAGGATAGAAAAGTGGTGTGATGAAACCGGGCTTACACGGAGCCGGATAGTCAAAACGGCGCTGGCGTACTTTGCCAATTCTCAGGTATTAAAGGAACTGAAAAAGGTAAAGACCAGGGATGAGGAAATGGGGAAACGAACCTATGAACAGATTAAAAGGGGGGAATGAAGATGGCATGGTACACGGTAAGCCGGAAGAAAAACGGGCAGGAATGGGAAACCATATTCGATGGCCGAGCGACGGCAAAACAAGCAAGGATAGATTTTGACGGCTTTCTTCTCTATGCAGGAGAAAGGTTACTGCTTACTAAAGGAAAGAACTTAGGGAAGTTTGTCGCAGAAAGGGCATGGAACGCCGAACCGTCGAACATGGTTGGGTGTTTATGTGATTGCGGAAGCAGAAACACCGTCTATACGGGTTTCGGTGGATTTCAAGAGGCCGATGCGAGTCGCGGACTTCCCATGATGGAGGGAGAACAAGTGGCCTGCAATACCTGTGGCCGGGAATTTTGGTATTAAGACATGGAAACACACGAAAACATATTCGATTTTGATGAACTGATGGCCTTAATGGATGAGGCAGAAAGAGAAGGAGCAAGACAAATGAAAGCACAACATACGCCCGGGCCTTGGTGCCTTCAATCACAGGGAACAGGCGAACCTCTATCAATTATGGGGCAGGATAACCGCTTTATTTGCCGGATGGATGAGGGGAGCTTTAAAGATGCAGAGTTATTGGCGGCATCTTGGGAACTGTTGGAGGCATTGTGGGGAATGGTAAACAGTTTTGCGCCCCATGATGGAATAAGCGACGAAGAAAAAGAAGCGGCGGTTACATATGCAACGCAAATCCTCGCCAAAGCAGAAGGAAAGGAAGGTTAAAGGATGAAAGTAAAAGTTGCTATCCAATGCCGGGACAAAATGACTGATAAAGTAGGGACGTTTGGTTACGAGGTTTTATCTTTCGCCTGTACGCCAGTTTTTTACGATATGGTGGAGTTTATAGACTGGTGCAACAAGAACGGAGTTGAAAGAGACTACACACCGGAAAGGGGGGATTTGTTTGAAGCTATGCCAAGAAGTAGTTAAGGCGATCATCACGCTAACGGGAGCTACAGGACTGCTAATCTGGTACGCTCTTTTAATGTCAGTGTGAGAGGACCGCCAAGAACTGGGTAGCAGAAGTGAGGGGATTTAGCAAATACAAAACGCATGAGCGATAAAATTCCATGCAAATGGAAACAACCAAAAAGAAAGAAGGGGCGAAACCACGTTTTCACTTGACATAAAACAGAAAGGAGGCATATAATTACACCGAATCGTAACACACATATTGATTGATTTACGGATGAAAACCTTAACATGCCAAAACAGGCCAACACTGAAAGGAGGAAATTTTATGATTGTGCGTAAAAGACACTTTGATTATATTAAATTTTAATGAATCACCGGCGCCAGGTCCAATATGCCAAAGCCGTCCTCGTAATTGGGGGCGGCTTTTTTGTTAGCGATAAGGGCTATTGATTCCACTTGGAATGGAAAAGACAAATTACATGAGCTTCCCCATGAGCCACCGGCATATAATACGGCGGCGGTAATCCCACTCTACCCACAGCCAGAGCCGCCATGCCCTGTATCTCTTTCTAAGCATGAGCAAGGTCATAGATAGCCTGTATCTCATCGAGGGCGGCATTGATGCGCTTCTCGTCGCTGTCGTAATTATATCCGAGCCTTAAATCTTTTAGCAATGCCTCAATTTGGGGGATCAACAATGCTTGTCGCTCTTGTATTTCCTTCATGTTGTGTGCGTCTTGGCTTGTCAATTAGTCCTCCTTGTTTCCCATGCCTTATAAGCTGCCTCTGGGCCTCTGGGCCTTCCTTTGGGGTATCCCTTGCCTTTGGGTATGCAAGCCTCATTGAAGTCCTTGCGGGCGGGGAATTGTACGTCAGGGGCGTATCTTTTGAGATAGACGTTAAAGTATGACGTAGTTATCCCAAGCGTAAGGGCTGTGCAGCGTTTTGAATAACGCATCTGGGCAAAGTCCCTGACTATATCTTTAAATGGCTCTCCAAACTCTTTTCTTATCTGTTGGACCCTTGTCAAAGTTTACACCTCTGCCCTCTCTGGTTATAGAACCATGATTCCCCTGTCACCTTGTCGCCCTTGCTTACCTCTATCCCGTGAAACTCATGTCTATCAACTGCCCACCTCTTAGCTAAATGGG
>Ga0265294_10002916_pt1 | contig 22216 bp, 23 predicted proteins | sample MunlanPumphouse3_FD_192504 | JGI IMG/M metagenome (GOLD analysis project Ga0265294, IMG submission 192504) | Groundwater microbial communities from a municipal landfill in Southern Ontario, Canada - Pumphouse #3 | ecosystem: Environmental > Aquatic > Deep subsurface > Groundwater | place... | reverse complement strand
ATTAACAAATTAATGGAAACGAAATTTATCTTTTAAACTTTTTCTTATTTTTAGTGTATTAAAATAATCCTGAAGTTTCAGGACTTATTATTTTTTATACTTAAACAATTTAACAAAAATTAAAACATAAGTCAAGATAATATCAGCAAAATAAAAATAATAAAAATATAGCCTTAAGGGCTTAAATTAAAACCTTGACTTTTTTTTATTTTTGTGCCATCATTTAAATAAATCGTGCATAAAAAGGTGGCACGTAAAAGCTAGCGCTGTAATGTTAGTAATAACATTAAATTACCTTAATTAGTCCTTTAAAAATTTACAAAATGAAAAAAAAATCTTTTCTTCCCCTTCTTGGCCTCATTGCACCCCTGATTTTGTGTGTAATTCCTATGCCTTCGGCTTTTTTCATAGCCGCAGTAATTGCTCTTCTCATTCTTGGCTTACAAATTGCCATTTATCAAAGCAACACCAATGACTTTATTAGCCATCTTTTTGTTAGCACATCATTTGCCTTAATTATCAAAGCTGGATTTGCTAAAATTAATTACTTAGAATTGGGAATTTACCTACTTTTATTTACCAGCTTGCTTATTCATTTTTTTAACAAAAAAGAAAGAAGCCAGCTTTTATTTAAAGTCGTCCTTTTAGTTGCCCTGACTCTTCCCCTTTTAAGCATCTACCTTCACTTTGGCAGTCTATTAGTTTATCTGCCTATCGCCGCTTTGACTCTAGCAGTTTTAGCAAAAAGAGCGGCTCATTACCGTGATCTTAATTGGCTCTGGAGCGAGAACCCAATTTTTGCCATCTTGCTTGCTTTGGGTATAATAAGCAGCCTTGTCTATATCGGCATCTTCTCACTTTTTTCTATTATCTTTAGCGCTGTTATTGTCCTTGCGGCAGTAAGCTACATTTTCTATTCTTACACTAAAAAGAAAGAGCGCCAACGCGCTCTAATCGTTTTAAAAGAAGAAGAAAAAAAGCTAAAAGAAAAAGAAATAATTGAAGCGAGGCAAAAAAAAGAAGAAGATAGAAATAATTTTTTGGAAAAGATTTTATCTGATAATTTTGAATATTACTATCAAGATTTAAAAATTTCCAATTTTAAAAAACAAGTTATCTGGGGACCAATTTTAAATGATGCAATAACACTTTGCAAGGAAATTTTAAGCAGCTCCTTTGTAGACTATGAGCTACAGAAAATAATTCTTTTTATCGACTCATTGCTCAATAAAATTGATCAAGAAAAAAATGCGCCAGAAATTTATGCTGGTGAAAATGAGTTAAAGCATAAATTGCTTAACCTCAAAAATATGTTAGAAAAATAACAAAAAAGCCTGAACAAAAAAGTTCAGGCTTTTTCTTTTTCTTAAAATAAGCATTATTGATTAAACCAATTATTTTGTCTGATAAGCTGTTCAGGTACTAAACCACCAACTCCAATCTTGCGAATATCGCTAGATAAGGCCCCTAAACTCAGAGTGCGCATAATTTCATACATACTGTCAGTTGTACCGGCATACCAACGTTTGCCTCCGAGAACATACCAAATCTCACCGTGAGAATATGGGCCGTCTACCTGAATTAACATTCTTCCCTCCAAACGAGAAGCTAGCTCTTTATCAATCGGAAAACTTTTTTGAAATATAGGATGATAGGCATTTAGCACATCCTCTTTATCTAAGCGACCATCATTATCGCTATCTTTATTAAAACAATCAAGACCAATCGCGTTTTCCAAACGATCCGGCAAACCATCACTATCACTATCTTCTAAATTATATAACTTATCAAAAACACCTAAAGGAATTTTATTAATATCTTCATAACTGATACCAAGTGCTAACTTGCTTGTAATATTTAAAGCCGCTTTTCCATCTTGCAAATAAAACCGTTGCTTTGACTGCGGATCAACATACCATAAATGCCCCTTATTTTCAACATCAAGCAGCATTTTTCCTGATTGTTTTTGCGCAAACCGAGAATCAATTTGTGTTAGCCTTTCTTCTAAAATTAGAAGTTGCTTCTCATAGCTACTTACCATGCGATCTAAAACTAAAGAAACAAGAGACTTATTACTATCACTTACCGTTATCTTTGCCTTTGTTTTAGCTAGATTAAAAGCCTGCGGAATAAAGCGGAAAGAACGACAAGCTTTTTCATCTTGATAAAAAAAGCAAAGAGACAGGCCGCCTATCACTTGCTCAATCGAATCTAAATTATCATTTTCAATCTTGGTCTCAGAAATAATTATATCTTCTTCGGGCATTTCAATTAAATCCAGTGATTCATTTCTCACTTTTCCAAAAAAATTATTATTTACCTCATTTGTCTCTTTTAGCTTATTATCTTTATCTAAATAAACTGCAATTTCATAATTAAAGGATGGGTTTATATTTAAAGAGGTAAGATCACCATGTTCTTTGGTAAGGCATTCTCCAGCACGAGGCATAGCAATTGCCTCCACCATAACAGCGCTACCAGAATCAAGAATGATAGAAATTTGAGAGGTGTCAGTGTTTGCATCCGCTCCATAATTACAATAGGTCACATTTAACTTATCAGCCTCTGAAGATGATATAGAAATTTCTTTTAAAACCAAATCAGGCAAAGAACCACTTTCTACATACTCTTCGCTATCATTATTTTCCCAATTAGAATCATTATCAGAGGGCGGAGTAATGGGGTCGGGCAAATAAGCCGCCTGAGAGGCATTGTTTCTACCTAAAATTAAAAGGCTAAAAAAAATTAAAAGAAAAAACAGAGAAAAAGCTGATTTTTTCATAAAATTAAGCTGTAATTAAACGAAATAAAAGATTAACTGGACCAGTAATTATGCCACTAAAAAGCATAACAATAAAAATAACCAAAATCATGCCAAAAGAACCATAACTATAATATTTTATCTTCCGAGCTGGACTAAGAAAAGCTGCTAAAATTTTAGAGCCATCAAGTGGCGGAATAGGCAAAAGATTAAAAACCATCAAAAGTAAATTGATGTAAATTACAAGGGCGATTAAATTCGCAAAATTTAAACCTAAAAAAGGAACAAAACGTAAAACAAGACCAAATAGAATTGCTACTACAAAATTTGCTAAAGGTCCCGCTAACGCCACTTTAGCTTCACCCCATTTTTTATCGCGCAAATTGTAAGGGTTATAAGGAACTGGCTTAGCCCAGCCAATTACAAAGCCCATTCCAGAAAGCAACATAATAAGCGGTAAAATAAAAGAACCAAACCACTCAAGATGGGCCAAAGGATTAATGGTTAAACGCCCAGCTCTCTGCGCGGTATCATCGCCTAACTGGTAAGCAACAAAACCATGCATATATTCATGAATAATAGCCGAAAAAATTAGAACGACCACTTGAAATAAATAAATCATATAGAGAATTATAACACAGCTTGATTATTTTTTAAAATGTTGTTAGAATTAAACCATTAAAAATAAGTAGAAAATACCTATGGCCAAGAAATGCGATCTCTGCGGACGCGGGGCAACTAAGGGCGCCAGTCGCTCTCACTCTAAGATTAAGACTCTTAAAAGGCAAGATATAAACCTGCAAACTAAGGTTATAGACGGAGCTAAATTCAAAATCTGCACCGCTTGCATGAGAACAATGGATAAACCCAAACGAGTGAAAAATAAAAAAGTTGTAACAGCAAACGTAGAAAAATAAAAATACAATTAACCCGACTTTATAAAAGTCGGGTTTTTGTTTGTCCCTTTAAATACTTTCGCCTTAATATAAAAACAGAAATAAATAAAATCAGGTAATAAATTATTACCCCAAATGAGCTTAAAGGGGAAATTGCAATCAACTTGCTATTACCGATATCAAATAAATTAATAATTTTAAAAAACAAGGAAAGAAAAAAATAAGCTGGCAAAAAGAAGAAGAAACTAAAAGATGGGAGAAATATTGAAAACAAAAAAGCAAGGAGAAGAGGGGCTAATATAAGCGGCATAAGCCAAGCGACACTAGGATTTACCAAAAAAGCAAGAGCGGAAAATCCTTGAAAGTTATTAATTAATATAGGCCAGCTTGCTAATTGGCAGGCTAGAGTCAAAAAAAATGTGGAAAAGAAATAGGAAAATAAACGGGCGCATAATAACGAACTTTTTCTTATTTTTTTAAAAAACAATAAATGAAGTGGATAAATGTAATAAATACCAAAAACTGCCAGAAATGATAACTGAAAACCAATATCAAGATAAAGAGCCACTGGGCGATAAATGAGCACGAGATTAAAAGTTAACATCAACATTCGTCCAGAAATTGTCAGCCTTTTATAATATCGCGCTATTAAAATAAGGGAAAATGTTATAGTCGCCCTTAAAAGCGCCGAACTTAAACCAACAAAAATAAGATAAACAAATAAAAAAATGCCAGCTAAAATAAGGCTAAACCTCCTTTTTAAAGCAATTAAATAAAAGAAGGATAAAATGATGCCACCTAAAATTGATACATGCAAACCAGAAATAACTACTAAGTGAGAAATTCCTAAGTCTCTAAATAAGGCAATATCTTCAGCAAATAAATCTTTTTTAAATCCCCAGATTAAGGCATTAGCTAAACTTGCCTCAGGCTCAGGTAAATTTTTATTAAAAAGCTGGCGCGCTCTTTCTTTAACTTTATTTAAAAAAACTAAAACTTGTTCTTTCTCCTTTAGCCTGCCAGAGGCTATTTCAAGTTGCGGATAATAAGAAATAAAATATATATTCTTAGCCGCTAGATATAAAGGATAATTAAAATCGGAAAAGCTCGTGGGAAGCTTTATTTCTCCTTTAAAACTTAAAAAATCACCATAACTATATTCCGGATATAATTTTGTGTAGACTAAAATAGGGGTGGGCGAACAAAATGCAAAACGTTGCCACTTCTCACCACGATCCACTTGAGAACAAATATAACCCCAATAACTGCCTCGTCTTACTTCATTGTCATCTGCTAATACCACCAGCTTTTCCTTGAGATTTTGATAATCAAAAAAACCTCTTAAAATCAAGAACAGGCAAAAAAGAATATTTATAAACCAAAACCAATAACTCCTTTTTAACATAAATACCAAGACAAGTTTGCCCTGGTATTATAGAAAAAAATACTTGAATTTATTATATATTATTCCTTAAAATATCGTAAATAAGCTTCGATAAAAGGCTTAATATTGCCATCTAAAACTGCGTCAACATTAGTTTCCTCATAATCTGTTCGATGATCTTTGACTAATTTATTCCCATAGAGAAAATAAGAACGAATTTGCCTTCCCCACTCTGCCTGCTTAATCTCTCCCTTTAAATTATTTTCTCTCTCTGCGCGCTCTAATTCCTTTTGTTTTAAAAGTCTTGCCTTTAAAATTTTAAAAGCATTTTCTTTATTTTGATGTTGCGATCTCTCACTTTGACAACTGATAACCAGGCCGGATGGAATATGAGTAATACGTACCGCTGAATCGGTGGTATTAACACTTTGTCCGCCTGGTCCACTGGAACGAAAAACATCGATACGCAAGTCTTCTTCTTTTAACTCAATATCAACATCTTCTTCTCTTTCTGGAATTACTTCCACTAGGGCAAAAGAAGTTTGACGCAAATTATCAGCATTAAATGGTGAATTACGCAATAAACGATGCACGCCATTTTCACCTTTTAAATAACCATAAGCAAAGTTGCCCTTAATTTCTAAGGTTACACTTTTAATGCCTGCCTCATTACCATAATTTTTATCAAGCACTTGCCAGCTATATCCCTCTCGTTCGCAAAATCGAGCGTATAAACGCTCTAGCATCTGCGCAAAGTCTTGAGCGTCAACACCGCCGACACCAGCATGAATTGCTAAAATTGCATTACTGCTATCATTGGGAGCGTTTAATAAAGATGAGAGCTCTAAGGCAGAAAAAGCTTTTTCCAAAGATTCATACTTAGAGCTCAGCTCCCTATCCCAGGCATGATCATTAGATTTTTCTTTTTCTTCTAAATCAAGCAAGGCTTTAAGTTCTAAAATTTCAGATTCTAAATTCTGCCAAGCTTTATATTTCTGGCTTATTTTTTCCAAACGACGGCTAATTTCAATCGCTCGCTTCTGATCTTGCCAAAAATCAGGCTCAACAATTTCAGCCTTTAATTTTATCTCCTTATTTTTTAAACTATCAATTTTAAGAGATGCTTTTAAAACTTTAAACTTATCATAGAGCACTCTTAAATTTTCTTTTATATTATTCATAATTAGATTATAACAAAGAGACCTCATTAATCCTAGGGTCAAAAAAACTCGCCAACTAAGACGAGTTTTTTAATATTTCTAAAAAGATTTTAACTTTAACGCTTACTCCATTACGACGCCAGTCTGGCGTCCTTAATTTAATAGTGATAAATTATCAATAAATGTCGATTTTTATCTTATATAAAGGATTAAATTATGATTTTATTTTAACATTTTTGGGGATGGTGTCAAGAGGAAGCGCTAATCTTCTTTTCCCATATTTATAATATAAGTCTCTAAATTTTCATATGGAAAACAAATTGTATCCTCATAAGAACCATCACCAAAATCATATTTCAAAACCGACTTAATATCTTCTTGAAGTGTAAAATTAAGATCTTTAAAATTATACTTCTTTATATTCACATAATGACATCCATAATGACTTTCTCCATCTCCCCATATGTAAGAAGCAAAAATAATATTATCATCATGATCAAAATAAAAACTATTAACATTACTACCTTCTGAAAATACTTTTTCAATTTTCAAGTTATCAGCTATCCGGTAAACTTCCATATAAGTCGCGGATCCTGATCCACCATAATTCTCTGTATAATAAGCTATGATTTCGTTTTGCCCATCATTATTAAAATCAAAATACTGAAATTCTGCACTAATATTTCCTGGAGCTGTATAACTATCGTATATAATATATCTGTCTCCTGATGGATCGTAACGAAGTAATAATAATTTTGCCATACCCTCAATTATTGGATTTTGTGGCAAAATTGGCAATATATAAATATATTCTTGATTGATTGCGATTTTATCAATTACAATACCATCTCCCATATCTTGTTTAATTGATGTGTAATTAACGGGAATATTTTTTTCTACTTCAGCAATATTGATTTCTCTAAATGCCAAATCATTTTCTCCCAATTCAAAATTATAATCATCATTAGAAGTTAAATCAATTTCATATTCCATTTCACCATTTATTTCTTTTCCTGACATATTCTCAGCCTCTAAATATAACGCTAATTTATCTTCAAATTCATATATTAAATCTGTTGAAATTATAACTCCCATATTCTCATATTTTCCTTCGCTAACAGCTGCAGGTACGCCAATCATACATCCGTTATAATCAACCGCTATACCTCCTGAATTTCCGCTATCTATCTTGGCGGAAGTAAGTAATGTCCCGTCTCCTGGTAAACTACTAACAATACCATCCGTAACAGTAAGCGACAAACCGCCACTTGATACAGGATAACCATATATTCTTATCTCGTCTCCCAAATCTATATATTTGTTATCACAAGCCATACTGTCATCAAAGGAGATAAAGTTTTTTGGATATTCTCCCCATGCGCCTTCTTCATCAACATATACATCATATATTGAGAGATATGCTAAGTCATACTCCTCGCTTATCTCCGGTATAACTATAGGTTCAGCTAAATAAATATCATCCTCACCTGTTTCCGGGTTATACAATATTACGAAGCACCCCTCCTCAGGTGTAACAATATAATCATCTGTTTGTGGTATTACATGAGAATTAGTTAATACCATTCCATCCGAAGTCATTACTGTACCTGACCCTCCATAACCATCACTGTCAAGATACATGCCTTCGCTAGCAAAAGGACAATATATATTTGCCACAGAAGGAGTTATATCATCTACGGTGTTTTTGACAATGAAATAATCGCTAGTAAAATAAACAAAGACTACTACTGCCACAATAGACACGATTATGCCAATTATTGGCTTTTTATCAACTTTCCTTATAACTAGAGTTTTTGCAATTTTATCATGAAGTCCTTGATGATTTTTTTTATCAGTTGCCACCATTATAAAACCAATTGCAAAGAACAAACTAGATAAGAAATATGAAAAACTGCGAATTATTGCTTTCAAAATTTTTATTTTTTTCTTGCTACCCTGATCAACAACTTTCAACCCAAATATTTTTTTCCCAATCGTAGTCGATGCTAACGACAATGATATTGAGTGATAAATAGCCACAAATAAAAATGTAGATAAACCGTCCTGAACCTCTGTCAAATTATCAATAAAAGTTGATTCAGGATAAACGCCATATACAATTACTCCGATCATGAAAGCACCTCCCAAACCACCGATAACGTAATCTATCAAAAAAGCTCCTAGTCTTATCCAAAAACCAGCTAGCTTAAATTCATTATCCGCATGTTCTCTATCTACTACTTTTTTTTCTATAATTTTTTCTTTTTTAATAGGCAGACTAGCCCCACATGAAGTGCAGAACTTTAGTTCATCTGAATTTTTACTACCACATTTAACACAATACATATCAAAATTATTCTGATAAAGCCCCAATTATCATTAAAATTATAAAAACAATTGCAATTATCAGTACTATATTTTTGGTTTTACTTTTTACTTCATCAACCGGTTTTTCTAAATTAATATTTTTTAGATCTTCCTCATTATATTTAGAGGATACTACAAAAGTTTTGGAAAAATTATCATGCCAACCAACCGGAAATTTTCCACCTAAAAAAGAAAATGATTCCAATGGAATAAACCTAACTAATGTTCTTATTATTATAGTTGAAAATCTGGGTGCTGATCCGTCTTGCATAACAACCTTTGTCCTTGTTAAAAATTTAGCTGGCGTTTTATGCCAAATTCCTTCAAAAAATAAATAATATACAAGACCCATAATTAATCCAAAGACCGTCTCATTCGCGCTATCAACAACATCATACATACCAAGTGATGCCAAAAGCAGTCCAACAAAAAAGGCAAAAATATACAAAAAGAAAAAATAATCTAATAACATATTCAATAATCGTTTCCCTTGTGAAGCAGGATGAATGTCACTGTTGGCGTATTCGTTTTTTTTACTAATACTATCGTGTGTTTCTTTTTTCTCGGACTCATGAAATTCTGTAACCACTTTTTCTACACAACTCGAACAAAATTTTGCATTTTTTTCGATTTTATCCCCGCAATGTCCGCAGAACTGATTTGCCGATCGTGAACCGCTCAGCGCGTTTTCTCCTTTTTTGATTAAATCATTAATTTTTTTCTCCCTATCTCTGTCGTTTTGCTTTTCTCCTCCTCCATTACTATCTCCCTCAATACCAATTAAATTATTTTTTAAAAAAGACATATTTTAAATTATTAAATTCAAGATTTAAAATCTTGTATGTATTTTATAAATTTTTTAAATTGCCCGCCGCTCAACTTAATTGAAATTTCCTTGCCCTGATTACCATCTTCTTGAAAAATAATTTTTCCTCCGGATATTTTTTTAGAATAATTTATCTTATTAATATCATGTAGTCCAAATTTAAAATTCGCTTTTGATTTTTTTATTAATTCATCTATATTTGATTTTGATTTTTGGCTCATTAACAGATCATTTATTGCACCAAATATTCCGTAACCATAATTTTTACCCAAATCAAAAAAATAAATATATTTTTTGGAAAATATAATTGTCCAATAACTTATTGAGGCAAAACCAGAATTCTTAATATTAGCAATAGCATTAACAATTTCATCATTGCCATTTGCTCTTTCTGGGGCATTAAAATTTTGCTTATTTTCTAACTCTTGGTTAGCTTGTTTACCGCAACTTGAGCAGTAAGTAGAATTTGGCGACAATTTACTGCCGCAATGACCACAAAACATATTTTTTATTATTTATGAATAAATGATAAAGACGATGGTATGTTGCTAATAACCCCTCTGATTATTTTTCCATCTATTTCCTCTTTCCCTACTTTAATTGCTTCTCTAGCTGCTTCTGTTGCTATCAATCTTATATCAGAACAGGAATAATTTTTTGTCATCTCGGCTAACTCGCTAAAATCAATATCGTCCGAGTATGGTCTTCCAGATAAATAAATTTTAAATAACTCTTCTCTGGCAATCTTGTCTGGTGGTGGAACCTCAATCTTCTTATCCATTCTACCAGCCCTCATTAACGCTGAATCAATTAATTCCGGTTGATTGGTTGCCCCAACAACAAGAATATTTTTGTCACCAGCATTATTTAATTGTACTAAAAATTCATTTACTTCTTCTCTTTTTGTATCAGCAAAACCACCGAGATCCTCTCTTTTTGGCACCAAACCTTCTATCTCATCAATAAAGACGATTGATGGTGCTTTGGATTCTGCTTCTTTAAATATTTGAGCTATATTACTAACAGCCCCATGAACATACGGAGTTGCCACCGAAGATCCATGTAAAGTTATAAAATGATAATTTAATTCTTCAGCAAGTTTTTCTACAATAAATGTTTTACCACACCCCGGAGGTCCATAAAGCAAAATACCATTTGGTAAAGATAATTTAAATTTTTTAAATTTTTCCGGATTTTGTAATGGCTCAATTATTTCTTCTATTAACATTCTTTTTAATGACTTCATGCCAGCAACGCATTCTAAACCATGAACAGAGGTTAAATCTTCTAAAATTTTTGTTACTTGCTCATGTGAATGCTGACCTGCCGTAATTGCAACATAATCATTGCTATCAATTTGTAACTTCGAAATTTTATATTTTTTACTTCTGTCAATTATTTCCTCCGATTTTAAATCAAGAAATAAATACAAGTAATTTCCATCAGAGAGCTCATAAACTTCAGTAAAAAATATCTTTTCAATTCTTTTAATTACTGAAATATCTTTATTTAATTTATACCCGTTATAAAGAAGAGGTTTTGTTGGTTTTGTCATATTATTTTACTTTAGTACAGTTATTTTCTAGATAATTATTATATTTATTCACCTTAATATTATAAGCATCAATATCATTTTCAAATTTCTCAACATCAGCTTCATAAACAAAAAATTTGACATTATACGAATCAACTTTACTATTATAATTATCAATTGACCATTGAGAATACTCGTTAACATAGGTATTCTTAATCTCTGCGCTTAACCGATCCAGTTCATCAGCCCTATTTTCGAGCTCTGTTCTTCTTGAGTCTAGCAAAGATTCTGAAAGCTTACTCGGTTGAATTTCGTCGGCTTTATTTGCATGATAAATTGAACAGCTATATTCTCCCACAATAACATACTCTTCATCGTCATTAGCGAAGTTTGATAAAAATGGATTATCGGATGATGGAGAAGTAGTCGGCTTGGTTGTTTGGATTGGCTTTGTTCCTAGGCTATTAGAATTACTCGAAGTAGTAGAATTATCATCGAAAATACTTGACAAGAAAATAATCACAAAAAAACCAATAATAGCCAGTAGCCACAATGTCAATTTCTTTTTACCACTTCCACCGGAAGGGTGGCTATTATTTTTGATATTTGTTTGGGGGTTAGTTTTTGATTTGTGACTACTCTCTCCCCTCTTTGTTTCCAAGAAGTCAGTATCAAATTCTAAGTGATCAGACATAAATTTATAAATCAGACATAATAACAATAAACCAAATTACCAATACCGCAATTGCAATAAATTTCCAAATTTTTTGCCATTGATGTAATTCTAATTTTCCTAAAAAGGAATAACTACCATTACCATGATTAATTACCGTATATCGAGCAATCGGAATAATTGGAATAAATAAAAAAACAAAATATTGTGTATCTCCATAAACCCTAGTACCCACCCCATTTATTGTGTGCATACTAGGCGCTTTTTTAATTGGCTTCCCATGCTTAACCACTCTTTCTTCCATGTTAGTTTTTATTTCTTGAAGGACTTTTTTTAACTCTAAATCAGTCCCTTGGTTGTACAGTAAGGTATTAATTTCCTCCATCGCTTTTTCATATTTACCTGCCTCTATCTTGCCCATTATGGGGTCCAATATTTTTTTATATTCTTTTTCCTTATTTTTATAATTTAAATTATTTTCAATTATTTCAACATCAGCTTTGGCACTATTTTTTGTTCCCTCTGTTCCAGAAATTTCTTTAGCAATTTTTACCAACCCAAGAGCAATCTCTGCTTCATTTAAATTATTATTAATATCTATACTCACCGTTCTAATTGCAGAGGCTGCCCTGTCCCGCATTATCTTAACTTTACTATCATCGTACAGGCCTACATCAATCAATTTATTTAACTCAATTTTTATAGTCTCTACCAGTTCTTTTATTTTTCTTTTCTCATCACTATCCAAAACTCCATCTTCGCTAACTTTCAAATTTTCCATATCTTTCACGGCTTTATCTATCCCCTCAAAAGCCGGGTCAAGAATTTCTTTTTTTAATTTTTGCCCCATTACCTTAAATTCTTTGTGAAAACTGTTTATAAATACTTTGTCATTATGCAATGATGACAGCTCCGTAAATACATCTGCTAACAGATCTGTGGCTTCTTTTCTTAAATCTTCAAGTAAATGATCACTAACATCTACTTCATGATGAGCTCTAAACGAATTAAAAAATGCTTTCCAAAATTTATCTTTTTCAAACAAATCTTTCCATAATCTCAATGAATCCTCAATAAAATTATCTCCCTCTTTTGTATATAGTAAAATCGTATTTAATACCGCTAAATTTTTTACATGCAACAAGGATTTTGGAGTGTCTTTGTCGATATATTCACCCCATATATTTATAGCCTCATTGTGGTCGTTTGCGTTTATAGCTTTTAAATCGTTTTCATTGATTATTTCAAACCAAAATAAAGTATCCACAATTTTCTTTTTCGGCATTGATAATCTCTGTATGGCATTTTTTGTGTTTTCTTCATTTCTAAAATTTGAAAAAATACCAACATCAGCATCATATTCAGGAGTATCTCCGATATGCAGTCTTCTTAATATCTCCTTTCCTCTTTTATTTATCTCTCTTGGATTTGCCGAAGCATAAAGACCAAGAATTAAATATGAATTTTGTTTAATTATATTTTTCATATTATTCAGTTATGCCAGAAATTCCTTGTTTGATCGTATTTTGATCTTCCTTTGGCAATAATGCGAGCAAACTTCTGACACAATATTTTAATTCATCAATGTTGCCGGTTTGCATAGCCATTTTACCTTTTTCAAAATATATTTTTGCACTTGGAATGTCAGCAAACTTTAATTCGTCTTTTTCAAGTTCTTGAAAATAATATACCCAAGTTGCTGGATTTGACATCATGACTCTGGCCACTAATTCAGAAATTTGTTCATTAACTCTAACTAATAAATCTTTATCTTTATTGTTAATCGCCTCGCCACCTTCGTTTTCAAGTGTTTGTAATTGAGTTAAGTTTTCTTCTTTTGTTTCATTTTGACCAAGTTCACCTATTAATTTTTTTGTATCTTCAATTTTTTGCTTAAACTCATTTTCCAATTGTGGCATAGCTTTGTCTTTCTCAAGTTTTTCAAGCTCAACCCTTAGATCTTTTATTTCTTTATCCGCCTTCTGTTTATCATCATTATCAACTCTGGCATTATTAATACTCTTATTTATTGATCCAAAAAGACTATCCACCTTACTTTTTTCTTCCTGATTACAGCTAGATTCGACTTTATTATATCTTTCCTTGCATGCTTCTAATTCATTTTCAATTTTTTCCACCTCAACTTTTTCAGCCAGAATTGACCCTCTTGCATTAAGCCACTTATCAATCAATGGAATATATACTGAAACCTTAACCTCCCTTGACTCATCTACCTCCAATACGATTTCAACTTCAGATTTTTCAGGAAGATCTACAGGCAAATCCTTGCCGTTTATCTTTAAATCACATATAAATGTGTTATTTTCTGGATCGCTTGATTCACCCTCATATATTTTTATAGGCAAACCAATGTCTTCGCCTCGCTTTATAGCCTTTCTGGTTTTATAAGTCTTTGATGATGATTTTAAGGGCAATGAACTTCCTTTCTCAAAAATATTATCCATCACCTCTGTATAACCAAATCTATTATCAAAATCTTTTTTTGCAACAGCAAGGCCTATTGAACGCGGAATTGGAGCTCCGGAAATAGTTAGCCCATGACTGATAGTAAATGAATCGGGATCAATTTTTAGAGTGTCCCCATTTTTATCAAATAAATATATCCAAAAAACATTATCCTTATATTTTTCCAAAACAACTTCTTCAAAAAATTTTCCTTCTTTTATTTTGTGTTTTTCGCTAGAAAAATGACCACTATCGCTTTGTATTTGAATATAATAATCATTACTATCTTCCACTAAATCAGGAATCAATCCAGAAATTGATTCTTCAATTTCCGAAGAAAGTGAATCATAATTTAATTTAATAGCCAAAATGCCTTTTGTCTGTTTTTTGTCTTTATTTAAAATCTTTTCTGGAATCTTTTGACTACCACCATAAATACAAGCACCCTTTGAAACAACTGTTAATGGATCAACTGAATTGTCAGCATCAATGCCAAAATTTTTCTCAAGACTTTCCTTAATATATGGAATCCTTGTTGTTCCACCAACTAAAACTATTTTATTAATAGCTGATTTTTTAATTCCAGCGTCTTTTATTGTCTTGTCTGTCAAGGTAATTGTTTTATCAATGTAAGGTTTAACAATTCGATTAAAATCGGTTCTTTTGAATTCAGTTGATAAATAAATTTCTTCTCCATCATTATCATTGCCTACATTATCTATTTCAATGTTTGTTGTCTCAAGTTGAGTCAAATCTATTTTGGCCATTTCGGCAGCATACTTAATTTTTGAATAGATATGACTATATTCGGTATTACTTTTTTGAAAATCAGGTAAATTAAACTTTTTTCTAACTTCAGGTTCTATTATATTTTCAATAATTGCATTATCTATGTCTTTACCACCTAAATAATTATCACCATTATGACTTAGTACAGTTAATACTCCATCTTGAGAAGAAATTAAAGCAACATCGAACGTGCCACCACCCAAATCATATACAATCCAATTTTGATTTTTTTCATTCTTGAAGCCATAGGTCATTGCGGCTGCTATGGGCTCCTGCAAAAGTACAACATGTTCAAAGCCAGCAAGTTTCCCAGCTCTAATAGTGGCCTCAGCTTGTAAAGTATCAAAATATGCGGGCACTGTTATTACTGTGGCTACGGTATTGTAATCTGGATATTTTCTCAAAACATCACCTTTTAATGACATCAGTATTTCGGCTGATACTTCCTCAGGCGTAAGCTCCTTTTCTAAATAAGGAAAGGCTATTTTTTCATCTGTACCCATTAATCTCTTCACTTCAGCTCTTATGTTTTTTGTATCATTTAATGTTGGTGCCTTATACAATTTATCATAAGCCTTTCGACCAACCATTTTTGATTTCGATTTCATTACACCAAAAATTGATGGTGTATATTCGTCATTATTTATGTTCTTTACGACCTCAATATTACCCTCTTTGTTTTTGATCGCGATTTCAGAATTTGTAGTTCCAAGATCTATACCTATGGTAATTGTAGATTTATTCATATTTGTATTGTTATTTTTTTATTACTACTTTTGATTTATTAACCAATACTTCATCAATATAAATAGCTGGTTCAAGTGTTTCAATTATTTTTGCCTCATCCTTTTTTTCTGCTTTTTCAGCTCGTATAATCTCAATGTTCATTCCGTCATTATATCGTGCTCCTGTCATGTCTTGAATTCTTAAATTTCTTCCATCAAAAATCCTGCCCAGTCTATCCATTGATCCGTTAATAGCCTGTTTGTCAACTTCAGTAAGTTTATCTCCTATTTTATTTAATCTGCATTTTAAACGCCAAAATTCGATTGCATGCTTCTTTAAGTCATCCGCGTTAAGACCTAAATCAATATGATCTAGTTTAATGCTCTCATTTATTTGCTTTTTAGTTTTATCAGACAAATATTTTACCCAGACATACAAAAAAATAATCAAAATCAATATAATAAAAAGGATAATAAAGTAAAATACATTTTGAATATTTTCAATCATACTTGTTAATTAATTTATAATTATTTTTGAAACAAATTTAAATAATCTCTCAAAACATATAATCTATTTCGAGAGTATCCGGTAACCTCTTCAAGTATCTGCAAATCAATAAGAGATTTTAAAAGCCTATTGGAAGTATTTAGGCCAATTTTAACATTCTTTTGTACTGACTTTGAACTGACAATCGGCCGTGAAAACATATAATTGATCAACTTTTGCGCATTTTTTGCGCGAACACCTAGACTTAATATTTTCTGTTCATACCTCAAGCGTAAATCAATAATATTTTTAAAGGTGTTAATACTGTCACTTGCCGTATCAATAATACCGTTTAAGAAAAATTTAATCCATTGTTCCAAATCATTATTTTGCCTTACCATACTTAAGGAGTCATAATAAGAACTCCTGTTCTTTTCAAAAAAGGCGGAAAGATAAAGAGTGGGCGCAGTTAAAATTTTTGATTCAACTAGCTGTAAAGCGATTAAAAGCCTGCCAACCCTACCATTGCCATCTAAAAATGGATGAATAGTTTCAAATTGGTAATGAATAATCCCCATTTTTATTACTAGCGGTAAATGCAAACTTTTATTATGCCAAAACTTTTCAATATCAGTAAGTAGGTCTGGGAGTTCTTCTTGGCTTGGTGGAATAAAAAAAGCATCAGATAAGGATGAACCGCCTATCCAATTTTGGCTTTGTCTTATCTCCCCGGGATTTTTACGTTCACCTCTTACACCTGATAATAATTTTTTATGAGTTTCACGAATCAATCTCATGCTAAGAGGTAATGTCTTTAATTCGGAAATAGCAAAATTAAGCGCACTTATATAATTTTGCACCTCCTCCCAATCATCTCTTTTCTCCGGATCAATTTCTTCTCTTGGCAAAACAGCTTCATCAATACCCGTCCTCGTACCCTCTATCATGCTAGATTTAGTAGCTTCTCTGATAACATTCATCTGAATAAAAAAATCAACATCCGGAACTAAATGCGAATATGCATTAAGCTCTCCAAGCAATCTAATTGCCTGCTCAAGCAAAACATCAATTTTTTTATCATGCCAGTCAAAATCTCTATTTATTAACGATGGTGAAAAACTTTGATATTCAGATTCTTTATTTCGAAATTGTTTTTTATATTTTCCAGCAATAAAATTTTTCATATTTTGGAGTTATATATTTTTATAACTCCATTTTATCGTATTTTTGGAGTTATGTCAAATTATAGCTCCATTTTAATATTATTTTAGAATATCATTGAGGTATTTTATCTTTATATACAAAAAATCCTCTAAAATTAGAGGATTTTTTCGATATGTTATAGAGATAATGATTGTTATCTTTTTGACCATTGTGGCGCTTTTCTTGCCTTCTTCAAGCCCGGTTTCTTTCTTTCTACTTGACGTGGATCTCTGGTTAGGAAATCATTAGCCTTTAAAGCTTCCTTCGCCTCTGGATCAACTTCTAAAACAGCTCGCGCAACACCAAGCTTAACTGCGTCAATCTGCCCTGATTTTCCTCCACCCTTAACTAGGACGGAAAAATTATAATCACGACCATGACCCGTTGCCTTTAAAGGTTGAGTAATAATATTAAAACCTTCTCCGGGAAAATAATCAGTAACCTTTTGCCCATTAACAACAACCTGTCCTTTACCACCTTCATATAATCGCACCTGTGCGACTGCCCTTTTTCTTCTTCCGACAGCGCTTATATATTTACCAGAAAAATCAATTACTTCATTTTTACCAGTCTCTTTTAATTCTTTTATCTCTTTTTCTTCTCTGGGTTTAGTGCTTGTCTTTTTTTCTTGCTTCTTTGTCTCTGCCATATTATTTAATAATTAATCTTTTGAGCATATTAGGGCGCAATCTTGTTGGAGGCAACATTTCCCTAACCGCCCGACTTAAGACCTCCCCCGGGTCTTTCGCAAATACCTCATTCATTTTCTTAGTTTTCAAACCACCAATATAACCGGTAACATGGAAATATTTTTTTTGTTCTAATTTTTTGCCAGTAAATTTTAATTGCTTAATATTTATCACCTCAACAATATCGCCCAAGTCTAAATGCGGTTGATATTCTGGCTTATTTTTGCCACGCAAAATTAAGGCTATCTGAGTCGCCAAACGGCCAACTGTTTGTCCGGCAGCATCTAATTGATGTAATTTTCTCTCTGTTTTAATCATATATTTAGACTAATTCAATTTGAACCATTTCCGCTCCATCACCTTTTCTGGCTCCTAATTTAACAATTCGTGTATAACCACCTGGTCTTTCAAGATAGCGTTTAGCTAAAACATCCATGGTTTTTTTTACAGAATTTTTTTGTAACAAAACCTTGATCAAGCCACGTCGAGCACTTAAATCTCCAGCTTTAGCTGAAGTAATCATTCTCTCAACTAATGGTCTTACCGCTTTTGCCTTTGCCTTAGTGGTTTTTACTTTTTCGTACAAAATAATACTGGAAGCTAAGTTTCTCAGCATCAATTCGCGCGGACCCTTTTCTCGGTCTAATATTTTATTTTTATTTCTGTGGCGCATAATTCTTACACTTAACTTTCCCGCTAGTGCGGAATTGCTGTTTAATTAATCCTTTATTTTTTTGCTTTTTTAGTTTTAGTCTTTTTCTCCTTAACAACTTCTTCTTTTACCTCTTCTGTTTCCTTTTCATCTTCTACAACTTCTTTTTCCTCCTCTTTTTCAACAAGTGCTCCAGGTAACAAGGCGTTAAATTGATCAACTAAGATTTTAACCGCTTCCCCAAATGCCTCTTCTGGCGTTATCGTGCCATCAGTTTTTACATCTAAAATTAATTTATCCCAGTTAGTCATTTTACCAACACGAGCATTTTCAACCTTAATACTTACTAAAGTAACTGGTGAAAAGATAGAATCAATTTCTAAAAAACCGACTTCTTTATTCTCTCGTTTACTACCTTCGGTCATTTTGTAGCCACGTCCACTTTTGACAATGATATCAACCTCTAAAGAACCGGCCTCATCGGTAATGTGAGCCAATACTAAGTCTGGATTTTTTATTTCCACCTCACTATTTTTAATAATGTCAGCGGCGGTAACAGTTTTTTTACCACTTACTTTTAACTCTAGCCTTACTTCTTCTTCGGTGAAAACCTTCATGCGCAACTGTTTAAAATTTAGGACCATTTGTAAAACATCCTCCTTAATATAAGGTATGGCCATAAATTCATGGCTAGCTCCTTTAATTTTTACACTCGTCACAGCAGCGCCGGGAAGAGATGATAAAAGAACACGACGTAATGAATTACCAAGAGTCATGCCGTAGCCAGGAAATAAAGGTTCGATGGTAATAACCCCTTCGTTGGGATTGCCAACTGTTTCAAAATTAATTTTTTTTGGGTTAGCAATTTTTTGCATATTATTTTTTATTTTGAATAATACTCAATAATCATTTGAACGTTAAATCCTTGTGGCAGATCTTCATCTTTAGGCTCATGTAAAACCTTCGCCACCATAGAACTTTGGTCAAAGTGTAACCAGCTTGGACGTTCAGCCTGAGCTAGCTTTTCTCCTAAGTTACGGAAATAAGGACTTTTTTCGCTTTTCTTTTTTATCGCAATTACCTGACCTTCTTTAACGCTAAAAGAAGGGATATCCGTTTTTACATCATTTACTGTAAAATGTCCATGATTTACCAATTGTCTCGCTTGTGAACGAGAATTGGCAAAACCTAAACGGAAAATTACATTATCTAAACGAAATTCAAGTGCTCGTAAAAAGTTCTTACCAGCATCACCTTTTTTGTTTGAAGCTTTTTCAAAAGTTAAACGAAATTGCTTCTCTGAAACGCCGTAATATCTTTTTGCTTTCTGTTTTTCTGCTAACTGATTGCCATAATCGCTTAAACGTCTTCGTGGCTTATCACCATGTGCACCAGGAATAGTATTTCTTTTAACCATCGCACATTTTGGACCAAGACAACGCTCTCCTTTAAGGAAAAGTTTTTCGCCTACGCGTCGGCATTGTTTACATTTATTATCGATATTTGTTCCCATATTAATAAATTACTTCTTAATTAAACTCGACGTGGCTTTTTCGGACGGCAACCATTATGAGGAACTGGAGTAGTGTCCTTAATAGCTGTTACTTCTAAGCCATTAGCATTTAAAGCACGAATTGCTGATTCACGACCGGTCCCAACGCCCGCTACAAAAACATTAACTTCTTGTAGGCCATACTCTTCTTTCGCTTTTTGAACAGCAATTTTAGTAATAATCTGAGCTGCATAAGGAGTCGCCTTTTTTGCTCCCTTAAAACCAGCTAGACCAGCTGAAGCCCAGGCAATAACATCACCCTTAGAATCAGTTAATGTCACCATAGTGTTATTATAAGTCGCCTGGATATAAGCACGACCAGCCTTAACAACACGAGCAGTTTTTCTCTTTTTCTTTTTTACTAATTTCTTTTTTGCTCGCGCCGCCTTATTTTTTTCCAGTTTCTGTTTGATTTCCTCAGGCAAATCATCATCAGAAGAATCAAGTGAAAAAGATAAGGACTCGTCCTTTTCTTCACTTTCCTCTATTTTAGCTGGTTTTTCTGCTGGCATTGTTTTTGCCTCTGGCTTTTTTTCAGCCTCTAACTCAGCTCCTTGTTCTTTTTTTTCTTTGTCAGACATATTATATGAACTTTCTTAGTTTATTAGGTCTTTTGCAAGCCTGCCTTGCTCTTACCACTACCCATGGTCATACGCTTATTACCACGAACAGTACGGCTGTTGGTCTTAGTTCTCTGACCTCTGACTGGCAAACGCCTGCTATGCCTTAAACCACGCCAAGAGTTTATTTCTTTTAGGCGTTTAATATTACTTTGGATTTCTCGCTTTAAATCACCTTCAACAGTGAATTTTTTCTCAACAATCTCACGAAGACGATTAACATCTTCTTCTTTTAAATCTTTTACCCTTATATCAGCATCAACTTTAGCTTCTGCTAAAATTTTATTGGCGCGAGTGCGTCCAATACCAAAAATATAAGTTAAAGCGATTTCTATTCTTTTTTCATTAGGAATGTTTATTCCTGCGATTCTTACTGCCATAAAATAAAAAATTACCCTTGTCTTTGTTTGTGTTTAGGGTTTTTGCAAATAACGTGGACCCGACCTTTGCGTCGCACAACTTTGCAATCCTTACAAATTTTTTTCGCGCTAGCTCTCACTTTCATAATTTCACAATATTAAGCTCACTTTTAATTTAACTGCGAGGTTATATTAAAGCAATTCTTTCTAAAATTTAGAGACGATAGGTAATTCTCCCTTTAGTCAAATCATAAGGGCTAATCTGTAATTTCACCTTATCGCCCGGCAAAAGTCTGATACGGTTCATTCTCATTTTGCCTGATAAATGCGCCAAAATTTCGTGACCGTTTTCAAGTGTAACACGGAAACTGGCTGCCGGCATCAACTCCATCACTTCGCCTTGCATTTCAATAAAATCCTTAGCGTTTAAGTTGTCAGAGTTATTGCTGTTTTTTCCCATTTTTTTTAATCTTAACAAAAAAAAGTTTGATAAAGACAAGCTTGTCTTATCAAAGTTTTTAAAAATATTTATTTAATTTAATTTAATATTCTTAATAAAGCCATTATAAAGGGAAAGTTTATCCTTGTCAATAGTAATTACCCTTTATTTAATCTAGTTAATAAAGACTTAACTAATTTATTCTAAAACGCCCTTAATTCTCCTTATTCCCGCACTTGATGAACCTTCTTTACTAATTTTAAAAGTGCCCAAAACACCAGTGCGTTCAACGTGAGGACCACCACAGATTTCCTGCGAAAAAGCCTGATCTAAATTAGGTTTATCGTTTTCCACTGGGGCGGCTGTATACACTTTTACTCTTTCATCATATTTTGACGCAAATACGCCCATCGCCCCTCTATTTTTAGCCTCAGTTAAACTCAGCTCTTCACAAGTTATCGGTAAATCAGCGGCGATAGCATCATTAACTAATTTTTCTACAGCACTAATTTGCTCAGTTGTCATTTTTTCAGGATGAGAAAAATCAAAACGAAGACGCTCAGCTGTAATATTACTTCCCTTTTGCACAACATGTTCACCTAAAACTTGGCGCAAAGCTGCCAATAATAAATGT
>Ga0265294_10002915_pt1 | contig 22217 bp, 19 predicted proteins | sample MunlanPumphouse3_FD_192504 | JGI IMG/M metagenome (GOLD analysis project Ga0265294, IMG submission 192504) | Groundwater microbial communities from a municipal landfill in Southern Ontario, Canada - Pumphouse #3 | ecosystem: Environmental > Aquatic > Deep subsurface > Groundwater | place... | reverse complement strand
AACAGGGCCAGGATGCCGACCGCCAGGGCCACGATCGACTTGAACGGAATGAAGTGCAGGTTCAGCCCGCGCCATACTCCGTACCCACCCACCACGAGCAGATAGATCCCGACGACATAAGGCAGGATCCTGGGCACGAGCAGGATCAGCACTCCGGCCAACATCGCCAGGATCGCCTCCAGCGCGGCGGGACTGAGATGAAGAGAGCCGATGACAAGATCGTTCATGTTTATTGTTTGTCGTTGACGTTGGGCCGGATGGAATGATGCCTGCTTCGGCGCTGTCGTTCACTGCCCGGCAGCGCATCATCCCGCTTGACGCATGGGCCTTGCCTGGTCCCGCTGCAAACGCCCCTCCCGCCAGCGCACCTCCCTTGCCTCCACCCGGGGTGCGCGGTCGGGGATCAGCCGCGCCAGCATCGCGGCGAAGGCGTGGGCATCCCCGCTCGTATAGAACAGGTGGCGGCCGGTGCGGTCGCGGCTGTTTTCCAGAGCGCGTTGGGCCAGTACCCGGCCGGTCTGCCGCGCCACCGCCGGGGCGGGATCGACGATGGCGACCGCCGGCCCCATCAAGCGCGCGATGACCGGCGCGAGAAACGGATAATGGGTGCATCCGAGCACCAGATGATCCACCTCCGCTTCGATCATGGGCGCCAGGCACTCCTGCACCAGCGCCTCCGTCTCGGGCGTATCCAGCGCCCCCGCCTCCACCGCCTGCGCCAGGCCCCGTCCGACCTGGGCGAGCACCCGCGCGTTGTTCCCGTATTGCTCGATGAGGCTCGCGAACAGCCGCCCCTGAAAGGTCGCCTGCGTGGCGATGACGCCCACCACGCCCTTGCGCGTATTCTGCACCGCGGGCTTGATGGCCGGCTCCATGCCGACGACGGGAATCTCGGGGAAGAGTTCGCGCACGTGGCGCAATGCCGCCGCGGAGGCGGAATTGCAGGCGATGACCACCGCCTTCGCCCCCTGCTCCAGCATGAACTGCACGACGCCTTCGCAAAACGCCCGCACTTCGTCCAGCGAACGCGAACCGTAGGGCATGTGCGCCTGATCGGCGACATAGAGCGTATCTTCATGCGGGAACTGGCGCACGATCTCGCGCCACACACTCAGTCCGCCGACGCCGGAGTCGAACACCCCGATAGGGCCGGACGATGAAACGCTCCCTCCCATATTCCTTCCGTTCTTGGTGAGTCTTTGTTCCAGAAGAAGGACTATATCCTAACCGCGGGGCAGATGAAGCGCAGTGAAGCTCATCATCGTTTCCGCCGCGCCTTCGCGCCTTGCCATGCCCATGGCAGGGCGACTCAGCGCAGCGTAACTCGACGCACAACACTCTGCCCCAGGGCATGCGGCGCAATGGGATTGCGCGCACTACACATGCCGTGCCACCCCTTTGCGCCGAAATACCTTCCGCTACCGCACCTGGCGCCCCGCCTCGAAGGCGCGTTCGTTCAGTTCCACCAGGTGCGGCTTGCGCGCGCGGAAGCGGTCGAGGATGCAGCGCTTCAGGACCTCGGCGGGAAACGGCAGGTCGTCGGCGATGGCGCCGAGCATGACGGTGTTGACCAGGCGCAGGTCGCCGAGCCCTTTCGCGATGGCCCCGGCGTCGAAGCCGTGGACCTTGATCCCTGCAGCGCGCATCGCCTCCAGGGGATCCGCCGGGTAGTCGTACAGGCCGAGGGACACCACCGGCGGGGCGAGGCGCAGGGTGTTCACCATGGCGCTGCCGCCGGGCTTGAGATAGCTGCACCAACGCATCCCTTCCGCCGCTTCGAAGGCGACCAGGATGTCCGCCTCGCCGGGCGAGATTCCCGGGGACAGCACCCGCGTACCGAAACGCACGTGGGAGGAGACCACGCCGCCGCGCTGGGACATGCCCGCCACCTCGGTCTTTTTCACGTCGAGGCCCAGGCCCACGGCCGCCTCGGCGAGGATCTCGGCGGCGGTCATCACGCCCTGGCCGCCGATGCCCACCACCAGGATGTTGGTCACGTCGCTCATGGCATCGCCTCCTCGGTCCGGGTCCAGGGCACGATGGCCTTGGCGCTGCAAGTGCGCAGGCACAGGTTGCAGCCGGTGCAGACCACGCTCTCGATGCGCGTCCAGGCCAGTTCCACTTCGCGCCCCGAGGGCTTCACCTCCTTGCCGCGCCGGGTCACGCTGATGGCGGGGCAGCCCACGTCCAGGCAGTTGCCGCAGCCGTTGCATTTCTCCTCGTCCACGCACAGCGGCACGCCGCGCTGGTACTCGGGGATGAGCACGCAGGGCCGGTTGGTGATGATCACCGAGGGCTCCTCCGCCTTAACCTCCTCGCGCACCGCGCGGAACAGGGTCGGCAGTTCGTAGGGGTCCACCACGCGGATGCGTTCGGGCCGCACGCCCAGGGCCTCGCACAGTTTGGCGAAATCCACCCGCGGCGCGCTCGCGCCGTGGATGTCCCGGCCGCTGCCCGGATTGTCCTGCCCGCCGGTCATGCCCACGGTGCGGTTGTCGAGCAGCAGCACGGTGATGTTGGCGCGGTTGTAGACCGCGTCGAGCAGGCCCTGCATGCCCATGTGCATGAAGGTGGAGTCGCCGATCACCGCCACGATACGCTTGTTCGCGTCGCCCGCGCCGCGGCCCTTGTCCATGCCCACCGCCATGGAGATGGAGGCGCCCATGGAGATGCAGGTATCCAGCGCGTTCCACGGATGGCCCGCGCCCAAGGTGTAACAACCGATGTCGCCGGAGATGGTGAGGTTGCGCACCTGCGCCAGAGTGAAATAAACGCCCAGGTGCGGGCAGGCCACGCACATGGTGGGCGGGCGGGGGAACACCTGCAGCGGCGCCGGCGGGGCGGGCGGCACCGCTTCGCCCAGCAGGCGCGCCGCGGCCGCGCGCAGCAGCGGCGGTGTGAGTTCGCCCATGCGCGGCAGTACGTCCTTGCCGTGGGCGGCGATGCCCGCGGCCTTGATCTCGGTCTCCAGCAGCGGCTCGGTCTCCTCCACCACCAGCACGCGCTCCACCGTGGCGGCGAATTCGCGGATGCGCTCCATGGGCGCGGGACAGCTCAGGCCGAGCTTGAGCAGCGGCGCGTCGGGGAAGGCCTCGCGCACGTGCATGGCGGCGGGGCCGGAGGAGACGAAGCCGATGCGCCTGTCGGCGCCGTCCAGCACCACGTTGAACGGCGACTCGCCGGCGAACTCGCGCAGCGCCGCCTCGCGCGCCAACTGCAGCGGCAGGCGTTGCCTGGCATGGGCAGGGACCATCACCCAGCGCGCGGCATTCTTCTCGAAGCCCGCGCCCTGATGCGTCTCGCGTTCGCGCGGCACCACGATGCCCTTCACATGGCAGATGCGCGTGGTGAGACGCAGAATCACCGGCGTCTCGAAGCGCTCGGAGATGTCGAACGCCGCGCGGGCCATGTCATAGGCCTCCTGGGCGTCGGCAGGCTCCAGCACCGGCAGATGCGCGAACCGGCCCCAGTAGCGGCTGTCCTGTTCGTTCTGGGACGAGGAAAAGCCCACGTCGTCGGCAATGGCGATCACCAGGCCGCCGACGCAGCCGGTGAGGGTGATGGTCATGAGGGCGTCGGATGCGACGTTCATGCCCACGTGCTTCATGGCGCAGAAACCGCGGTTGCCCGTGAGGGTGGCGCCGAAGGCCACCTCCAGCGACACCTTCTCGTTTACCGACCACTCGGTATAGATGTCGGGATAGCGGCGGAGCTGTTCCAGGATTTCGGTGGACGGCGTGCCGGGATAGGCGGCGGCGACGCGGCAGCCCGCGTCCCACACGGCCCGGGCCACGGCGTCGTTGCCGGACAAAAACAGACGCGTCCCGGCGGCGGGAATGGAGACGTTCAAGACAATGTTTCCTCTCGACTGAAGAAAAAGGAAAAACGCGAGGACGCGAAGGGTACGAAGGATGCAATCCCTCCGAGACCTCTGCGTCCTTTGCGGCCTTCGCGTCTTTGCGTTGGAAGTATTCTCCCCTTGTTCAAGGCGCTTTGCGGTGATCGATGACACGCACCGCCTTGCCCAGGGTGCGTTCGATCTCGGCGCGGCCCTTGAGGCAGACCCGGGCCGAGATGCCGATGAAGTCCTTGATGTCCTTCTCCACCTTGCGCGCCACCCGGTCCATGGCCTCCTGCCCCTGGGCCAGGAGCGGCGGGCTGGCCTCCACGTTGACGACCATGGAATCCATATGCCCCTCCCGGAACACCTCGATCTGATAGAACGGCGAGAGCGTCTCGGTCCGCATCAGGATCGCCTCCACCTGCGACGGGAACACGTTGACGCCGCGGATGATCAGCATGTCGTCGGTGCGGCCGGTGATGCGGCGCATGCGTACGTGGGTACGGCCGCACTTGCACGGCGTGCGGTCCAGCAAGGAGATGTCGCGGGTGCGATAACGCAGGACAGGGAAGGCCTCCTTGGTGAGAGAGGTGATGACGATCTCGCCCTCAGCACCGTCCGGCACCGGCTCGCCCGAGTCGACGTCCACGCACTCCACCAGGAAGTGATCTTCCCACACGTGCAGGCCGTGCTTCGTCTCCACGCATTCGATGGCTACACCCGGCCCCATCACTTCGGACAGGCCGTAGATGTCCACCGCATCGATGTTGAGGCGCGATTCGATCTCGTAGCGCATCTCCTCGGTCCAGGGCTCGGCGCCGAATATGCCGACCTTGAGCTTGAGCTTGCGCGGGTCCACGTCCAGCTTCTCGGCCTCTTCGGCGATTTGCAGCGCATACGAGGGCGTGCAGCAGAGGCCGCTGGGCTCGAAATCCTGCAGCAGCATGATCTGCTTGTGGGTCTGGCCGCCGGACATGGGCGTGACCATCACGCCCAGCTCCTCGGCGCCGTAGTGCAGCCCAAGGCCGCCGGTGAACAGCCCGTAGCCGTAGGCGTTGTGCAGCCGGTCGCCCGGGCGCAGGCCCGCGGCCATGAGCGAGCGCGCCACGCAGCGGGCCCAGGTCTGGATGTCACGGCGGGTGTAGCCCACCACCGTCGGCTTGCCGGTGGTGCCGCTGGAGGCATGCACCCGCACCACCTGATCGGTGGGCACGGCGAACATGCCGAAGGGGTAGTTGTCGCGCAACTGCTCTTTCTTGGTGAAGGGCAGCAGACGTACGTCCGCAAGGCTCTTGATGTGGGAAGGCCGCACCCCCAACTCGTCCATGGCGTCGCGGTAGAACTTCACGGTGGCGTAACAGCGCTCGACGGTGCGTTGCAGCCGCTGCAACTGCAGCGCCTCAAGCTGGTCGCGCGGAAGGGTTTCCAATTCCTGGTCGAGAATCATGGACAGGCTCCGGCATGGACGAGACAAATGGCGATATATGACCACAGCCCAGCCAATGCTGTCGAGCCCAAGCCTCTTAGCCAATTAATACTCTCGGGAATATTGCCTTAGCGACATCATCAAGATTGCAGGGTGGGCACCGCCCACCATTGCGCTATTTGTTGAGGCATTTTCGGTGGGCAATGCCCACCCTGCGCAAAACCGTACCCATAGCGGAGTCGTGCAACGCGAGATAAAAAACTTGGGGCGCCATTCCTGGCGCCCCCTTGCGGTCGTTTACGCGCGACGCATCTTGCAAGTCCTTGTCACGGACCGATCACCCGCACTTGGAGTCCCCGCAGTTCAGGCAGGTCATGCAGCCGTCCATCTGGATCACGGCCTTGGTGCTGCATTTCTTGCAGAGCTGGGCGCCGGCCGGGAAGCCGCCGTTGTTGGCCGCCTCGGCCTGCTTGGCGCTCGCTTCGTACTGGGCACGCTTCTCGGCGATGAGCTTCTTCTGGTGCTCGTCGAGGCTGTCGTCCTTGAGCAGGCCGATCATGCGCAAGTGGCATTCGATGGCGTCGCCGATCTCGGCCACCAGCGAGGGCATGAACTTGCCGCCTTTCTTGAAATACCCGCCGCGCGGGTCGAACACCGCCTTCAGCTCCTCCACCAGGAACGTGACGTCGCCGCCCTTGCGGAACACCGCCGAGATGATGCGCGTGAGGGCCACGATCCACTGGAAGTGGTCCATGTTCTTGGAGTTGATGAAGATCTCGAAGGGGCGGCGCAGCTCATGCTCGGTGCCCTCGTTCAGCACGATGTCGTTGATCGTGACGTAGAGCGCGTGCTCCGAGAGCGGCGTCTTGATCTTGTAGGTGGAGCCGAGCAGCATCTCGGGCCGCTCCAGCTTCTCGTGCATATGGATGACATTGGACTGAGTGCTCGTCGGCGCCTCGTCCTCGGGCACCGTCTCCACCTTGTTCTCGTCTTCTTTTACAACGCTGTATTTAGTGATCTTCTTTTCGATCTTGATAGCCATGTCGTTCTCCGAAGCGCGGAAAAGTTCTTCTTGTATGGTGAGCCGCCTTGCGCGCCCGGCCCGTCAGAACTTCCCGTAGTACCCCTCCTTGAGTGCGTCATACAGGTTCGCAGCGGTGTGCACCTCGCCGTCGTACTCGATCTCGTCGTTGCCCTTGGCCTCGATCACCGTGCCGTCCTCCAGGACGAAGCGGTAGGTGGTGTTGGCCAGATCCTTTTCCTTGACCAGCACGCCTTGGAAGGCCTCGGGGTTGAAGCGGAACGTGGTGCACCCCTTCAGGCCCTTCTCGTAGGCGTACATGTAGATGTCCTTGAAGTCCTCGTAGGGATAATCCGTCGGGACGTTGGCCGTCTTGGAGATGGAGGAGTCGATCCACTTCTGCGCCGCGGACTGGATGTCCACGTGCTGGCGCGGGGTGATGTCGTCCGCGGTGATGAAATAATCCGGCAACTTCTCGTCCGCGCTCTCGGCGTCCGGCCTGGCGCGTGGATTGACGAGCGCGCGGTAGGCGAGCAGTTCGTAGGAGTATACGTCCACCTTGTCCTTGCTCTTCTTGCCCTCGCGGATGATGTTGCGGAAGTAGTGGTGCGCGAAACTGGGCTCGATGCCGTTGCTGGCGTTGTTGGCCAGCGACAGCGAGATGGTGCCCGTGGGCGCGATGGAGCTGTGGTGCGTGAAGCGCGCGCCGACCCGGGCGAGTTCATCCACCAGTTCCGGCCGCTCCGCAGCCACCTGCTGCATGTAGCGGCTGTACTTGGCATGCAGCACCTTGCCCTTGATGACGTCGCCCTCCTTCCAGCCGTCGACGATCATCTCGGGCCGCTGGCGCAGCATCTCGGCGGTGACGGTGAAATCCTCCTCCATGATGGGCGCCGGGCCCTTCTCCTTGGCGAGTTCCAGCGCCACCTCCCAGCCCACCAGCGCCATCTCCCGGGTGACGCGCTCGGTGAACTCGACGGATTCCGGCGAACCGTATTTCATACGCAGCATGGTCAGCGTGGACCCCAGGCCCAGGTAACCCATGCCATGGCGGCGCTTGCGCTCGATCTCGGCGCGTTGGCCTTCCAAAGGCAGGCCGTTGATCTCGACGACGTTATCGAGCATGCGCGTGAACACCGCCACGACCTTGCGGAACTCGTCCCAGTCGAAGTGCGCGCGGTCGGTGAACGGCTCGCGCACGAACTTGGTCAGGTTGATGGAGCCCAGCAGGCAGGAACCGTAGGGCGGAAGCGGCTGTTCGCCACAGTTGTGGGCGTGCAGACCGTTGCCGTCGAAGGTGTTGATGCCCGGGACCTGCACATCGAAGACGTCTTCGACGCCGTCGGGGACGACGCTCTCCACCCGAGCCACGAACCGTTCGCGGTTCAGCGTGCGCCGGTAGGCGCTCAACGCCCGGTTCAGGCGCGCGGCCTTGTCGCTGTCCGCGAAACCGACCTGTTCCGCGAACTGCAGCAGGTTGTCGCCGCTGATGACGAGCTCGTGCTGGGGCTTGATGGCATACGACGCCCGGCCGCCCTTGCCGTCCGGCAGTTCGGCGGTAGCCGCGGCGCGCCGGTCTTTGTAAATATGGGACACGATACCAAGGCGCAGCAGCATGCGCTGCACGGCCTCCAGGCAGGCGAGATCCGACTGGGCCAGCCTCACGCTCACGCCCTTCGCCTGGGAGCCCTGCGCCGAGCCGTCCGCGTCGAACAGGCCGCGCAGCAGGCCCTGGTGGAACCGGCTGGAGGTCCGCTCCATCGCCGGGGTGATGGTCTTGCGGCCGGGGGCCATGCCGAACTCCTCGGCCAGTCTCTTGAGCGCGCCCAGCGCCATCCGGTACTCGCCCCGCCCCGGGACCTCCACCCATCCGGAAAAGTCCGCGCGATGGGGTAGCGTGCGGGCGGCGCGCAGTGCCTCCTGCATCAGCGCCTGCGCGCCCTCCGGGATATGCGCGTCCGCGCCGTTGACGACCGCGGGCTGCTTCCAGACGGACAGCACGGCCTTGTCGGACTTCAGGGTGCCGTCGCCGATCAGCAGGCCGAGCAGATAGCCTTCCTCGAAGGTGTGGGCCCCGTCCCACGCGGCATTCGGCCGATGGTTGTTCAGCAACACCCGGTCGCCCGCACGCAGCGAGCCGGCCTCGCACCACTCGGTCTCCACTCCGTAACGGGTGAAGCGGGTGACGCGGCGCACCCGATGGTCGGCGGTCAGGCGCAGGCTGTAGCCTTCGGCGGTCTGCAGGCGCACCACCGGCTTGGTCGCGGTCTTGAAGAAGCCTGCGGCGCCGGTGGGATGATCCACACCGTCCACCCGAGCCAGGAACGGCGTGCCGAGCAGGTCCCGCACCTGGCGCGGTCCCTGAGCCGTCTGCACCCAGGTATCCGCCGTCACGCACGGGTTGGTCGCGCGGATGTTCTCGCAGAACCAGTTGTTGTTCATCTCATTGACCTTGTCGATGAGAATGAAGCCGGGCTCCGCGTAGTCATAGGTGGAGGACATGATGACGTCCCACAGGCGGCGCGCGCGGATGGTCTTGTAGACCTTGCACGCCACCAGGCCGGCATCGTTGACGATATAGCCGTCCTTTACCGGCCACTCGCGCCAGATCACCTTCTCGGGATTGGCGAAGTCGATCCGCTCCTGCTCGGCCTCCTTCTTGGAGATGGGGAAGGCCAGCGGCCAGACGCGGTCGTTCTTGACCGCGTGGATGAACTCTTCGGTGATGAGCAGCGAGAGGTTGAACTGGCGCAGCCGCCCGTCCTCGCGCTTGGCCTTGATGAACTCCAGCACGTCCGGGTGGCCCACGTCGAAGGTGGCCATCTGCGCGCCGCGACGGCCGCCGGCGGAGGAGACGGTGAAGCACATCTTGTCGTAGATATCCATAAAGGAGAGCGGCCCGGAGGTGTAGGCCCCGGCGCCCGCCACGAACGCGCCGCGCGGGCGCAGCGTGGAAAATTCGTAACCGATGCCGCAGCCCGCGCGCAGCGTGAGGCCGGCCTCGTGCACCTTCTCCAGGATGCCGTTCATGGAGTCCTCGATGGTGCCGGAGACGGTGCAGTTGATGGTGGAGGTGGCGGGCTTGTGCTCCTGCGCGCCGGCATTGGAGATGACGCGGCCAGCGGGGATCACGCCGCGGCGCAGCGCCCACAGAAACTTCTCGTTCCACTCCTCGCGCTTTTCGGGCGCCTCCACATCCGCCAGGGCGCGCGCCACGCGCCTGTACGTGTCGTCGATGGTGTGGTCGATGATGGCGCCGTCCTTGCTCTTGAGGCGATACTTCTTGTCCCAGATGTCGTGTGAGGCGGGCTGAAGCGGAATATCGGTAATCGGATTGGGTACGGCTCGCAGATGCGCGTTGTTCTTCAGGTTCTTCATGGTGGCTTCCATGTGGGATTTTTTATTCTTGGCCGTCCTTGCCGCTACGGATTCATTCCATCGTAATTCACAGGCGTTGTGGATATCTTGTGGACACAATATCTTGTGCCGAAGAGGCAAGGTACACGCGCCAACAACTCCTTGTCAAGCACGCCTTATTCGCAAAATAATACTTAAAAAACATAGACATAAATAATGCACGGCGCTCTTTTGCCAAGCACACCAAGAACTTAGGCCCATCCCTCACAACACAACATATTGTGTCGCTCATCTATTAGTATACATGCCCCTTTTCCCTCCGCCGGCCCGGCGCAAACCCGCCCCGCCCGCGGCCTGCCGCCCCTTGATAACACGCCGCCCGCCCTTATATGTAAGGCATGGCAGGCTGTCGTGCCGCCGCATGGAAACGGATCAAAGGAGAACACAGCTATGGCTATTACGCGTTACTACGACCCCTGGACCATGATGACCCAGCTTCAAAACGAGATGAACAAACTGTTCGAGACCCGCATGGGCCGGTACCCGGGCGAGGACGCCGGCAACGTGGTGACGAGCCAGTGGACCCCCGCCGTGGACATAAAGGAGGAGAAGGACCGCTTCGTCATCTTCGCCGATATCCCGGGCGTGGACCCCAAGGACATCGAGATCACCATGGAGAAGGGAATCATCTCCATCAAGGGCGAGCGGAGGATCGACACCGAAGAGGAGCGCGAGAATTACACGCGCGTCGAGCGTGCCCGCGGGATCTTCTATCGGCGCTTCACGCTGCCCGATACGGCGGATGTCGAGAAGATCAGCGCCCGGGGCAAGAACGGCGTCCTGGAGATCACGATCCCGAAGCACGAGAAACTGCAACCGCGCAAGATCACGGTCGAGGACGGGCAATAAAGCGTTCGGCTCCGGACCGGAAACATGACCCGGAGACCGGGCTGTCGGCCGTGACGGCCCGGTCGATCCGGGCGAGCGCCTTGGCATGACGCGATAACGAGCGGGCGATGGAGTTCAAAGACTATTACAAGATCATGGGGGTGTCCCGCGACGCCTCTGCGGAAGAGATCAAGCGCGCCTATCGCAAGCTGGCGCGCAAGTATCACCCGGACGTCAGCAAGGAACCGGATGCGGAGGCGCGTTTCAAGGAGATCAATGAGGCCTACGAAGTACTGAAAGACCCCGAGAAACGCGCCGCCTACGACCAACTCGGCACCCGCTGGAAGGCGGGCGAGGATTTCCGTCCACCGCCCGACTGGAACGTGGGCGGGTTTGACTTCGGCGGTTTCGAGGGCGGTCCCACCCATTTCAGCGATTTCTTCGAGGCCCTGTTCGGCGGCGCCAGCCCCTTCGGCACCCGGCGGAGTCCGCGTCAGGGCTTTCGCATGCGCGGCGAAAACGAGTACGCCAGGCTCCAAATCAGCCTGGAAGAAGCCTACCGCGGCGCAACACGTACCATCACCCTGCAGATACCGGAACCGGACGCGCAGGGACGGCTCGTTACGAGAACGCGCACGCTGCAGGTACGCATCCCCGCAGGCGTGACCCAAGGCCAGCAGATCCGGCTGGCCGGCCAGGGCGCGCCGGGCATCGGCGGCGGTCCTGCCGGGGATCTGTTCCTGGAAATCGAGCTGCTGGCGCACCCGCTGTTTCGCTTGGAAGGACGGGATGTCTATCTGGACCTTCCCGTCACGCCCTGGGAGGCGGCGCTCGGCGCCACGGTATCGGTACCGACCTTGGGCGGCACCGTGGACATGAAGATCCCGGCCGGATCGCAGTCCGGCCAGAAGCTGCGCCTGCGCGGACGCGGCCTGCCGGGCAGATCGCCGGGCGATCAGTATGTGGTGCTGCAGATCATGACGCCGCCCGCCCACAACGAGGCCGCGAAGGACCTGTATCGCCGCATGGCGCGCGAGATGCCCTTCAATCCGCGTTCAAAGCTCGGGGTCTGAGATGAGCGACAGGGAACTCTCCATCATAAACGGTGTCATTTTGGACGAGACCGTCACCTTCAGCTTCGAGGAGATGTGCTACGCCTGCGGCATCGAGGCCGAGGAGCTGATCGCGATGGTCGAAGAAGGCTTGTTGGAACCTCACGGCACAACACCGCGGGCATGGCGTTTCCCGGCAGCGTCGCTCCATCGGGCGCTGACCGCATGTCGCCTGCAGCGAGACCTGCACATCAATCTGGCAGGAGCCGCTCTGGCGCTGGAACTGCTGGAAGAACTGCGCGAACTGCGGGCACGGCTACGCGAGCGCTGAGCCGGCCGACAAAGACAACAGCCGCAAACGGGGGCACGGCACGCAGACACGCTGCCGTGATCCATGCTTATAAATAAGAAAGCAAAGACAGGAGCACACGACATGGCGACCCTGCAACAGTTGCGCGACGGCCTGGAGCGCGCGTGGGACACCCTGGCCGAGGGCTGGCATCACCTGCGCGAGCGCACATCCCACGCCTTGACCCGCTTTCATCCCCGCCACCGCGGCCGCGATCAGCTCGAAACCGCCGACGAACAACTGGTTCGCTACGGCTCGCGCTGGGGACTGCTGGCAGCGGAACTGGTGGAAAACGACGACGACATTACCGTAAAACTCGAGATTCCCGGCATGGACGCGGACGACTTCGAAATCCAGGTGGTGAACGACGTCCTGGTGGTACGCGGCGAGAAGCGGGCGCAGCGGGAAGAAGACCGCGGCCGCTACCACGTGATGGAGCGCGCCTATGGCTACTTCGAGCGCGCCATCCCCCTGCCTATGCCCGTGAACGACGACGCGGCGCGCGCCACCTACCGCAAGGGCGTGCTGCGCATCACCCTGCCCAAGGCGGTCCGCGCCCGCACACGCCGCATCGAAGTCAAGGGAGGCTAAAGAATGAAGAAAAGAACCATCTCGGCCGCGGCCGCCGCCCTGGCCGGCGCAGCGATCCTGGGAACCCTGTACCTGCCGGCAGAGGCACAACTGCCCGCCATGGTGGAAGGCCAGCAGCTACCGACGCTGGCCCCCATGATCGAGCGCGTCACCCCCGCCGTCGTGAACATCGCCACGCGCGGGCGCGTGCGCATCGAGAACCCTCTGTTCCAGGACCCCTTCTTCCGCCGTTTCTTCAACATCCCCGAATACCAGGAACGGCAGGTGCAGGCCGCCGGTTCGGGCGTGATCATCGATGCCAAGCAGGGCTACGTGGTCACCAACAACCATGTCATCGAGAACGCGGACCGGATCATCATCACCCTGCGCGACGGGCGCTCCCTCGACGCCAAGCTCGTGGGGCGCGACCCGGAAACGGACATCGCGATCCTGCAAGTGCCGCCCAAGAACCTGGTGGAACTGCCGCAGGCTGACTCCGACAAGCTGCGGGTGGGTGATTTCGTGGTGGCCATCGGCAATCCCTTCGGCCTGGGCCAGACCGTGACCTCCGGCATCGTGAGCGCCTTGGGCCGCTCGGGGCTCGGCATCGAAGGCTTCGAGGATTTCATCCAGACCGACGCCTCCATCAACCCGGGCAATTCCGGCGGCGCCCTGGTCAACCTCGACGGCGAGCTGGTGGGCATCAACACCGCGATCCTGTCGCCGGCCGGCGGCAACATCGGCATCGGCTTCGCCATCCCCATCAACATGGTGCGCCAGGTGACGGCCCAGCTCATCGAATACGGCGAGGTGCGCCGCGGCCAACTGGGCGTGATCATCCAGGATCTGACGCCCGAACTCGCCCAGGCCTTCGGGATCGAGCAGACGGCGGGCGCGGTGGTCGCCCAGGTTCTGCCGGACAGCCCGGCGGAAAAGGCGGGGCTGCAGACGGGCGACGTCATTACCAGCGTCAACGGCAAGCGGGTGCAGACCACCATGGACCTGCGCAATACCGTCGGCCTGCTGAAGATCGGCGAGCGGGTGAATCTGGAGGTGCTGCGCAACGGCGACAAACGGACCCTGCAAGTAACCATCGGCAAGACCGCGGAGGCCCGCGCAACCGTGCCGCAGAACCCGCGGCTGCGCGGCGCCACCTTCGGCCCCATCCCGGAGGGCTCGCCTTTGAGAGGCAGGGTCCAGGGAGTGCTGGTGCAGGACGTGCAGCCCGGCAGCCCCGCCGCGGAGGCGGGCCTGCGCCCGGGCGACGTGATCACCTCGGTGAACCGGCAGCCGGTGCGCAACCTGGAAGAGTTCCAAAAGGCGGCGGGGGCCACCAAGGGCGCGCTGCTGCTCAACATACGGCGCGGCAACAGCGCCCTGTTCCTGCTGGTCCAATAGCTCGACTGCGTTTTACCCCTCCCCCGACAGGGCGGCCACCGGCCGCCCTTTTTTTGTCCGCGCCTTATGCCCGCATAAATTTTTGCCAAAAATACTTGACTATAGCGATAAACGTTTCTATATATTATTACATACTAAAACAGTCTACTTTAGGAGGTGTCGTATGTCCGGTTTGATCGCCAACTTTCCGCCTGATGGCGTCGTGACCGTCAACCGCGTGATTTTGCGGCCCGAATACAGCATCGACGACCTGCAGGAGCGCGTCGCGGTACTCTGCGAGAACGTCAAGACCTACCACTCGGACACCGGCTTCATCGGCGGTTTCGTCGCTCTCAACAGCGGCATGATCTCCAACGAGGGCAGCACGATCGGCCAGGCCGTGACCAGTCCTCTGAAGGACAAGGAGGCATTGATCGTCACCTTCTGGCGCAGCTTCGAGGAGCACGAGCAGTCGCACCGCAGCGAGACCTTCCAGCCGCTGTTCAAACAGATGCTGGAGCTCTGCGAGAACGGCAACGAGGAGATCGCCTACACGATGCTGTGGTCGGGCAAGGCCTACTCTGAGGAAGAAGCCAAGGCCGCACGCCAGGCCAAGGAGCGCTACGCAGGCGCCGTTGCATAACACGGGACGCGAAAGAACGGCGGGCGCCATTCCCAACCGGCGCCCGCCGCCCTCGCGCTACTCAAAGATCGAAATAAACCCCCAGCCCGGTATAGCGCAGCCGCTCGCGGAAGAACTGTCCGTTCGGCGAGTGTCCATCGAAGTGTTCCAGCATCAGCCGGATCTGGCGGTCGCGCCGCACGAAGCCGAACCCGACCTGAAACGAATCGCTGCGTTCCCAATCCACCTCCTCCGCCGCCTGGGAGTCGACGGCCGCCAACAGGTCCAGTCCGTTGAACAGGCGCGGCCACCTGAATTCCAGGCCCAGTTGCAGATGGCCCCGCTCCAGGTCCGGCTCGCTGTGGAGTATGTAGCCGCCACCGCCATAGAGCCGCACATGCCGCCACTCGTATGAACCCAATATCTCCAGATCCTCGTAACTCAGGTTGATGCGGGCGGTCTCGGGCTGGCCCAGCAGGAATTCATCGCCCAGGTGGGAGCTTTGATGGTAGATGCGGGCCAGAAACGACCACGGTCCGTTGCGGTAGGTCACGGGCAGGCCGATCCAGTAATCGGCGTTGACGAGATCGGAGGACGGCGCATCCAGGTTGAACAGCGCAAACACCGCCCCCTGCAGGCCGAGCTGGGTGATACCGGTGTTGCCCCAGGCGCCTTCGGCAAAACCGAAGTAATCGCCGAAGGAGACGCTGGCGGCGTTGAAGCTGTCGGACCGGGTGTCGTAGTACTGATAGCGAATGGAAAACTGCGGCTGGCGCGGATCGGCGATCAGCGGCCGGAACAGCTCCTGCCGGGGCAGCAGCGCCACCGTCGGCTCGGCTTCCACCGCCACCTGCGGCGCCTCGGTCGTGGCGGCGTCGAGCCGTGCGGGAGACGGCTCGCAGACTCCCTCCTCCTGCCAGCGTACACCGGTCACGCGATGACTGAGCAGCAACGCATCTTCGATCTGCCGGCGCTCGGCCGCCGGCACGCAGCCGCGCGCAACGAGCACCACCTCGCGCCGTTCGCCGTCCACCGTCAGCAGGGATACCGTTACATCCGGGAAGCGCGTTTCGAGCAGTGCCTCGACATAGCCCCTGATGTAGTCCGCCTCCTCCGCAGCCGCACCCGGCGACATGAATGCAGCGATCAGGCACGCGCAGGCTAGTGCTGTCCGTCGCATAAATGCTGTCTTATGGTGGTCACCCTGCGATAGATGTCGAATACCTTGAGCGGCAACCGTCCCGCCTTGTCCAGCACCGCGTAGTTGACCGCACCGTACAGGTGCGGCAGATGGCCGGGGTCGTCGGGCTTGCCGTCCGAAAGCGTAATCAGGAGATCGATGCGGGCCTCGACCTCATTGCCTTCCGCTCCGCGTCGTTGATTCAAGCCGCCCATGTCCACCATGAACATCACTGCGATGCCGCGCTCGATCTTGTGCATCCTGGCAAAGATACGCTCGCTTATCTCCTCAAAAATAGACCAAGCCACTTAAGTATTAGGACGTGTTTGGCTGCCAAAACAGGTAGGCAAACCTATACAACGGTTCTATTTGGGCATCGGAAAATTCGATGCCGTTTTGCTGAGCATTTATATAGCGGCTGGCCGCGAGACGCGGTATTGTTCGCAATTCGGCCAAAGGCGTCGGAAGATCCCGCATGGCAACCAGCCCTCTCCCGCGGCCTGATCAGTGTCCCGAGGCTATAAATCGCCTGCAAGAATCCGTGACGGAGGAAAATCAATGTCGGATGTTATCGCAACCAACCAGACGATATTAGTCGTCGGTGGCGGCATCAGCGGTATGACGGCGGCCCTAGAGGCCGCGGAGTGCGGCAAACAGGTCATCCTGGTGGAGAAGACCCCCTCCCTGGGCGGCCGCGTCAGCCAACTCTACAAGTATTTCCCCAAGCTGTGCTTCCCGACTTGCGGCATTGAAATCAACCTGCGCCGCATCAAGGCGAACCGCAACCTGCGCGTGCTCACCATGAGCGAGGTGGTGTCCATCACCGGCCAGCCGGGCGATTACACCGCGACGGTGAAGACCAGCCCGCGCTATGTCAACGAGAACTGCACCGGCTGCGGCGAGTGCGGCAAGGCGGTGGAGGCGGAATTCGCGGACGAATACAACTACGGCCTCGGCAAGCGCAAGGGCGCCTATCTCCCCTTCGCCATGGCCTACCCGCAGCGCTACGTGATCGACCCGCGCATCCTTGGCACGCCGGACGCCGATAAGGCCAAGGCCGCGTGCAAGTACGGCGCGGTGGACCTCGACATGCAGGAACAGACCACGGAACTCAAGGTCGGCGCGGTGGTCTGGGCCACCGGCTGGAAGCCTTATGATGCGGCCAAGATCCAGCCCTACGGCTACGACCGCTTCCCGAACGTGATCACCAGCGTGGAGTTCGAGCGCCTGGCCGACCCGCACGGTCCCACCGGCGGCAAGATTCTGCGCCCCTCCGACGGAAAAGAAGCGACCAACATCGCCTTCATCCAGTGCGCCGGCTCGCGCGACCGCAACCACCTCAAGCACTGCTCGCGCATCTGCTGCATGGCCACCCTGAAGCAGACCACGTACGTCAGCGAGAAGTACGGCGACGGCGCCAAGTCCACGGTGTACTACATCGACATCCGCGCCATCGACCGCATCGACGACTTCCACCGCAAGGTCAAGGCCGATCCGAACGTCACCTTCGTCAAGTCGAAGGTCGCCAACATCGTGCAGGACAAGGCCACGGGCGACCTGATCCTGAACGGCGTGAACACCGAGGGCTATCATCGCTACGCCAACCGCCACGACCTGGTGGTCCTGGCCATCGGCATGGAGCCCAGCGTGCCGAAGAGCGAGTTCCCGGCGGAGGTGGTCATGAACGAGAACGGCTTTATCGAATTGGATCCGGCAAACGGCGCGATCTTCGGGGCCGGTTGTTCCTCGGATGCCCTGGACGTGAACCGTGCGGTGCAGAACGCCACCGCCGGCGCGCTGCGCGCGATCCAGGTCGTCAACCGTGTTGCTCGGACGGAGGGTTAAGAAGTGGCAAGCAAGATTGGGGCATACATCTGCAAGGGCTGCGGCATCGGCGACCGGCTCGACGTCAAGGCTCTTGTCAACACCGCCAAGCGTGACGGCAAGGCCGCCATCGCCAAAGAGCACGAGTTCCTGTGCAACGCCGATGGCGTGGCCATGATCCAGGCCGACATCGCCAACGAAGGCCTGGACGCCGTCATGATCGCCGCCTGCTCGCGCCGCGCCAAGACCGACGCCTTCAACTTCGAAGGCGTGTGCGTCTCCCGCGCCAACCTGCGCGAGGGCGTGATCTGGTGCCAGCCGGCCACCGATGAGGCACAGGAAGTCACAGACGAGATGGCCATGGACTACGTGCGCATGGCCTGCGCCGAACTCAAGTACATGAATGCGCCCAAGGCCAACGAGGCGGCCAGCTACAACCGCCACATCCTGGTGGTGGGCGGCGGCATCTCCGGCATGACGGCGGCCATCGAGGCCTCCAAGGCCGGCTACCCGGTCACCATCGTGGAGAAGAGCGGCCAGCTTGGCGGCGCCGCGGCCAAATTTTTCCGCCGCATCCCGGCCAAGGCGCCCTATGCCGATCCGCAGGACACCGGCGTCGCGGAAATGGTTGCCGCCATCGAAGCGGACCCCAACATCAAGGTGCACCTGAACTCCCGCGTCACCAAGACCTCGGGCGCGCCCGGCCGCTTCTCCGCCGACATCACCGCCGAGAGCGGCGCCACCACCACCGAAAACTTCGGCGCCATCATCCAGGCCTCCGGCTTCCTGCCCTATGACGCCAGCCAGTTGCCCGAACTGGGCTACGGCAAGAGCCCGGACGTGGTGGACCAGATGGGCCTCGAGGCCCTGGCCCAGGCGGCCAACGGCGGCCCCATCAAGCGCCCGTCCGACGGCAAGGAAGTGAAGAACGTGGTGTTCGTGCAGTGCGCGGGCCAGCGCAGCGACAAGGAGGGCCATCTGCCCTACTGCTCCGGCCACTGCTGCCTCACCAGCATCAAGCAGGCGATGTACTTCAAGGACCAGAACCCGGAGGTGGACACCACCATCCTGTTCAGCGACCTGCGCACCCCCGGCGCCGGCGGCGAGGACTTCTACCGCAGCGGCCAGCGCAAGGGCGTGACTTTCTCCAAGGGCGCGGTGAGCGAAGTGGTGCCCGCCAACGGCGGCCTGCAGGTCAAGTTCAAGGACCTGATCCTGGACGAAGACACCGCCATCCAGGCGGATCTGGTGGTGCTGGCCACCGGCCTCGTGCCGAACTCCGGTCTCGACATCGACACCCAGTCGGGCGAGAACGAGCCGGACAACGCGCAGGAGCTCTCGGTGCTCAACCTGACCTACCGTCAGGGCCGCGACCTGCCGCTGCTCAAGCACGGCTTCAACGACTCGCACTTCATCTGCTTCCCGTACGAGACGCGCCGTACCGGCATCTACACTGCCGGCCCCGTGCGCCGTCCCATGGACATCGCCCAGGCGATGGAAGACGCCACCGGCGCCGCGCTGAAGGCGATCCAGGCCATCGAGAACTCGGCGCTGGGCCGCGCCGCGCATCCGCGCTCCGGTGACCTGAGCTTCCCGAGCTTCCGCAAGGAAGGCTGCACCCAGTGCAAGCGCTGCACCGTGGAGTGCCCCTTCGGCGCCATCGACGAGGACGAGCAGCGCTACCCGGTCTTCAACGAAGCGCGCTGCCGCCGCTGCGGCACCTGCATGGGCGCCTGTCCGGTGCGCGTGATCTCCTTCGAGAACTACTCGGTGGAGACCGTCGGCCAGCAGCTCAAGGCCGTGGACGTGCCGGACGAGTTCTCCGAGAAGCCGCGCTTCCTGGTGCTCGCCTGCGAGAATGACGCCTACCCGGCCCTCGACATGGCCGCCATGTCCGGCCAGACCTACAGCCCGTTCGTGCGCGTCATCCCGGTGCGCTGCCTCGGCTCGGTCAACACCATCTGGATCTCCGACGCGCTCAACAGCGGCTATGACGGCGTGATCCTGCTGGGCTGCCAGAAGGGCGACAACTACCAGTGCCACTTCGTGCGCGGCTCGGAAATGGCCCACTACCGCATGAGCAAGATCGACGACACGCTCCAGCAGCTCAACCTTGAGACCGAGCGCGTGCAGACCTACGAGGTTTCGATCACCGACACCCAGCGGATTCCGCAGATCATCAACGACATGGCCAGCCTGATCGAAAAGATCGGCATGAGCCCGTTCAAGTTCTAAGGAGACGACGCCATGACCGATCTGAATACCGCCATGATCGAGAAATATCGGACAAACTTCCTCAAGGAGGTCGAGGCCAACGTCGAGGAAGGCGAATGGGTGAAGATGTGCATGCAGTGCGGCGTCTGCTCGGGCTCCTGCCCGTTCGGCCCGCACTGGGAGCACCCGCCGCAGGAAATCTTCATGATGATCCGCGCCGGCAAGCGCGAAGAGGTGCTCACCTCCAGCTCCATGTGGATGTGCACCTCCTGCTACAACTGCATCGTGCGCTGCCCGCGCGGGCTGCCCATCACCCACATCATGCACGGCCTGGCACACTACGCGAAGCGCCTGGGCCTTGCCCCGAAGGAGCAGCCGACGGCCAAGTTCGCGCAACTGTTCTGGGACAACCTGACCAAGAAGGGCCGCGTGAACGAACTCATGCTCGGCCTGCAGCTCTACTTCATGAATGGCTTTGCGGAAGGCATCAAGACCTCGCTCAAGATGAAGGACGTCGGGCTTGGCATGTGGAAGGCGAAGCGCCTGAATCCGCTCGAAATCCTGGGCGGCCATAGCTGCAAGGATACCAGCGGACTGCGCGCCATGCTGGCCAAGGCCCGCGAGATCGAAGATGCCAAGATTGCGAAATTCGGCCGCTGAGGAGAACGTGTGATGTCCAAGAAACAGTATTCCTTCTACCCCGGTTGTTCTTCACAGAAGGCCGCCTCCGCGTCGAACTACCTGACCTCCGTGGCATCCATGTGCGACGTGCTGAACATCCAGCTCAATGAGATCCCGGACTGGAACTGCTGCGCGGCCTCCATCGGCTACGCGGGCGGTGGCGAACTGCCTCGGCTGACCCTCTCGGCGCGCAACATAGCGCTCTCCGAGCAGGCCAACCCCGGCCAGGACATCGTCGCCACCTGTGCCGCCTGCTGGCTCGCCACCAAGGAGACCCAGGAGCGCCTGCACAAGGAAGCGGAACTCATGAAGGAGACCAACGAGGCGCTGGCCGCCGCCGGGCTCAAGGTCAAGGCCGACCAGAACGTGCGCCACATGGTCGAGGTGCTCATCGAGGACTTCGGCTACGACGCACTGGGCGAGCACGTCAAGAAGCCGCTGACGGGCGTCAAGATCGCCGGCTACGTGGGCTGCCAGACCAACCGCCCCTTCGGCATCGCCGGCGAGTCCTTCGAGAACCCGAAGTACCTGGACAAGCTGGTGGAGACCATGGGCGGCGAGCCGGTGGAAAACTACGACAAGAAGGTCTCCTGCTGCGGCGGCGCGCTCGCCTTCTCCGAGCCGGAGAAGAGCCAGGCGCTGATCAAGGACATCATCGAAGCGGCCTACGACGGCGGCGCCGACATGATCGTCACGCCCTGCCCGGTCTGCCAGATGAACGTCGAGGTCTATCAGGGGCAGATCAACCAGAAGTACGGCACCAAGTTCAGTATGCCGGTGGTGTACTACAGCACCCTGATGGCCGTCGCCTACGGCAAGAGCAGCAAGGAAGCCGGCCTGGACGGCCAAGTCATCCGCGCCAAGAAGCTGGAAGAGATCGCCGACAAATAAGGCGGATCAGACCGACGTGCAAGGAAGAGAAAGCCCCTCAGCGAGGGGCTTTCTCATTTCTGCATTCCGCATGCATGACTCCAGGTTATCCGGCAGTGCTGCCCGACACGACACCGTGTCGGGCAGCTATCCATGCTGGACTACCCGTCAATGGCGGGCACCAAGGGCGCGTTCATTGCCGACTCAACGAATAAATAATCACATAGTTCATGTTCGATACGGCAACCAGCAGCGTGTCGTTGGGCATCGTATCATCCATCAATCCGGCGAACCCATCATAAGAACCATTCAAATAACCGCAATTCGTGACTGTGACCTCGACACCGTAGAGATTGTACGCCGGATCAAGTATCGACAGGCGTCCGCTGAGAATGCAACCGTCCGAACTCTGCCCAACGAAAGTGCCGTCATTCTCGACGTTGATTGCAAGGCTGTCTATTCCGTCCGAGTAGTACCAGACATCAGCGACAAGCCCCAGGGACGAATCACGGTTATAAATCTCATCGAACACCAGATTGATCGTGCCCGTAGTGCCGAGGTCTGTGCTGAAGCTCGCCGTTATCTGATTCTGGGCGGAAACCGTCCCGGACAGATTGGTCTTCGTGTAGACGCCGCCACCGATTTGGTAAGCCGTCACGCTCCCTGTGATGCGGTTCCCGTCCATGGAGTAACGTCCATCGTAAATGATCCCGGCTGCCTCGCTTATCGCGATGATCCGCCCGTTATAGAGAAGCGCGTGAAGATCGAACGTACCGATACCGTTTTCGGTAAAGGTGCCCTGCCAGAGACCGTTGGCGGAAACCGCGGTCCCCGAACCACCGCTCCCGCCTCCGCCACCACACCCTGACAGCAGCAGACCGGAAAACAGAACCATGACAAAATAAAGAGATCGAATCATTCTTACATGCCATTTCTCCTTATCCT
>Ga0265294_10002914_pt1 | contig 22223 bp, 15 predicted proteins | sample MunlanPumphouse3_FD_192504 | JGI IMG/M metagenome (GOLD analysis project Ga0265294, IMG submission 192504) | Groundwater microbial communities from a municipal landfill in Southern Ontario, Canada - Pumphouse #3 | ecosystem: Environmental > Aquatic > Deep subsurface > Groundwater | place... | reverse complement strand
GCCAAAGAAATATGTATCGATTCGGTGAAACGTCGAATTATTGCAGAAGCACCAACGCTGACAAAAGACAATGAGGCGGTCAAGTTGCCGCCGGAAAAGTGGCAAATTTTGGAAGATGGATCGGTGAAAGTAACCTACGAGATTAAGCCGGTTGCGGTGGAAAAAGAGCCGGTTGAATTGACCAAGGCGTAGGTCCGTAAAGCCATACGGGCGTTGCGAAATATATTTAGCTTCAACTAATATGGGAGGATCAAAATACAGTAACAGTCGTATTCGCTCAACGTTATTGCATGAAATTCTCCATGCAATTGATAGTGCCGTGGGATAACAGATTCGTCTTTTCTTTATGTTTCTTCTGCTAAAAATGGTTTTTTTATAGGATCTATATAAAGTTAAAATTAATTAAAAGGAGTGTTATAAATGGCTTGGTATCATAAATTATTCAATATTAATGATAGTATAGATAAAAATATAGATGATAGTATAGATAAAAATATAGATGATAGTATAGATAAAAATATAGATGATAGTATAAATGAAGATATAGATGCTTTCAAAAAATTAGAGGAAAAGCCAAAAGAAGGTATTTCTGGTGAAGGTTTTCCTGCTAATGTTCCAATAGAGGGATTTGGTAATGTTGGTCTTTCTTCTTTTAATATATTTTATAAGAATTATATCAATAAGGGATATAAATCTGAAATAGATAGATTAAAAGAATATAGAAGAATGGCGGAAACATCTGAGATATCTGATATTATAGAAGACGCAACAAACGAAGCCACACAATTAGGAACTGATAATAAAGTCATAAATTTTGTTTTAACAGATAAAAAATTATCTGAAAATGATAATATATCAAAAAACATATATGACGAATTTTCTTTATTGTTTGAGGAGAGAATAGATTTTCGAAATATTTTATGGGATTTATTTCATACATATATGATAGATGGAAAGGTTTTTTATGAAAGAGTAATAGATGAAAAAAATCCTAAAAAGGGTATATTGAATATAAAGAGATTACCAACAGAAACAATGGATTTTGTTTCAGACCCCAAAACAGGTAAGATTCTTTATTTTTTTCAATATCTTAAAGACAATCAACAAAAACCATCTTCATATGAAGAGGCAAAAAAACTTCATGAAACCGGTCAATTAATATTGTTTAATCCTGGTCAAATTGGTTATATTGATTATGGTGTTTATGGAAATTCTATTCATGAAGTTCGTGGGTATCTTGAAAAAGCAAGAATACCATTCAATCAACTTAAACTTTTAGAGACATCTGTTGTTATATATAGAATAGTAAGAGCACCAGAAAGACTTGTTTTTAGGATTGATACTGGTAACATGCCAAGAGATAAGGCTTTAAAATATGTTGAAAAAATTAAACAAAAAATGACTAAAAAACAAACATATAATCCATCAAATGGAACATTAACAAATGATCCAGATATCATGTGTATAAGAAAAAACACTGAAATTCCTTTGTTAGATGGTAGATATTTAACACTTGAACAAATTATAGATGAACATAATAATGGTAAAGAGAATTGGGTATATACTATAAATCAAAAAACATTGAATATAGAACCCGGCAAGATAAAACATGCTAAAATTACTCGTAGAAATGAAAACCTTATTAGAGTTTGGTTTGATGATGATGGTAATTATATCGATACTACTTATGATCATAAGTTTATTTTAAGAGATGGTTCTGAATGTAGAGCTGATGAATTAGAAATAAATCAATCTCTTATGCCATTGTATAAAAAACAAGAAGTTGTGAATAAAAATAGAGAAAATCAATTATATGAGTATGTATATAATCCTGGTGGTAATATATGGAATCCAACTCATAAAATAGTATCAGAAAAAGTTGTAGATAGATTGGGGTTTAAGGATTATTCTGATTATAGGTTAAATTTTGCTAAAATATTGAATCATAAAGTATCTAAGATAGAGTATTTGAGCGAAACTGATGATACTGGATGTATCGAAGTAGAAGGCAATCATAACTTCGCTGTTAGTAGAAAATCACAACCCCTTGTTTTTATTAGAAATTCCATGCTTGAAAATTTTTATCTTCCACAGTCAGCCGATGGTCGTGGATCACAAGTTGAGTCTGTTGGTGGAAGTTCGCAAGGATTTTCGGAACTTGAAGATATATATTATTTCTCAAGAAAACTTTATAGAGCGCTCAAGTATCCTTTATCAAGAGTAACCGCTGGGCAAGAAAAAAGAGAAGCTGATATTGTTTTTGGTGGTAGTCAAACATCTGAAATATCTCGCGATGAAATCAAATGGGCAAAATTTCTTGAAAGACAACAATCAAAATTTGCTGGTTCTTTTTCTGATATGTTTTTGATTCATTTACAATTAAGGGGATTTAAGTCTCAATATAATTTAAATAGAAACAGTTTTTCGATTTATTTGAATAGACCATCACATTATAAAGAACAAATGGATCAAATGTTTTTAGAATCCAGATTTAATAACTACCAAGTAATGGCGGATAGAGAAGAATTTTCTAAATATTATTTGATGAAGAAATATCTTAATTGGTCTGATGAAGAAATTAATGATAACGCAAAGTGTAAAGATCTTGATAAGAAGAAGCTTGGAATTTCAGATGATGATATTTCTTCATATTAGTATTTCTGTAATTTTTGCTTAAATTTTATAAATAAAATAATAAAGGAGATTTTTTAATATGAATGATAGAATTAAAGACGCATTGGATAAATTTGAAGAAGAAGAATATGTTGATGCAAAAGAGATAATAAAAAGTGAATTTATTAAACAAAGAAATAAATCTCTTAAAGATAAACTTGGTTTGGAAAAAGATATTGATGTTGTAAAAGAACCAGTAGAAGATAAAGTAGAAGATGAAACCAGTTGATTATAATATAAGGGTTATAATAAAAAATAAGCCTTTATTAGTCGAAGCAGATGATTCTGGTGAATATTTTATATTATCAAGTGAAATGAAATCTGATGTATGGATAGATGATGTTTTATATAATATAAATGTTCCGGCTGGATTCATAACCGATTTTACATCTGTTCCGTATTCTATTTGGCCATTAATAAAAAAGCTTGGTCCGTGGAATTTACCATCAATACTTCATGATTATTTATACAACGTTGGTGTTTTTGATCATTTAACAACAGATAGAATTTTTTATGCCGCTTTGACTTTTAGAAAAGTATCAAAATGGAGAAAAAATATTATATATGATGGATTGCGTCTTTTTTCACATAATAGATGGAATGAATATAGAAAAGAATAAAACATGGAGAATGATTAAAAATGGCTAAATTAATTACTGAAATGTCATATGATTTTGAGCTTTCTGAAACAAAATCTGGAAATATGAAAATTGTTGGTATTTTTTCAAGTGCAGAGGTTCAAAACCATAATAAAAGAAAGTATAAAAAAGAATTACTTGAAAGAGAAATAGACAAATTAAATGAAAATAAAATAACAAAAAAATGTTGTTTTGGTGAGCTTAGCCACCCGGCATGCATACCAGGTGATTCTGAAATATTAACAATAAAAGGATGGAAAAAAATTTCAGAAATAGATGATAATGAAGTTGTAGCTACTTTAAATACAAAATCAAAAAATATAGAATATAATAAAATTAATAAAAAAATTGACGAGCATTATAATGGTAAAATGTTACATTTAAAAAATCGTCAAATTGATATGATGTTTACACCAAATCATAGACATTTATTAGTTGATAGATATGATAATTATTCTTTTAGTAATTCAAATGAAATTTTTGAAAACAAGAAAAATTATGATAAGCATTATATTCCAAAAATTGGTAAATGGGAAGGTGAAGAAATTGAAACCTTCGTATTTAAAGGTGTTGATACACCTTTTTCCAAGCAAATAAGAAATTGGAAAGAAGATTTATCAATGGATATGTCATTATTTATTCCTTTACTTGGATTGTATTTATCTGAAGGATGTTTATTAAAAAAGAAAAAAGAAAATGTTGGTATATCTATAACACAAATAAAAGAAGAAAATAGATTATTGATAGAAAAATTGTTTGAAAAAATGCCAGAAGATGTTCATTGGTATATGGATAAAAAATCATTTGTTATATATGATTTAAGAATAGCTGAATATTTTTCACAATTTGGTATTTGTTATGATAAATTTATACCAGAAGAAGTAAAAAATCTTGATGAAAAATATCTTCAAGAACTTCTTTATTGGTTTGGATTCGGTGATGGTAGACATTATATTTCTAAAGATGGTTTTGAAAAAAGAGATATTTTTTCTACATCAGAAAAATTAATAGATGATTTTTCTGAAATAGCTTTTAAATGTGGTATTTCTACTAAAAAGGATGTTGAAATTTCAACAGAACCATATGTATTTGCTAACAGAATAATAAAACCAGAAAATAAAAAACCTTTATACTTTTTAAAATTACAAACAACAAAAGGAGTTTATCTTGATAAAAGATTTATGACTAAAGAAATGGTTGATTATAATAATAGAGTATATTGTGTAAATGTTAAAAATAATAATTTTTATGTAAGAAATGAAAAAAGCGTTGCTTTTTGGACTGGTAACAGCCCTGATATAAATTTGGATAAGGTTGCTATTTTAACAACAAAACTTGAATGGAACGGCAATGATGTTTACGGAGAAGCTAAAATACTTGATACACCAAACGGAAATATAGCCAAGGAACTTATAAAAGAAGGGAGCCTTGGTATTTCATCAAGGGGGCTTGGGACCGTTAGTGAAGATGGTTTTGTTAATGAGGATTTTAATCTTCTGACTTATGATCTTGTTTCTGAACCAAGCAATCCTTCTTCATGGATAAATGGTGTATATGAAGCAAAAGAATTTGAGATTCATAAAAAACCTACTATAGAAGAAGCGAAAGAGTATCATAAAAGACAAATTTGGCAAGTCATTGAAAATATAGAAAAAAGTTTTTAGTTATACAAAAAATGATAAAATTTAATAAATTTTATAAATAGTAATAGACAAATATATCAAGGAGGAAGTTATAAAATGGATAAACTTCTAGAAATGTTGGGAGTAGAAAAGTTAGATGAATCTGATCAATCTAAAATTAAGGAAAAGCTTAATTCAATTATAGAAATCAAAACAAAAGAGCTTTTAGAATCTTCTCTTAAAGAGGAAAAAGAAAGATTAATAGAGTTATATGAAGAAAAGTTTGAAGATTATAAGAAAGAAATAACTTCAAAATTTTCTAATTTTGTTGATTCTGTAATAGAAGAAGAAATGGTTATTCCTGATAATGTTATGGAATATGCTAGAAAGGGAGAACTTTATCACGATCTTATAGAACAATTTAAGATTCGCTTGTCTGTTGATGAAGGATTATTGGATAGGGAAGTTAAAGGTCTTTTGAAGGAAGCTAAAGAAGAAATTATTAATTTGAAAAAGGAATTAAATCAAAAGATTGATGAATCTTTAGAAATTAAAGAAGATGCTCAAAAAATGGCTTCTGAGCTTTATTTGAGAAAGAAAACAGATGGATTAACAGAATCACAAAAAGAATATGTTTTTAACATTCTTGGTGGTGTAGTTGACAAGGAAGAAATTGATAGAAAATTTGAATATGTTTTAGAAAGTGCTAAATCTTCTTTGAAAGAAGAAGAAAAAAAAGAGGATGATTTAGATGATCTTAATGAAGATAAAAATTTGAAGGGAAATGGAAATGTTGAATCTAATACAGTATTAGAAGACGAAGATGATGACAATCCATTTAAGAATCATCTAAAGACTTATGTTAGTGTTCTTAAAGAGAACAAAATTAGATAAGGTTTATAAAAATAGGAGGATATATAGATGGATCTAAGACACTTAGTTGAAAAGTGGGGTGAAGTTCTTAATGAAGGATCTTCATTCAAAAATGAAAAAATAAAACAAACAACTGCTCTTATGTTGGAAAATGAGCACAATTATTTGATGGAATCAACAGCTATGGCTGCTGATAGTATGGGTGCTGGTACATATGCTACTTCTGGTATGTTTCATAAAATTGCCGTACCTATGGTTCGTAGAACATTTCCTGAGTTGATTGCTCATGAATTGGTTGGTGTTCAACCTTTAACTGGACCAATTGGTTTGGCTTTTGCTCTTCGTTTTAGAGCTGGTCAAACTTATAATAGTGCATCAAATGTTGAACTTGGTTATAACACAATTGATAGTTCATATACTGGTTCACATGTAACATCTGCTGGTGAAGCTTTGGGATCTAATACTACCGGTGATGTTGGTCTTGGTGTTGGTGATGGAACAGCTATTAATGAAGTAAACACAACTGTAGAAAAAGCACAAGTAGAAGCTAAAACTCGTAAATTGAGAAGCCGTTGGTCAATTGAAATTGCTCAAGATTTAAAAGCTATGCATGGATTGAATCTTGAAGAAGAATTGATGGACATTCTTTCTTATGAAATTACTGCTGAAATTGATCGTGAACTTGTTGCTAAGATTGAATCAGTTCTTACTGATGATGGTACTACAAGTTATGTAAATACATGGAGTTACACAGCATCTGGTTCCTATAGAGGTAGATGGGAAGCTGAGCGTTATCGTGAACTTTATAACTACATGATTCGTAGAGCTAATGTTATTGCTACATATACAAGAAGGGGCTCCGCTAATTGGATTATAGCTAATCCTAATGTTTCTGCTGTTTTGGAAACATTGGCAGATTTTACTATTGCTCCAGTGGTTGGTAATATTAATACTGCTGTTACTGGTGTTGCAAGAGTTGGTAGTCTTGGTGGAAGAATGAATCTTTATAGAGACACATTTCAAGCCAATGATCAAATGATTCTTGGATATAAGGGTGCTTCTGAATATGATACAGGTGTTATTTACTTGCCTTATATTCAATTGTTGGTTTCTAGAGCTACTTTTGAAGATTCTTTCCAACCTGCAATGGGTCTTATGAGTCGTTATGCTATTCATACTCACCTATTTGGTGCAAAGAACTACTATCAAAAGATTTCTGTAACTGATCTTCCGTAATTAAAGTAGTTAAATAAGTAATAAAAACTCAAGATCCTTCGGGGTCTTGAGTTTTTTTTTGCGTTTACAATTTATCAAAAATGTTGTATTATATTGATAAATATTGATATATATTATACAGGAGAGTGATAAATGTCAGATTTAAACAGAAAATCTTTAGAAGAAGAATTTGGAATAGATTTTTCAGATGATGATGAAATTATTGATATTGATCAAGAAGGTAATATTCTTGAAAAAGAAAAAGTGATGAATGCTGTAAAAATATTAGAAAGTAATATAGAAAGGGCTAATAAAATACTTGATAGAGTTGAGGAAGAAATTGATAAGGGTAATTTTTCATCAAGATTAGTAGAAGTTGCCGGGCAATTGATTAATAGTGTTACCAATGCAAGTAAAGAAATGATTTCTGATAAAAATTATAACAGATATTTACAAATTCGCGAGAAAGCGGTATTATTAGAAAGAGTAAAAATTAGATTAAAGAATAAACAATTATCAAGACCTGTTAATCAAAACATCATTATCGCTTCAAGAGAAGATATTTTAGAAAGACTTGAAGACAAAAGAGAAAAAGAAAGTTGTAATCAAAAACAAACAGAAAAGGAGTAACTGTAATGACTGAAAAAAGTTTTCAAGATTTAATTAATGATCAAAGAAAGATAAAAGTTAGTGAAAACTTTAGTGGTAATCTGTTGCAATATTTAAACAAAGTAAAGGAAAATCCTGATATTGCTAATTTTGCTCCAGGTCGTATTTATAATATGATCATGAAATATGGTACTACACCCATTGAAGATGATTTGAAAATTACTGGATATGAAGATTTGGTTAAATATAACTTTTTTGACGGAAAGATTTTTGGTACTTATGAAGCAATTCATGATATTATGAGATTTATGAAGGCTTCTGCTCGTAGAACCGAAACAGGAAAACGTATTTTGATTATGGTTGGTCCTGTTTCGAGTGGAAAGTGCCTATCAGGTGATACAAAGATTTATAATACAGAGGATGGTAAGTTTTATACAATTCGTGATATTGTAAATGAAAAAAAATCAATAAAAGTTCAATCATATGATTTAAATGGTAAATTTAAAGAAATTAGAGTAAGTAATTTCTTTAAAAATGGTAAGCAAGATTTGTATAAAATTACGACAAAAAAGGGATCTGTTGTAAAATCTACAAAAAATCATCAATTTTTAACCATGAATGGATGGAAAACTGTTGAAGATCTTAATGTAAATGATTATATTTCTGTTACTAGAAATCTTCATTTTAATGAAGATCCATGTACAATTTCAATTGATCATATTAAATTGTATGGGTATTATATTACAGAAGGACATAATAAAAATAGAGGAATTGCTTTCTCTAATATTGATCCAGAAATTATTTTAGATTTTGATAAATGCTGTAGATCAATTGAGCCTGAATGTTCATTAAAAAATTATGATAAAGAAGGAAGAACATGGAATCCAACAACAGAAAGAGGAAAGCATAATAAAATTAAAGATTTTGTTAGAGAATATGATTTGGAAAAAAATTCATATGAAAAAAGTATTAATGATAAAATGTTTTCTTTATCTGATATTGATATATCAATTCTGTTAGGCACAATGTGGTCTTGTGATGGTACAATTTCAAAAGATGGATATCCATCATATTCAACATCTAGTATAAAATTGGCTAATGATGTAAGAAATCTTATGTTAAGACTTGGTATAATGACAACAATGACAATTAAAAAAACATATGCCAGAGATAATTATAATATTTCTGTTTTTGGTAATGAATATCTTAATATATTTTATAATACAATATCTCAATATATTATTGGTAAAAAGAGAAATAGAATTGAGAGTATTATAAATTATAGAGATAAAAATCAAAGTGATGTTTTTTGTGGTACTGAAATTTATCCGCTTTTAGTTGAAGAATATAAAGGGGTGGGTTTTAGTATAAATGGTAAATATGATGGTATTAGAAATCATAAAACTCGTATTGATTATTATCAACGACAAAATATATCGCGAGATAAATTAAGAGAAATATCAGAAAATTGTAAATCAGATGTATTAATGAATATTGTTAATTCTGATATTGCTTATGATAAAATTGTATCTATTGAATATTGTGGTGAAGAAGAAACATTTGATATTGAAGTACCATTTAATCATAATTTCGTTATTGATGGTGGTATTATTACACATAATTCTACAATATCTTCTCTTATCAAGAAGGGATTGGAAGCAGATGATACACCAAAATATGCTATTAAGGGGTGTCCTATTCATGAGGAACCGCTTCATGCTATTCCTATTGAAGATAGGGAATTTTGGATGGATAAACTTGGTGTTAAGATAGAAGGAACACTTTGTCCTGTTTGTCAACATATGATTGATGAAAATTATACTGATGAAAATGGAAACGTTAAATGGGAAGATATTCCTGTTGAAAGTATTAAGTTTTCTGAACAAAGACGAGTTGGTGTTGGTACATTTCAACCAAGTGATCCTAAATGTGTATCATATGATACAATTATTCTTTCTAATAAAGGCATGTTAGATTTTTCCGAATTACAAGAACTTTATAAGACAGAAGAAAATGAAGAAGTATCAATTGATATGATTATTGAAGGTATTGATGGAAAAGAAAAAGCAGCGTTCTTTTATAATAATGGTATTCAAGAAACAATAGAAATTGTAACAAAAATGGGATACAGTGAAAAAGTAACAAAAGTACATCCATTGCTTGTTATCAGGGATGGGGTTGTTCAATGGTGTAAATCCGAAGATTTGAGGGAAGGTGATTATATTGGATTAAAAAAGGGTCAAATGATTTTTGGTAATGATGATAATTTACCAGAATTTATTTATAATGGACCAAATCCAATTGGTAATAATAAAAATATGACGTTTCCCGATACATTGACACCTGAATTGTCTAAAGTATTGGGGTATATTGTGTCAGAGGGATCTTATGATGCATATAGTATGTGGTTTAGTAATTTAAGTGAAGAATTAAAAGAAGATTTTAATAAGAATTTTTATAGTGTTTTTAATGTGAAGCCGAAAACGTATGAAAGGGCATGTTCTGTATCTTCTATTAAACTTTGTTCGTTTTTAGAAAATGTTTGTAAAATAAAGCATGGAGCCGCAAATAAAGACATACCATATGTTGTTAGAAAATCATCCAAAGATAATATTATATCTTTTCTTGAAGGTCTTTTTTGGGGTGATGGAACAATAAGTACAAGATTAAAGACTAATAGTAATAGATTTGGATATTCTTCAAATAGTGAAAAATTAATAGATCAATTGCAAGTGATTTTGTTAAATTTTGGTATTGTTTCATCAAAAGAAAAATATGTCTCAAAAGATGGTTTTGTTAATTATTGTCTTAACGTTACTGGTGATGAAACATTAAAAATCGTTGATTTGATTCCTTCTTTAATTAATAAGAAAACAGACGAAGGAGTGTTTATTGATAAAAGAGATTGTTCTAATTGGGATGTTATTCCATGCTTACAACCTTTATTTTCTGAAATTTTTGATGGTATAAGAAAAGAATATGGTCCTGTTTATAAAATTAAGGAAATTTCTAATTTTGAAAGATATAAGTCGTATTCTACATGGGGCAGAAATCCAAGAAGAAGCACTATATTAAATTTTGTTAATATAGTAAAAAAGATTGGATTTTCTTCCAATGAACTTGATATTATTGAAAAGTTGGCTTTGGATAATAACACTATATGGTTAAAAATCAATAAAATTAATGATTCTGGATATCAGCAAGTTTATGATATAAATGTTCCTGGTACTCATTCATTTTGCGCCAATGGGTTTATTAATCATAATAGTCAAGATCATTCAGAACTTATTGGTAGAGTCAATTTTGCTAAAATGTCTCGTTATTCTGAAACAGATCCAAGGGCTTATGAGTTTAATGGTGAGCTTCAAGTTGCTAATGGTGGTATGATTGAATATATTGAAATTTTGAAGGCTGATATTAAATTTCATTATATTCTTATTACAGCTGCTCAAGAGCAATTAATCAAGGCCCCTGGTTTTCCACAAATGTATATTGATACATTGATTTTGGGTCATAGTGTTGTTGGTGATGAACCAGTTCCATATAGAAAAAATGGTATTATAATGTTTGATACAATAAAAAATCTTGTAGAGAAGAATGATATAGATATTGAAGTAATTTCTATCAATTTAGAAACAAAGAAACCAGAGTGGACAAAGGTTGTATCTTTTTATAGTCATCCATTTACTGGTAGTTTGATAAAAACTATTCAAAAAAATGGTGTAATATCAACAACTTTTAATCACTCGATTTATTCTACTGATTATGAGTGCTTTTATCCAGATGATAAGAAGAATGTACTTGCTTTGAGAAACATTCCAAAAAACGATGTTTGTGAAAGATTTAACATTGATATTGATGATTCTATGGTTGTTGAGAATGGTATGGTGAGAATCAAAGATATTGATGGATATCAAGGAAATGGAATGTATAGAAAGAATAAGGTAAAGTATGAATATGATTTGATTAATGATGAAAAATCATCAAATACTATTTTAAAAACATTTGCGTGGTATATATCAGAGGGACATACAAGTAATAGAGAGGCTGTTATAAGTCAGAATAATGTTGATATATTGAACACAATGAAAGATGAAATTCAAGAAATTACAACAACTGCATTGAGTGTTCAGGATAGATCAGATAAAGAAGATGGAACAAGTAGGTTGCGTTTACCTTCTACTATATGGTCTAGAATTTTAGAAGCAAATTGTGGTAAGTTATCTACAAACAAGAAGATTCCGTCATTTATTTTTAATTTACCTGATAAATTTAAGGCTTTTTTTCTAAAAGAACTTATAAAAGGCGATGGATGTTTTAACGATAGAAAAATGATTAATGAATACTTTGATAATCATTTTGAATACACTACAGTATCAAAGATGTTAGCATCGCAAATTGGTTTTCTTTGTTCACAATTAAAATGTGATTTTAGTATCAAGCATAGTTATACAAAAACTGGTAAGGATATTTATTATGTTAGAAGCAGAAATAAAGAGAATAATGTTCATAATAATGAAATAGAAATATATGATGTAGAAAATGAAATTGTATATGATATAGAATGTTTAAACAATCATTCATTTGTATCTGGTGTTGGTAATATTGTTTGTCATAATACTAATCAAAATGAGTTCGATTCTTTTAAGTCTGATAAGAAAAACGAGGCTCTTCATGATAGAATGTATCCTGTTGTTGTTCCTTGGAATTTGAGGGTAGATGATGAGATAAAGATATATGAAAAAATGATTAGAGAATCTGATTTTCGTGGTATTCATATCGCTCCAAATACTTTGAAAATCGCGGCACAATTTGCTGTTCTTAGTCGTTTGAAGAAATCCACCAAAGTTTCCTCTTTAATCGAAAAGATGAAGATATACAATGGTGAGGAAACTCAAGAGTTTAAGAGAAGTGAAGTAAATCTTAAAGAACTTCTTGCTGAGGGTAGGAGAAATGGTGAAGGTATGACAGGTATTTCTCCAAGATTTATTATTAATGCTCTCAATATTGCTCTTGGTATGAAAGAGGATAAGAAGTGTATCAATCCAATTGATGTTATCAAGGCTCTTAGAAACAATTTTGAGCATCATATTGGAATTAGTGAAGAAGAAAAGAAGGAATTTCTTGGTTTGTTGATAGGTGGTAAGGAATCTGTTGCTGCTGAATATAAAGATGTTGCCAAGAAAGAAGTAAACATGGCTTTCATTTATGCTTATGAAGAACAAGCACAAGCATTGTTCAATAATTACATGAATAACGTAACAGCCTTTTGTAAGAAAGAAAAGGTTTTTGATAGTATCACAGGTGAATACTCTGATCCAGATGAAAAGTTGATGCGTTCTCTTGAAGAACTTATTGAAGTTCCTGAAAATTCCAAGAAAGAGTTTCGTAATCAAATTTTTGTTCACGAATCAAGTGTATTGAGACAAGGTAGGAGTTTTACTTATAATGATTATGATCCTTTGAGAGAAGCTGTAGAAAAGAAATTAATGAAGGATCTTAAAAATGTTGTGTCTCTATCTATTGCTGATACTACTAATGTCAATCCTAAGACAAGTAAAAAGAGAGAAGAAGCTTTGGAGAAGTTGATTGAAAGGGGTTATTGTAAAGAGTGTGCAAATATTCTTCTTTCATTTGTTGCTGAAGTAATAAGAAAAGAATCGTGACGGTTTAGAATTTTTCAAAAAATCTATACAAAGTATAAACACCATAGAGTTTTTCTATGGTGTTTATACAAAAGGTGTGGTTGTTATGAAAATTATTAGCGAAAATATATTAAAAGTAAAAGAGGGTCTTATTTGCCATCAAGTAAATTGTATGGGAAAAATGGGTACAGGAATTGCTCTTGCAATAAGACAAAAATGGTTAAAATCATATGAAGATTATATTCAAGCATATAAAGATGATCAATTATATTTAGGTAATGTTATAATATCAAGAGTTGATTATAATCTTTTTATAGCTCATTGTTGTGGTCAATATAAATATGGTAGAGATAAGAGATATACTGATTATGAGGCTTTGAATCAATGTTTTGAAAAAGTGAAAGAATGGTCTAATATTTATAGATTACAAGTATATATACCATACAAAATGGGTTGTAATAATGCTGGTGGTAAATGGAAAATTGTTTCAAAAATTATAGATGAGACAATTCCGGAATCGGTAATATGTAAAAAAGGACATTAAAATGGCTTTAAAAGGAAAAGATTTACCAGAAATGAAACTTTCTGTTTTTAATAGATTACCTTTGTTTGATATGAATAAGATGTTACATTCTAATATAATTTATAAAATAACCAAGGATGTTGAGGTTAGCGATGATGGAATAACTTATTGTAGATGTTATTTGTTTAAAACACCTGAAATGAATAGTTATATGATTTTATATAAAGTTATTTTAGATGAAACTTTTGTTGTAATATAAAAGCGATGAAACAATAAGAAAAATAATAGAATTAAGAGAAGAAGGATTTACATATGAACAGATTGCTGATATAATAAAAATATCATATAGAACTGTGGGTAATATATGCAGAAAAAATATTAGTAAAGGATAAAAAATGGCTATTATTTATCACGACGATTGGCAGCTTTCAGAACGTGGAAAAAAAGATGCCGCAAGACATAGAGAAAAAATAGATGAAACAATTCGTAAGAATGTCAAAGATGTTATTTCAGAAGAATCTATTATCACTAAAAGAGAAGGAAAAAAGGTTAGGATTCCTGTAAAGGGACTGAAAGATTTTAGATTCATTTATGATTATAATGGACAAAAAGGCGGTATTGGGCAAGGTGATGGAAATCCTGGTGATGTTATAGGGCGTAGAGGAAAGCCGGGACAGGGACAGGATGGTGCTGGTAATCAACGTGGTGATGATTATCTTGAAACAGAAGTTGATATTGATTATTTGATTCAAATAATGTTTGAAGATCTTGGTTTGCCTTGGATAGAAGAAAAAACAAAAAAACAACAACTTGTTCCGAAAGGTTGGAAATTTGAAACAATTTCTCGTAAGGGTATTGTACCAAGGATTCATAAGAAAAGAACAATCATGGAAGCAATGAAAAGAACAGTTTCTATGATCGGTGAAATAATTGATGAAACTGGTTGTGATTATGAAGATGGAAGAAAAGCCCTTCTTCAATCAAAGGGTGATATTGATGAAGCTATTAATATTATCAAAAATGGAAAGTTAAATGGATATGAAGAAGGTATTTATATAAATGATGATGATTTGAGATTCAAACAAATAGAAGAAGCATATGAATTACATAGTAGAGCGGTTGTTATTGCTATGATGGACGTTTCCGGTTCCATGAATACTGATAAAAAGTATCTTGCTCGTTCTATGTTATTTTGGATGGTTGAATTTTTGAAGAAAGTTTATGATAATGTTGAAATTCGTTTTATTCAACATACAACAGATGCTCAATTGGTTGATGAAGATACATTTTTTAGAAAGGCAGAATCGGGTGGTACTTATTGCTATACTGCTTTTGAACTAGCTAACCATCTCATTGATACAGAATATCCTGTAGAAGAATGGAATGTTTATTGTATGTATAATAGTGATGGTGATGATTGGGATACGAAAAAAACCATTTCTGAAATTGATAAAATGATTGGTAAGAAAATTAGTATGTTGGGATATACTGAGATTTGTCCAGAAGGTGGTTTCAATGATAATAGTAACTCATTGATGTCAAGTATTAGAAATAAATGGAAATTCAGTGTTAATAGTATAGATGGTACTAATTTTTATAAAAACGAACAAGAACATTTCTTATTGGCTAGAGTAATGAAAAAAGAAGATATATGGAGTGCTTTGAAACACTTTCTGTTCGAAAAAAATAATAAGTAAAGGATTTAATAATGAATAAACAAGAACTTCAAAGATTGGCTAAAATTGAAGAACGAATAATGCAAATTGCAACAGAAGATTTGCGTTTACGAACATGCCCTGTTGAATTTGATATTGTTCCAGATCAGAAGATGTTAGAAATTCTTGCTTATAACATTCCAACAAATATTTCTAACTGGAAATATGGTAGGGACTATGAAAGACTTAGAACAATAAACGAAAACGTTAACCCTTCTTTGCCATATGAAGTTGTTATTAATTGTTTGAAGCATGATACAAAGATTTTTACAAAAAGAGGTATTATAAATATTTCTGATTTATGTATTTTTGATGAAGTGTGGAATGGTGTTAAATTTAACAAAGTCTTACATATTAAAAAAAATGAAAGTTCTGATAATGTGAAGATACGTTTTGTAAATAATAAAGTAGTTGAATGTACGTCAAATCATAAATATCCAGTTATTAATGAAAATGGTTTAGTTGAAAAATTTGCAAAAGATATTAATGAAAATGATTATTTTTTGTATTTAATAAACAAATTTGATAATGATTTGGTTTTTTATACAGATGATTTTGATTATATACCATCATTAAATGGTTTTCATATGGATAAGTTTGCCTATACAAGATATTGCAAAATACCTGAAATGTTGGATGAAAAACTTTCAGAGTTGATGGGTATAATTATAGGTGATGGAAGTATTGGTCATACAAAAACAAAAGCATCTGATATAATTATTGGGCATCCTGATATTGAAAATGGTAATAATTATGATAATTATATTGTTTCTCTTATAAGAGATATTTTTGATATTGAACCAAAAATTATAGAAAAAAAGACAAAGGATAATTATGTAAAAATTGTTCAGTTATTGTCTAGTGAAATAAAAGAGTTTTTTAATTTTTGTGGATTAAAAAAGAATTTTACAAATAAAAATAAAAGAGTACCTCATTCTATTTTTCTTTCTAATATAAAATGTAGATGTGCGTTTTTAAGAGGATTATTTGATACAGATGGATGCTTTAGTGATAGGGGTATAACATTTTCCTGTTATAATGAAGATTTGGCAAAAGATGTAAACATATTGCTTGATTCTTTGGGTATTAAAAATTATATAACATTGGTTAATAATAAAAGTAATAGAATATGTGGCATAAGGATTGTGTCAGATGGAAGATTTTTATTTAAGAAAATGATTGGTTCTTCAATAAAGAGAAAAAGAGAACAGTTAGAAATGATTGTTTCCTCTAAATATTCAAATGATAATTCTTTAATTTCCATAGTTCCTGATTATTTTTATAATAAGTATAATATAACAAATAGAAGGGGATTAGTTGGTAAATCAAAGTTTAAAGAAAAGATTGAACTCGATGAATTTGATATTGAGTTGTTTAATAATTTTAACTTTCTAAAAGTCAAAAGTGTTGAAAATGTTAAAGAAAGGGATATATACTATGATATAAACATAGATTCTGATGATCATTTGTTTAATGCAAATGGTGTGTTGTCTCATAATTCAGACCCAGCGAGAGCCTATTTGATGAAGTCTAATACTTTTGCTGTTCAGGTTCTTGTTATGGCTCATGTTATTGGGCATACTTCATTTTTTACTATGAATGAGTATTTTAAGAACTCTAAAAAAGAAATTATTGATTATATGTTTGATGCAAAAGAAAGGTTTAACAAGTATGAAAAGAAATATGGTATAGGAGAAGTTGAAAAAATAGTTGATGCTGCTCATTCTTTATATTTACATACTAATCCATTTGATACAGAGACAGAAGAACAAAGAATTAAGAAAATATATGAACAAGAAAGAAAAGAAGCTCATAAATCAGATACTTCTCAGTTTGGTATAATTTCTGGTGGATCTAAAAGAAAACTTGTTGAAACTGATATAGAACTTTTTAATCAAAGATTGTGGAAAAATTTGAATACAAGAACACCAGTAGAACCAACAAGTGATATATTACAATATATTATAGATAAATCTCCTATTCTTGATGAATGGTCTGTTGATATTTTGAAAGTTATCAGAACATTGGGTCAATATTATTGGCCAATTATCAATACAAAATTTATGAATGAAGGTTTCGCTTGTGTTACTGGAGATACTTTAATAAATACTGATCATGGTCTTTTAAGTATTAAAGAAATTGTTGATAATAAAATGAATATAAAAGCATATGATGGGGAAGTGTTTAGAAATATTAATAATTGGTTTATTAATGAAAATAAGAAGAGAATTAAGATTATTACAAGAGATGGATATGAATTAAAAGGCGGGTATGATCATAAAATTTTAGTAGACAATGAATGGAAAAAATTATCTGATTTATCTATTGATGATAATATTATAATAAATAAGCATGATTATTATAATAATTTACAGAATGATTATGTTAAAGTAGAATACAATGTTCCAGTAAGAAAAGCTTTTATTGAAATATGCAACGAAAATGAAGTAGATTATAGAACTGTAAAAAAGATTGTTAATGATAAAAAGGTTTTAAATAGAAATAATTGTATAGAAAAATCAAAAAAAGTTATTGAATTATATGATAGTCAAAAATCTTTATCACATGGTCAATCAAAAAGAATTGATATAAATATACCTTCTATAATTGATGAAAATATGGCATCATATTTAGGATATATGGTTGGTGATGGAAATATTGGATATGGTGTTAGAAAACATTATCAAATTTTTACAAATGGTGATAAAAAAATAATTGATGATTTCGCTAACAAAGTAAAGGTTTTATTTGGATTTGATCCGGTTATTAGAGAGTTAATTGGAAAATGGAGAGTTATTTCGAGTCATGGAAATTTAACAGATTTTCTTATTAATCATATTGGTATGAAATATGGATATGCTGCTGGAATAAAAGAGGTTCCTGAATGTATTTTAAAGTCACCTAAGAGTGTTGTATGTTCTTTTATAAGAAGTTATTTTGATTCCGATGGTTGTGTAACAAAATCAGGCAATATTGTATTGATAACAAAAAGTGAAATATTATCAAAGCAAATACAAAATCTACTTATTAATTTAGGAATATATTCTATAAGAAGATTACAAAAAAGTGATAATTGTTATAGATTAATAATTACAGGAATAGATTCTAAGATTTATATGGAAAAAATAGGATTTTATAGCGATAAAAAAATGGGTAGATTAGTAGATTGTCATAAAAATAAAAAATGGTATATATCTAAAGAATATAAAAATAAAATTGTTAGTATAGAAATAGATTATGGTGAAACATATGATATAACTGTTGATGAAACGCATAAATATGAATCAAGTGGTTTTATAAATCATAATTGTATCGTTCATGAATATATTATGAATAAATTGTTTGAAGAAAACGTTTTAACAACAAGTGAACACGCTCAATTCAATTATTCCAATTCACTTGTAAAAGCGGAAAATCCCTTTAGTATGAATCCATATCTTATTGGTTCCAAAATGTGGGAAAATGTTATAGAAAGATGGGATAAGGGCCAATATGGTAAAGATTATGAAAATGAAACAAATAGAAAGAAAAAAGAAGAATGGGATACTCATGAGAAAAATGGTTGGAATAAGGTTCTTTCTGTTATGGAAAAATATACAGATTGGTTCTTCATGCAAGATTTTTTAACACCCGATTTGATAAATGATATGAAAATGTATGTTTATGTTATTCACGATGCGGGTCCGCATGAAGACTTTATATTAACCGATAGTGATGCAAAGGATATTAAAAAGTTAATAGTTGGTTTGTTTTCTAATAATGGTATTCCTAAAATAAACGTTGTTGATGGTAATTATAAAGATAGAGGTTATTTGCTTCTAAAACATGAATGGAGTAATGTGGATTTAAATATAAAATATGCTGAAGAAACAATGAAACATATATATAATATATGGGGTAAAAAGATTTTATTAAAAACAAAAATGAATGATGAAAATGTATCATTCGGTTTCTCTATAGATGATAAAAATGAAGAAGGTGATTTTGTTAGTAATATTTCAATAATTAAGGAGAAAAAATAATTGAAAATCATAATAACCGGTGGTGCTGGATTTGTTGGTCATCATGTTGTCGAACATTTTTTGAAGAATACTGATTGGAAGATTGTTATATTTGACAAACTATCATATTCTTCAAGCGGTCTGGATAGGGTAAGAGATATAAAGGCTTTTGATGAAAAAAGGGTTGATTTTTTCTCTATTGATATAACAAGAGAAATATCAGAAGGTGTATATAAAGAGAACAAGGATGCTAATTATATTTTACATTTAGCCGCTGAAAGTCATGTAGATAAATCTATAAAAGATCCAAAATCTTTTGTTTATTCTAATGTTGTTGGTACTATGAATATTTTGGATTTTGCTTTGAAATGTGATAGTTTAATAAAATTCAATTATTTTTCAACTGATGAAGTTTTTGGTCCAGCACCCGTAGGTGTTTCTTATAAGGAATGGGATAGATATAATTGTACAAATCCTTATTCAGCCACAAAGGCTGGTGGTGAAGAATTAACATTGGCATATATGAATACTTATGGATTACCTGGGTTTATAACCCATACTATGAACATCTTTGGTGAAAGACAACATCCAGAAAAATTTATACCAATGACAATAAAGAATTTGAGGGATGGTGGGATTGTTAAAATACATTCTGATAAGAATAAAAAAGTTTCTGGATCTAGATTTTATATTCATGCACGAAATTTAGCTAATGCTATACATTTTCTTCTTGATAAATCGGAACAAAGAGAAAAATATAATATTGTTGGTGAAAGAGAAATAACTAATTTGGATTTAGCCAGAGAAATTGCTAAAATAATGGGTAAAAATTTGAACTATGAAATGATTGATTTTCATTCTTCAAGGCCAGGACATGATTTAAGATATGCTTTAGATGGTTCTAAAATGAAATCTATTGGATGGGAAGTCCCAATGACAATAGAAAGATCATTAGAAAGTACTGTTTTGTGGACTTTGGAAAATCAAGATAAGTGGTTATAAATAAAATATATTTACAAAAAAACCCCTTTAGCATAAATAAATACAAATGCTAAAGGGGTTTTTTTATGCCCTATTTTTATAATAGGAGTTATTGTTTAATGCCGATTAAGTATGATAGATTTGTTAAGAAACCAAGAGAAGAAGTTGAGTATTCAGAAGAACAGATAGAAGAACTTTTAGCTTGTTCTCTTGATATATTTGAATTTATAAAATATGTAAAAATTGTTAATCCAGATAAGGGTGAAATTCCTTTCAAACCCTATAGATATCAGAAAAAGCTTCTTAAAGATCTATCAAACAATAGACATATTTGTGGTTTATGGAGCCGTCAAAGTGGTAAATCTAGCGTTGTTGCTGTATATATTCTTTGGTATGCAATGTTTAATAAGGATAAAGTAATTGGTATTGTTTCTAATAAAGAATCATCAGCTAAAATGATTCTTGCAAGAATAAAGAGAATGTGGGAACAATTGCCAAAATGGATAAAACCAGGAGTTACAGAATATTCTAAAACATTTATAGCTTTTGATAATGGTACAAGATTGATTGTTTCAGCAACAACGGCGGATGCTTTTCGTGGTGAAACATTAAATTTTCTTTTAATGGATGAGTTTGCTTTCGTTCCAGGTAGTCAAGCTGAAGCGTTCTGGGCCGCTAATTATCCAACCATTTCAGCTTCTACTGAATCTAAAATAGTAATTATATCAACTCCAAATGGATTATATAATTTATTTCATAGAATATATTCTAAAGGTGAAGCCGGTCTTAATACATTTTTAACAAGCAAGGTTCCTTGGGATAAAGTTCCAGGCAGAGATAAAAAATGGGCAGAGGAGCAAATAAAAAATTTAGGGAAAACACAATTTGCGCAAGAATTTGCGTGTGTTACTGGTGATACAAAAATTACTATTTTAGATACTATAAATAATGAAGAAAAAACTTTAACAATAAGAGAATTATATGAATTTTTGTTGTAAAATTACAAGAGATGATGGATAAATATGATAATGTTGGAAAAGTTATGAAAAATGGTAAAAGAATGTCATATATACAGGCATTTTCTATTGATTATAGTAAAAGATATAATGTTACATCAACTAATATAAGAAGAATATTAAATAAGGAAACATGGTTGAATGTTTAGAAAAAATGAGAGATATAAAATATTAACAAGTGATGGATTTAAGTTTTTTGATGGATTACAAAAAATAAGAAAGAAGAATATGATATTTATTACTATGGATAACGGAGAAGATTTAAAATGTTCTGTAGATCATAAAATATTAACAACAAATGGTTTTAAAGAGGCGTCCGTTTTATCAATAGGTGATTATATTAAGTCTATATCTGGTAATATAAAAATTATTAATATAGAATTAATAGATGGAGTGTTTGATTTTTATGATCCTGTTAATGTTGAAAATAATATATATATAAGTAATAATATTATATCTCATAATTGTGATTTTTTGGGTAGTACAAATACTGTAATTGATCCAACAGTATTAAGGTTTTTACTGTCTTTAAATGTTGATCCTATAAAGATCGATATGAATAATAGATTGAGAGTTTTTGAAGAACCAGAAAATGGTGCTTTATATGTTGCTGGTGTTGATTGTGCAAAAGGAACTGGTGAAAATAATTCTACTATTCAAATGTTAAAAATTGAAAGTCTAAATCCTATAAAAATGAAACAAGTTTGTGTTT
>Ga0265294_10002912_pt1 | contig 22238 bp, 17 predicted proteins | sample MunlanPumphouse3_FD_192504 | JGI IMG/M metagenome (GOLD analysis project Ga0265294, IMG submission 192504) | Groundwater microbial communities from a municipal landfill in Southern Ontario, Canada - Pumphouse #3 | ecosystem: Environmental > Aquatic > Deep subsurface > Groundwater | place... | reverse complement strand
TACCTCTGACAATACATTTGCATTATTCTCATAGTTTGGCAGTAGATCCCAGCGTGCCACAATATAATTGAGATGAGCACTATAACTTTCACTTCGTGTTTTCACCTCTTCCACTTCAGGAACGACATATGAATAACGATAGTCGGGAATAAATTTCTCGTTCAGAATCTTATTGGAAATGATCATATCGGGTTGCTCTTCCAGACAATCGGCACATCCAATAATCTTTGACCTAAGAACGAGTTGCGCTTTTCGTTGCCATTCTTCAAATGGTGTAGATGCTATGTAATGGAGAGATTGATCTGTTCCGTTTTTACGTAACACGAGATATTCCTGAAGCGTGTTAAGTTCGGTTTTACCGTTCCACGTAAAAGGTCTTTCGAGTACTTTATTTCTTAGCTTTCCAATAACTGCAAATGGCTCAAGTTCAATTTCATTCTTAGTGTCGCTGGATACTACTACAGGTGTTACTATCAACAACTCATTTTTATTGATATTCAGATTGTTGAGATTGATGTTCATATCTATGTTGGTAATATTTGCTTCTTTTGAAATGACAAGATTATCAATCGTCAACTGATTTACATAACTCTCCTGAGCAGTCGTTCCCTCTACCATAAACAGCAGCGCAGCTGTTATTACAATAAATATATATATGCTATTCTTTTTCATAATCTATACATCTTATTTGATTAGATAAATAAGGGATACTGCCGCTTTGGTTACTCCAAAGTAATTTTTATTTTCACTTTTGAGTAGTGTACCGCATTTTACACACGGATATTTATCATACGTGAGATATGCATATCCGGCTCCCAGATTGGCTTCAATGTTCCATCTTTTGGATAACACCCACTGATAACCGTAGCTGATTCCACCTCCATAGGCATATCCCTTATATCTGTAATCTTTCAGATCTTTTAGTCTGCCAAGGGGAAAATCAATACCGCCAACATTGTACTCGGATACCAATCCGTGTAATCCAAAAAAATGACCATTGAAACTTTCACAAGTCCAATAGCGAAGTTCTGGCTGAACAATCCAATGTTGAAACTTTTTGTTATCGTTAAATACAAAGGGGTTATATCCTGCGGATATCTCCATTGTATATTTTCTATTGAAAGCAAATTCAACTCCTAAGTTGGGTGTTGTTGTTGCCCAATGAACTAAGTTGGTTTTTAATCCAAAACTTTGCGAAAAAGCGAAAGAACAGAATAAGAAAAAACCTACAAAGATTAAAGCGATTCTTTTCATGCTTGCATAATTTTTATGTCCAAAAATAGACAAAACATAAATAAATCGTTTGTCCTAATTCTGCAATTTTTTGTCGTAATTACGCATTAACTAAGGCTAAATTATGACTTAATGCGCAAAAGCAATTTATAACTTACTATTTTTTAGATATATATATTTCAAAAAGTACTTAAAACGTTTTTTAAATATAAAATTGCTTTTTTCAACTATGAAGACGTGTTTTATCAATAAAAGGATAATTTGTGTTTTGAAAAATATTTAAAAACAGACAAAGGCTTACTCATATCTCATCCTTTACTAATCGCTGGTACTGCGAAGGGGTCATCATAAATTCTTTTCTGAAAGCACGAGAAAAATAAGCAAAATCATTAAAGCCACATTCCATTGCTATTTCTCCAATTGGTTTTTGTGATCTTATCAATATCTTTTTTGCTCTGTTTAAACGAACTTGAAGCACATAGTTTGAGCAATTCAATCCTGAGACTGCATTAAGTTTTCTATTGAGCTGCGAAGCACTTATACATAGCTCGCTAGCTAAACCTTGAGGGAAAAATTCATGATTGGTTATTTCACGATAAACGATATCTGTCACTTGTTGTAAGAATGCAAGGTCTTTGTTATTCTCCAATGATTTCTGATCATGATTACCCACAATCAAGCTACTGTACTTTTCTCGAAGCTGCTTTCTGTTTTTCTGCAATTGCGTAATCAACGTTATTAGTTCTTCCTCCATAAAAGGTTTTGTAATAACTGCATCGGCACCTGATTTGAAACTATCTATCCGGTCCTCTACCGCTGATTTTGCTGTTACAATAATAAATGGAATATGACAGGTAACAATAGAATTCTTTATTTTGAGACAATAATCATGCCCATTCATTACCGGCATTACCAAGTCCGATATGATAACATCGGGAACATGTTCATTTGCCAGTTCAAGCCCCCTTTGCCCATTGTCGGCAAAGATGAGATTATAATCATCTTTGAGAATTGAAGACATATAATACATCATATCCTTGCTGTCTTCAACTATGAGGATCAGCGACTTTGAAGAATCTATTTTTGGAACAAACTCCTCATATTCAATAACTTTTTCCGACTTGCGACTATTATCAACAACATGGGTTTCTACCAAATTCACCTCAGTTGGATTGTCGTTCATTTTGGAGATTATTGGTAGTGTTACCGTAAAAGTAGTTTCTTTTCCTGGTTCACTTTTAACTTCTATTGTACCATTCAATTTATAAATGATCTGTTTTGTAAAAGCAAGCCCAATTCCGCTTCCTGAATGAACCATGTTTTTAGAATGCCCTTGATAAAATGTATCGAAAACATAAGGCAAATCCTCAGCGGTTATACCTTCTCCGGTATCGGAAATCTCAATCATATATTTTCCTTTATCACTATTTTCACGTACAATAAACAATATCTGGTCCGATTCTGAGCAATGTTTAATAGAGTTACTCAGCAGATTGTTAACTATAACACGCAAATATTCGGGCGGATAACTCATTTCTAAATTTTCCACATTACTATGAAACACATAATTTAATTGTTTTTTATCCGTTAAAACCGTGAAACTATTATATAAATAGCGTAAATAGGTTACTACATCTCCATTTCTATAAGTGATTTCTTCTTTATTGGCTTTAATTTTGGACATTGCCAGAATTTCGTCAAGCAAAAACATCAAATTATCACATTGTTGCGACACGATATCTAATTCGTAGCGGTTTTTTGGTGTGTCTCCTTTGGTCAAATTCCTTTTTAGCAGGTCGTTGAGCCCTAAAATAATGCTTAAAGGGGTTTTGAATTCATGCGTGATGTGCATAAAAAAATCGGCACGCATTTTTTCCATCTGAATCAACTGCTCGCTCTCTTTCTTTTTAAGTTTGTTTTTGTAGAAAACAATGGTAAAAACAACAAGAAAACCGGCAAGTATAATCAAAATTATCAATAAGCTGATTTTGTTTGTCTGTCTGGCTTTCTGATAGCTAATATTTAACTTGCTAAGTTGGTTTTCATTTTTTACTTTTTCGAACATCAACCGATTGTTTAATGTCTTGCTCAAGTTATGATCTACTCTTAAATTTTCGGTATAGGCCCTACTCATTTCTTTATCTTTTAAAGCTAATTCGGTTTTACCTTGTTTTTGGTGAATATCAGCAAGTTGATTATATGTAATTTCTAAATAATATGGATGTTTTGTCTCTTTTGCGGCAACCAATGCATCATTTAAATATTGTTCGGCTTTGTTGTAATTACCAAGACGTTTATATGTTTCACCCAATAAATAGCAGATATTAATCAAATTCAATTTGTCTGAGGTGTTTTTAATTGTATTGTAAGCACTAAACAAATAAATCAAAGCATTTTTTTCATCATGAAGCTTCAAATATAGTTCTCCCATTCTTATATAACTAATCGCGATTAAGGTAACTGAATTAATTTGAATACTGTATTTTAATGCTTTTTCATAATAATTTAATGCTGAATCGTATTTTTCATTTATTTCATAGGCTTTTCCTATAAAAGCAAAATTTATTGCTTGACCTTCTTTGTTGTCCATTTTCTCATAAATGTCGAGCGAAGCAAGTAAGAATTTTGAAGCTTCTTCGGGTTGTTCAAGTTTAATATAAATACTCCCAACTCCGTTTAAAGCGTTTGCTATTTCCGGCAGAACGTCTTTTCTTTTCTTTTCGCTCCACAAATCAGTATAGGTGAGTATCTTAAAAAAATATTCAGCTCCATCGCCAAAAACACTTGTGAGTCTGTAGTCCTCTCCCAGATTATTTAGTGATTTGATAATTAGTACTGAATCTTTTAAAGACTCAGCAATGGCAAGAGAAATTTTGTGTACATAAATTGCCTGCTTAAACTGATTTTTATCGCGATAAATGTTCCCTAAATAATTGTAGCCAACCATTTCGGCATAATAATTTTTGGCTACTTTTGCTTCGTTTATAAATGTCAATAGGGCCGTTGAATCATGTTTTATTGACTCTAAGATAGCATTATCCGAAAGATGTTTGTTTTTTGTAGTATTATTTATAGATGATTTTTCTGATCCTGCAAAATTGCATGACTGTCCAAATAAAATTAAAATATTTATTATAATTATAACAGAATATTCACTAAACCAATATTTTACCTTTACAGACATAAAATATCAAATTATGGACATTTTTGATTAGAATAAAAAAAATATCGAAATTCCGTGGCTTTATAAAAAAAATGTATTAATTTCGATAAGTTTTCAAATGTAAGCTATGTGAAAGAATAGTTTATCTCAAAAAGTAAAAATCTATTCTCAAAAAGTAAAAGTTTACAACTTAAATTATAAAAAACCTTTAAAACTATGAAGCAACAGATCATAACTTTTATACCTCTGTTTGTTACATTCTTTTGGTTTTTGCTTTTATTACTTGATACCAAAAAAAATATATCCAAAAAGTTTCTCACAATGTTTTTTGGATTATGTACAATTCTCTATTTTTCGCATTTTATTTATTTTAATCATCAATTTGAATTATACAAGATTTTAGACAACATCTGGGTTTTTATATCGTTGTCTGTTTACCCTCTTTACTATTACTATATCAGATTGCTGACAAAAGATGCTAAAATAAATTGGAAATGGTTATGGCTCATTACACCGGCACTTTTGGTATCTGTCGTTTCTTCAGTAATTTATATTTTAATGAACAACGATGAGGTAAATATGTTCGTTAATGGAATTTTATTTGAAGAAGGTTTAACTAAACCTTATCCTAAACTGATTCAAATTCAATCTCTTAGAATTCCAATATTTAAAATAATTTTTGCAATTGAATTAATTCTGACTGTATTTTTCGGTTTAAAACTTTTAATTGAATACAATAAAAAGGTTAATGAATTTTATTCTAATACAGCAGAAAAAGACATGGCACAATTTAAATGGGTAATGTTAGGTCTACTGATAACTGCATTTATTTCGTTCATCTCTAACTTGATTGGAAAAAGTTATTTCATTACCCACCCTTTTATGTTATTTATACCTTCATTGTCACATTCTATTGTTCAATATTTTATTGGATACATAGGCTACAAACAAAATTTTACTATAGCAGATTTGGAACGGGATGTTGCCGAATATACAGCCAATAAAGAAGTTACACAAGATACAACAAGTTTAACATCAAATAAAAAGCAGAAAAAACAGCATATCTATCGATTACTTAATCTATTAGAAGAAAAACAGATATTTAAAAATCCTGATTTAAGAATAACGGATGTTGCTTTTTTAATGGGCACCAACCGAACGTACATTTCAAATCTTGTGAATATGAATATGCAGACTAGCTTTAATGAATTGGTTAATAGTTATAGGGTGAAATATGCAATAAAATTACTGCACTCCAATGATACGGACGACTTGTCGATGGCTGATATTGCAACCTCTGCAGGCTTTCCAAGCTTAAGCACGTTCTATAGGATATTTAAAAATAAAACTGGAATATCACCCGGCGAATATCGGGCACAAATAATAAACTCGTAATCGAATCAAAACTTGAATTTTAAACATGAAAAAAAGGGAGAACAAAATTACTTGGTCCCCCTTTTTCAGAATTAACTAATCTAAAAACGAATTTACTTTGGCTTATTTCCACGTCCTGGACGTTCCTTTGACATCTGATCACGTCTTTCAGCACGATACGTTTTCCACTGATCCATTTTGGCTTTTCCAATAATAGCTTCTAGTTCAGCGTCATTTGCAGCCATTTCTTTTTCGCGAAGTGCTTTCATTTCTTCACGACGTGCTTCGCGATCTCCGACAGCTTGGTCACGTAATTCTTTTTGTTTTTCAAATTGTTCGGTGCGTTTGGCTTCTTGTTTTACAAACAAAGCCTCTACTTTAACAGTCTGATCGGCTGTGAGTGTCAGCTGTTTTGCCATTGCTTCGGCACGGTCTTTAGCCGTCCACTTCATTGTTTTTTGCGCATCTTTACCGCTTTCGCCCCTTTTTCCTTTAACAGTATCTTGAGCTCCAACTGATAAACTCATTGCCAACAATGCAATCAAGAGAAATAATACGTTCTTTTTCATCTTACAACATTTTTAGAGTGGAAAATTTATCCTTTTGTTTAATAACAACAATCAAAGATAATCAATTGTTTCATTGATCACTCATCGTTAATCACTCATTATCAGTATTTTTAAGGGTATTGATGGACAAAATTGAACGTTTCATTTGTTCATTTTTTCATTTTGTCGATAAATATTCGTTATTCGTCTATTATTTAGAATCGATCCACATTTAACAATATTTATACTATAATCCAACTGAATAAATTATCTTTGATCCTGATATATAAAAACAATACTTTGATTACAAATATGTCTATTACAAAAACATTATTATTCGGATTTACAGTTTTATTCCTGACTGGTTGCGCAAGTTTTCAAAACAGTTCAAAAAAAACATCTGAAAAAACGAATACATTTGCTAATGGTGATTCGCATAGTCTAAATGTCACAGGAGATAATTCCGCTAAAACAATGTCGGGTAATCCTGTTTTCCCGGGTTGGTATGCCGATCCGGAGGCTGTGATTTTCGGGAATAAATATTGGATCTATCCAACATTTTCGTCTCGATACGAGAAGCAAGTTTTTATGGATGCCTTTTCATCAGCCGACTTGGTTAATTGGACAAAACACAGCAGCATAATTGATACTGCGGCAATTAAGTGGGCAAAAATAGCTATGTGGGCTCCCGCCATCGTTCAAAAAGAAGGTAAATACTTTCTGTTCTTTGCGGCCAATGATATTCAGAATAACGAAAGTGAGGGTGGAATTGGGATTGGGATCTCAGATAAACCGGAAGGTCCTTTTCGCGATTATCTTAGAAAGCCTCTGCTGGATAAAATCCATAACGGGGCGCAACCCATTGATCAGTTTGTGTTTAAAGATACTGATGGTCAATATTACATGATTTATGGAGGTTGGCGCCATTGTAATATCACAAAACTTAATAATGATTTTACGGGTTTCATACCTTTTGAAGATGGCACCATTTTCAAAGAAATAACCCCCGAAGGATATGTGGAAGGGTCTGTAATGTTCATCCGAAACGGAAAGTACTATTTTATGTGGTCGGAAGGTGGATGGACTGGCCCCAATTATAGTGTTGCATATGCAATAAGCGACTCACCTTTAGGACCTTTCAAGCGTATAGCCACCATACTCAAACCTGACGAAATTGCTAACGGAGCTGGTCATAATTCGGTGATTAATGTTCCCGGAACCGACGAATGGTACATTATTTATCATCGTCGTCCTTTGACTGAAACGGACGGAAATTCTCGTATGACTTGCATCGACAAGATGGAATTCGATAAAGATGGTTATATCTTGCCTGTCAAAATGACGATGGATGGTGTGAAAGCGCGACCGTTTAAAGCGAAAAAAAGACGTTGATTAATGCTTTTATAAAAAATGAAAACGGCGAAGGTAAATCCTCCGCCGTTTTTTATTTATCATAACTGAAAACCATTTATTAACTGTTCTCTGGTCTTAGTTTTCTAACTACAGCACCAGTCTGCCACATCTCGCTATCATGTAATGTTTTAAGCTCTACATTCAATTTTTCACGATAATCGGGTTGTGAATTGCTGTCTATCGAACGTTGTGCTTCATTTCCGCTTGCAACTTCTTTATAGAGTTTTTCGAACACTGGTTTTGTTGCATCGTGGAAAGGAGTCATCCAATCCAAAGCTCCTCTTTGTGCTGTGGTTGAGCAATTTGCATACATCCAGTCCATTCCCTTTTCTGCGAATAATGGCATCAACGATTGGGTCAACTCTTCAACTGTTTCGTTAAATGCTTCTGATGGCGTGTGTCCGTTTTCACGAAGTGTCTCATACTGAGCCAATAACAAACCTTGAATAGCACCCATCAACGTACCACGTTCGCCGGTAAGATCGGAATAGACCTCGCGCTTGAAAGTTGTCTCAAACAAGTAACCTGAGCCAACGCCGATACCTAAAGCCACAACTCTGTCGTATGCTTTCCCGGTTGCATCCTGGAAAATGGCATAGCTTGAATTGAGACCGCGGCCTTCAAGGAACATTGTGCGAAGACTGGTTCCCGAACCTTTTGGTGCGACCAGAATTACATCTACATCTGCAGGTGGAACAATTCCGGTACGTTCTTTATAAGTGATTCCAAAACCGTGTGAAAAATACAATGCCTTTCCGGCAGTGAGATGTTTCTTCACGGTAGGCCAAACAGCAATCTGAGCAGCATCCGACAAAAGATACTCAATTATTGTTGCCCTTTCACAAGCTTCTTCAATCTCAAAAAGTGTTTCACCGGGAACCCAACCATCGGCAACAGCTTTATCCCAGGTTTTGCTTTCTTTGCGTTGTCCTACTATCACATTGAACCCATTATCTTTCAAGTTCATAGACTGTCCGGGACCTTGTACTCCGTAACCAAGTACAGCGATTGTCTCATTTTTCAATACTTCTCTTGCTTTACTCAAGGGAAACTCTTCGCGGGTAACTACATTTTCTTCTACCCCGCCAAAATTCATTATTGCCATTTTGTTTAGTTTTAACTGCAGACCTTTAACTCTCGTCTCTGGACTTACAGTATTGTTATTTATTTAGTTATCTGATGTTTCTAATTTGTTTTTTCGCTCTTCTCTGGACGAAAGCATATCGCTGAGTCTTTCCACTTTTGCTTTCGTTATTGCTATTCTTCCTGATCGTATAAATTGCAGCACACCAATCTGTTGCGACAGCTCTTCAAACAAGGCTTGCGTTTCAGCATAATGACCCGCTTTCAAGAATACGACACAATCTTTTGAGACTTCCAGGATTCGAATATTATACTTTCTTACAAGATACTCAATGGATCCGTGTTCCAAAACTTTTTCTGTTGCAAGTTTGTACAAGGCAAGCTCTTGATGTATTAAATCATCATTTGTGTTATAATATGCTTTAATAATATCTACTCTTTTATCAATCTGTCGTACAAGCTTTATCATGTCTTCTTCAGAGTCTGAAAAGGTGGTAATGGTAAACTTATGAATACCTTTAATCGCTGACGGTGAAACTGATAAGGTCTCAATATTCAACTGCCTTCTTGTGAAAATAGTTGCTATCTGATTGAGCACTCCTACGGTATTTTCAGAGAAAATAGTGATAGTGTATAATGTCTTTTCTTCCATAACTTGATTCATTATTTATTAAAGCTTATAACCGTTACCCAAAATGATATTTGTTACACTCGTACCGGCAGGAACCATGGGATAAACCATTCCTTTGGTTTCAACCACTACTTCAAGTAGATAAGCCCCATCGTAACTCAACATTTCCGTAATTGCTTCATCAAGATTGGCGCGTTCAACTACTTTGCGACCTTTAATATTGTACGCATCGGCAATCTTAACAAAGTCGGGGTTTTTCATATGGGTTTCGGAATATCGTTCATCATAAAACAACTCTTGCCACTGACGAACCATTCCTAAAAAATTGTTGTTCAACACAATGATCTTCACATTGATGCCATATTCCATTATTGTTCCCAATTCTTGAATGGTCATCTGCAGACCGCCGTCGCCGACAAATATACATACGGTTCTGTCGGGTGCTCCATATTTTGCACCGATTCCGGCAGGAAGTCCGAACCCCATCGTACCTAAACCGCCGGAAGTAACCATGCTTCGGGATTGTGTGAATTTAAAATAACGAGTTGCCATCATCTGCTGCTGTCCGACATCGGTCACGCAAACAGCTTTGTTTTGAGTGGCTTCTGTTACCTTATTTATTACTTCACCCATATGAATTTCACCTTCTTCAGGATACAATTCATTGTTTATAACACAATCTATTTCCTTTTGTTTCAATGGCTTAAACTCATCAATCCAGTCGGAATGAGTATTCTTTTCGAGTAGTTCAGTAACCAAAGGAAGCGTTATTTTTGCATCCCCAAGCACTCTTACTGTAGCTTTTACATTCTTATCGATTTCAGCTTTATCAATGTCAAAATGAATAACCTTTGCTTGTTTAGCATACGTTTTCAAGTCGCCTGTAACACGATCGTCAAATCGCATTCCAATGGCTATCAACACGTCACATTCATTTGTCTTTATGTTCGGTGCAACATTGCCATGCATTCCTAACATACCGCAATTTAGCGGGTGATTGGATGGAACGGCGGACAATCCAAGAATAGTGGAACCAAAAGGAATATCGGCTTTCTCAAGAAAAGCGATCAACTCATTTTCTGCTTTACCAAGAATAACTCCTTGACCTACTAATGCCAACGGCTTTTTAGACTGATTGATAATAACAGCTGCCTCTTTTATGAAATCTAATTCTACTTCAGGTGAAGGATCATAACTGCGGAGGAATTCTGTTTTAGTATAGCTATAAGGACATTTATTGTTTTGTGCATCTTTAGCAATATCAAGAACCACGGGTCCCGGACGTCCACTTGAAGCGATATAAAATGCTCTTGAAACTGCCCATGGAATATCTTCGACACGACGAATCTGATATGCCCATTTGGTGATGGGTTGAGTAATGCCAATCACATCAGCTTCCTGAAAAGCATCTGAACCCAGTAAGTTCGAAGATACCTGACCGGAAATAACTACCAGAGGAGTGCTGTCCATCATGGCATCGGTAATTCCGGTGACTGCATTCGTAGCACCGGGACCTGAAGTAACTAAAGCTACACCAACTTTTCGGGATACTCGTGCGTAACCCTGTGCGGCATGGACTGCACCTTGTTCATGACGGACCAGAATATGCCGAATCTCAGTCTTATGATCATACAGGGCGTCGAAAACGGGCATAATTGCTCCGCCCGGATAACCAAAAATAGTATCAACGCCTTCATAAAGAAGTGAGCGTATCAAAGCTTCACTTCCCTGGATAACAGGTATTTCTGCATTCATTTCTTTCATAATCAATCAATTAATCTAATTGCACCCTTATCGGCCGAGCTAACAAGACTGGCATATGCTTTCAGGGCTTTGGATATTTTTCTGTTTCTAATCGGTTGAAAAGCATCTTTACCTTTTGCCTCTTCCTGCTTTCTTCTCTCCGTCAATTCGGCATCAGACACTTTAAGATTTATACTTCTATTGGGTATATCTATTTCAATGATGTCGCCATCTTTTACTAATCCTATGTTTCCTCCGGCGGCAGCTTCTGGTGATATATGCCCAATGGACAATCCTGAGGTGCCTCCCGAAAAACGACCGTCTGTTATAAGGGCACATGCTTTACCAAGATGCTTCGCTTTGATATATGAAGTTGGATATAACATCTCTTGCATACCTGGACCACCTTTGGGGCCTTCATAAACAATGACTACAACATCACCCGACTGCACTTTACCGTTGAGAATACCATCACAAGCATCATCTTGTGATTGAAACACTTTCGCTTTTCCTGCGAACTTCCAAATATTCTCATCAACCCCGGCAGTCTTTACCACACAACCATTTTGTGCAATATTCCCTTTCAGAATTCCCAGACCACCATCTTTGGTATAGGCATGTTCCACATCACGGATACAGCCTTCTATTCTGTCTTTGTCAAGCGACTTAAAACAAGCATTTTGTGATCCCATAACCAGATTATATCGATTACCGGGTGCTGATGAATAGATATTCATAGCTTCGGCATCAACGTCATCTTTGGTTATTGAATATTTTTCTATGGATTCTCCTAATGTGAGTCCGTCTGCTCTAAATACAGAGGTATCTACCAGATTGGCTTTTGCCAATTCTCCCATTATTCCCATTATTCCGCCTGCACGATTAACATCCTGAATATGATACTTTTTTGTATTGGGGGCTACTTTACATATGCATGGGGTTTTACGGGAAAGGACATCAATATCATCCATCGTGAAATTAACTCCTCCTTCATTTGCTATGGCTAATAAATGGAGTATGGTATTTGTAGAACCACCCATCGCGATATCTAATGTCATCGCATTCAAGAAAGCTTGTCGGGTTGCGATATTTAGAGGTAGAACACTTTCGTCGCCCTCAAAATAGTAACGATTGGCATTTTCAACTATCTGCACTGCGGCTTTCTTAAATAATTCAATTCGATTTGCATGTGTTGCTAAAATGGTTCCATTACCTGATAAGGCCAAACCGATCGCTTCATTGAGACAGTTCATTGAATTTGCAGTAAACATTCCCGAACATGAACCGCAGGTGGGACAAGCAAGGTTTTCTAATTCAGCAATCCGCTCGTCGGAGACAGATTCATCTGCCGACTCTACCATCGCATCAATCAAATCGATCTGTTCGTCACCAATTTTCCCTGCCTCCATTGGGCCACCCGACACAAAGATTGTTGGAATATTCAACCTCATGGTAGCCAACATCATTCCTGGAGTTATTTTATCACAATTACTGATACAAATCATCGCATCAGCCTTGTGGGCGTTTATCATATATTCAACACTGTCGGCAATCAGATCACGAGAAGGAAGTGAGTACAACATTCCATCGTGCCCCATTGCAATGCCATCATCTATAGCAATCGTATCAAACTCAGCAGCAAAGCAACCCAGTTTTTCGATCTCCTTTTTTACCATTTGACCGATTTCATGCAAGTGAACATGACCGGGGACAAACTGTGTAAATGAGTTGACAATTGCAATAATGGGTTTGCCCATTTGTTCACGCGTCATACCGTTAGCATGCCATAATGCCCGGGCTCCGGCCATTCGTCTGCCTTGTGTGCTTGTAGCACTATTTAATTTTTTATCCATATTGGATTATCTATTAATATATTCAACAATCCATGCGCCTACTTCAGATAATTTATAGGCTTTACCTCCGTCTGCGATATCTTCTGTTACTATACCGGCATCAAGACTTGCATTCACTGCTTCACGAATAAGTGCTCCTTCTTCTTTCAGATTAAAAGCATATTCAAACATAAGTGCGACGGACAAAATCATGGCAAGTGGATTAGCTATGTCTTTTCCTGCTGCTTGTGGATAAGAACCGTGAATAGGCTCAAACAATGAGGTATGTAAACCAATGGATGCTGATGGCAACATTCCCATTGAACCGGTTATAACGGAAGCTTCATCTGTAAGAATATCACCAAACATGTTTTCTGTGACTAACACGTCAAAACTCTTTGGCCATTGAATAATTCTCATCGCTGCATTATCTACAAACAGATATTCTGTTTCAATATCAGGATATTGGGGAGATATTTCTTGGGCTATTTGTCGCCATAGACGGGAAGTGGCAATTACATTGGCTTTATCCACAACGGTTAATTTCTTTCTTCTTTGTCCGGCATACTTATAGGCCAAATGAAGAACTCGCTCAATTTCTTCGCGTGTGTAAATGCAGGTATCATAGGCTGTATTGCCGTCTTCACTGCGACCTTGAGGGCGACCAAAATACATTCCTCCCGTAAGTTCACGAATACACATAAAGTCGGCTCCATCTACCAAATCAGCTCTCAGCGGTGATTTATGGATTAGAGAAGGGAAAGTAGATACCGGACGGATATTCCCATACAACCCCAGTTGTTTGCGCATACTAAGCAATCCCTGTTCTGGTCGCACTTTAGCATTTGGATTATTATCATATTTTGGCGAGCCGATTGCTCCAAAAAGAACAGCATCTGACTGCATGCAAATTTCGTGTGTGGCAGCGGGATAAGGATCTCCTACTTCGTCAATTGCGCATGCACCAACAATAGCCTCTTTATAAGTTAAGTCGTGACCAAATTTTTTACTAACCGCTTTTGTAACTTCAAGCGCCTGTTTCATAATCTCGGGACCGATACCGTCTCCTGCCAAAACTGCAATATTTAATTTCATCTTCTATAATTTATTATATCTAAAAATCCAACTTAGGGTAAGTCCGTATAGGTTATTGAAGGGATATTACCACTCTCAATCATATTCAACATTTTCATCGTTGCTTTAATGGCGGCCACGGTTTGGTCGACATCTAATCCGCGGGTTTTGAATGTTTTACCTTCAAAATTCCATGTGATGATTGTCTGTACAAAAGCATCCGTTTGTCCTCCCGGCGGTATAACCACAACATAGTCAATTAATTGAGGTATAGGTTTATCAAGTAAACGATAAATCATATACATTGCTTTACTGAACGCATGATACTGACCATCACCGGCAGCACTTTGCTGATAGACCTCGCCATGAATTGAAATCTTAACAGTTGCCGTAGGACGCAATCCATCAGCCAGGTTCAACGAATAGTTTAGCATCTGAATATCCTGATTTTCTACTCCATTTTTCAAGATATCCGACACGATATAAGGCAATTCTTCTAAACTTACCGGTTCTTTTTTATCCCCCAACTCGATAATGCGTGCCGTCACCTTTTTTGTTGATTCTTCATCCAGCTCTATCCCAAGCAACTTCAGATTATTTTCGATATTCGCTTTTCCTGAAGTTTTGCCAAGAGCATATTCTCTTGTTCTGCCAAATCGTTCCGGAAGCAAATCATTATAATACAGCTTATTCTTTTTATCTCCATCAGCATGAACACCGGCAACCTGAGTAAAAACATTATCACCGATAACAGGTTTGTTTGAAGGAATGCGAATACCCGAATAGCTTTCTACAATCTTACTTACTTTGTAAACGTTTTCTTCGTTTATATTTGTCTTCAGTTTCAAATGATCTTCAATAACAGCAAGCACACTTGTAAGAGGAGCGTTCCCAGCTCTTTCACCCAGTCCGTTAATTGTAACATGAACCCCATGAATTCCCGATTTAACTGCCTCAAAGACATTAGCCACAGCTAAATCATAATCATTATGTGCATGAAAATCGAAATGCAAATCAGGATATCTATCGATCATTTTCTTACAGTATTCAGCAGTCTGATCTGGATTCAATACCCCTAAAGTATCAGGAAGCATAAACCGTTTGATAGGTTCATTTTTTAGTTCATCAACCATTTGAAACACATACTCCTCAGAATCTTTCATCCCGTTAGACCAGTCCTCAAGATAAATGTTCACTTCAACACCAACTTGAGTAGCATTTGCAATTACTTGCCTTATATCCCGAATATGTTCTTCAGGAGTTTTCTTCAATTGTTTAGTGCAATGTTTCAGTGAGCCTTTGCACAAAAGATTCATAACCTTGCAACCAGAGCTGGTAATCCATTCGATAGAAGCTTTTCCATCAACAAATCCCAACACTTCAATCTGATTAAGATGACCGTTTGCTTGTGCCCATTGTGCAATTTTTTGCACGGTTTTAAATTCTCCTTCCGAAACTCGTGCCGAAGCTACTTCAACTCTATCTACATGAAGTTCTTCCAAAAGTAAACGGACCACGCTCACTTTTTCCTGAGCTGCAAATGACACCCCTGAAGTTTGTTCACCATCACGAAGTGTGGTGTCCATTATTTCAATTTTCCTTTTTTTCATTTAGTAACCAAAGACACACATTAATACACGAACGGTCTGGTTTTTTCGTATGTTTCAATTTTTCCTTTATTTGAAAGAAGAAAATCGATATCATCCAGTCCGTTTATCAAACAGTCTTTTTTATATGAATTAATTTCGAAAGATTCTTTTTTGCCGTTCTCGTCATTTTGAATGAACTGCTCTTCCAAATTAATTGTAACAGTAGCTTTAGCATTATTGTTTATCGATAGAAACAAATCACTCAGGAAATCCTCACTCACAACAACTGGCAAGATGCCATTATTCAATGCATTGTTCCTGAATATATCAGCAAAAAAACTTGATACAACAACTTTTAAACCATAACCGCCAATTGCCCATGCTGCATGCTCACGACTGCTGCCACTGCCAAAATTCTTACCTGCAACCAACACTTGTCCGCTATATGTGGAATCGTTTAGCACAAAATCAGCTTTTGGATTTCCCGATTTATCATATCGCCAGTCGGCGAACAGATTATCACCAAACCCTTCACGGGTTGTGGCTTTTAGAAATCGTGCGGGTATGATCTGGTCTGTATCCACATTTTCAATAGGTAAAGGGATACATGATGATATTATTGTTTGAAATTTTTCCATATGTCTTAAAAAGGATTAGTTATTTTACCTGTGATTGCCGAAGCAGCAGCTACTAAAGGACCTGCAAGAATCGTACGGGATCCTGGACCCTGACGACCTTCGAAATTACGGTTGGATGTTGAAACGGCATATTTACCGGCTGGTACTTTATCATCGTTCATTGCTAAACAAGCGGAACATCCAGGCTGACGGATTTCAAATCCGGCTTCTTCAAGAATTTTATCTAAGCCTTCGGCTTCAATCTGTTTACGAACTTGCCAACTTCCGGGAACTAACCAGGCTGTTACATTTTCGGCTTTCTTCTTGCCTTTTACAAAATTTGCGAATGCTCTAAAATCTTCTATACGGCCATTAGTGCAACTTCCGAGAAAAACATAATCAATGGTTTTTCCTTCCATTTTCTCGCCTGGATTAAAACCCATATATTTCAATGATTTCTCAAACGAAATCTTGCTGGCTTCATCAATTTCTTCTAACTCGGGAATCGTACCGTTTATTGGCATTCCCATTCCGGGATTTGTGCCATAGGTAATCATTGGCTGTATGTCGGATGAGTTAAAAGTAATTTCTTTATCAAATATTGCTCCTTCGTCTGTTTTCAATGTTTTCCAATAAGCTATCGCTGAATCCCATTTCTCGCCTTTAGGTGCGAACTCGCGACCTTTAACATAGCTGAAAGTTGTTTCGTCCGGGGCAATTAATCCTCCACGGGCACCCATCTCAATACTTAAATTGCAAAGGGTCATTCGGGCTTCCATCGACAAGTTACGAATGGCTTCTCCTGCATATTCTACAAAATAACCGGTCGCACCACTGGTGGTCATTTTCCAAATAGTATAAAGTGCGATATCCTTGGCTGAAACACCATTTTTTAATTCGCCATTATAGTTGATGCGCATAGTTTTGGGACGCGACTGCAATATACACTGAGAAGACAACACCATTTCTACTTCACTGGTTCCGATGCCAAAAGCAATAGCTCCAAATGCTCCATGGGTCGAAGTATGACTGTCACCACAAACAATGGTCATCCCGGGTTGGGTATAACCATTTTCAGGTCCAACAACGTGAACGATTCCGTTTTTTGGATTTCCTAAGCCATAATATGTAAGACCAAATTCTTGGGCATTCTTTGCTAAAGTATCTACCTGAAATCGAGATATCTTATCACCAATTGGCTTATCTTGATTCATTGTTGGTATATTATGGTCGGCAGTAAGTGTTGTCTGCTCAGGGCGAAACACTTTCAGCCCACGTTTTCTTAAGCCATCAAATGCTTGAGGGCTGGTCACTTCGTGACATAAATGCCTGTCTATATATAATTGAGTAGGTCCATCGTTTACGGCAGTCACCGTATGGGCATCCCAAATTTTATCAAATAATGTTTTCATCTATTTATTAATATATTTATTGTACGAATTTATTTACTGCATCAATAAATGCCTCTACAGAAGCTGCAACGATATCAGTATTTGCAGAAAAACCATAATATATCAATCCATTATGCTCTACTTGCATATGTACTTTTCCTGTGTCATCGCTACCGTGATCGATTGCCTGAATAAGAAATTCCTTAATAACCATCTTGCGACTGATAATGTTTTTTACTGCTTTAATAGCTGCATCTACAGGACCGTTACCTGTTGCTGTAGCTTCAAAATGCTCACCGGCTATATTCAGCCCGATACTTGCAACATCCTGAACTCCAATTCCACAAACTACTTGAAGAAAATCTATCTTTATCCTGTGGAGACGATTATCTTTTCCTAGTAACATAAGGATATCATCGTCGTTCACACTCTTTTTCTTATCTGCCAATTCAAGAAATTTCTTATAGATATTATCTAATTCTTCTCCATCTACTTCAGCACCAAGCAATGATAACCTGTTTTTTAATGCGGCTCTACCACTCCGTGCAGTCAACACAATGGCACTATCATCAATACCAACATCCTTTGGATCAATAATTTCGTAGGTCTCTACATTCTTTAATACTCCATCTTGATGAATTCCGGATGAATGGGCAAATGCATTGCGACCAACAATGGCTTTGTTTGGCTGAATTGGCATATTCATTAAACCGGAAACTAAACGACTGGTTGAATAGATATGCTGAGTATTGATATTGGTATCAAATCCTTTCTCTTTGTGACTCTTAAATGCCATAACTACTTCTTCTAAAGATGTGTTACCGGCACGTTCTCCAATTCCATTTATTGTTACTTCTATTTGTCGCGCGCCATTTAAAACTCCGGCAATGGTGTTAGCAGTTGCCATACCAAGATCTTGATGACAATGGGTAGCCAAAATGGCATTCTTCATATCTACATTGTCAATCAAATACTTGATTTTTGCACCATAATCCTCCGGGAAACAATATCCGGTTGTGTCAGGAATATTAATCACGGTGGCACCTGCGTTTACCACAGCCTGCACAACCCTTGCAAGATATTCATTATCTGCACGACCGGCATCTTCTGCATAAAATTCCACATCATCTACAAACCTGCGAGCATATTTCACAGCCTTGATTGCGCGTTCAAGAACTTCTTCTTGTGTTGATTTGAATTTATATTTAATGTGCGAGTCTGATACACCTATTCCTGTGTGAATACGTTTGCGCTTTGCAAACTTCAACGCCTCGGCAGCTACTTCGATATCTTTTTCTACCGCTCTGGTAAGAGCACAAACGGTTGGCCAGGTGATTGCTTTTGAAATCTCAACTACTGAATTGAAATCGCCCGGACTTGATACCGGAAACCCTGCTTCTATAACGTCTACACCCAATAGTTCCAAAGCCTGTGCTACTTGAATTTTTTCGATTGTGTTCAATTGACAACCAGGCACTTGTTCTCCATCACGCAACGTTGTGTCAAATACATAAATTCGCTCCATATCTGTTACTCTTTAAAAATGAAAAACCTTTCTCAAAGGTGAGAAAGGTAATCTGTTCTTTATTATATTTAATCAAATATACATACCTGGTCTCACCTTCTATCGATCCGATAGTAGAATAGAGATGACTAGAATATGTAACGAATTGACCATTATTTTTGTTTAATTTTTATATCTTTTCTGTATATGGCTACAAAGTAAAACAAAATAAACCAAATGAAAAAATTATTCGCCGTTTTTATTGCATTTTTATTTCAATTTGTAATAAATCAATGAAAAAAAGCGAAATTCACTTTGAGTGTAAATCGCTTTTATTGGAATTATTGTGTAGATTGTGCAATTTCTTTATCCGAAATCATCAAACATGATCATTTCTGGCGAAACCCCCAGACTGTCGAGCATCTGTTTAGCAGCGTTCGACATGGGTCCTGGTCCGCACATGTAATATTCGATATCTTCAGGTGCCTCATGGTCCTTGAGATAAGTATCATAAATAACTTGATGAACAAAACCAGGCGTATATTTTATACCTGCTTCATCAGCTTTAGGATCAGGACGATCCAGCGCCAAATGGAAAGAGAAATTAGGAAACTCTTTTTCTAACTCCCGGAAATCTTCTAGATAAAAAGCTTCTATCAAAGCACGCGCACCATAGAAATACGACATTTTTCGATCGGTAATACGCAACGTTTTTGTTAAATGCATGATTTGTGACCGCAAAGGAGCCATACCGGCTCCACCGCCAATCCAAAGCATTTCACGTTTACTGTCCATGATGGGATGAAAATCTCCAAAAGGACCGGACATCATCACTTTATCGCCTGGTTTCAAATTGAAGATATAAGATGAAGCGATCCCGGGATTCACATCCATCCAATCACCTTTTGCCTTATCAAAAGGAGGAGTAGCAACACGCACATTCAACAGAATAATATTTCCTTCTGCAGGATAATTAGCCATTGAATAAGCACGGACGGTCTCTTCTTCGTTTTTTGCGACTAACGACCATAATTTGAACTTGTCCCATTCGGATTTATATTGTTCGTCAATAATCATATCTGAATATTTCAAGTTCTCATACTTTGGTATCTTTATCTGACTATAGGATCCGGGCTTGAAATTAAGATTTTCGCCTTCGGGAAGTTTAACAACAAATTCTTTGATAAATGAGGCTACGTTATTATTAGAAATAACTTCGCACTCCCACTCTTTTACTCCAAAAATGTCATCTGATACTACTATACTTATATCATTCTTAACTTTAACTTGACAACCTAAACGCCAGTTGTTTTGAATTTCTTTGCGGGTAAAATGACCTACCTCTGTTTGTAAAATCTCACCGCCTCCTTCAACTACCTGACAACGACACTGACCGCATGTTCCGCCTCCACCACAAGCGGACGACAAGAAAACGCCTTCAGTAGATAGCGTATTTAATAACGTGGAACCCATGGGAACTTCCAGTTCTTTGTCTTCATTGATGGTTATCTTTACATTGCCTGATGGCATTAGCTTGGTTTTTGCCCAAATGATAACAATAACCAGAATAAGAATGATAATCAGAAAAACCAAAATGCTGGTTATAATAGTAATTACTCCTGCATTCAACAATATATTCATAATTTACAGATAATTTTTTGTATTAAATACTTATACCGGAGAAACTCATAAATCCAATCGCCATCAACGCTGTCATAATAAACGTAATCCCCAATCCACGAAGCGGTTTAGGAACATTAGAATATTCAAGTTTCTCTCTAATGGCAGCCATGCCTACAATGGCTAACAACCATCCAATACCGGATCCAAATCCGTAAGCGGTTGCCATTCCAACATTTGAGAAATCACGTTGTTGCATAAAAAGCGAAGCTCCTAAAATAGCACAGTTTACGGCTATCAATGGTAAGAAAATGCCAAGTGAATTGTAAAGCGAGGGACTAAAACGCTCTATCACCATTTCAAGTAATTGAGTGAATGATGCTATTACAGCAATAAAAATAATTAAACTAAAAACACTCAAATCCATATCTTTAAAACCATCACCTAACCATCCAAGTGCTCCGGGTTTTAATATGTAATTCTCAAGCAAAAAATTGAGCGGAACAGTTAATACAAGTACTACTGTTACGGCTATACCAAGTCCTAAAGCGGTTTTAACATTCTTCGATACGGCAAGATATGAACACATACCCAAAAAGTATGCGAAAATCATATTGTCTACAAATATCGAACGAACTATCAGACTAATTGCTTCCATTTATATCTTTGAATTTTATGCTTAATTATTGTTCTTCTTGTAATTCGGGATTTTTTGATCGGTGGATCCAAATAATACAGCCTACCAACAACAAGGCCATTGGGGCTAACATCATAAATCCATTATCCATATATCCGGCATCGTAAAACGATTGGGGTATAACTTTATAGCCTAAAAGGGTTCCGGAACCAAATAATTCACGAATAAAACCTACTGTAACCAAAATCCAGCCATAACCTAATCCGTTACCTATCCCATCTAAAAATGATGCCCAAGGTCCATTACCCATTGCAAAAGCTTCTAACCTACCCATTAATATACAGTTGGTTACAATTAATCCGACATAGACCGACAACTGCTTACTAACATCGTATGCATATGCTTTCAGTATCTCGCTGACAAGCGTTACCAATGCTGCTGCTACAACAAGCTGTACTATAATTCGTATGCGATTTGGGATTGATTTCCTCAATAAAGAAATAATCACGTTGGATAATGCTACAACAATAATAACTGAAATAGCCATTACTAATGAAGATTCCAGTTTGGTGGTAACAGCTAACGCGGAACAGATACCTAATACCTGCACCAGAATTGGATTATTTTTATTGAGCGGCCCTAACAATGCCGCTTTTAAATTAGGTGACATATATTTTTATTCTATTTGTTTATTATTGTGGAGTGGACAAGTTCTTTAAAAAATTCTGATAAAGACCTACACTTTCCAAAAGCATATTATTTACTCCTTTGCTGGTGATTGTTCCA
>Ga0265294_10002911_pt1 | contig 22240 bp, 17 predicted proteins | sample MunlanPumphouse3_FD_192504 | JGI IMG/M metagenome (GOLD analysis project Ga0265294, IMG submission 192504) | Groundwater microbial communities from a municipal landfill in Southern Ontario, Canada - Pumphouse #3 | ecosystem: Environmental > Aquatic > Deep subsurface > Groundwater | place... | reverse complement strand
TTAGCTGTTTTCGGCTGTATCGTCTAGCCAGTCAGGTTTATTCAATAGATACATACCGTCTTTTACAAGGGATATGCACATGGCAAAGGTAAAGAACATCATGGGTAAACCGGCAAGGGATATCAGTCCACGGACAGACGCAATCCCTCCAGATATGCACAAGACATACGCAATGAGCCCTGTAACAACTCCCCAGATAATTTTTAAGTATTTGGGTGGTTCTTCGCCTGCCCGAACACCTTTGGTGGATATGATTGCCAGGGTTGCAACCAGTGAGTCTGTCATGGTGGCAAATGAAAATATAATGGTGACGACAAATAGCCCCATCAGAATTTTACTGAAGGGGAATTGGGAAAGGAGGATGTAGACCATGGATTCCATTCCGAATTGGTGAATACCGGCCCAGACGTCGACCAGGCCGCTCCACTGGAAATAGACCGCCGTTCCGCCAAAAGTCGCAATCCAGAAATGGCAGAAAATCGTCGGAGGAATAATATTGATCAGGATGAACTGGCGGATGGTCCTTCCTTTCCCCATGCGGGCCAGAAAATGTCCCAGTAGCGGGGCGAAGATGAAAAATATCTCCATATAGGGAACAAGCCATTGCATGGGCCACGTGTCAGCGACCTGCATGGTGTTGAGCAGGGTACTGTTGCGGAAAAAATTGGTCACAAAATACCCGAACGATTCAACGCCAATCCCGAGAATGAACAATGTGGGGCCAGCAAAAAGAATAAGGGCCATAAAAAAGAAAAATGCTTGTGTGGTTCCCGTGGATAGGATGCGCATGCCTTTCTTCAGGCCGGAATAGGATGACAGGACATAAATGGGGATGATGATCGCAGCAGCAGCGGCCCAGGTCAGGGGGCCCGGGGTGTAGCCAAAAATTTTTCCGGTTCCGCTTCCAATCTGCATGAGGCCTGCGCCCATGCTGGTGGCGATGGCGCAACACAGGGAGAAAAGGCAGATCGCGTGAACAGTTGAGGTCAGAACAGGCCGCAACTTTTCAGGGAAAAGGGAATACATTCCGGCCGCTACTGATAATGGGTAGTGGCGGTTGTAGCTCACGAGGGCGATGGCCACCCCGCAGATGGTATAAAAACAGTATTGGGCGATAGTCCAATGCAGCGTTGTTTGTGCAATGGCAAAGACTCCAGCGTCTTTGGACCCGGGAACGATGTTCAGACTTAATGGAGGTTGCATCATATGATAGATGGGTTCGCCCATGGCCCAGAAAAGTATTCCAATGCCGATGCATCCGCAGAGAGAAAGGGCAAACCACTGCCAGAAGGTGAACTCGGGTTTGGCATTCTTGCCCCCAAGCCTGATGTTTCCAATGGGAGAGAAGGCTATCGCTACGGTAAACATGACAATAATGATGCCCAGAGAGACTTCCAGCCATCCGAAGTTTACATGTATCCAGCGCATTGTTTCGCCTAGGAAGGCCGCGAGTCCTTCCTTATACACCAATCCCGTGGTGATCCCGGCGAGTAACAGTGTGAATCCTGGCCAGAATGTGTAGTGATTGAGCTTGTTGCGGTCTTCTATTCTTTGGACCTCTTCCATACTATCCTCCCGTGTGTCCGAAAAATTGTCTTCGTCGTCGTGACGATGGCTGTCACGACGTAGCGCTGGAGTCGCCGGTTGAGCTGGGCTGCAATTCTGTCGGAGCGTGTCATGGTGCGTAGCGCGCATGAAAAAAGTTGGTTTTTCGAACATGCCGTACCGCTTTGTGGTAAAAATAGAAGAACTCACGGGTGCTGTCAACGGCATTTTCGAATTTTTTTGAGGCTGTTTTTTGCGGGCCTGAGCTTTTTGAGAGTGACATGTTGCTAGCTATGTACTCAAATTTTATTAAAAAATTAAATCTATTTTTTTGTGTAGAGGGATTGACGGAAGTTCTCGACTCGGTTAGTGTGCAAATAAATGGAATGTGATACCATGATACAGTATATAGAAAAGATTATCACATTACCCGAGATATTTTTTTTGCTAATTACGTGGTACAACGTACCACATTACGGAATGTGGCTATTGAGATTGAATGGACGAACCATCACAAGATTGTATTGAGGTAGGTATGACCCAGGAAACTTTGTTTTTGAAAAACACGGAAACCTTTGCCGAGAGTTTGGCACGTTGCGGAGTGAAATATCACTTCGCCTACCCGATTACTCCGGCAACGGATGTCATGAAACGTATGGCTGTCATTTTGCCGAAGTATGGCGGGAAAATGATGCAAATGGAAAGTGAGCTGGCTGTATCCAGTGCCTTGGCGGGTGCTGCTGCCACTGGAACGCTTGTGGCAACTTCTAGTTCGGGTCCGGGCGTGACTCTTATGCATGAGGCCATCGGGTTCATGTGTGCTGCAGAATTGCCCTGTATCATGCTCGACTCCATGCGTGTCGGCCCTGGAGATGGTGACATCCTCGGTGCTCAGAGCGACTATTATGTAACCACGAGAGGTGGCGGCCACGGAGATTATCATACGATTGTTCTAGCTCCAGCTTCTGGTCAGGAAATAGCGGACATCATGCCCCATGGCATCAGGCTGGCATATACATACAGGACCCCGGTTCTCTTTGTGATTGACGGCGTAAGTGCCCAGATGACGGAATCCACCACGCTTCCGGCCTACAATGATTACTCTGCTGAATTTGACACTTCTGAATGGGCTTTCACCGGAACGCAGGATCATCCCAAACGCGCTCTCATCACGGGCAGTTATTCTCATGAGGATGGCTATAGGATGAATGAGATGCTCCGTGCCAAGTATGAGAAAATTCGTGAAGACGAACAGATGTGGGAAGCAGTGCAGGTGGAAGACGCAGACCTAGTGGTCGCTGCCTTCGGTATTCATGGCCGCATGTGCAAAGATCTGGTCTCCAAAATGAGGGCCGATGGCAAAAAAGTCGGCTTTATTAGACCCATTTCTTTGTGGCCTTTTCCTGAGCGTGCTTTTGCCGCCCTGCCCGAGTCAGTGAAAAATATTTTGGTGGTTGAAATGAACCACGGACAGATGATCGATGATGTCAGACTGGCCGTCAATGGACGAATGCCTGTTCATTTCCTGGGTAAGACCGGCGGTGACATGCCCATGAACACCCTGGCAGAGATGATTGCCGAAGCAGACAGAATTCTGGGGGATAACTAATGGAAAATCTTAGCGCCAAATACGGAAAAACCTTAAATCTGGACAAACTGACCAGTTATTGTCCTGGTTGTGGGCATGGAATTGTGACCAGGCTTGTGGCTGAGGCCATTGAGAACCTGGGGATTATGAAACGGACGATTGCCATCGTGGGCATCGGTTGTGGAGGGTTTTCTCATCATTATATGGATATTGATGCCATCGAAGCTACCCACGGGCGTGCTCCTTCTTTCGCCATAGGCTATAAGCTGTGTAGGCCGGGCAATATTGTTTACACCTATGCCGGTGATGGCGACACATGCGCCATCGGCCTTGGTGACCTTCTGCATGCGGCCAATAAAGGCATGCCCATCACGACTATCATGGTTAACAATACGGTGTTCGGCATGACCGGCGGTCAGATGTCACCGACAACGCTGGCAGGTCAGGTTACGTCCACGACTGTCAATGGCCGGGACACTTCCACTCAGGGCTATCCTCTTCTGGTTCCGGAAATGATGCAGTTTATGCCTGGAGTTAAATACCTGGCCCGGGAAACGGTCGCCTCTCCTCAGGCTATCCGCAAGGCCAAAAAGAGTATCCAGAAGGCATTTGAATGCCAGGTCAAGGGCTTGGGCTATTCCTTTGTGGAAGTGCTCGTTCCCTGCCCGACCGGCCTCAAGATGAGCATCAAGGATTCCTATGCAAGGTGTGGGAAGGAGATGACTGACTATTTTAAACCCCAGGTCTTCAAAGATGAAACGGAGCAGGCTGATGTTGCATAAATGTATGTTTTCAGGCTCGGGCGGACAGGGCTCTGCGCTGATGGCAAAAATGGTTTGTCTGGGAGCTATTAAGGAAAATCTGAAAGTTGTCATGACTCAGACATACGGCATTGAACAACGCGGCGGTGATTCCACTGCCTATGTCATTGTTTCCGATGAGCCCATCGGCAGCCCTATCGTGGAAAATGATGCGGACATTGCCGTGGCTCTCAGCCAATCCATCTATGACAACTGTTTTGAAGGGGTGGTTTCGGGAGGAATGCTTTTCACCAACAGTTCGATGGTTAAGACTCCGAAGGATGCTGTCGGTTTTGAGCAGATTCCCCTTCCAGCCTCGGATACGGCCGTGGAGCTCGGTACCGTGCGCTGTGCCAACATGATTATGCTGGGAGCGGTTCTTGCCGGAACCGGGATACTTAAAATGGAAACAATTGAAAATGTACTCAAGGAAACACTCGGAGTCAAAAAACCTAAGCTGGTCGGCTTGAATATAAACGCATTGCGCACTGGGTATGATGCTGTGAAAAAGGAGTCTGGTAATGAGTGAGAAACATCATGTTATCGATGCCCGCCGCTGTAAGGCATGTGGGCTTTGCGTAAACAATTGTCCCAAAGGTGTTCTTGCTATCGGCACTAAGATTAATGCCCAGGGTTATAATTATGTGATTCAAAAATATCCTGAAAAATGTGTTCTTTGCGATATTTGCGGCACCGTTTGTCCCGATGTGGCTATTGGTGTCATCGTCGAATAATACTCTTGTTCCATCCTCGGCTTATGCTGAGGATGGAATATATAAGGAGCTTTACCATGAGTGATCTGGTTCCTCTGTTTCAACCCGAAAGTGTTGCCCTGATCGGTGCGTCTTCAAATTCGAAGAAGTACGGATATTGGACAGCAAAAAGCCTGATTGAAAACAAATTTGAAGGGGACATTTATTTTGTTTCCCGATCCGGTGGCGAAATTTTCGGCCACCCCTCTTATCCGGATATCCTTTCTGTTCCCGGAAATGTGGATATGGCCATTATTGCTATTGCTCCCAAATTTATTTTGCCAGTCATGGAGCAGTGTGTAGCGAAAGGCGTCAAGTGTGCTATCGTTGTTTCCACTGGATTTGGTGAGACCGGTCCTGAAGGAAAAGAGCTGGAACGCAAGATGCTCGAAATCGCTCGCAAGGGGAATATGCGTGTGCAGGGACCGAACTGCATGGGTACTTATAGCTCCGCTAAGAGCATGAATGCCAGCATTATCGATCTGGCTCCCGGACCCATGAGCCTGGTTTTGCAGAGCGGCAATTTCGGTATTGACATCAATTTCAATGCCAAATCCAGAAACCTCGGGTACAGTTGTTGGGCAACTATCGGCAATCAGATGGACCTGCGGTTTCATGATTTCGTGGAGTACATTGAATCGGATGAGAACACTAAGGTTCTTCTTCTGTACATGGAAGGGTTGCGCGTTGAAAGCGAGGACGATGGCCGTCAGTTCATCGAGGCTGCCAAAAGAACCGCTGTCAAAACGCCTATTGTAGCGATCAAAATTGGTCGTAGTGCAGCCGGAGCTCGTGCCGCTGCGTCCCATACCGGTTCCCTTGCCGGGAGTGAAAAGATTTTCGATGCCGCTCTCAAGCAGGCTGGCGTCCTCCGAGTTGACAGCCCCGGTCAACTCCTGGATGCCGCCGAGGCATTTTCCAAGTGCAAGCCTGCCAAAGGTAAGCGCATTGCCATCTTGACCGATGGCGGTGGCCACGGCGTCATGGCTACTGATTTTGCTGAAAAATTTAATCTTGAAGCACCCGTCCTTTCCGATGCTACTCAGAGTAAATTGAAAGAAATCCTGATGCCCCATTGTCCCATCAAAAATCCGGTGGATCTTGCCGGAACGCCTGAGGCGGACATGTGGGTGTTTGACCGTTGTCTGGATGTGCTTTTGAATGATCCCGATGTGGATGGTGTTATTATCGTGGGCCTTTATGGCGGCTATGCCGATCTTTCGGAAGAATTCAGGGTTTTGGAAATGGATGTGGCCAAGAGCATGATAGAACGGATTGCCGCATCCAGCAAACCGGTTATTATGCAATCCATTTACCAGCCCCAGCATCCCGAATGCCTGGAATACATCAGTAAACACGATGTCCCGGTTTTTGGAGGAGTTGATGATGCTGTCAGAACCATGGGGGTGCTCACCGCTTACAGTGAGCTCAAGAAGTCTTTGCTGGAAGAGGCCGGGGAAGAACTGCCGGATATGCCTGCTGACCGCAAGAAAAAGGCCGCGGCGATTATTGATGCAGTTAAAGCCTCTGGTCGTACCAATCTTGTTGAAACAGAAGCTCGAAATATTTTACGATGCTACGGCCTTGATATCACCGAGGATTATCTAGCCACCACCGCGGACGAAGCTGCTGATTTTTACAAGAAAATCAGTGGCAACGTGGTTATGAAAATTGTTTCGCCCGACATCCTGCATAAGACCGATGCCGGTGGTGTGGCACTCAATATTGATTCTGAAGACAAGGCCCGTGAAACCTTTGAGCAGTTGGTGAAGAATGGTCGCAGATATAAATCAGATGCCGATATTTTCGGCGTCATGATGACCGCCATGCTTCCCGGTGGCGTCGAGTGCATTATCGGTTCAAGTCATGACAACACCTTCGGACCTACGGTCATGTTTGGCCTGGGCGGTATTTTTGTGGAAATTCTGAAGGATGTGTCCTTTAGAGTGGCTCCGGTGAATATGCCTTCCTGCCGCAGCATGATCCGGGAAATCAAAGGATTGGGAATGCTTCAGGGCGCCAGAGGCCGCAAGCCGTGCGACTTGGAAGCCTTGGCTGAAACCGTATGCATTATTTCGCATCTGGTGAACGAACTGCGCGAAATTGCGGAAGTCGATCTCAATCCTGTTTTCGCATTGGAAAAAGGTTTGGCCATTGCAGATGCCAGAATCGTTCTGCAAAGCTAATATCGATTTGAACTTTTACTAAAAGAGCTGAGTTATGAAAAATGTAAAGCTTTATCCCACGACCACAGGTCAGAGCTGGCTGGAGATGTCTGCGTACAAGCATCATACATTTAACGACCTCTCTGAAATCAAAGATGAATATGACTACATAGTTGTTGGTGCAGGCTATGGTGGTCAAGGTGCAGCCAGACATTTGGCCGAGTTGCACCCGACCGCAAAAATCGCTGTTTTTGAAGCCATCATGATCGGAAATAATGACAGCGGCAAGAATGCGGGTTTCATTATTGATGTGCCCCATGACTTTGGCGATCAGGGTAGCTCTACTTTTGAGGACAACCAGAAGTATTTTGAGCTGAATACCTTTATCATCAAGTGGCTGGGAGATGTCATTAAAGAAAAAGGTATTGAAGATGTCGACTGGGACCACTGCGGAAAATATCTGTGCTGTGCCGAGACAAAGAGTTTTAAACTGATTGATCATGAAATCAGTGAACTCAAAAAGATGAACACGGATTATGAAATTGTCGAAGGGGAAGATCTGTTTAAGCGTACCGGCACCAGGTACTACAAGAAAGCTTTGTACACTTCCGGCACCGTGCTCATCAACCCCGCGGATGTCTTGCGCGGCCTTTTTTCCGTGATGCCTGACAATGTGGATGTCTTTGAAGAGTGCCCTGTCATGCGCATAGATGAAGGCAGCCCGACCAGCATCGTGCTTAGAAGCGGCAAAAGGGTTAAGGGAAAGTTTGTTTTGGTCACCGGCGGACCTTTCATTCCCCAGTTCGGCATTGGCAAAAAAGTGTTCTGTCCGGTGCTTTCGTACGGTGCATTCACCCGCCAGTTTACTGACGAAGAAATGCGTCATTTTGAGGGAGTCAAGCCCTGGGGATGTACTGCCGGGCATCCTGCTGGAACCACTGTCCGCTTCACCCGGGACCATCGTATCTATGTGCGTAACGGTTTCTCCTTTGCCACCAGTCTCACAACCTCGCACCAGCGCATCCGGCGGGCCATTCCCAAACTGCGTAAAGCATATGAAAATCGTTATCCCGAACTCAAACATGTCAACTTCGAGTATGTTTACGGCGGCATGATCAACATGACCATGAACTACCGCCCCTTGATGATGCAGCAGTATCCCACTGTTTTTGCATCCGCCTGCGGTGAAGGTGCCGGCGTGGCCAAGACCAGTCTGCTCGGCTATTATCTGGCGGAATGGGTCAGTGGTATGGGCAGTGCTAACTTGGATTTTCTCCGCAGGGTCTCCACCCCTAAGCGACTTCCACCTGAGCCATTTCTGACCGTGGGTGCTGAAGCTCGTCTTGCCTACGAAGAGTTCAACGCCAAGAAAGAAATCTAACCTCTCCCTAACCAGGCTCCTGTTTAACGTGAGGATGCTGGCTACCCGGCTGCATCCTCACGACGAGAGTCCCGTACATAAAGGAGTACGACATGAAATTCTTTAATTCATCAGAATCAGCTGAAGTTGTGGGGCCTTACAGCCATTGTGTGCAAGCCGGCAACACGTATTACATTTGCGGCCAGGTACCTTTTCATCCTGTCAGCGGCGCCGTGGTCGGCGTCACGATCAAGGAACAGGCATTCCAGACGCTGTTCAACCTGAAGTCGGTTCTGGATGCTGCCGGTCTCGAGATTTCTGATATCGCCAAAACCACGGTGTTTTTGACCAGCATGGATGATTTTGACGATTTCAATGAAGTCTACGCTGAATTCATGGGAGACCACCGTCCGGCGCGGCTCTGTGTGGGAGCCAGTGAAATAGCTCATGGGTGTCTGCTGGAAATGGATGCAATCGCATATAAGGAATAAGCGTATCGTTGCAGTGATAACTATTTGTTTTTCATTGTAATATTTTACTTGCAGGAGAAATACGATGGCACCTGTTAGACAAAACGGTATTAGTTTTGAAGATGCGCCTTTTTTTCCCATTCATAAAAAAGTCGCAGTGGGGACCTTTATGGGGCAGGTGTGCGATGGGTATGTGCTAGGTATTGTCGGCATTGCCCTGACGTACGCCACCGGCCCCCTGGGATTGGACGGCTATTGGATGGGGTTGGTCGGGGCTGGGGCCCTCTTTGGTATTTTGCTTGGAAGTTTGTTGACCGGAATCGTCATTGATCGTCTTGGAAGAAGGGCAGCGTATGCGTTTGTTACAGCTTTTACCCTGATTTTGTCTGTGGGGCAGTTTTTTATATCTGACCCGAAGCTTCTCGTGGCCGCTAGGTTTCTTCTCGGCATGTGTGTCGGAGCCGATTATACTGTCGGTGTCGCACTGCTCAGTGAATGGACTCCTGAGAAGATCCGGACCAAGATGATGAGCTGGCTCATGGCCGCCTGGATCTTCGGGTACATTATTTCCTATTTCACCGGGTTGCTCATCGCGTCCGTAGGCGGCGACATGGGCGAGAACGGATGGCGCTGGATCATTTCTTCTTCTGCCATAATTGCTCTGGTCACCCTTATTGTTCGTTTGGGTACCCCTGAGTCTCCGGCTTTTTTAGTGTCCAAGAAGCGTGTTGATGAAGCATTGGTTCTGGTCCATAAGCATCTCGGGACAAACTATGCTCTGCCCGTGGAAAAGGAAAAGGGCAAATCCGCTTCCTTCTTCAGACTGTTCAGTCCGGAACTGTGGCGTAACACCCTTACCTCCGGCACCTTCTTCCTCTGCCAGGTGCTTCCTTTCTTTGCCATCTCCATCTTCCTGCCGGTAGTGGTGAAAGGGCTCCATCTCGGCAATCCCAATGCTTCCGGCATGATCTACAACGGGTCCATGATGCTCGGCGTTCTGATCGGTATCATGATTGCTGACAAAATCTCTCGTCGTGGATTCCTGCTGTGGACATTCTATGGTGCTGCCGCGATTCTGACCGTCATGACAGCCTGGCAGTCCATGCCTCCCGCCCTGGGTATCGTTTTGCTGGGTGCATTCGCCACAGTTCTTTCCATCTCCATCGTGGCCGAGTGGTTGTATCCGCCTGAGCTCTTCCCCACGGAACTGAGAGGCTCCGGCGTTGGTTTGACCATCGCCATCAGTCGTATCGGCGCGGGTATGGGCACCTGGATGCTTCCTGTCGTCATGGAACAGTCTGGCGTCACAGTTACCCTGGGATGCTGCATCGCAACGTTGGTGATCGGTGGCCTGGTTTGTCAGTTCCTGGCTCCTGAAACCTCCCCTAAGTTTATTAAACGTATGTCGGCTGCTTCGACGTCCGTTGGATATGTAAAGGGATAACTCATACGCTGTATGAGACTTCCTTCTAGTTGTGTGGTCGCGGTAGAGGCTGCCCGAAAGGGTGGCCTTCCGCACACGTACAGTGTTCTCTTTATTAGACATCCGTTCCCTTCCCCTTCCCTCTCCACTAGGAGCCCCTGGACCTCACAATGGAGTTATCCTTGTCAGTGGCATTCTCTGCCACCTGTGGGTTCCTGAAATATCCAAGAAGCATATGAACCAAACAACCTCAATTTGTTTGTGCCTTTAAACCTTAATTCATAATCATATATTGGAGGCTATCATGGCTGAAAGAAAAGATTTGAAGCTTGGTTTGCATTCTTACACACTCCATCTTTGGGGACTCGGTCAGAATTGGGGTATCCAGGCTGATCCCCGTCCCAAGGCAATGACCCTTTTGCAGCTTATGGACAACGCTGTGGAATGGGGACTGGACGGTCTGCATATCACCGGGTGTGACCTGGAAACTAAAGATGATGCCCATCTGGCAGAAGTGCGTAAAGAAGCTGAAAAAAGAGGCCTTTATCTTGAGTACAATTTTTCTTTGGATGAAGAATTTGATCCTAGATTGACCGACAGCATTGCCGAAGGCATCAGGATTGCCAACGGCCTGGGTTCCGATCTGGCCAAAATCAGCATGGATATTCGCCGCCCCCGTCCTTTGTACGGCAGCTGCTTTCACCCTAAGGTGATGCGTCAGCTTTGTGACATCTATGATGAAGTCATGGAAGCAATTCCGATGCTGGAAAAGACCGGCGTGAGACTGGCCTTGGAAAACCATACCGAAACTTTTGCGGATGAAGTTCTTTGGCTCATTAAGCAAGTGAATCATCCCCAGGTCGGAGCATGCGTTGATACCGTGAACTCCATGGGTGTTTTGGAAAATCCCGAATATGCAACAGAAGTCCTTGCTCCCTATGCCTTCTGCAACCACTTTTGCGACCATAAACTTGATCGTGACCAGTTTGGTATCAGGTTTCACGGGGTTGCCCTTGGCGATGGCGACGTCGACTGTTTCAAGACACTGAATACCATCATTAAAAACTCTCCGACCGATCATATCACATTTGAAATTGAGTGGGATATGGAAAACGATACGCTCGAAGAGGCAAGGGACAAACAGCTTGATGCCTGCATCAGAAGTATCAAGTATGCACGTGAAGTGTTGAAAATAGGCCGAAAATAAAAAAAAGAGGTTTCCCGTAGCACTATGGGAAACCTCTTTTTTTACGTGCCCGGCAAAGCCGGATCCCCGTCGAAAGTGTTGGGTGTGCTGAGAGTATGGATACACAGACGATTGCGGGCCATCCAGTTGGTATTGTGGAAGAAACCCCGAAAACATCAATAAAAATTCAGGCAACCGAGCTATAAAGGGAGTTTGCATGTATCAAAACGGCTTAATGGAGAGATATCGCCTCTCAGTACAGCTATGGGGCAATGTCCACTCTATGATTGGACAGGCTTTGACCTTATCCGATGGATACGGTCAAATAGTCGAATTTCCGCCAATGAATCGGGGATAGGATAGAGCAGGCCCCCGTGTGCACGGACCCGTACGCATGGTCCTGTGAGAGGGATGAAGCCGATGGAACACTCTGCTCCTTCTTCGTGAAGTGACAATGGTCAACATAGGAAGGGTATGTGATGGATGAAACATATAGGACACAAGGAGATGGTCTTTTCAGTAATGTAAAAGGTAAGACTTTTTGGCCCCCAGCACTTTTGGTATTGTCTCTGCTGATCATGGGGATTATAGATAATGAGGCTTTTTTACAAGGCGCCAATGCCGCCCTGAATTTTGCTGTGACTACATTCGGCTGGATGTATTGTTCCTTTGTATTCATATTTTTGGTTTTTGTTGTTTTTGTAGCATTCTCTCCCGTAGGCAGTATACGACTCGGTGGTGACGATGCTAAACCTATATTGTCATACTGGAGTTGGTGGTCGATAGCTCTGTGTGCCGGCATCGGTTCCGGAATAGTGTTTTGGGGTGTTGCCGAGCCTCTTTACCATTATCACCAGCCTCCGACTCTCTATGGATCAGACCCCCAGACTACGGCTGCGGCGCTTGAAGCCGTGAAAATATCCATCCTGCACTGGTCATTTCATCCCTATGCTATTTTTTCGGTTTTTGGTTTGGCTGTTGCCTTCAGCCATCATCAGTATAAACAACCGTTAAAAGCAAGTACTGCCTTATATCCTATTTTCGGAAACAGATTGCACGGTATTCTGGGTGATTGCATTGATTCCTTGTGCATTTTTGCCACAGTCGCTTGCGTGATTACGTCTACTGGCTTCGGTACGCTTCAGATTACTGGCGGGTTGGAGTATCTTTTCGGTATACCTCAAAGCAATTTCACCTATGTAGTCGTTATTTGCTGTCTGACGCTGCTTTTTGCAATATCCAGTTACACCGGATTGCAAAAAGGCATCCGTTTTTTCAGCAGTCATAACGCAAAGTTGTTTCTCTTCTTTCTGGTATTTATATTTCTGACAGGTCCTACGATCTTTTTTCTGAATCTGGGAACAGAAAGTATCGGCGGATTCCTTGGGGATATCATTAAAATATCATTGTGGACGGACAGTTTTCAGGAGAGTAAGGGCTGGGTTGGTTCGTGGACCGTCTTTTATTGGTCCTGGTGGCTTACCTTTGCCCCGATTTTAGGCGTGTTTCTAGCAAAAATTTCTTATGGACGGACCATCAGGGAATTTCTGGTCGTCAACGTTCTGGCTCCTGCCTCATTCAGCACCTTGTGGGTGATTCTTTTTGGAGGTGGCGCCATTGCCATGGATATACAGACCTGTGGCAGTCTGTGGGCCGTGATTAACGAGAAGGGTATTGAATTCACCATATATGCCTTCTTGAAAGGGTATCCGCTGTCCTTTTTGACGATTCCTCTGGCCTTGGTGGTGGTTGGTATTTCCCTGATTACCCTGGCTGATTCCGGCGTTTCTGCTATTTCCGAAATTTGCACCGTAAAAATCAAGAGTAAAAACGGTGAACCCCCGGCAGGCATGAAGCTTTTCTGGGCCGTTCTTATAGGTTCCATGGCCGTACTCTTTCTTCTTATCGCAGGGGTTGCTGCAACGAAGGCGTTGCAGACTACGAGTATTGTCGCAGGGTTACCTATCTTGATTATTGAACTGCTTTCAATGTTCGGCCTCCTTAAAGCTTTCAGTGATTGGAAAAAAGATCACGATTAGCTATCCCAAAGGCATAAGCTCCCATTGATTATAATGCTGTCTAAACCAAAACGATTTTGAAAGCCGAAGTTTTTGATGGCGCTCACGCTAGTACACAGTACGGTTTAAATCTTCGGATACAGACGTTTCAGTTTAAAGGGTTGTCCTTGGTCGTGAACAGCCCGTGCACTTAGGTTCGCAGGTTTTGTTGCAAATACGAAGAATTAGGATTTACAGTGTACTAGTGTCTTGTCATCGATTGCATGTCGTATAACTGATACAGCGCGTCTGCGTTTTTATCCTGGGAACGCTGAGCGTCTGCTCGGCAACACATTTCTGATTTGGCAACAAACCAGGGAAAAAAGTGCTTGAAATGCAATGGGAGCATAGTGTCTTTTCCTGTGCTCGAAAGGCCGACAGACGATCGGCGTTCCCAGGAAATACGGAGTGCATTCCCAAGGGCGGTCTCAATGCTACATAGTCGCGACACCTTGAACCTGACAAGACACTAGTCTCTGATATTGATGCTTACGTTTTCATCAATAACATATTAAATAAAGGATAAGGAAAATAATTATGCGCGTCGGAGTGATCGGATTAGGAAATATGGGAGGAGCCATTGTCAAAGGACTGGCGGGAACGCCCGAGCTGCAACTTGCGGGGTACACCCCGAATGGGGAAACTGGACGTCGGCTGGCACAGGCCTGCGGCATGACCTTTTGTGAAAGCGCAGCGGCCGTGTGTGCCCAGAGCGACTTTGTGATCCTGGGGGTCAAGCCGCAACTGGTCAGGAGTGTGGTGCAGGAAATTGCAGCGGAACTCTCTCCGGATACCTGCCTGATCTCTATTGCCGCGGGCATCTCACTCAAAAAAATTACACAATGGTCCGGACCAGAATGTGCTGTAGCCCTCGTCATGCCGAATACCCCAGCCATTGTGGGAGCCGGTGTTTTCGGAGTCTGTCTGGATCATGACCGCCTGACGCCCGAACAAAAGCAAGGGGTGGTAAAAATATTTTCGATCCTGGGGCAAGCCCATGTCCTGGCCGAATCACAGTTTGATGCTTTTACGGGATTGATAGGCTCGGGCCCGGCCTATGTAATGTACTTCATGGAGGCCCTGATAGATGCGGGGGTGACCCAGGGAATTCTCCGTTCCCAGGCGACGGAAATGGTCAAAGGACTTTTCAGCGGCACGGTCAAGATGTGCATCGAGCAGGATGCATCCATTTCACAGCTGCGGGATATGTCCACATCTCCTGCAGGAACAACCATGGCTGGTCTGAACGCCATGGACAAGCACGGGGTCCGCTATGGCCTGCTCAATTGCGTGGAAAAGGCCACCAAACGCAGCAGGGAAATTGGCCGAGTCGATGGATAACACGGACACGACCAGATAGTGATCATCACCGGTTCATTACTATTTTAGAGAGTCTTCCGGCAAGGAGGTTTGCAGATCTCTGCAGCTCTCATTGCCGAAAGATGACTGCAGAACAATTCCGCTCCAACGGTCCCCAAAATACATCTAAAATGTCCTTGAAAACATTGCTGTTTTGTCCTTGTTCCGGCGATCTGTTCGGCATCTCCGCCTCGCGGCATAAAAAAACCGGGAATCCAGCGTCCACAGATTCTGTTTGTTTCCTTTGGTATCAGACATTCTACAGGAAAATATCATGCTCCTCGGGCTTCTTGCCGGAATAGCCACCGCGATCATTCAGCCCTTTGCCTATCTTTTCTCACGGGCTTTTATCAATCGCGGCGGCCATGCCCTGGAACTTCTTGTCTATTCACATGTGATCATGGGGTTTTTTTCCGGACTACTTCTGCTTTTTTATATCCCGGAACTAAAAATAACACCGGTGCTCGCAATGCGCCTGTGTGGAAGCGTCGTCACCTTTTTGATAGGCCAGGGGGCGTATCTTCTCACTGCGAAATGTATGGAGCCCTCACGCCTGACCACTCTCCTTGGCCTGAAAATCATTTTTTTGGTGCTGCTCAATCTGGTTTTTTTCCATCAGATCCTGACAGGAGAACATATCCTTGCGGTCATCCTGTGCACGGCATCGGCCTTTGTGATGAACAGAAGCGGCTGCAGGATGGGCCTAAAAATCTTTGCGCCTCTCATGCTCTGTTGCCTGTTTCTAGCCGCAAGCGATATCATGGACATGCTTCTTGTCATGGAAATGCCCTTTTCCTCTGTCATCTCTTCGGGCATTGCAGCAACGGCTTTGTGCTATTTCGCCCTCGCGCTGGTAATTCTTCCTTTTCTGGCATTCATCCCTGTGGATACCAAAAAATTTCGAGCAGCCCTGCCTTATTCCCTGGCCTGGTTGATTGCAATGATCACTCTTTTCATCTGCTTTGGGGCCGTAGGAACGGTCTTTGCCAACATAATCCAATCATGCAGGGCCCTGGTTCAAGTCATTCTTGGAACCGTTGTCGCTTGGATGGGATATGCGGCTTTGGAAGGCAGAGCCAGCGGTGGGCAGTGGATTGGTCGCGGCGTGGCCGCCTGCATGGTCATGACGGCGGTGAGTATTTATACTATAACTCCGGGATGAAGCACCACCAACCGTACACAGGGGGCTTTGGCCTAGCTGATTGATAGACGCTTTCCACGATTTTTTGAGAAGTTACCTTGGGAATACGTGAAGTTCATCCAATGCTTGATGGTTCCGAGAGCGGGTGTCATGGGGGTAACCGGGTCAGAAATCTATATCGTACTTTTTGATCATGGCATAAAAGTGGGAACGTGAAAGTCCGGAACGTTTCAAAATTTCTTTCAGATCCCCTCCTGTCAGCTGGACCAGTTCTTCCAGATAGCGTTTTTCCATGTCCGAACGGAATCCTCTGAAGTCGGCCAGGGCGGGGGCTTCGGGCAAGGGAGGATGCGGGCCTGTGCCGATGGTCGTTTTGTGCGCACGGGATTGCATTTTTTTCTGCAGTTGGTTCTTGGTCACTCTGATGCGGATTTCCGGAGGCAGGTGCATGGCAAAGATGGTCTCTTCGTTTCCGGAGGTCACAAAGGCGCGTTCCAGTGTGTTGAAAAGTTCCCGGATGTTGCCCGGCCAGTCATAGGCCGCCAGGGTGGTAAAGAAGTCGGCGTCAAATCCTTTGTTCGGTCGTTCATACTCTTCACAGAGTTTGTTGGTGAAATACAGGGCTAGGGGTTTGATGTCCTCTTTGCGCTGACGCAGGGGAGGCAGTCCGATGATGATGGTTTTCAAACGGAAAAAAAGGTCCTGACGGAAGGTTCCCTGGGCGACCATGTCTTCAAGGTTGCGGTTGGTGGCTGAAATGAGGCGAAAACTACTCGAAATTTCACGGCTTGCACCTACAGGGCGGAAGCTGTGTTCCTGGAGTACCCGCAAAAAGGTTTTTTGGATGGACATTGGCAGTTCACCAATTTCATCCAGAAACAGCGTGCCATTGTCCGCCTGCTTGACCAGGCCGGTGCGATCCTTGCCCGCGCCGGTGAACGCTCCTTTGGCATGACCAAAAAGGATACTTTCCAGCAGGCTTTCGGTGAGAGCCGCACAGTCAACAGGTACGAAGGGACCACGTGCCTGTAGGCTGTTTTCATGGATGGTTTTGGCAAAGAGTTCTTTGCCCGTTCCGGTTTCTCCCAAAAGAAGCACATTGGAATTGCACCGGGCTGCCTGGGCCACCAGGTCATAGCAGCTGCGGATGGCCGTACTTTTGCCGATCACATTTTCAAGGTTGAGGGCTATGGGGCTCTTTTTGCATTTTTTTTCCTGCCGGTAGGCCAGCACCCGATTCAGGGTAAGCATGGTATTTTTGATGGGTGAAGGTTTGACGAGATAATCCCACACCCCACCCTGGATGGCCAGTTCAGCACCATCGGGATCGCCTTGTCCGGTGAGGATGATCACCTCAGGATCGGAAGGGGTGCTCTTGATTTTGGGCAAAGCGTCCAGGCCGTTGCCGTCAGGGAGGTGCACGTCCAGAAAAACGACGTCAAAGGCTTCCTCGTTGAGACGTTTGAGTCCCTCTCCAATGGTCTGCACACTTACGCAGGTGAGCTGCATGCGGGTGATCAGACTCTGCATGGTTTCACAGACCTGTACATCGTCATCAATGACCAGAATCCGGCTCATGGTGCTCCAGTTTGGTTTGGTGGTTGAACTGTTTCCTGCGTATCTGTGCGCAGAACCCGGCTGATGGCTGCGGACAGGGTTGTCTTGTTGTAGGGTTTCAGGATCACTTCTTGGACATTTCCGGCCAGTCGGGCCATTTCGGCAGCCATGATTCTGCCGGAAACCATGATAATCGGCAAGTGGGGAGCGATCTGTTCGACCTCCATGGCCAGTTCCAGACCATTCATCTCCGGCATGTCATAATCGGTAATGATCAGATCGCAATCGGTCTGCTGTTTGATAATGCGCAGGGCATTGCGGGCACTTTTAACCGGGGTGACACGGTAGCCGAGGAGGGCGAGTACCCGGGGGATGGTTTGCAACTGGTCCCTGTCGTCTTCCACAAAAATAATTCTTCCAGATCCTGTCTTCACGATACGGTCGATTTCGGCGTCCATATCTGCCACGGGCTGATCATCCAGGGGAAGAAAGATGGAAAAAGAAGTTCCCTTGCCGGGCTGGCTCCAGACTTCGATACCCCCGTTGTGGCCCTTGACGATGCCGTGAACAACCGCCAGCCCCAGGCCCGTGCCTTCGGTTTTGCCTTTGGTGGTGAAAAAAGGATCAAATATTTTACCCATGATTTCCGGAGTCATTCCCGGACCGTTATCTGTAATCACCAGTTTGGCATAGTACCCGGGAGCAACCTCCATCACTTTGGCTCGGGTGCCGGCCAGGATTTCGGTGGACAGGAGGATGCACAGTTCTCCTCCCTGGGGGCGCATGGCCTGGAACGAGTTGGTACACAGGTTCATGACGATCTGGTGGATCTGGGTGGGGTCGGCCTGGCACAGGACCTTTTCGTCTACAATGTATTCCCCCACGCGGATATTGCCCGGGAGGGATGCTTTGATCAGGCTGGCTGCTTCCTTGACCACTTCGGAGACATTGGTGGACACAAATCCTTCCTGGCTTGGCCGGCTGAAGGTCAGGATCTGTTTGACTAGCCGGCTTCCCCGCTGGGAGGCCGTGAGCACCCGGGTCATGTCCTGATGGGTCATGGTACCTTTTTCAATATCCATGAGGGCCAATTCTGTGGAATTGATGATCGAGGTCAGAATATTGTTGAAATCATGGGCGATGCCGCCGGCGAGGGTTCCGATGGCCTCCATTTTCTGGGATTGAAGGAGTTGGCGTTCCAGATTGACCCGCTGGGTGACATCTTCGGAGGTGGAAAGCACGCCCACCACCTGGCCATTGTCGTCGTACAAGGGGACCGTCGTTGTTTCCAGACGGACCTGTTTGCCCGAGGTCATGGTTATGGTCTGTTCGATATGGTACTCGGGCTGGTTTGAGCGGATGACTTTCCGGTCATGATCATAGGCCTGCAGGGCGTCTTTATTATTGGGCATGAGGTCGAAATCGGTTTTCCCAAGGATCAGACCCTCGTCCTTGATTTCGAAAAAGGAACAAAAGGAGGTATTGGCGCCCATATAGCTGAAATTACGATCTTTCCATGAAACCAACTGGGGGATGTTGTCCAGAACGAGCTTGAGCATCTGCTGGGAGGCCTTCAGTGCCTTGCGGGCTTGTTCCGATTTGGTGATGTCCTCGGCAAATCCTTCAAAATATTTGATATTTTTTTCACTGTCGCGGAAAACACGCATGTGCAGATTGGTGCTTATGATGCTTCCATCCCGGCGTTTGTATTGGTTTTCAAAGTTGATATTTTCTTCTGTGGAGGCGTCGCTTGTGGTAAGGATCGACCACTTTTCCGGTTCAACGTATAATTCTTGGGGAATATTATGTACATTCTCGATGAGCGTCTGGGGAGAATCGTAGCCGAGCATCAGGGCCATGGCCGGATTGACATCCAGATAGCGTCCTTCAGGTGATGTCCTGAAAATACCCAGGGCTGAATTTTCAAAGATACTATGGTATTTTTCTTCGGCCTGGCGTAGGTTTTCTTCCACTCTTTTGCGCTTTAAGATGTTCAGGATAAGCAGGACGGAGAAGCCGGAGAGTACGACAAGGCTGAGGATGATCAACCAGAAGATTTGCTGGTGTAGGGCATAAAAGCGGTAGGGTTCGTTGATGATGATACTTGCCGGGGGCAGGCTGTCCTGGTCGATGGAAAATTTTTGCAATTGACGGTAATCAAAATTGTATTGCCCGAGAAAGTTTGTGGTTACGGGGATGTCAGCAGGCTGTTTGCCTTCGAAGATTTCCATGGCTTTTTGTGCGGCCATCTTCCCGGTTTGGATGCCGTCGAGAAGACGTCCGCCGACAATGCCGTGGTCCAGGAGAAAATGCCAGTTGCTGAAGATGGGTGCTAAGGAAACCGCGGCAATGGATTCCAGTACCTCTTCGGCAGAGTAAAACTGGCCGTGGGCATCCTTGTAAAAGGGGATGAAATAAATGATCGTATCTTTGGGAAGTTTCACGACCCTGGCAAGGAGCTGGTCTAACGAAGAGTGTATCCAGAATGCAATCCCGACCCGGTCCTTAAAATACGACAGGGCAGAATTCACCTGGTTGCGGATGGCTACGCTGGTGATGTCATTGTTGCCGATAACCACGATTTTTTTTGTCTCCGGGCGCAGGCGAAGGGCCAGACGGATGGTGTCCGTAGCATCGATATTTTCAATGACCCCGGAAAAAAGATCACGTTGTTGTATGCCCTTTTCGGTAAGATCGTTTACTCCGCAGAAGATGACTGGCACTCCGGGAAAGGCCGTGCGGGCATTATTTTGAAGAAAATCGTAGGCAAAATTGTCCGAAGAAATAATGGCGTCAAAATGGACGTTGTGAAATTTGTATTTGAACATCCCAAGGAGCATGGACTGCATGGTCTCTGAGGTATGGCGTTTGGAATCCATGTACTCCACCTGGAGATCCACGTTGTAGGGGCTTTGGGAAAACTGTTCCTTGACCCCGCGGACAATGGTATCCGACCACGAGTACCCGTTTTCGTAGGAATTGAGGAAAAGGACATTCTTACGGGGTTTGGCCGCCCGGGATATGGATGGGACAAGGATGCACAGAGCAGCTATGAGAATCAGGGCGTAACGGCCTGGTGATCTGAAATGGCGTACACAGGGCATATGCAATCCTTTGGGTAGGATGTGATCAAGGATGAGGCCAAGGATGACCGGATGGTACCCTCTGGAAAAAAGGGCGTGTGCCGGGCCGGGGCGAAGAAGACGGTTCCAGATGATGTGAGGGATAGAATGGACGTATTTTAGGGTGCCTTTTTAGGAGCGTCAAGGAGGCATGCCAGGAATGTTGCGAGCATTTTATTCATCCAGATGGCACTGGATAGGTCCCTCGACTAACCAGGCTGGGCTCGGGAGGGTTTCAGGATAAAGGAAATGACCGATGACATCAGCCACCCTGGCACCGTTTGGGACTTATTCCATCCTTTTGCGGAACATCCACGTGGCCCCGGTGAGGGTTATCAGGCCTATGGGCAGCAGGGGCCAGATCATGTGCATGACCCCTGCTGCATCGGGATTTTCAAGGAATATGGCCCGGGTCAGGGAGATCATGTAGTGGAGAGGATTGAGATACGCGAGCCAGCGCAGCCATAGAGGGATGTTTGCCACGGGGGTTGCAAAGCCGCTTAGAAGCACAGCAGGAACCATATAGGTGAAGGCCCCCAGAAATCCCTGCTGCTGGGTTTTGGACAGGGATGAGATAAACAGCCCCACCCCGACAATGGCCACTAAAAACAGGAACATGGCCAGGAGCAACAGGAGCAGTGATCCGGTGAACGGGATGCGGAAGATGAGCAGAAGTAGGGCGACCATGAGCACGCCTTCGATAAATCCCAGGATGATGGCCGGCACGGCTTTGCCCAGTAATATCTCCGTAGGGCGCAAGGGGGATACCAGTAATTGTTCGTAGGTCCCCAGTTCCCGTTCGCGTGCAACGGACAGGGCCGTCACCAACAGGGCCACCAGATTGATCAAAATGCCCACCAGAGCAGGAACCGCACTCCAGATGGGATTGAGATTGGGATTGAACCACATGCGGGGAACGAGATGGCTTGCTTCCGTTCCTTGTGTTCCCGTGCGGGGCGGGGCGTTATTCGTCGACCACTCGGCAGCAAAGGTCTGGACAATACTGTTGATATACCCCTGCACAACCAGGGCGGCATTGGCCTTTCTGCCGTCCAGAATTACCTGGACCGGGGCTGATCTGCCGGCTTCCAGATCTTTGGAAAACGTGGGGCCGATATGCACGACGGCAAGGACTTCCTGGGCATCGATAGCCCGTTGAACGCCAGCCAGGTCGTGCAGGTCCTGGAGACGTGAAAAGGTCCTGGGGATGGCGTAGAACCGGGACACCAGTTCCCGTGCCGCCCGACCGTTGTCCTCGGTGTAGATGCCCAGACCAACATTTTTAACTTCATGGGTGGCGGCAAAACTGAACACCAATAACTGGATAAGGGGCGGAACCACCAAAATGATACGACTTTTGGGGTCCTTTAAGATAGCCAGAAATTCTTTGATAATCAGGCGGATAATCCGATTGAGCATGTAACATCCAGTGTTAAACCAAACCCAGAAAGAAAACGTATGTCTTTGTTTTTCCAGACATTTGCAATAGTATTTATAGCTTAAGAGCTTACCAGGTCATGAGCTATAAAGCTGATACGCATCGATATTAAAGACTAATGCGGCTATTCTCCCGCAACCCAAACAGACATTCAACGCCCGCTCGCAAGCTCGCTCGAGACACAGAGGAGTAGAGAAAAGCACAGAGAGAAGAACATTTTTTTCTCTGCTTCTCTGCCTCTCGAGGCATATGTAATATGCCGGGCGTTGAATCCAAC
>Ga0265294_10002909_pt1 | contig 22242 bp, 25 predicted proteins | sample MunlanPumphouse3_FD_192504 | JGI IMG/M metagenome (GOLD analysis project Ga0265294, IMG submission 192504) | Groundwater microbial communities from a municipal landfill in Southern Ontario, Canada - Pumphouse #3 | ecosystem: Environmental > Aquatic > Deep subsurface > Groundwater | place... | reverse complement strand
TAATACCTAATTTAAAAGCATCAATGGCAGACTGCTCTAATGTTTTTAATTCGTGATCTTCTAATTTTTTGTTGTTAAAAAAAATCATAGTGTTAAATTTTAATCTTCTTCTTTGATATAGACTTCACGTTGTCTTGAGCCATCTTGAGGTCCAACAATTCCACCCTCTTCTAAGGCATCAATTAACCTAGCTGCTCTTGCATAGCCAACACCTAGTTTTCTTTGAAGATAGGAGGTAGAGGCTCTTTTTGTTTGAATGACAATTTGCTTTGCTTGCTCGTATAATGGGTCTTCATTTGCTAAGAATTGGTTGATTTGCATGCCTTCACTTGATTGGGCTTCTTCTAAAACTGCTTTTAGGGAATTGTCTTCTGTTTTTTCAAATTCTAAATACTTTTCTGGGTTTTCTGCTTCTTCTTTGATTTTTCTAGCTTCAATAAAATCAACGACATCTTTGATTTCTTTTTCAGAAACAAAAGGACCTTGTATTCTCCTTAAATTGGAGGTGTCTTTTGATTGGAATAACAAATCCCCTTTTCCTAAGAGTTTTTCAGCACCGGCTTTATCAAGCATGGTTCTTGAATCAATTTGAGAAGCCACTTTTAGGCCAATTCTGCTGGAGATGTTTGCTTTAATAAGTCCTGTAATCACTTCAACTGATGGTCTTTGAGTGGCAAGAATTAAGTGGATTCCAACGGCTCTTGCTTTTTGTGCGATTCTGACGATATAGGATTCTATTTCTTTTCCTCTTGCCATCATCAGGTCAGCAAGCTCGTCTATGATAACAACGATGTAGGGCATTTTTTCCATTCCTTGTTTCCAACTTTTGTTATAGGTTAGAATGTCCCTATTTTTTGCATCTTTTAAAACTTCGAATCTTCTTTCCATTTCTCCTACAAGCCATTTTAAGGCAATGATGGCTTCGTCAGCATTTGATAAAACAGGACACATTAAGTGTTCAAGAGGATTATAGACAGGAAATTCTACTTTTTTTGGATCAATTAAGACAAACTTCATATCATCCCCTCCATTCCTATAAATCAAGCTTAAAAGAATGCAATTTAAACAAATGGATTTTCCTGAACCTGTTGTTCCTGCAACTAGAAGATGAGGCATATCTGCTAAGTCAGCATAAACAAATTCGCCTTTTACATCTTTACCTAAGGAAAAGAATAAAGGAGAGTCGGAGATTTTAAATTGCTTATTAGCTAAGGCTTCTCTTAAAGAAACATTGGCTCTTTTTTTGTTTGGGATTTCTATACCAACAAGGGCTTTGCCAGGGATAGGTGCTTGAATTCTAATGGAGGGCGTTGCTAAGTCTAAGGCTAGATTGTTTGCTAAGTTCGTAATTCTTGAAAGTTTAATGCCTTCTGCTGGTTTTAATGTATATTGAGAAACTGTTGGCCCAACATTTACTTCTCCCATTTGAGCGGCAATGCCAAAGTTAGCAAGAGTTTTTTGAATGGTGACTGTATTGTGTTTAATGTCTCCACTTTCTGGTTTGGCTGTTCTTTTTGAAAGCAGAGAAAGTGGGGGCGACTCATAGGGTGCATATGTTTTCCTTTGAACAACTTTTACTGGTTCTTCTTTTTTTTCTTCTTGTTTGACTTTTTTTTCTCTTTTAAATTTTGGGAGTAAGGGTATTTTAAGTTGCTTTCTAGGTTTAGTTTCTTTAACCTCCTCTTCTTTTGTTTCTTCCTTAACTCTTTTGAATAAAGGATCTAAAAGAATGATTAAGGTAATTAATGTTAAAACAATTAAAATGGAAAAGGTCACCCAAAAGCCAAAACCTTTCATCAAAAGAAAGGAAATTAAATAACCAATAAGTCCACCTTGTGTAGAAAGACTAATATTAAAGACTTCGGTTCCAATTGTTTTTAACTCTAGTGTTCCTAAAATTGCTGAGACTTCGAATAAAAATGCTATGAGTAAAATTAAGATATATTTTTCTTTTTTAAGATAAGGATTGTTTTTCCATAGAAGAAGAATGGTAGCTAATAGAAAAACAACGGGAACAGCATAGACTGCTCCTCCGAATAAATAGCGGAAGAAAACTTCTAAGCTGTTTCCTATTGTGCCTGCTGATTTTGCAAAAGCAAAAACAAAGATTAAGGCAAAAACTAAAGAGACGCCTGCAAAAATGTAATTTTTGTAAAGATTGAGAAAGCTTGTTTTTTCTTGTTTTTTCATAATTCTTTTTTTACTCCCCTATTAAAGCCTGAGAAAGCTTTGTCATTAAAAAAAATGATGGGATAATGCCTAAAGTTTTTAGAGAGACCTTTGCTTGTCTTATACTCTTTTTTGTATTTTTCAAGTTCAGTTAAAAATTCTTTATCTTTTGGGCTATAGCTAGTATAGGAATAGTTGCTCTTCTCTAAAAAGGTAAATAGGTCTTGGCTTAATTCTTTGTTAGTACTTTCAAAGACGACAATGAAATTCTCTTCTGCATTTGTATTTGAAAAAAAGAAAAGAAGAAAAGTGACGATGACAAATGTTTTTTTAATGTTCATAATAATCTAATTATATTATGGGTGGGCTAAAAAATCAAATGAAACTTGCATTTTAATTTAGTTGTGTTATTAAAAATATGGTAAAAATGAGGAAGAGCATTTTGGAAGGGCTCGACTATGAGCCAAAACTGGAGATTCGGGAAGAATTTCTTCCCGATAAGTATGTTGCGGTTGTTTTTGACCGTGAAGCGAGGGTGTATATCGTGAACCTGGGGTTTGAGGACCTGTCGCGTCGCTTCTTTAGGCCGACGGCATTGATGAATGCCGCGCGGGTTATAAGGGAACGGGCGCAGGCCGAGAACCCAAACCTAGTTCTTTTTGGAAGGAAAACCCTTTCAGAAGGTTCCCTTCGGGGAATGGAAAGAGTTTTTCTCATCAGAGGCATTGACGAAGAAATCGATGCCGAAATTATTTCTCGGCTAATTGGCTACCTTCACCTTTGTGGAGGGACTGATTCAGAAAAAAAGAAAGCTCTTTTAATGGGCGCTCCTGAAATAATGGGAAAATATAGTGCTGACTTTTTCCTATGCGCCATGAAAGTTGCTGGAAGAGTTAATTAACTCTTTTTTTTTATTTAAATTTGAATTCTTTCTATAATGAAACTTGCATTTTAATTTAGTTGTGTTATTAAAAATATGGTAAAGATGATAGAGCATCTCTTAGTTTTGGATTATAATCCAAGGCTATATATTAGAGAAGTCTCTATTCCTGCTTGGAATAGGGCGATTATACTTTCCGACGATAACGGAAAGTCGTATAGTGTAGCTCCAAAAAGCTACATAGTGAACATGGCCCTGGAATCTCCTATGAGCTTGATGCTTGCAGTTCGTGCTGTAAGGCGTCGGGCACAGATTGAAAAGAGGGTCATTCATCTTTTTAAAGAGAAGGACTTTTTAGGAGAATTCCAAGAGGATGTTGCCGGTTTCTTCTTTAGGAATGGAACCGAAGAAGAAATTGATGCTGAGCTTATTGCTCGGATTGCAGGAAATCTTCGTGCTTCTTCTTGCAAAGATGAAGAAATAAGGGAGCTTGTTTTGATGAATGCTCCTGATGTTATAGAAAAATATGGGGTTCCTTTTTTAGTGGAGTCATTGTTATTTTTTTGAATAAAGAGTTTTTTACTCTTTTTTGTTTAGAGGAAAGTATATTTAATAAACATGGTTTGGGTCCTCTTGAATAATGAGTTCGTAGGGAATAATTTCACCCTCTAAACAAACTTTATAGGGTAACTGATTATGAGTAAAGTTTACTATTTCATTTGTTTTTTTGTTTTTCCATTTCTTAGCTATTTTATGAATAAGATTTATTTCTGCTTTTGCTAATTCTTTTAGTTCTAATTTTTTAGAGCTTTCGTTTTCACTTATTAAAATTACCTCTTCTTTGTTATCTCTTTCAATTCTTCCCTCTTCTTCTAGTTCATCTAATGCTCTAAAATATGAATCTGGTACTGGGCCATATTTTATATGCCTATATTGCATACCGCTCATGCTTTGCATGTTTTCATAAAACCAAGAAAAATCTGCCAAGTATAGTAATTTAGCTAATTTTGTTTTGGGTAGCTTACCATCACTATTAAGTTCAGAAAATCTAAGAAACAAAAGAATCATTTCTTTGTATTTATCAAAATTAGGAATTGTTCCTGTTTTTAAGTCCTCTAAACCAATGCCAAAAATATTTGCTATCTTTTGAGCTTCAGATAAAGAAAGTTCTTTTTTTCCTTTTTCAACAGAGATGTAGGATGGCCTAGACATACCTAGCTTTTGGGCGATTTCTTTTTGGGTAATATTTCTTTTTTCCCTTAGGTTTCTTAGAGACTTGTGTAATTTTTGACTCATTTTTTTGCATTTAATGAATTATAGATTAAGTATAACTTTCAAAAAAAGAAAAGTCAAATTTTTTTACATTTGTTTGTCAGTTTTTTTAATACAAATTAAGCTAGCTCGGAGGCAGGGACTCGAACCCCAATTCCTAGAGCCAGAATCTAGTGTCCTACCATTAGACGACCTCCGATCATTTTTTCAAGTATTTTGAAATGGCAACGTAAGATGAGAATAAGGCTAATAGAATTGCAATGATGGTTTGACCAATGAGAATTATAGAGATATTGCTCAAGAAATATTCATAAACATTGAATCCCATTAGAATGTTGGTAATGGAATCGTTGAAGAAATAAAGGAGAGAGAAGATGATCAAAGAAGACAAGATGACTCCAACAAGTGCACAGAAAATACTTTGAATAATGTAGGGCCATCTAATAAAAGCATTGGATGCTCCCACAAGTTTCATAATTTCTATTTCTTTTCTTTGTGAAAAGATGGTTAGTCTGATTGTGTTGAATGTTGTTAAGAATGCTAAAAAGGAGAAAACAATAATGAGGATTAATCCTAATAATCTTATATTACTACTTAAATGTTCAATTTTTTCAATAACTTCTTCTCTTCTAAAATCATCCATTTTGTAAATGAGGTCTTCTAAGTCTTCGTTTCTATCAATAAACTCTGAGATTGTTTTGTAATCACTTGGTGTTTTTGCAGTAATCCTTAAAGAAGGTAAAAAAGGATTGATTTCAATAATTTTTAAAGCTTCAATATAAATATCGCCTTCATGGTTTTTAACAAAAGACTCATAGGCTTGTTCTTTTGAAATAAAAACAACGTGCTTAACTTCACTTAGAGCTTCTATTTGCTCTTTAAAGAGACTGATGTTTTCTCTTGAGACTTCTTCTTTAAAAAACAAAGAAACATCTATTTGATTTTCTACCTCTTCAATGGAGTAATTGATTAACCCGTGGAATATGAAAAGTCCTTGTGCAACTACGATTGCTAAGAAAATAGCAAACATCGTTCCAAAGCTTAAGCTTCCTTGTCTTATAAAATTTAACCAGCCGTTTTTAAAAATTCTTTTAATCATAATTATATTACATACCTACCTTGTTTTTCGTCTCTTAGGATTTTTCCTTTGTCCAAGGTAATGACTCTTTTTTGAATGTTATTAACAATATCTTTATTATGCGTAGATAAGATGATAGTTGTATTATTTGAATTAATTTTCAAAAGCAATTTAATGATGTCTCTTGTGTTGTAAGGATCTAAATTTCCTGTGGGCTCATCTGCTAAAATGATTTCTGGATTTTTAATGATGGCTCTTGCAATGGCGACCCTTTGTTTTTCTCCTCCTGAAAGTTCACTTGGGAATGAATTTGCTTTGTCAGATAAATTAACAATTTCAAGTGTGCCTAAAACTTCCTTTTTAATAAAATCATCTTTGTAATTATTTGCTTCAAGGGCGAAGGCAACATTTTCAAAAACTGTTTTGTAGGGCAGGAGTTTAAAATCTTGAAAAACAAAACCGATCTTTTGTCTTAAGCTTCTGGTTTGTTTTTCATTTATTTGACCAATATTTAAAGCGCCTACTTTTACTTCTCCAAAAGTAGGCTTTTCTTCTCCTGAAATCAATTTCATAATAGTTGTTTTTCCAGAACCTGTTTTTCCACACAAGGTTACAAATTCGTTTTTTTGAATTTTAAGATTGATGCTGTCTAAAACTCTTTTGGCTTCTTTGTTTAATTCTAAGTAATAGTCTTTGGAAACGTGGTTAAATTGAATCATTTTAATTTATTTGTTTAATTTCTTCTTCAATAAATTGGTCTAATTCTCCATTTAATACAGCAGATGTGTTTGCGGTTTCCACTCCTGTTCTTAAATCTTTAACTAGTCTATAGGGTTGAAGAACGTATGACCTGATTTGATTGCCCCAACCTGCTGTAATTTTTTCTCCTTTTTGTTTTGCGATTTCCTCTTTTGTTTTTTGCTCTTTAAGTGCATGTAGCTTTGACAAAAGTAAGCTCATAGCTTTTTCTCTGTTACTTCCTTGTGATCTTTCAGCTTGGCAAGAAACAACGATTCCTGTTTTAATGTGTGTTATTCTAACAGCAGAATCTCTTTTGTTTACGTATTGTCCTCCTGGTCCAGAGGCTCTAAAGTAATCAATTTTTAAATCCTCTGGCTTAATGTTAATGTCATGAGATTCTTTAATAACGGGGATAACATCTACTAAAGCAAAGGAGGTATGTCTTAGGCTTTGTGCAGAAAATGGTGAGAGCCTTACTAGTCTGTGAACTCCTGCTTCTCTTCTTAAATAGCCATAAGCGTATTTTGCTTTAACTTCAAGAGTAATTGTTTTTATTCCCTCATTTCCCTCTCCTAGAAGTTCATCTAGTATGATAACATTAAATTTCTTTTTTTCAAAGTATCTTTGATACATTCTAAAAAGCATAAGTGCCCAGTCTTCAGCTTCTTTTCCGCCTGCTCCTGCCATAATGGTAAAGATGGCACTTCCTTTGTCATATTTTCCTTTGAAATTAACTTCTAATTCTTTTTGAAGAATTGCTTTTTGAAGACTTAAAAACCTTTGATTGAATTCTTTTTTAATTTCACTGCTTTCTTCAATTAAAACAAAGAATTCTTTTAAGTCGTTAATTTCTTTTTGAAACTCTTCTATGCTTTCTATATCTTCTTTTAATTCTTTTAATTTGTGTGAGATTTCCTTTGCTTTAATAGGATCCATCCAAAAATCAGAAGCTTCTGTTTTCTTTTGAAGTGTTTTAGCTTCTTTCTTGGATTCTTTAATGTGAAGTTTTTCTTGAAGGAAGCTGATTTTGCTTTCTGCTTCGTTTAAGTCTTTTTCGCTTACTTCCATAAAACTATTTCTTAATCGGCATGACTACATAGGTGTAGCTCTCGTTGTTTTTTTCTTTAATAACACCTGCAGAAGATGCTCCTTGAAAATCTAAAACAGCTTCATTGGACTTAATGCGGGTTAAGCCATCTAAGATAAACTTGTAGTTAAAGGATACTTCAATAGCTTCTCCTTCAACGCTAGCCTCAACAACAGAAGTGTTTTCTCCGAGCTCGATGTCTTGACTTAATATTTCTAAATTGTTTTCAATGGTTTTGATTTTAATTTCATTGATTTTTCCTGCAAAGAGTCCTGCTAGTTTAACTTGTTTAATAAGGGAATCTTTGTCAATGAAAACTCTGGTTTTATGTTCTTTTGGTATAATCTCCTTGTAGGCGGGATAGTTTCCTTCAATTTGCCTTGAGATTAAATTGATTTCTGGATGGTCAATTTCATTTAAGTTAGTCTCAAATAAGATTTGTGATTCTGAGTAATAGATTTTAACAAGACCTGATTTTTCTTGTAAAATATTAATAATTTCTTTGGTTGTTTTTTGAGAGAGAATAAATTTAATGTCTTCGTCAAAAGAGTTTTTGTAAGTTTCTGATTTTAAGGTTCTTTCAATGAGTCTGAAGCTATCTGTGGCTACTAAATTAACCACATCTTTTTTAAAGACAAAATAGATGCCTGAGATTTCAGGTCTGATTTGAGACAAGCTTGCAATGTCTACAACATCAACTAAACAATCTTTTAATTCTTGCGCATTCACTTCAATAAACTCTTCTTTTGAAAACTTGGGAATAATAGGAAAATCATCAGATGTGTATCCCTTTATTTGTGTTTTAAATGTTTTTGTTTTAATAAAAAGAGTGTCATTTTTTACTTCTATTTCTATTTTTTCATCGGAAATATTATTGATAACTTGAACTAATATTCTTGCAGGAATGGTAATCTTTCCCTCTTCTTCAGTTTTAGAAAGTCCCCACCATTCGATTCCTGTTTCAAGGTCTGTAGAGGATATTTTTAAGAAGTTTGGTAGAGCTTCTATAAGGAGATTGTTTAAGATAGGTAAGGTTAAGTTTTTTCCTGTTAACCTTTCTGTAAAACTTAATCCTTTTTTTAAATCTTGTGTTAAAATTGTTAGTTTCATAAGTTTAATATTTATTAATTATTCGCTGTAAATGCGTTGGAGTACCATTTCAACTTCTTGGCTAAATTTTTGGTTTTCAGCATACTCTCTTTCAATAAGCGAGCAAGAATGCATCACAGTTGTATGATCCTTTCCTCCAAACTTTCTTCCGATGGCAGAGTATGACAATTTTAATTCTTTTTTTAGTAAATACATTGATAATTGTCTTGGTCTTGAAAACTCTTTTTTTCTTGAGTTTACAAAAAGTTCTTGATTGTCTAAATTGTAAAAATCAAAAATAGTGTTGATGATTTTTTCAGGAGTGGTGATTTTTGTTTTTACACTAATAATGTTTTTTAATTGTTTTTTAATATCATCTAATGTGGCAGGCTTTTTTGTAATCTTTTCTGTAATAATGATTTTGTTTAAGGCTCCCTCTAATTCTCTTACGTTTTTTTGAATATTAGATGCAATGTATTCTAATGCTGATGACGAAAGATTAAAGTTTCTTTCTTCTGCTTTTTGTTTTAAGATAGCAATCCTTGTCTCTAAATCAGGCATGCCAATATCTGCAATCATCCCTCCTTCAAATCTTGATTTTAATCTGTCTGTTAAAGCTCCAATAGATCCTGGATGCTTATCAGATGACAAGATGATTTGTTTATTGTTTTGATAAAGAACATTAAAGATGTGAAAAAACTCTTCTTGTGTTTTTGTTTTTCCTGAGATGAATTGAATATCATCAATAATTAAAACATCAATTGATTTAAATTCTTTTTTAAGCTCTTCCACTTTATTCTCCCGAATACTATTAACAACATCTGTGATGAGTTTTTCAGCAGGAATATATCTAATCTTTTTATTCAAATGAAGGCTTCTTATTCTATTTCCAATACCTTGTATTAAATGAGTTTTTCCAAGTCCCACCCCTCCGTATACAAAAAGGGGGTTATAGACTTCTCCTGGGTTATCAATAATAGCCTCTCCTGCAGCGTGTGCCATTTCATTGAAGGGTCCAATGATTAAGTTTTTTAAATTGTATTTAGGGTTTAGATTTGTTTCCTCATCTTTTTCAAATTCAGAAAACCCTAACTGCTCTTCTTCTTTATTTATTTTAACGGTATTTGTAGAAAAGCTTTTCTTAAGAGGAGCGATAATATATTCAATATCTTTAATTGAAGAATCAACAGACCTGATTATTTTTAAAATATCTGTTTTGTATTTTTGTTCAAGCCATTCTTTACTAAAAGAATTTGGAACAGAAACTGTAAGCACGCCTTCCTCAAGATCAGAAATTCTTGTATTTGCAAACCAGGTTGCAAAGTTTGCAGAAGATACGTTTAACTTAATTTGTGCTAAAACTGATTGCCAGATTTGTTCTTGTGTCATAACTTTCATACATTATAGTATATGTGGAGAAAATTTAAAAGAGAGCTTAGGTTAGGCTTGTTTCTTAGGGGTGTGTAAAACATGTGGAAAACTTGTAAAGTGTTGATAAGTGTTGAGGCAAAATAGAAATGTCACATTCTAGCAAAATAGAAATGTCATAGTAACGCTTTTTGAGGTATGAAGTAATTATTAGAAGTAATTACTTAAAAATATGACTCAAAAGCAAATAATAACTATGACAAAACAAGAATTAGAGAGGCTCAGCATTATCAATAGCTTAATCAAAGGAACAATTAATGGACAAGAAGCAAGAAAACAATTAAGATTAAGCTTAAGGCAGGTTCAGAGATTAAAGGCAGAAGTAATCAAAAAGGGACCTTCTGGAATTATACATAGAAGCAGAGGAAGGAGTAGCAATAGAAAGTTCACCAAAGCTTTCAAGAATAAAGTAAAGTATTTATTGAAAACAAAGTATCACTACTTTACTCCAATAATGGCCACAGAACACCTTTTTACTGATTGTGGAATAAAGATTTCTAAGGAGACTGTAAGAAGGTGGATGACAGAAGAAGGCTTGTGGAAAATTAAAAAAAGAAAACAAAGAGGAGTCTACAGATCTCAAAGAGAAAGGAAAGACAATTATGGAGAAATGGAACAGTTTGACGGTTCTTATCACAAATGGATCCATGAACTAGACGAAGAACAGTGCCTTTTAGCATCAATAGATGACGCCACAGGAAAGATAACCCATGCTTGCTTTGAAAAGAATGAAGGAGTGCTTGCAGTTTTCAAGTTTTGGAAGAAGTACATTGAAATCAATGGCAAGCCATTATCAATATACTTAGATCGATTCAGCACATACAAAGTTAATCATAAGAATGCAGAGGATAATAAAGACATGATTACTCAGTTTGAAAGAGTATCAAAAGAGCTAGGAGTTACCTTAATTAAAGCAAACAGTCCTCAAGCCAAAGGGAGAATTGAAAGATTATGGAAAACCCTTCAAGTAAGGCTCATTCTTGAAATGAGACATCATAAAATCAAGAACATCAGGGAAGCCAATGTCTTTCTTAAAGAAGCATTCATTCCTTGGTTTAATAGCACCTACGCTGTTATTCCTAAGGATAAAGCAGACCTGCACAAGGAAAACAATGCAGATTTAAAGGCTGTGTTTTCCATAAAGAAAGAAAGGTCTGTTGGCAACGACTTTGTTGTTAGATACGAAAACAAGTATTATCAATTAGAAAAAGAACAGCCAGTCACTGTTCTTAAGAAAAGTAAGGTCATTATAGAGACAAGGATAACAGGAGAAATAAAGATAAAGCAAAGGGAAAAGTACTTAAACTTCTTTGTTTTACCTTCAAGGCCAGCAAAAGAAAAAGATTCAAAAATGCTTGCCTTGCCAGGCAGAAAAACAAGCCGGAAACCTCCTCAAAATCATCCTTGGAGAAGGTATAGAATAAAAGTAAGATAAGTCAATATGACATTTCTAAATTGCTCGCTGTATGACATTTCTATTTTGCTCTTACAGGACAAGTCTGAGTGTTGACAAAGAATTATGGATAAGTTAAAATTAAACTCAAGATCAATTTAAGAAACAAAATGTTAAAAGGAAACTTATTATTTTTTATTTGTTTGGGGTTGTTAATTGGTTATATATCTCTTGCATGGACAGAACCAAGTGGATCCCAGTTGCCAAATTTGTACAGTAATCCCATAAATATTGAAGGAGGGGTTCAAACAAAGTCAGGTAGCTTAACAATAGGTGGAGATTTCACTGTTTCAGGAAAATCAAATATTTGTCAGTTAGTAGCTGGAACGTGTCCTGCTGGCTATTATTCTTCGGATGGAAAAATGGATGAATATGGCACATACAGAATGTGCTGTAAAATTAATAATTAGTTTATAATATAATTAATATGGATAGAATAAAAAAAACATTCTTAATTGTACTTTTAATATTCCTTGCAAACTGCGTTATTTTTGCATGGATAGAGCCTCAAACTATGCCAACAGGTATGGTAACTCCCATTAACACTAGCTCGCAAGCTCAAACAAAGTCAGGTAGCTTAACAATAGGTGGAGATTTCAATGTTTCAGGAAAATCAAATATCTGCCAAATTGTTGCTTTTTCAGATTCAGGAACTCAAGCAAAATGTCCCGCAGGATATTATGTAACAGAAATGGTCGCCAGTACAGCTAGCGGTTATATGCTATGTTGTAAAGTCAATAACCCTTTAAAATAAAAGATGAGAACAATCACATTAGATACAAATATATACTCCTTACGATCCATCCTTAGCACATCCTTCGTTTTTTTAGACGATTACTATATTTTTTTAGATCAAACTGATAAAGAAAAAATTACAGTACAGATAAAATCCAAAGAGAAAAACGGAGATCTTGAAAAGGCTGTCAATGAGTTTAAAAATGAACTAATAAGCACAAATTTAAGATTAAAAATATCAGAGGAAAATAGAAAAATCAGGGAGTTGATTGTTTCCTCCGCACTTTATGGGAGGCCAACAGAAAAAACTCCTTTTAGAGATCCTGAAGGAATTTCCAAAACATGGGAGGAAAAACACAGAAGATTTGAAAAAGTTAATGACCCAGAAGGAATTTGTAAGGTATGGGAGGAAAAACACAGAGGATTTGAAAAAGTTAATGACCCAGAAGGAATTTCCAAAACCTGGCAAGAAAACCAGCACAGAAATCCGAACATTCATAAAGCCGTAAACAAAGGTTGTTCTATGGCAAATAAACCAGAGTATACAAATATGTTTAAAGAGCAAAAAGATGGAGATAAGAGCAAATAAAAAAATTTATAAGAGAAAAGGGATTAAGAAAACTATTGAAGCCTATAATCATTTAGGAAAAATAGATTTATCAGAAAACAAAAACTATTTTATTGTCAGTGCTAAGAACATTGATAAAGAAATTGAAGAAATATTTAAAGATGAATTTTGTAATTATTTATTGTTTGAAACATCAAAATGTCCTTAAATCTAAATGAAGTAAAAATAGATAATGAGAGCCTTGGTTTTTTCAGATTCAAGAAGCTAGGCAACGAATACTTGCTAACAAACGATGTAACTTACGTTTATTTAAGCGAGCAAGAGTTTAAAAAGTTCTTAGAAAACAAATTGAACAACGAAAGCTCTGCTTTTAAAGAACTAGCAAAAAAAGGTTTTCTTAAAAATCATTTTTCCAAAGAAAGAATTATTGAAAGATATTGCAAAAGATATCATTTTTTAAGAAATAGGGGAGTCAGTCTACATATAGTAGTTGTTACCAAAAGATGCAACCATCTGTGTGTTTACTGTCAAGCGGGTAGGGCAGAGTTTCAGGACAAAAAATATGATATGACAGAAGAAACAGCCAAGAAAACAGTTGATTTAATTTTTCAGACACCAGCTAGAAATATCACCATTGAGTTTCAGGGCGGAGAACCTTTGCTGAATTGGAATATAATTAAATTTATTATTGAATATGCAAAAACAAAGAATGAAATTTTTAAAAAGAATTTAAATTTCAGCTTAGTTACAAATCTTTCTCTGATGACAAAAGATAAATACATGTATTTGACAAATAATGGAATTAATTTATGCACTTCGTTGGATGGACCTGATCATGTACATAATAAAAATAGACCATTTTATGGACAAAAAAAAACTCACGATATAGTTGTTGGATGGATAGAAAAAATGAGAGAAGAAGAGAAGAAAAAAAAATTTCCCAAAAGAATTTCAGCACTACCAACTCTTACAAGGCATTCTTTAAAGCATATCGAAGAAGTGATAGATGAATATATTAAATATGATCTTGGCGTAATCCATTTAAGGCAACTCAGCTTTCTCGGCTGCTCATCTGGTGAAGAGAATAAAGACAAATTCGGATATAATGCCCAAGAATTTATTGATGCATGGAAGAAAGGAATGGACTACATCATTGAAAAGAACAGGGAAGGCGTAAGAATAGCAGAGAGAGGAGCCATGATTTTTCTCAAGAAAATACTAAAGGAAATAGATACAAACTTTTTAGATATAAGAAGTCCATGCGGGGCAGGAATAGGACAATTAGCTTATTTTTATGACGGAAATGTATATTGTTGTGATGAGGGGAGGATGGTTGAAAGCGATCTCTTCATATTAGCCAACGTTTATAAAAACAAATACGAAGATATTGCTGAATCCGAAAGAACAAAAACGCTCGTGACAGCATCAACTTTAGATAATTTCGCTTGTGACGAATGTGTATATAAAACATATTGCGGTATTTGCCCTGTTCTTAACTATGTTTTGTATAAAAACCTTTTCCCAAACATTAGGGCTACTGATAAATGCAAAATACATAGAGAAATGTTAGACTATCTTTTTACAAGAATGAAGGAACCAGACGTATTAGATATCTTTAAAAAATGGATAATAAATACATAAAATAATGTTTCACTTTCAATGGCATATAACCGAAAGATGTAATCTTCGTTGCACACATTGCTATGAAGAAAAAAAATTTATAGAAAAAGAATTAAAAACTTCTCAAGTTTTTGAAATATTAAACAAATATTATAAACAATTAAAGGATTGGGGGCTAGATAGAACACAAAACAGAATATCTTTCACAGGGGGCGAGCCTTTTATTAGAGAAGATTTTTGGCAAATTTTAGAAAATTGCTACAACCACCAAGAAAAAGTTACTTACGGCATTTTATCAAATGGAACCCTTATCACCGAAGAAACAGTAAGCAAACTTAAAGATTTAAACGTAGCATATGTACAAATCAGCTTAGAAGGATTAGAAGAAGTAAATGATGAAATAAGAGGGAGGGGTTCCTTTAAAAAGGCAGTCTCTGCATTAAGACTACTGACCAAGGGCCACATTTCAAATAGTATTTCCATGACAATTACAAATAAAAACCTCAAAGAAGTACCCAAAGTTATAAAACTAGCTAGAGAAATTGGTGTTGGTGGTCTTAGTGCGAGAAGACTAGTTCCTATTGGAATGGGAAAACAAATGGAAAAATTAATGATTGAACCACAAGATGTTAAAGAGTTTTTTAAGTATATGCAGAATGAGAGCAAAAAAGAAGGTCTACATGTTGGGGTAGGTTGTGAAGAAGGGCTATTAGCACAAGAAAATCATCTACCTAAAAATACTTGCAATGCAGGCTATTACAGTTTTTCAGTTCTTCCCAATGCCGATGTTTATCCTTGTAGAAGGTTGCCAATATATAGTGGGAATTTATTAGAAAATGATTTTGATGAAATCATGAAAAACAGTAGGGAATTAATAAAGTTAAGAGACTTTAATCAAATAAACAAAGATTGTCAGTCTTGTCCATATTTTAATGAATGTATGGGTGGCGCCAAATGCATAGCCAGTGCTTATTTTAAGGATCCTTTTGCTCCAGATCCTCAATGCTGGAGATTATTTAAAAAACTTCCCGATCCAAAACAGAAATTTAAAAAATATGAAAAAAAAGAATCAAGAGGTTTTAAATACTTATAATTATGAAAAATAAACTACCAAAAATTAAAAAAAATATTAATGATTTCTTAACAGAGGAAGAAGGGAGCATCAACAAAAAAAATGCCGCAAATCTAGCATTAACAGCTATCATTTTAGGGACAATTTTCTATGGTTCTTGCGTTGAAGCACATAACAGTTACTTAAAAAATGATTTGGAGGGAGGAGAGCATGTTTCTGGGCCTGGAATACACTCAATTCCATATCACACAAGCTATTTTCAAAATGCAGAAGAAAGTGGACTTCATGGATCTCACACAAATCATAACTCTTGTCACGCAAATCACGGTTCTTGTCATGACTCTTGTAATGGTCATACCTCCTCTCATAACTCTGGAGGACATGGTAACGAAGGCCATTTAAGTTGTCACTCCTCTAGAGGAGTTCATGAATCCCATACAGCCTGTCATTGGAATAATGAATCACATGTATCTTGTCATACATCTCATAACGCCCATAGTCAGTGTTATCCCTATGGGGAGCCCGTAGAACATTCTTCATGCCATGAGAGTCATTTTAACAATTCACACGGCTCTCATAGCTCTTGCCATGACTCTCATAGCTCTTGCCATGACTCTCATAGCTCTTGCCATGACTCTCATAGTTCCTGTCACTCTTCTTGTCATGGTTCTCATGGCTCCTGCCACAATGCTTGCCACGCTTCCTGTCATGGTTCTCACAATGCTTGCCACGCTTCCTGTCATGGTTCTCACAATGCTTGTCATGCCTCCCATGGCTCCTGCCACAATGCTTGTCATGGTTCATGTTGGTAATATATAATAATAAGTTATTAAAAAAATAAAAATATGAATAAAAAAAATATGCCCTTTATAATTCTTATCATACTATTTGCTTTTGCATTATTTCTTCTTTTGAAAGAGGTTAAAATCTTTAAAAGAGGATCTTTCCAGCAAATAGAAAAGTATATTCAAAACAGAGAGTATGACAAAGCAAAAAGAGCTTACTTAGAACAAATAGAAATAAGTGATGGAAAAGAAAAATTAGAAGCAGAATTCAATCTAGCAAAGCTTTATTATACGAATAGGCAATTAGTTGAAGCAGATCTCCTTTTTCAAAAATTATATAATTCTGCAAAAGAAGATAGCAATATTTACGACAATACAGCAATTTATTTGGTTATGTTGGCAGAAAGCAAAGGGGATTGCGATTTGGCAATAGATTATATCTTAAGAATCAAGGAACTAAGACCACACATCACACCTGAGAGTAATGCTTTTTATGGCAACATTCCATTAGTTTTATCAAGGTGTTATTTAAAGGATGGAAACGAGAAAAAAGCAAAAACCATTTTAGAGGATTATTTTAGTAAGGAAGTGGATACAAAAACAAGAACAAGAGCTCTTATACAAATGGGAAAGAATTTTTTAGAATTAGGAGGTTATGATGAGGCCATAAAATATTTTCAAGAAAAAAGGGTTAATGAGGGATTAATCGATATACAAAAAAAAGAATTAAATCATTTTTTATGCATGGCTAATCTAGGGAAAAAGAATTATGATAAAATAACAGAAATCTCAAGTTTTGAAACTTTCTTTCAGGGAGACATAGAAAGCCTAGGTTATGCTTTTTATAGCTCAGCTATAGCGGACATCAAGCAAAATAGACTAGAAGAAGGCAGAGAGAAATTAAACAAAATTTACGCAACAATATTAGGAAGACTTGATATAAAGGAGTCTTATAAATTCCATTATCTAAATTTTTTAAGATATTATGGACTAGGATTAGTAGATGTAGTTGAGCTAAAGTATGAAAATGCAGAAAAGAACTTTATGCAAATAATTGAAATTTATGAAGAAATCTCTAGTACAAGATACAATTCTTTTATAGAAAAAAATAATTTTACTTTCTTAAATCTTTTAGCCCATTACGAATTAGCAAAACTTAATTATAAAGTTATGGGAAATATCCAAGAAGCACAAGAAAGGATCAGTAAAGCATCAGATATAATTGATAGTTTGACAGAGCAAGAAAAAAGAATAATTGGAGCAAAAGAGATCGGAAACGAAGGCTCAATTATAGAAAAAATAAACAAATATAAGCTAGAATTAAATGAGAATTGATATTAAAACTAATTTTCAATGTAATAATTGTTGTAAATTTTGTATCCAAGGAGATAAGCGACTTCATAAACCCAATAAGACAACAGAAGAAATTAAGCAAATACTAAAAGAGAATAGCGATGAGTCATGCGGGGTAGTTTTTACTGGCGGAGAAGTTACTATTAGGAAAGATATTTTCGAGATAGTCTCTTTTGCAAAAAAATGCAGATATAAATCAATACAGATCCAATCAAACGGAAGAATGTTTTTTTATATGGATTTTTGTAAAAGACTAATTGATGCGGGCGTTAGTGAATTTGCTCCTGCTATTCATGGTTCAACAAAAAAAATGCATGATGGGCTAACTAGGGCAGAGGGAAGTTTTGAACAAACATTGCAAGGGATTTTAAATCTAAAAAAACTTAAGCAAAGAATAATTACAAATACTGTAATTACAAGAATTAATTATAAAGATCTTCCCAATATCGCAAAATTATTAACTGAGATCGGCGTAAACCAATATCAATTTGCATTTATGCATATAAATAATATTATTCAAGAAGATAAAGCAATGGTTGAGGAGCTTGTACCTCGTTATAAGGAGGTTAAACTGCTTGTAGAGCAAGGACTTCAAGTAGGAATAGACGGGGGGCTATTAACTATGGTAGAAGCATTTCCTTATTGCACATTAAATAAAGAATATCATAAACATATCGCAGAGAATTTTATTCCAGAAACTTATATCTTTGAAGATAGTAAAAAAACTAATTTCAAAAAAATGAAAAAGCAAGGAGCAAAGTTAAAAGGAGAATCCTGTAAAGAGTGTAGGTTTTACAAAAAATGCGAAGGGCCATGGTCTGATTACGCCGAATTATTTGGATTCAATGAATTTAAACCAATAAAAAAATGAAGGAATTAGATATTAAATTAGGTTATGCTTGTAACAATAATTGTTTATTCTGTCTTAATAAAGATAAGCGGTCTTTTTTTCACACAACTGAGAATTTAAAAAAGCATATAAAAAGTTCTGCCCTCAAAGGTTGTAAGAAGTTAATAGTCTCAGGAGGAGAACCACTAATTTATAATAACTTTTTTGAGATTTTATTATACGCCAAGGAATGCAAAATTCCACTTTGTGAAATTCAAACCAACGGGAGAGCTCTTTTTTATGAAAATTATGTAAAAGAAATTCAAACCATTTATCCAAATATCAGCTTCTTGGTTTCTTTCCACTACCCAACCAATAAAATGTATCAACAATATTCGCAAAGCAATGGATTTTTTCAGGTTCTAAAAGGACTTGAAAATCTTAATAAGTTTAACTTGAAATTCACCATTAATATAGTGCTTTTCAAAGGAAATATTTATTATTTAAAAGAAATCCTAAAAACATTAGATGAAGCAAAGTGTAAAAATATTCAATTTAGATTCATTGATGGAGGTAATGTCTTAGAACAGTTTTACGATTTTGTTCCACGTATGAAAGATGCTGTAAAGCAAGTAAAAGAATGTATTGAAGATTATTCCGACAAAAGTATTTACATTCATGAAATACCATTTTGTGTTTTAGGCAAAAAAATGATTAAATATAGTTCTCCAGAAACTAATAAAAATAGAGAAAATCTTAACGCGAATAAAATAATCCTTAACTCTCCAGAAATAATGGAACAGCAGTTTGTTTTTCCTAATTGCGATAACTGTATACATAGGGAGCAGTGTAAAGGAGTCCGAAAAACATATTTTAATATGTATGGAAGTAATGAGATTAACCCAATTATAAATAAAAATTAAAATTTTATGACAAATGAGTATATTATAACTTACAAAAGTTTTGAGCATTATGAAGTTCTAGGATGGGTAAGAGCCGAAACCCTTGAAGAAGCAAAAATTAAAGCTAGTAAAGAACTTGAAAGAGAGATTAGAAAGTATGGGGTAATAGATGCCATGATTGCAGAATGGAGAAATGCTGATAACATTCACTTTTAATTATGCCAACTTTTCAAATCTGGAATAAATGTAATAACAATTGCCAAATGTGTACAAATCCATTGTGGTTAAATTCTGATGAAGTTTCTCACTTGCATACTTTTGAATACAAAATAAAGGAGATTAAAAAGGGTGTTAAAAAAGAAGGAGACATGATTCAACTTACAGGAGGAGAACCAACAATTCATCCCGAATTTTTTAAATTGTTCTTTTGGGCTAGGGAGAATTATCCAAAGCTAAGAATATACTTAATTACAAACGGAAGAATGTTCTTCTATGAAGATTTTACGAAAAGGGTATTAATAGCTGATAGGCTTACGATCCAAGTTTCTCTTTTGGCACATAAAAAAGAAATACATGATAAAATTACAGGCGTTCCGAAAAGTCATGATCAGGTAGTGCAAGGCATTAGAAATATTTTGAAGTATAAAAAGGATGGACAAAAACTTGAAATAAGGGTTGTCTTAACAAAAATAAACTTCTCCTTTTTAAATGAAATATTAGGCTTCGTTTATAATGAATTCAAGGGGGTTGACTCAGTTACGATTATCTTTCCTGAGATTGAAGGGAAATGTGCTATTAATTTTGATAAAATAGGATTAATGCACTCGGATGTAAGAGATCTCGTTGATAAAGTTATCCCAAAATGGGTTAGCAAAATAGAGGATCTTAGACTATATCATTTCCCCTTGTGTCAGATAGGCTCTCATTTGTGGAAGTATGTTTACAGAACATTACCTCCAGAAGAGGTAGCTTATATAAAAAAATGTAATGATTGTAAGTATAGAGATTATTGTTTGGGAATCCATAAAGGGTATTTAGAAAAAATAGGAGATCATGAATTTATGCCAATCAAAGAAGATATTCTAATTAAGATGGGGAATGATTTTAAACGCCCAATAATATGACCTCATTGCTTTTCGATATCGTGTTTCTAGTACCAATTTTAATAATTGGTATTTTGTGCATCATCACAGATTCAAAACACAGGAAAATATATAATAAAGTCATTTTATGCGGCTTTTTATATGGATTCATCGCTTTTTTATCTTTTTTATTTTATGACTTTAATCATGATTATTTAATAAAAGTAGTTATTAACTTTATTATTGCCGTAGTAGTGTCATTTACCTTATGGTCTTATAACTGCTGGTCTGCAGGAGACGCCAAGCTATTCTCTTTGATTTCTTTTTTACTCCCTCTAAGTTTTTATGAAAATTCAAATTATCCCTTTTTTCCAAGTTTTAATATACTTATTAATCTATTTATTCCAGTTATAATTATGGGGCTTTGCCTAAGTTTAAGAAAGTTTTTAAAGGAAAAGCAGAAAGGGAAGGTTATGCAATTTTTTATTAATTCCTTTTATAGCTTTTTCAAATTTTCCTTTATATATATATTAATATTTTTAATAGCTCAAAAAGTCTTTATAGAATTCAGGCAGAATGCCTTACTATTTGATGTTTTATATGTTATTATTGTATTTTCACTAATTCCATACATTCGAAAATTTTTAAGCAAAAGGTTTTTTCTAAATTATATCATAATATTTCTTACAATAGCATATAGTCTTTTTTCGGTTTTAAATGGTTATGAGGAATTAGTAGAAAACGTGCTTTTTAAAGTTTATCTCATTTTGGGAGCAATTTTTTTAGTAAGAACAGTTCTTTTTAATTATATCAAGCAAGAAGAATCTAATAAAAATCTCCCAAGAGAAGAACTTGCATTTTCTTTATTTTTTTTCGTTAGTATCATTATAACTATTTTGTTAAAAGGATCGCTTTTAACGCTCATTATGTAATTATGAAAAATTTAAAAATTATAACAACTTCAGATTGTAATAATAAGTGCATTTTTTGTATTTTTAGAAAAATCAGAAAAAAAAGAAATAAATTAACAATTCCTAGTGCGAAGTTAGTCATGGGTCAATGTAAAAAGAAAGGGTTCGATAGAATTTTTTTTACAGGAGGAGAACCAACTTTATACCCTGCCCTTGAGGAACTAATTAAATATGCCCATGAATTAAAGTATGGATACATATTAGTTGGAAGCAATGGTCTTAATTTTAAAAATATAGAATATTGTAAAAAATTAATAAAATACGGAAAATGTGAATTTGCTATTTCTATTCATTCCTTAGACTATATGGTCAATAATTATTTAGTTCAGAACAACGAACATTTTTCGAGTGCAATTCAAGGACTCCTTAATTTGAAAAAATTAGAAGCAAGTATCACAGTTAGAATCCTAGTAACACGTATGAATTTTAAAGAGCTACTAGACCTTTCTTTGTTTTTAAATAAAAATAAAGTTAAGAAAATACAATTTCAATTTTATTGTATGGCAGAAACTAGAGACAAACAAGAAAGGAATTTGGTTGTAAGAGTATCCGAAATAGAACCATATATTGAGGCGGCGATGACTTTTTGTATTAAGAACAATCAGGAATTCAATTTACTAAATTTCCCTTTTTGTTTTTTAAAAAAATACAACCGCTATAATTGCGATAATTTAGAATTTGAGGAGGTGTCTTCTTTTGATGGTGAAGAATTTTGTGATTGCAAAGAACAAATCAAGAACTTAAAAGTTAAAAATAAAAAATGCGAAGACTGCCCTCATAATTATATTTGTGGGGGTGTTTGGAAATATTACATTGATTTATTTGGGTGGGATGAATTTTGTCAATAGCAAGTATAAAGCCTTTCCCAAAAGTCAAACACTAAATCCATTGTACTATTCAATGTGATCAAATTAAAAAGAATTTACAATAAAGCAGAAAAAGATGATGGCTTCCGAGTCTTAGTTGATAGACTTTGGCCAAGGGGAGTTTCAAAAGAAGAGGCTAAGCTTGGTTTATGGCTAAAAGAAATTGCACCTTCAAATGATTTAAGAGAATGGTTTCATCATGATCCTAAAAAGTGGAAAGAATTCAAAGAAAAGTACAAAAAAGAAGTTTTAGAAAACAAAC
>Ga0265294_10002908_pt1 | contig 22245 bp, 13 predicted proteins | sample MunlanPumphouse3_FD_192504 | JGI IMG/M metagenome (GOLD analysis project Ga0265294, IMG submission 192504) | Groundwater microbial communities from a municipal landfill in Southern Ontario, Canada - Pumphouse #3 | ecosystem: Environmental > Aquatic > Deep subsurface > Groundwater | place... | reverse complement strand
CCTGCTCTTCTCCAGAAAAAACAGGCTCACAACCTAGGTTTGTGCAGATGCTCCTGCCAATTTAATGTTTAGAGATTTCGTAAAAAATAGTCTTGACAGATGATTATGCTTTGCCGTATACTTGCCCGCAGTTCGTAGGATGGTAGCTACGCTCGATTTACTGAGTAAATATACAGGGCTGTAACTTCGCGAATCATCCTTCAAAAAAGTCACCGAGCGAAGCGAGGTTACCCTTGAAATATACAGGGCTGTAACTTCGCGAATCATCCTTCAAAAAAGTCACCGAGCGAAGCGAGGTTACCCTTGAAATATACAGGGCTGTAACTTCGCGAATCATCCTTCAAAAAAGTCACCGAGCGAAGCGAGGTTACCCTTGAAAATGTTGAGGAAGTTTATACCCCTGAACGGTTACCAAAAGAGGGAATACATATGAAGCGCATTTTTGCCACGATCATGGCCGCAGGCACCGCGTTTGCGGTAGCGGGGGCTCAATGGGACGGCTTCCGCGCGCCAGCCAAAACGGCGACGGAACATGTGAAGGGCTATTTGTGGCTCGAGGCGGAGGAATTCTCCGATTACGGCGGCTGGGTGATTGACACCCAGTTCGTGGGTAAGATGGGTTCCGCCTATCTGCTCGCGCCGGGTGTCACCAATCCCGTGGCGACGGCCTCCACGCGAGTCGTGATTCCGTGCGCTGGCACCTGGCGCGCATGGGTGCGCACACGCGACTGGATACCCGAACATTCCCCGGGCACGTTCGCGCTCGAAATCGGAGGCCAGCGTTCCGGCACGCTCGGCAACTTGGGCAAGAAGGGCTGGTTTTGGCAGCAAGCGGGCGCGTTCGAACTCGCGGTCGGCGAACCAGAAGTCAAACTCGTCGACCTTTCCGGCTGGTTTGGGCGGTGCGACGCGGTGTTTTTGACGACGGACAGTGCCTACGCGCCACCAGATGAGGCGGCGGCATGCGAGGAAGCGCGGGTGAAATTCTCCGGAATCGCGCCGGAGCAAAGCGGCGGCGAATACGAGGTGGTGGTCGTGGGAGCGGGACCTGCAGGAACGACGGCGGCGATCCAGTCCGCCCGCGCCGGAGCGCGCACACTGCTCGTCCACGACCGTCCCGTTCTCGGGGGCAATGCCTCGAGCGAATTCCGCATCCCGCCGCGCGGCGCGGGAACGTACCGCCCCGAACACCAGGAGGGCGGCATCGACGCGGAAATGCTGGCACTCAAAGCGACGATCCACCACGGCGACTGGTCAGATGCGTACGCAGAGCTCGCGCGGCGCGAAACGCTTCTCACGGTGGTCAGCAACACGCGCATCACCTCCGCAAAGACGGCGAAGGACGGCGCGATCCAGTCCGTTCGCGGCATCGACACGCTTACGGGCGCGCGGACTGGCTGGTATGGCAAAATTTTCGTTGACGCGACAGGCGACGGCTGGCTCGGCTTTTTCGCCGACGCGAAGTACCGCTTCGGCAGCGAGTCGAAAAGTGAATTTGACGAGCCCTATGCACCCGAAGAAGCGAGCGAGCGCACGATGAGCGGTTCGCTCTTTTCCGGGCTCGGTTCTAAACTCGGCTACCGTGCGGCGTTCCGTGGCGTGAAGACGGATCGCCTACAACCGTTCAAGGTGCCAGCGTGGGCTGATCTTGTGCCGGAGAAGTGGTGGCGTAAGCGTGTGAGCAAATTCAACGGTGCCGCGCTCGAACATCCCCACGCGATCGACGACGTGGACGATCCCGAATACGCGCGCGACTACCTCATCCGGATGTCTGTCTCATACTGGGACTGGTGCAAGAACCGGGCCGATAACCGCGCCGAAGGCGAAAACTGGGTGATGCTCGGAATTCCGTGGACGAACGCGCGGCGTGAAGGTCGTCGCCTCATGGGCGACTACATCCTCACCGAAAAGGACCAAATGGAAGGGCGGAAGTTCCCTGACGCAATCGGCTACGGCGGCTATCCGATCACCACGCATGACTCGGGCGGCAGCTTCCACCCGAACGGCGACTATCACCGCCCCGAACCTCCGATTTACGACATTCCCTATCGTTCGCTCTATTCCGTGAACGTGCCGAACCTCTTCATGTGTGGCCGGTGCGCGTCGATGTCGCACCGCGCACTCGGCTCGATGCGGGTGCAATCGACCTGCGCCGTGACGGGCCAGGCGGTGGGCCTCGCGGCGGCGAACTGCCTGGCGACGGGGCTTTCCCCGCGCGCCTACGGTGAAAAGCATGTCCGTAAAAATCCGACACTCCATGGTTCTACGGGCAGCGCGCATGTACCTGTCCGCCCGTCTGGTCTGCCCGCTGCGACCGAAAACCCTTGAATGCTAACGAAAAGAGGAGAAAACTATGAAGCTGAATCCCTTTATTTATTCCCTGCTCGTGATGGCGGGTTTGTGGAGCGGAACGCTCCGGGCCGAGAACGAATATAAGTGGGTGGGCGGCATTGCCGGCAACTGGAGCGATGCGGCCAATTGGTCGAATCCTGACGGTTTGACAGGTGTCGACTATCCGCGCACGGCCGACGACAAGGCTAGTTTTTTAAAAAGAACGACATGCGAAGTAACGCTGACGGAGGACATCGCCCTGACGCGCATTTTCATTGAGTCGTATACCGGTTCCGAAGTCGGTTACTTCTACCCGGTGACGCTCAGAGGCGCGTACCGAATCGACGCGGCGGGCACTTCGGCTGCATTTCTCCTGGGCATCAACCGCGAACTGATCTGCGACGGGCCGGAGATCAGCGTTGCCAACAAGAATCTTTCGGTTTACGGCAAACTCGCGCTCCTTTCCGGATCCGTTACCGTGGATTTCAGCTCGTATCTTGTATGTGACAGAGCCTCGACAATGCTCGACATCCGCGGCGGTGCGCTCGAAACGCAGTGTATGCTCAAGAACTGCATCTTTTCGATTTCCGGCGGCACCTGCCGGTTCATCACCACCGCGCCCGATTTTACTGGCTGCACAGCTGTTTCCTTCACGGGCGGGGAGTTGATCTGCGCCGGCAAACATGCGCGCGCGGAACTGCTGCCGGCGACTTCCAACGCGGTTTTCCGGGCGCAGTCGACGGGCATCGGCTTTTCGCCGTTCGAAACCGATGGTTTGGCACTCGCGTTCGACGGTGCTATCTATGTGACTAACGCCGTGGGCTCGACGTTCGCCGTTGAGACTAACGGCTGCCTTAGCGGAGACGGTCGTCTGTATACCTCGTTGTTCACTCTTTCGAACAAACATACGTTCGAGGCCGACTTCGCCGGGATGTGGCTCGGCTCGGGTGCTAACATCGGCGACAGCAGCACCGTAAATTTACGGCATCCGTTCACGCTCGGCGCGTTCGGTGACTGGTCATCTGTGGGTACGGCGTATTGGAACGTGACGGGTTTGCTTACGGTCGACACCGCCGATCCGTTTACGACCGGGGCTCACACGATCACGCTGCAGAAATTCTATCTCCAAACCGGTGCTGAACTCGCCGTGCGCGGCGGCGGCGCCTTCGCGGCCACCTTGCCGTCCTACACGACCGCATCGCTCGCGTTCCGCTCGCTTTCGGTCGAGGCGGGTTCTACCGCATCGTTCACGACGCCGCTCGGCTACGCGCTCGGCGCGGAGGATTTCTCGCTCGGCGAGGGTGCGACGCTCATGATCGAGGCGGGCTGCAACGCAAATTCGCTCGAACTTGTGAAGTCACCCGATATCGCCGCGGATGCGACGATCGCAGTGACGGTGGCATCTGGAACTGTGGAGACAAATATCTACCCCGTGGTGACGGGCGCGAACCTTTCACTCGCGCATTTCACGCTCGCTGACGATGCGGCGGCGGCGGGCTGGCAGCTCGCGAAAAGCGGCAGTGTCGTCTATCTCACGAAAGGCGTGGCTGCGTGGACACCTGCCGGCAGCCAGTACTGGACGGGCGCGGAGAGCGGCTTTTGGAGTGCCGCCGCCAATTGGGATAGCGGAGTGAATCCGAGCGGCAAGGCGGTCTATCTGGGTGGATTCGCCAACACGATTGTCACGAACGATATCGACGATCTCGCCATCACGCGCCTCGAGACGGCGGTAGGCGTGACAGGCCAGTTCACCGTGCGCGGCAAGCCCTTTACCATCACCACCACGACCACCAGTTTCGGCAGCATCCCGGTGCGCGCGTCGGCGCCGCTGCCGCTCGTGTTCGAAACGGCCATCACCGGCGGCGATTTATTCTGGACCGCTGCCATGAACAACAACTACATTTCGTTCGCGGGCGGCTTGACCGTCTCCGGCACGATGCTTGCGGCCGGGCCCACTTGGATCGGCGGCATATCTTCTCTCGGCCAATTCAAGGCGGATAAATATCGCACCGTGGGCAAGGGGCAGAGCAACGGCCGCCGGGCGGTCCTCAGAATTCTGCCCGGCGGCGACGTGACGTTCGAAGATCAGAACTTCAATCAGACGGAGTATTGCGCCGTAACCGTGATGGGCGGCGGCAAGTTGACCGTAAAGGGCGGGTGTTACGGCTGGCGGACGGCGGGCACGCATGGCGTGGACGGAGTTTTGGACGTGCAGGCGCCTTTTTCGGCGAACGCCGACCAGACACTCACGGGAACGGGCGTTGTTTCGTTCGCGTCCGCGAAGTCGGATGCCACCGGTTCCGCCGTGCTGCGCGTGGGCGGCGGCGTCACCTTCGCGCTCGGCGCGTGGGAGACGGTTTCGTTCGGTGCCGAGGCGAATACGTTTACAATCGCGGTCGAAGGCGACGCGACGCTTTCGGGGGCGGACGGCGGCGTATACGGGCTCATCGCCGGTGTGACGACGGCCACGACACCCGCCGCGCGCGCGCTCACGGTGGCACCGCAGGCGACGCTCGTCATCGATGTGCCTGCAGGAAAAACTTTCGTGTTGGACGATCCGCTCGTCGCGAGGGGCCGTGTGATCAAGCGCGGTGCGGGCGTACTCGCGCTCGGCAGCGCGCTCAACGATTTTACGGGCGGCTTTACTCTGGAGCAAGGCACACTCGGGTTGGCACCGTCGCTCGCGCAGGGCGCCGCACGCAATTGGACGGCTGTCGGCACATTCCCTGATGAGATTGATTTCCTGTCCCCGGATGGCGTCAAAATCAAAGTTGAATCCAATACCGACGGCACTTCGACGTTGTACATGAAGCTCCGAGCAGGGTTTTTGATTCTCCTTCGGTGAAAAAAATGCTGGATTACAACGGTTTTTTCTGCGCGGGACCGTCTTTCTGCTATACTAACAATGAATTTTTTACAGGAGAGTAACAACATGTTTTTATTTCATCGGCTGAATGTTTCTTTGATCCTGCACGTAGCGGCTGTCTTATCCATCAGTGGCATTTCGTCCAAAGCTGACGCGCCACCGCTGGAGCTTTTCGTTGTCAGCGATGCTGTGCGCGTGTTTGAGGATGGATACGGCTTTACCAACAGACAAAGTCAGAGCAAAGAAATCAACGTGTTCGGCCTGCGGAATGAGACTATATCAGCGCAATGTGTTGTGCGGGCGGGACAGGACCTTTCCAAACTCACCGCAGCGTTACAACCGTTGAAGCGGGATGGGAGCACCGCTCAAATTCCCGCCGAAAACCTCACTTGGAATTTTGTTACGGATATCCTCGTGCTGACAAACACGCCTAAGCTGCGGAAAAGTGATCTCACGCGACCAGCCCCGGCGCGATTTCCCGATTGCCTCTCTGAAGAGCGGCAATGCGGCGTAACCAACGGCGCACTGAAAGCCATTTACCTGACGCTGCGCATTCCTGAGGCTGCGGAGCCAGGAGAATACCGCGGCAGCTTGACGGTCAGCGCTGGAGAGGCTGCCGCCTCATTGCCTGTCACGCTCACGGTATATCCTCTGACGCTTCCCGACCAGCGGCACATGCTGGTCGCCGAATGGTTCTCCACCCACCAGTTTAAAAAATTCCATGATGTCGAATCCACGCAGTCGGAGCGCTACTGGCAAATCCTGCGAGCTTACGCGAAGAACATGGTAGAGCACCGTCAGAACACTTTCAGGATCGGCCTCTCGTTGATCAAGACCACAATGGATGAGAAAGGCCAGTACAGCTACGACTTTTCAGAGTTTGACCAATTCGCGCAGGTGTTCTGGGATACCGGGCGCATGGATGCGATGGAAACCGGTTTCGTGGCCAACCATGTTCCGGGCGGCTGGTCGAGTCTCGAGATCAAGATACGCGAGTTTTTCACAGTCTATGAGAAGATCGGCGGCAAGACTAAAAAAATCGGCGGTGAAGAGTTCCTGACCAAGTTTCTGCCAGCTTTTGTCAATCATTTGCGCGAGAAAAAGTGGCTCGACAAGACACTCTTCCATATTTGTGACGAGCCCGCCAACCATAACGTGACAAGCTGGCAACAGGCCTCCGACTTTGTCCACCGCCACGCACCCGAACTCCGCCGGATCGACGCAATCGAAACGCCCCACTGCCTGGATCGCCTAGAGGTCTGGGTTCCCAAGCTTGACCATCTATCCACCTGGCAGGGCGCTTTCGAGAATGCCCAACGCCTTGGCAATGAGATCTGGTTTTACACGGTCGGAATCTTTCAGGGCGGCTCGCTGATGAACAAGACCGTGGATGTGCCATTGATTGAGACGAGGCTGATGCACTGGCTCAATTACCGTTACGATTTGAAGGGCTACCTTCACTGGGGTTTGAACGCGTGGACCGACGACCCGTGGAACGCGCCTGGAAAACATCGTGGTGATGGATGGCACGTGTATCCGAAGCGGGATGGTTTGCTCAATTCACTGCGATGGGAGCAGATGCGCAACGGGCTGCAAGACTATGAATGCCTGTGGTTGTTAGAAGACAAGACCCGTCAGCTTTTGGCTACTCTAAGCCCACGGGCAGCGAAGCTGATCAAGCCCAGACAGCGTAGTCTTGAAATTGCTTCTCAAGTGGTGTCAACATACACTGACTTTAGCCATGATCCGCAAACACTCTATGCCGCCAGACGCCAGGCGATTGAAGAAACGCTGGCCTTTGATACCTCACCCCGCATTATTCTTCAAACATACCCGTCCGAACACTCCGTCATGGCCAACAACTGCACAATCGACATCAACGGCTGGGCCGAGCCAGGAACACGCTTGAAGATCAATAAAAATCAGGAGGTATCCATGGCACCTGACGGCGTGTTTTTCGCGCGCGTAAAACCTTCGCACACGGGTTCGTTCACTGTCGAAGCTGAAAACGAAAAAGGCAGTAAAGTCTTGAGCCGAAAGTTCCGGTTGCAGTTTCAACCTTAATACGCTGGGAGCCAGCAGGTTGCTGGCCAGCCGATGGGTGTTAATTGATTGCAGTTTATCCCCGCCCTGTTCTATTATATACACATGAGAGATATCCCACGCAGAGTCTGGCTGGAAATCAGCAAAAGTCACCTGACCCATAACTACAATGCTGTGGCCAGTCGAGTTGCGCCGTGTGAGGTCATGGCGGTTTTGAAGGCGAACTCTTACGGATTGGGCGTTCTGCCGATTGCCGAAACACTCAAAAATGCCGGAGCCATGCGGTTCGGCGTGGCGGAGCCTTTTGAGGCGCTTCAGCTGCTGTCGCTGGAGCGCTCGGTGCATATTTTGAGCAGCATATTGCCAGAGGAGATTGAGCCGATGATTGAGGCTGGCATCACTATCCCGGTTACCAGCCTGGAGAGCGCGCGTCTAATCAATCATATGGCAAAAAAGCTGCGCAAGTTTGCCATTGTTCATTTCAAGATCGACACAGGCATGGGCCGGCTTGGTATCATCCTTGAAGATGCCTTCGACACAATTGTGCAGGCGCACGGGCTGCCCGACTTGATCTGTGAGGGGATCTTTTCGCACTTTCCCATGGCCTACGATAAGGCGTCGCCAGTTAGTCAGACCCAGATCAATAACTTTAAAGCACTGGTGCGACAGCTGAGCACTCGGAAGATTCATTTTAAGTATGCTCATATCGCCAACAGCGACGCGATCAACAACTTTCCTGAGTCCTATCAGAGTCCCTTTAACCTGGTGCGCACCGGGATCAACCTGCATGGCGCCTTTGATGCGCAGGGAAACCGCTCGCTTGAGATCCACCCGGTAATCACTCTTAAAACTCGCCTGACTGCCATTCGCCTCATGGCTGCAGGCACAACCATCGGGTATGGGCAGAGCTTTAAATTGAAGGAGCAAACTAGTGTTGGTACAATCTCAGCTGGCTATGCCGATGGTTTGCCGCTCTCACTCTCCAATCAGGGCCATGTGATTATCCGCGACAAACTCTGCCCCATTATCGGGCGCGTTTCCATGGATTACACCAATGTCTCGCTGGCCGAGGTGCCTGATGCGCAGATCGGCGATGACGTGACCTGCCTGGGCTCCACAGAGTCCAACTGTGTCACGATTGAATCCTGGGCCGAGTTGAAAAACACCCATCCCTATGAGATCATCTGCTCAATCGGCAACCGTGTTGAACGCCGGTATGTGCAATAGCTGGCTAAGGGTTAGGGAGCTGGGGGGAGTGGCAGGGAGTGGACAGGAAAAGTGCGCGAGTAAAGAGGCCGCGCCGTTGGCGCGGGGGGCAACGTAGGTCCGGTTTCCAACCGGACATGTCCGATTGGAAATCGGGCCTACGAGCAGTATGTATTTCACGCTTTAGCGTGTCTTCTGAACAGGGCGCAGCCATAATGGGAGCTGCTGTGCGTGCTTGCGCAAACAGATCATTGGCTCACTAATCAAACCACGCCTTCGCCACTTTGACTGCTTTGGCAAAAATCCACACGGCCTGCTGATAGAGCATTGTATAGAAGATAGTGGTGTGCGTTGCAAAGGATGCGTAGATGCCCGCCGCCGTGGCTGCGGTGGCGAAGATCAGCCAGGCAGCGATCAGGAGTAGATTAATCAGATAGATGATCGTGTAGGAAAAGACGCGTCCGTAGATCTGGATGTCGGGCTGCTTGACCAAAAGGCTGTTCAGTGTGAAGCAGGCGTGAAAGCTCCAGGTGAATCCAATCAGAAAGAACCAGAGCGGTTTGAATGGTACGGGTGTAACAAAGCTCCTTGTCAGCAGCCAGAGCGCAATCACGACAAAGGTGTAAAACGGGAAGAAGTAGGGGGAGAGGATAATCCAGAGGTTGGTTTTGGTGAGTGATACACTCCCCCCTTTGCGGGAGACGTTGAGCTTACTGACTTTGGCGCCAAACAGCAGTGCCCAGAGCGCATGGGTCAACTCATGGCCCAGAATATAGGTTTTCGCTGGACGTGGCAGAAAAAACCAGAGCACCAGCCATAGTGCGTAACCGCCTGCCAGAGCGATGGTTTCAACCGAGAAAACCGAGCTGGATCTGCTAGCTGAACTTATCGCCTCCAGCAGTGCCAGGGTTGCGGCCACGCAGAGTGGCAGTAAGGCCAAACCAGTTAAAAGCCTCCAGGTTTTGAACTTACGTGCTCTCATAATTGCTCTCTTTTACTTTTCGATACCGATTCTGATAGCGACCCCGACCCTGAGTTACAGGTAAGAGGCCACCGGACTTTGTCATAATTTTATCATTCTCTCAACTCTTGTTGTAAAAAACAATTAATTGTTCTTTCCAAAAAGTTGTCTGTCGAACGTTTATCGGGGTTTAGTGTAGTAGTCGCTCTACGTGTCGGGCATAGTTCCGCTTGCGGGACGACGCCTGATGAGCGACACATGCCGCTCATAGAGCGGCTACTACACCCGATGCTGGCCGATGATGGCGGGCGACCCGCCTTCCAGTTGTTCGTCGCGGCATGCGATAACGGATTATGATTAAAACTCCGCCCTTTAAAATCGTCAACCAGCATCGTCGCCGCCATCGTAAACCGAAGGCGAAGCCGAACTCCAGTAGGTCCGGTTTCCAACCGGACATGTCCGATTGGAAATCGGACCTACGTTTGTGCGAAGCACGGTAGCCGCGGCCCGTGACCGCGGTTGGCGCGGATTTAGTCGCTTACCGAAGGGCAAGACAAACATGTAATTACTAAAGCAGCCACTTCGGCATGCTCAGGACAGGCGGACTCCTAACCACACACTTTTCAATAAGGTCGAAAAGTATCGCAGATCACATCCCTTTATTTGGTTACGGAGACAAGCTGCTTTAGTTTTTGATTACTTTTTTGTAATGTTGCTTATTTGTTGTTGCAAGTTGTAAGTTTTTTTAGTAGTCTTGTGTTGAACTTATTAAAGAAAGGATTTAGTTCATGAAAAATGTTGCTTGTTTATCGCTAACTATGTTGTTAACGCTTGCTATCGCTCCTGTTATGGCGCAGGAGGAGGGTAAGGTGCCTTTGTCGGAGGTAAACCAGAGTTCCCGTTGGTATGTCAGTCCCGGTGCGGGGATGATGTTTTTCCAAGGAGGTCAGCCGGTTGATGAAGGCTTTAATATGGTCTTGCGCCTAGGTTACGATCTAACCGAGAGCTGGAGTACGGAAGCCGGTGTTTCTTGGGCTCCAAACATCACTGGTAGTGGTGTCTCGGCGCAGAATGTGAATGGATTCTTTTTGGATGGATTGTATCACTTTGATCGTTTTGAGAGGTTTGATCCCTTTCTCTCTGTTGGTATGGGGAATTACCGGGCGAAAAACAGAGTCTTCTGTGAAGGTGACAAACACATTGTCTGGGGGCCACGTGTTGGCGCCGGCTTTTTCTATCATCTGACCGACAGATGGTCACTGCGTGCCGACGCGGGTTCGTTCATGTCGATCGACCAGCACTGCGCGATGATGTATACCTTTGATCTGGGAGTTGCTTATCGCTTTGGCGGTACTGGCAGCGGTTCCGGCAATATGGCGGGTGCCGCTGTGCTGGCGGATGTTGATAAAGATTCTGACGGTGATGGTTTGAATGACGCTTTAGAAGCCAAGCTTGGAACCGATCCGTTCAATAAAGATACCGATGGCGATGGTTTGACCGACGGCGAAGAGTATCTGATCTATAAGACTGATCCGCTCAATCCGGATACTGATTTTGACGGTCTCTCAGATGGCGATGAAGTACACAAATACAAGACCGACCCGCTGAATCGCGACACCGACGGCGGTGGTGTTTCCGATGGGCATGAGGTTCTGGACGACAAGACCAACCCTCTTGATCCTTCGGATGACCTGATGCTTTTCGAATTGAACATCAACTTCGATTACGATACAACCATTATCAAGCCAGAGTACTTTAACGATCTGAATGAGATTGTGCGCGTCCTGACACTCAAGAGCGATTCCACCGCGCTGATTGAGGGCCATGCTGATCGCCGTGCGCGTTCCAGCCAAAAGTATAATCAGGATCTCTCCGAGCGGCGTGCCCAGGCAGTACTCTCGTACATGGCCGGTAAAGGTATTAGTTCGGAACGTATGACGGCCGTTGGTTACGGTTTCAGCCGCCCTAAAGCTCAGCCGGATCTGGTGAACGGCAACCCTGAGAACCGTCGGGTTGAGATCTACATCCGCGGCGCAGGCACCAATGCGGATAAGGCTAAATACATCAAATAAAAGAATCATATTTTTTGATGAATAAAAAAAGGCCGCATAGAAACCATGGTTTCTTTGCGGTCTTTTTTTTCGCAGTTGCCAAGCTGCCATTGTAAATAAGGATTTGATTCAATTGCCGTCCGGCTCTAAATTTAGTATTATTGAGTTTTTAATTTTATTAAGGATTCTGATGATAATGATTTTTACAGGAACAAGCATTAATCTTTGGGTTGTGAGGTGGCAGTGAAGATTATTGATCGTTATATTTTTAAATCCTTTTTAGCCGCAGCTTTCTTGTCATGGCTCGTACTATCGTTTGTCATGAGTATCGCCATGCTGGTTAAAATTGTGCAGTTGATGATCCAAGGGTTGCCTGCGAAAGCAGTGGGATTGTTTCTTTTGGTTGGGTTTCCAGAGACACTCTATCTAACGATTCCTATCGCGCTGCTGGTCAGTTCGTTGCTGGTCTTTGGTCGCCTTTCGGCGGACAGCGAGATTGCGGCGATGCGCGCCTGCGGGATCAACATGCTCTGGGCCATCAAATGGCCCGTGGTTTTTTCTTTGGTCTGCACTTTGTTTGGCGTTTATATTAACAACGAAGTGGTGACACGCGCACATGACATCAAGGGTGATATTCTCGCCGCGATCACGGTGGATGTGGGTATTGACCTGCTCGAGCCTGGCAAGTTTATTACGGATTTCCCTGACATGACGATTTGGTTTGCCTCGAAGGATGGAAATTGGATCTATGATGTGCTGATTTTCGACCACAGCCACACCGCTGTGACGCGCGAGATTAAAGCTGAGAAAACCCTGATACAAACCGAAGGCGACGACATCATTCTTAATTTATATAAGGTCAGGATAGATCCAGTTGAATATGATCGGCCGGGAATCGCGACCGCTGACCGATACACCCATGTCATGAAAGACGCCCTGAAAAGGCGAACACATCTGCGTAAGCAGAGTGACTTCAGCTTTAAAGAGCTGCTGGCACGCCTTAAAGAGATTAAGAAAAATCAGTGTGGCATGGCAGCGGAATCGTTGGCCAAAGTCTACAGCATTTATCGCACGAATCTGCATTTGCGGTTTGTCTATGCGTCAGCGGCTTTTGTCTTTGTTCTCATCGGCATTCCGCTGGGGATCCGCTCCCACCGCAAGGAGTCAACCATTGGAATCGCGCTAAGTCTATTGATTGCCATGGGTTTTTACCTTGGCACTATCTTTGCTGAGACGATGGATCGTTCGCCTGCGTTTTATCCACATTTGCTGGTCTGGCTGCCAGTTGTGCTTTGCACCTGTATTGCGCTCTATCTGTTACCCAAAAACTTGTAAAACACTCACTGCTTAATTGAAAAAAGGAGCTTTAAGTTATGTCTCATATTCACCCCACCGCAATTATCGACCCTAATGCGCAGCTTGCCGAGGATGTTCAGGTTGGCGCTTACGCGATGATCGGCCCGTATGTTAAGATCGGCGCTGGCACCGTTGTTCGACAGCATGCCAATATCGAGGGGCACACAACTCTTGGCGAGCAGTGTGAGGTTTTCCCCTTTGCCTGCATCGGCATGAAATCCCAGGATCTGAAATATGTGGATGGCGACATTACCTATGCGGAGGTGGGTGATCGAACTGTGCTGCGGGAGTACACCACCGTGCATTTGGGCACCAAGCCCGGCGAGATCACGAAAGTGGGCGCGGACTGTCTGATCATGGCGTATTGCCATATCGCGCACGGCTGTACAGTTGGTGAGCATGTGATCATCTCCAATCTCGGCACACTGGCAGGTGAAGTTTTGGTTGAAGATTATGCAATCCTAGGGGGGCTGGTGGCTGTGCATCAGTTCTGCCGTATCGGAGCGCACTCCATGATCGCCGGCGGCTCCAAGGTGCGTCAGGATTGCGCACCGTTCATGCTGACCGATGCCTCCTATGAGGATGCAAAAGTTCTGGGACCGAATATCGTGGGATTGAAACGCCGTGGTTATGGTCCAGAGGTGCGGGTGGCGTTGAAAGAGGCCTACCGTCTGCTTTACCGGGAGGGACTCAACCGCACACAGGCGCTGGATAAGATCAAATACGAGATGAATGAGACTCCGGAGATTGCCAGACTGATAGAGTTTTATCAGACCAGCAGCCGCGGCGTGTTGTGATATGCACTTTTAACCAGCTTGCTTGGGCCAGAACTTCTCAATCAGTTTGGTGGGAATTCCAACTTCATTGGAGGCAAAGCAATCGGAGAGTATCTGCCAGCCGAGATCCAAAGCCTTCTCAAGCGGTATGTTGACCGTGAGTGCCATCATCTCCGCCTCAAAGCGTTCGCCGTATTGGAGCAGCTTGTTGTCCCAGTCGCTCATCCTGAAGCCCATGCTCTGCTTCTCCTGGGTCTCTTTGAAGGAGGCATACAGTTTGATCATGGCATCCATGATTGTGCGGTGGTCTTCGCGGGTGTGGCTGTTGACCTGCTGTTTTAGCCGGCTGAGTGAACCAAAGGGTTCAATCCGTCCGTTCCGCAGGTAGAACTGCCCTTCGGTGATGTATCCGGTGTTATCAGGCACCGGGTGGGTCACGTCATCACCGGGCATGGTGGTCACCGCCAGAATCGTGATCGAGCCCGCTCCTTCAAAGTCAACCGCTTTCTCATAGCGTGATGCCAGCTGGGAGTAGAGGTCGCCGGGATAGCCGCGGTTGGAGGGGATCTGCTCCATGGTGATGGCAATCTCTTTGAGGGCATCTGCAAAGCTGGTCATGTCTGTCAGCAATACCAGGACTTTTTTACCATCCAGCGCGAATTTTTCCGCAGTTGCCAGCGCAATGTCGGGCACCAGCATACACTCCACAATCGGGTCGGCGGCGGTGTGCACAAACATTACAGTGCGCGAGAGCGCGCCGCTCTCATCCAGGGTGTCGCGGAAGTAAAGGTAGTCGTCGTACTTCAGACCCATGCCGCCGAGAACAATAATATCCACTTCGGCCTGCAGCGCGATACGCGCCAGCAGTTCGTTGTAGGGTTCGCCCGCGCGGGCGAAAATCGGCAGTTTTTGCGATTCAACCAGGGAGTTGAAAACATCGATCATCGGGATGTTGGTGCGCACCATGTTGCGCGGAATGATGCGCTTGGCTGGATTGACGGAAGGGGTGCCAATGTCGATCATGTTATTGACCAGCTCCGGTCCTTTGTCGCGCGGTTGGGCGGAGCCGGTGAAGGCGCGCCCAAGCAGTGCGTATGAGAAGGGAACTCTCATTGGGGTTTCCAGAAACCGCACTCTGGCATCTGTGGCGATGCCGCGTGCGCCGGCGAAGACCTGCAGCGTGACATGGGCGCCATGAAGTTTGATCACCTGCGCCAGTGAGGTGCCGGTGCGCGAGGTCACCTCAGCCAGCTCACCGTATTTGACATTATCAGCTCGCAGGGTGATGACGCTTCCAGCCAGGTTATCAATGGTGTGGTAAATTTTATGCATGAACGGCTGCCTCCTCGATTTTCTTAGCTATCGCATCACGCCTTTGAGTGTACTCCGGCACATTGGACAGGGTTTGGTTCCAGTCAATAAAATCTTGAACGATGCCTTGGAAGAACTTACGCGCCTCAGCTTTTTCGCTGTAGGAGTAGCGGCTGAGCATCGCCTTTTCAGCCAGATCAAACATCTCGCGCTGACGCTCAATCGGGGTAGCGGCATCCACGTCATTATAAGCATCCTGCTGCATGTAGGCTGCATCCAAAAACTCGCTCTTCAAGTAGTTCATGAAGTCGTCGATGCTGGTGCCCTCTTCGCCAACCACCTTCATCATTTGGGCCACATCATTGCCAGCGCGTAGAATGGAGCGCAGTTTCTCAACTCGCTCGTTTTCGATCACGCTGGTATATTTGCTCCAGCTGTCGAGCGGGTCAATGGCCGGAAAGCGGCGGGCATCCGAACGGGCCCGTGAGAGTCCGTGAAACGCGCCCACCACTTTGAGTGTGGCCTGTGTGACTGGCTCGTCAAAGTTGCCGCCAGCCGGCGAGACCGTGCCGCCAATGGTGACAGAGCCTTTGGAGCCATCTTTGAGCAGCACCAGGCCGGCCCGCTCATAGAAGTTGGCGATTAGCGACTCCAGATAAGCGGGGAACGCCTCTTCACCGGGAATCTCTTCCAGCCGCCCGGAGAGTTCGCGTAACGCCTGCGCCCAACGCGAGGTCGAGTCGGCCATCATCAAAACATTCAATCCCATCTGGCGGTAGTAACTCGCCAGCGTGACACCCGTGTAGACCGAAGCCTCACGGGCGGCCACCGGCATGGAGGAGGTGTTGCAGATGATAATGGTGCGGTCCATCAGTGATTTGCCGGTACGGGGATCCTTGAGTTCAGGAAATTCGCGCAGTGTCTCCACCACCTCGCCTGCTCGCTCGCCACAGGCCACAATCACCACAATGTCCACATCCGCGTAACGTGAGGTTGTCTGCTGCAGCACGGTTTTACCAGCGCCAAAGGGGCCGGGAATGCAGTAGGTCCCTCCGAGAGCCACAGGAAAGAAGGTGTCAACCGTGCGTACACGGGTTGACATGGTTGCGGTCGGTCGCAGCCGCTCTTCAAAACAGGTGATCGGAAGTTTTACCGGCCAGCGCTGCATCATAGTCATTGGCAGATCATTGCCATTGCTGTCGGTCAGAACTGCCACCTCGTGTTCCACCGTAAAGGAGCCAGCGGCCGCGACTGATTTGACTGTGTAAACTCCACCCAGCGCAAAGGGGACCATAATGCGATGTTGAAAAATTCCTTCAGGAACAGAGCCGATCGTCTCTCCGGCAGTCAGACGGTCGCCCGGCGCGGCAACCGGCGTGAACATCCACTTACTATCGCGGTCGAGCGCAGGTAGGTAGGTGCCGCGCTGAAGGAAAAAGCCGCACTGCTCAGCCAGCCGCGGTAGGGGGTTCTGCAGTCCATCATAGATCTGCTTGAGCAGACCTGGACCAAGCTCGGCAGTTAACATATTGCCGGAGAATTCAACGACATCATCAATTTGCAGGTCGCGTGTGTCTTCAAAAACCTGCATGTCCGCGACGCGTCCACGAATTCGGACTACCTCGCTCATCAGGCGCTGGGTACCTTCGTTGTTGCCGACAAGGGCATAGCCCACTTCGTTTTGAGCGACCGCCCCTTCAAAGGCCACGCTGATCATGTTGCCGTTCACACCGACTATTTTTCCAGTTGTTTCCATAGTAATATTTTCTGCTGCGGGCTGTTACTCACAGCGTAACGGGAACTTCGCTCAGTTCCTCAAATGTTTTTTGTCCGGCGTCTGTGCTCCGCGCGCTCCAGCGGGTGACAATTGCCAGTTGCGCGGCATACGCGAAAATTGTGCGGATGCTAAGTGGATCCACCCCGCCCAGCTCTTGAATAATATTCCAGCGGATACGATCAAGATTGCGCTCTTTCTGCAAAGGGTTGGCGTGGCTGACCGCATCCTCCACCTCTGATTCAAGTTTCAAATCGCAGCCGTGGGCATCGCGGGTGTAAAGAGTCGCGTCCTGTCCTGAGGCGCGGGCTCGGATCCTGACCAGCGCATTGCGCAGGATCGTCTCTTTGTTCATCAATGCCGCCACAAAGGGATGATCACTGCTCTTTCCATAGAGCAGGGCTTCCACAACAGCGCACTCTTTCGCGCTGAGCCAAAGTATGCAGCTCTGCAGGAACTCCGCGTAGGTGATCGGTGCGGACGCGTTCAGCTCCAGAGCGGGCAGTGATGCTATAAGGTAAAATCGGCTCATGATTGTAGGAGGGCTACCAGGCCGGGGCGTAACTGCCGTGCAATAGCGGCGGTGACCGCCGGGCCGGTGAAATCGTGCTCAATGCGTCCATCTGCCAGCTTCAATCGGAAACCAGAGCCTGTGGTTGAGTTAGTGACTACCGTGACACCTTGGGCAGCTTCACCAATCAGCTTGGCCTGTAACGCCGCAACCATTTTCTCCGCGACCTCAATTTCGATGCTGCCGCCGTTGATGTAGGCTGTTACCGCCTCCTGGATCAGAGAGACCACCAGCTCTTCACTGCTGAAAGCCTGGTTCACATCTTCTAACAGGAGCTTTTCCAGCAGGGTAGTCAAAGATTTTTCAACATCCAGCAACACATCGCGGGCTGACTGGCGGATGGTCTCCTCCGCCCGCGTCGCACTGGCATCGGCCTCGCGTTGAGCATCAGCCTTAAATTTTTCCGCAGCGTCTTTAGCTGAAGCGATGATCGACGCACTCTGCTTTTTTGCGTTTTTCAGGAGCACGTCCGCTTCCTCTTTGGCCTTGTCAACACCGTCACTCTGAATTTTTTCAAGCAACAGTTGTAGATCTTCGTTCATAATTCACCTATGTGCCTGTCTAATATGGCTAATTAGAAAGGGATTTTTCTCTGTAAAAGGATTAATTAGCTGATCATTATAACAATCAAAGAGAGCGGATCAAAGGATAAAAATAATTTTTCGGCTTAAATTGTGGGTAGGAGGTTTTTACCTCCGCCGCACAGTAGGCCCTGAAGCGAAGGGTAAGACAAATTTTTGTCCTTAAAAACATGTTGTCAAAGGGTGCTGGATTGCAACGTTAAATGCGACAAACTTCATTGTGCTTGACAGCACTCCATTTCTCCTTCGAATATTTCCCTGGCAGACGAAAGGTTTGGAAAGCACAAAGCAACATGAACCACGAAAAGCACGAAAAACACGAAATGGGAGTGCAGCTGTTTTTTGGCCCGCGAATCTCCGCGAAAGGATAAGGGTATTTCATCCCTGCTTCCGCCTTCGCGCTTCGCGACTACGGCGTGACATGCCGCGGGGTCGCTAATCGCTTGAAATACCCTTATCACAAGATCACTTTTAAAAACATTCGTGTCATTCGCGTTATTCGTAGTTAAAAATTATCGCGCTACCAAATTTTCTTACCCCCCATTTTCTTACCCTCATTTACCTCGCTGCAGTAGATTTTTACTACCCCTCTTTTTTCTACTCAAAAACAACCTAGCGCAACCTTTGTGCCTCAGTGTCTCAGTGGCAAAAAATTGGTTACCTGCCTGTGCGTCGCACGCAGACAGGCGGCTATGATTCAGCTGTTCAATGTGGCTTTTCCTTTCTCCAATTTTTTGAAGGATTTTTGTTGAGGGGTATTGTTGCATGGGACATTTTTTTTGTCCAATGTGTTGTCGCATTTCATATTACAATTTAGCTAACGAAGTTGTACAACTATACGCAGCACGCAAATCCAGGCGAATCCCATCTCATACTCTCGGCAGGAGCGGAGCTTTTTTTGAATAATGGTGATGAACGCTACTCCATCTGGCATGAAGGCAATGGTTTGATTGAAGGTGCCGGAACACTTAGATTAGGCTGCGGTGTGGCAGGCGAACCCGCGCGGCTTTATATCAAAAACGACTCAACCCTGACTATTCAAGCCCCGCTGACAAGTAGTGGCGGGCTAGAGATGTATCATAGCTACGGCGGCGGTACACTGGTGCTCGACTGTCTCAACACCATGGCCTCTGATATGGTTATCAGCAGCACCTCCGGCAAGCTCAGTGTCTCTCAAATCGGCAACCGCGGTTCGATTGACAGCAATGTCGGGCAGGGCGATCGAATCTTACTGACTGGGCTCAACGCCAGCTTGATCTATACCGGCGCCGGCGAGATCACCGACCGCATAATCGAGTTTTCAAACAACGTAGCACTGGATCACTCTGGCTCCGGCGATTTGACCCTGACCGAAGATTTAGTGGCCAGTGCTGCCGGCAAGACATTGACATTGACCGGCTCCGCAGCCGGGGCAGGTGAGATCGCCGGCGTGATCGGTACAACAGCCAACACCACCGCCTTGGTTAAGGATGGCACTGGCGTGTGGCGTTTGAGCAACGGTAACGCTTTCACAGGAAAAACCACGCTCAAGCAGGGTGCGTTGGCGCTGTGCGGTGCAAACGGCGCGCTGATGTCAACTGCATCAATTGCAATTGAGGGCGGTACGCTCTGCATCTCCAATACCGCCGCAGCTAATCTTTTAGATCGCGTCAATGATGCCGCAGCTATCACCCTTAAAGGCGGTGCGATTGAATTCACGCACGACAGCGCTGCCAGCACAGATTATAGCGAGAGCTTAGGTGCGTTGACGGTCGCTGATTACGCTGGGGCAATCAAGGTTTCGCAGGCTGCCGAAGGGTGCACATCAACACTGACCTTCGCGTCAATCGCAAACTCAGGCAATGGCTCAGTCAATTTCGTGGGCCAAGGGCTGGGCGAGGAGGGCAGCGGCCGTAGTCGGATTTTCTTTACCACACCGCCGCTCCTGGAGAATGGGTTGATACCATGGGCAGTGGTCAACGGCAGCGCTGTGGCAACCTATGATGAAACACGCGGTGTTTACGCTTTGAGTACCGGTATCGCGGCGCGCGGCCCGAATTCGGTGATCCCTGATAACAGCTCTCTAAATGTGCAGATCAGCACCGATGGAGTCGAGGGGCCGATCACGCTGGAAAGCCCGAGCGGGGCGAGCATTGTCAGCTTAACCCAGGCCAGCGACACACCCGCTGTCGTGGCCATGGCTGGTCAAACGCTGCAGAGCTATGTAATTAATATTGCAGAGGATGCTGCAGCTCTGACAATTGGTCAGGTGGCAGGTGACAGCACACTGCAAATCAGTTCGGGATATGAGAATTTTGGAGTGATAAATCGTTCCACCAATGCACTGACCGTTAATGCCCAGACCGTTGAGAGCGTGTCTGGAACAGGGTTGAGCAAGAGCGGCAAGGGGGCGGTGACGCTCAATGGCCAGCTGAATGTGGCTGGAAATATGGTTGTCAGTGATGGGACCTTGACGCTGGCCGAGCTTTCGAACGCCACACATCTGATCGGCAACAATTTTGAGATGCGGGGAGGCTCTGTAACTCCTGTCAGACTCTGGTTGAATGGCGCGGCTGAGGTGGTTGACAACGGTGAATTTAGGGCTGGTATGAAAGCTGGTGACCGCTGTATTGTTGAGATCGACAATAACTTAGTTATTCAAGCCACGCCAGCACCTGAACGAAAAGGCGGCAAGATGCTTGTCGGTATGGGCCAGGATGCAGCCGGCGCGGTCATCCAGCGTTCAGGCACGCTGAGTATCAGCACCAATATATCGGGTACTGCCTTTTATGTTATTGGCGGTACCGGCGGTTATGGATATCACCGCATCACAGGCGGAACACTGGCCAGTGGCGAGATTACCGTCGGCAATAGTAGTGGTGGTAGTTTTGGCAACAGCAGCGTACTGGACTTGTTTGGTGGCGAAGTAATGATCGAAGGGTGGTGTGTGCTGGTTGCCTGGGGCAAAGGTGAAGGTGCATTAAATCTTTTTGGAGGAACTATGGCAAGCCCTGGAACTCTTGGCACAGAGGCTATCATTCTGGCATACAATGTTAGCAGTGATATAACCGCCCAGGTGAATATGTTGGGGCCGAATGCCAGGATGTTTGACAGCGGGCCATTTGCGAAAAAAAGAATCCTTATGGCAAATAGAGATGGCAACACGATCTGTGCTTTCAATCTCAATGACGGCGAGTTGACGCTGCACAACGCTTATACTAAGTCCGTCACCACCCCTACACACTTTAACTTTAACGGCGGGTTGCTCAAAGCCGCCCACAACAGCATGATGATGAGCGGGCTAACAGCTGCCCACGTCTTTGCTGGCGGAGCGCGGATCGATACCGATGGCTACGACGCATCGCTGGAGCAGGCGCTGGTAGCGCCGCAGGGTCACGGTGTGGCTGACATCGAACTGACCAGCAGCGGCGCTGGTTACATCGGTCCTCCGACGGTAATCGTCACCGGCGGCTCCGGGATCGGTGCCACAGCGATTGCGCTGGTTGATCTTGAGGATGGTAGCCCGAGCTGCGGCCAAGTGACCAATATCATGGTTACGAGTGCGGGCAGTGGTTATGCGGCCAACGACACTCTGATTGCCACCTTGCGCGGCGGCGGCTCGCTCACGCTGGCAACGCTCGGAGCGGTGACCCTCGCTCCAAACGTCAGCGGCGGGTTGACAAAGCTGGGCGCAGGCTCGCTGACACTGGGTGCACCCTGCACCTTTAGCGGCGGCACGCTGGTCAGCACAGGCACCCTCGAGTTCGGCTGCGACGATGCGCTGCTGCCCGGCAGCTCAGTGACGCTTGAAGAAGGCACTACCCTTGATCTCAACGGCTTTACATCCTCTAATGTGGTAGATGGTGCCGGCGTGGTGGTCAATGGTTCCTTGAGCGGCTTCTCACCAGCAGGTGAGAACGTTATAGGTACGCAAGTGCTGTCAATCGGTAACGACCTCACCTTGTCAGGAACCTACACTCTGGATCTAACCTTGGAGGGAGCCTCCGACCAGCTCGTGATCACCGGCGATGCCGATCTCTCCGGGGTGCAATTGCAGGTGGTTGATCTCGATCAGCTGAACCGTCGCAAGAGTTATGCTGTGGCCTCGGTCACGGGTCAGGTGCAAGCGTTGTTCAATGCCGGCAATCTGCCGGATGAAAGATGGCGACTGAAAAGGGTGAATAATACGGTTTTACTGTTTTTTGCTGATGGCATGCAGTTAATTCTAAGATGATCAATCTCTATGCTTGACCAGGAGTAACCAACGAATTAAGATGTATTTTGTTTTGAGCAGAAGAGGTTGACTTGAGGTTTAATTTAATGTAAGAGAACCTGTAACGCACTTACTAAAATACTGAGTCAAGCTTTAATTTTGTTTATTTGTTTTCTCTTTCCAAGTTTTTATGTAAGATAGTTGCGTTTTGGTGCATGTTTTTTAC
>Ga0265294_10002907_pt1 | contig 22258 bp, 24 predicted proteins | sample MunlanPumphouse3_FD_192504 | JGI IMG/M metagenome (GOLD analysis project Ga0265294, IMG submission 192504) | Groundwater microbial communities from a municipal landfill in Southern Ontario, Canada - Pumphouse #3 | ecosystem: Environmental > Aquatic > Deep subsurface > Groundwater | place... | reverse complement strand
ATATTATGAAGATATCATGACAACTGGTGATGGTTTGGCAACACCCCAACTGTGCCGCATTATTGCCGATGAGTCCTGTGACCGGTTAATAGAGCTGATGGAGCTGGGCGTACGGTTTGAACAAAAAGATGGAAAACCTGTCCAGCAAAAGCTTTCCGGGTGTACTAGGGCAAGGTCACTTACCTGTGGTGGCGAAACCGGTGTACAGATGACAAGGGCACTGGCGCAGGCATATTTAAAAGAAGGCGTCACCGTGATAGAAAATGCGCAGATGCTGTCCTTGTGCCAGAATAATGCTCAAACGGTATGCGGTGCGGTTGGCTTAATTGCTGGACAACCCGCTATCGTTGCTGCGAAGGCGGTTGTTTTAGCAACCGGAGGAGCAGGCCAACTTTTCCAGAGGAATGTAAATACAACGGATATCATTGGTGATGGTTGGGCTATGGCTTTTCAAGCGGGAGCAAAAATGGTTAATATGGAATTTTTCCAAGTGGGGCCCGCAGTAGTAATGCCAGAAATGAAATTCATAATTCATAGTCATATGTGGAGACTGCTTCCAAGGCTTACAAACTCTAAAGGGGAAGAATTTCTGTCTAAATATTGTCCGACCGATGTCTACGTAGACGAAGTATTACACTTAAAAGCAATGTCCTATCCCTTCTCAGTTCGCACGAAAGCAATGTATGTAGACATTGCCATTTTCAAGGAAATCATGTCCGGTTGCGGTACAACTAACGGAGGAATTAATTTCGATCTTACTCATGTTAGCACGGAGGAATTTCTGCAGAAAGCACCGATTACCTATAATCGGATCAAAAAAGCCGGTGTTGACTTAAGTACGGACAAGCTGGAACTGGGGCTTGCAGTTCAGAATTTTACTGGCGGGATACTGATAGATCAGAACGGGTTTACGGGTGTAGAGGGATTATATGCAGCCGGTGAAGTAACCGGAGGTGTTCATGGCTCGGACAGACCCGGAGGCAACAACCTGACAGATACACAGGTATTCGGGTATCGTGCTGGCCTCAGTGCAGCCCATGCAGCACAAAAGTCAATCACAGGGGAAGAAATCGAAGAATTGCAGCCTGTTGCTGCCCGACTGACAATGAATGATCATGACAGAGAGATACTTGCTCAAAGTGTCAGGCTGTTTTATGAAGAGTTAACGATTGTGCGTACAGCCAAGGGCTTGTCCAAGGTTCTGGATTTTATTGAGCAACATTTAAAGGAAGATATTTGCCTTGGAGTGAAAAACAGACTACTGGTTGGGAAAATGCTGGCAACTGCGATGTTGCTACGCAAAGAAAGCCGTGGAACACACTATCGTGAGGATTTCCCTAATCGAACTGAAGAATGGACACAGAGAATTGTTTTGCAGCAAGCTGCAGACAAACAGATATCTGTCACCATTCAAAAGTGAAGTCGAATAATGGGGGGTGTTGCAATAAGAGGGGGTGTAGCATTGAATACTTTAAATAAAGCAAAGCGGGAAAGGTTAATGAAGCTATCCACAACAAATGTTGCAGATGCTTTGGACGCTCTTGAACTCAAAGGCGCTACGTATGGAATTGTTCCAATCTGGCCGACAATGGACAAGGTTGTAGGACGAGCTGTCACTGTAAAAATGACCGCTGCGGGATTAACAAAATCCAAGCATCATTTAGGGATAAAGGCAATTGATGTAGCAGAGCCCGGTGATGTGATTGTGGTTGATAATGGTGGCCGAATTGATACTTCTTGTTGGGGTGGGGTTTTAGCTAATGGAGCAAAGATGAAAGGCGTATCGGGAGTTGTGATTGACGGTGCAGCTCGTGATGTAGATGACTGTGTAGAGGTAGGTTTTCCCGTTTATGCCAGAGGTTCAGTTGTCGCAACAGCTCGTGGCAGAATTATGGAAGATGCGACAAATGTGATGGTACAGTTTGGTGGAGTACAGGTCAGACCTGGCGATGTGGTAGTAGCAGATAAAAGTGGAGTTGTCATTATTCCGCAGGAAAAGCTGGAGGAGGTCTTGACGAAAGCAGAGGAACTATGGCAAAAGGAAGAAGATATGGTCGGAGAGATTCGTTCTGGTAAGTCGATGTTAGAGGTTGATCAAAAATATGGTTACGAAAAAATGTTGAAATAATGTTTTTAAAATAAAAAATGAAAATGGAGGTTAAGAAATGTTGGATTTAAGATCATTCCTAAAAGCAATCGAAAATGACCCAAAACATCTAAAAAAGGTCAAAAAAGAAGTGGACATCAAGCATGAGATTACCGGAGTCGTCGAGAAGTTGCAATTCGAGAATCAATATCCAGCAGTGTTTTACGAGAACGTTAAAGGCTTTGACATGCCTCTTGTTACGAATGTTTTTGCTGATCGTGACAGAATTGCTAAAGCTTTTGAACTTCCGACCGAAGAATTAAACGCTTTTATTCGCGAGGCTGAAACAAAACCTGTTGAACCGATCATGGTTACAGATGCCCCTGTACAAGAAGTTGTCTGGACCGGTGATGATATTGATTTGCACAAGTTGCCTATACCTTTTCACAACGATGCTGAGGCCGGGCAATACATTTCCTCGGGTATGTTAGTAGGAAAAGACCCTATAACGGGAATTAGGAACATTGGTATGTACCGCCATTTGGTGCAGGATAAGGATCAAGTAGGCGTTCATTTTGCAGAAACCGGGCATGGCCGTTTGCTGTATGATAAGTGGCAGGAACAAAAGAAGGATATGCCAATCGCTATTACGATCGGACATCATCCGTTAGTTTACATGGGAGCGATGAGTTTTGTCCCCTTTGGCGTTGACGAATATTCTATGGCAGGAAGCTTTATGAAAGAGCCACTTCGCCTGGTAAAATGTAAGACAGTTGATTTGGAAGTTCCTGCGGACGCTGAAATCGTTATCGAGGGATATATCGATACACAGGCTACTCATCTTGATGGACCTATCGGTGAGTACACCACAGTTTACGGCTTGCAGCGCCAAAACCCTTTCATTAAAATCACGGCAATTACGATGAGAAAGAAACCTATCTATTTGGATGTATTCAATGGTCATATTGACCATATGCTTTTAGGCGGAACGCCTCGTCTCGGTGCTATCTACCGTGCAGTTAGAGCAGCCTGCCCAACTGTTGTTGATGTTTATATGCCACCAAGTGGTACATGCCGTTTCACCTGCTTTATCAAAATCAAAAAGAGGCACGAAGGTGAGGCCAAGAATGCCATCTGTGCTGCAATTGGAGCAGATCCATTCATTAAGCTTTGTGTCGTAGTTGACGATGATGTGGATATCTTTAATGATTCTAAGGTGCTATTGGCTTTGAGTACTCGCCTAAGACCCAAAGATAATGTCTTCATGATCCACGGCGCTAAGACGAATTCCCTTGATCCAACAGTTGAGAACGAACTTCTGGTTACCAAAGTCGGTATAGATGCGACCAAGCCTTTGTCCGGATTCCCTAATACAGTAAGTGTTCCCGGTTCTAAGGATATCGATCTGTCTGAGTACTTTGATTAATTTTATACCCAGTCCTTTTCAGTATTAGCTTAGTAATATTTAATATTGCCGAAGTTGAATAAAAAAAATTTTTTTTGAGAAAAGGAGTTGTCTTAATGAAAAAATTGTTGGTATTGTTGATGGTTGTTGCTTTGGCTGTTGTATTTACTGCATGCGGTGGAGGAGATGCAACTACCCAAGGTGATGAAAGTAAAACTTATGTGATGAGACTTGGTACTCCGACAACCAATGACCCGCAAGTGTATGAGATGGGTGAATTCAAGAGAATTCTTGAGGAAAAGACCGACGGAAGAATCAAAGTAGAAACATATCCCTCCGGACAGCTGGGAAGCAACACCCAGATGTTACAGGGATTGCAGAGCGGATCGATACAGGGATTATTGGAACCGACAGCATTTTTGGGCGGTTTCTGCAGTGTTCTTAATGTGGTTGACCTCCCCTATTTCTTTAAAGATGTCTGGCAAGCAACAGATCTTTTGAACAGTGAAGCCGGAGACGGTCTGCGCGCTTACCTGGAGGAAAAGGGTATTACCACAGGAGCCTTCTATGTATATGGCGATAGAATAACCCTTTCGTCCTCTAAAATTGAAAAAATTGAGGATTTTAAGGGAAAGAAGATCCGTGTAATGGGTGCTAAGGTTTTACAGGATCAGTACAATGCATGGGGAGCCGCTGGCATTCCAATGGATGTTCCCGAGCTTTACACAGCACTTCAGCAAAAAACAATTGAAGGTTTGGAATCAGCTGCCCAGTTCTTTGAGATGGGTAAATACTACGAGGTTTCTAAGTATATACTCACCGAACCAAAGGGTGCAGAGGTTACGATCTTTATGATGAATACGGAATGGTTAGAAAGCCTGCCTGCCGATTTACAGCAAGCGGTTATGGATGCAGCTCAAGAAGTAATCCCTCTAGCGGAAGATTATGCTAGGGAATCCCAGGAAGAAGCAAAAGAGATTATGCAGGAAGCAGGAGTACAGATCATTGACGCCTCGGAAGATTTTCGGGCAGAATTGATAGAAAAATCACAGATCGTGCATGAAACCTTCTTGCAGGATAACCCTGATGCTAAAGACATCTATGAGCAACTGAAAAAAGCGATTAACGCTTAATAGTATAATTACCTCTGAGTTAACCGCCGGTAATTAACCTAAACTACTGGCGGTTAACTTAATAAATAACATCGATGAGGGAAGGGGTAAATTTTGAAAAAAGCAATTGACAAAGTGATATCCACCATAGTAATAGCCTCGGATGTTTTTGCCATAACAAGTTTAGTTATTTGTACACTAACAGCTTTTGTAAACACAGTGATGCGGTATATCTTTAAAATGCCGATAAATTTTAGCGAAGAACTTTGTGTTTTAACCTTGATTTTTTTAGTCTTCTCTTCACTCCTCCGCTTAGAGAGAGATAACGAGCATCTTAATATGACAGTATTATATAATGTTTTCCCTGAAAAAGTTCAAGATGTTGTGAATGTCGTTCGCAGTATTGTAACTATTGTGCTTTCAGTATGTTTGAGCTATGCCGGATTTGTTGTTGTAAACATGAATTTTATCAATAATACGAGATCCCAAGTTTTAGATTGGCCTTATGGTGTAGTCTATTTGATTATCCCGGTTACGTTCGCGCTAATTGCGCTGATTAGGTTAGCAAATGTTCGCATTAGGAATTGTGGAGACAATACCGAGGCAGTGGATGGGGGGTCTGAAAGGTGTTAATAGCATTATTAATTTTGCTCACATTATTGCTTTTAGGATTCCCCATTTATATTGGTTTACTATTAAGCGGAATTTATATTCTTCTCGGTATGTACGGTCTCCCGTTAGATATGGTTGTCACCAGCATGTTTGATGGATGTGGAAAGTTTAGCCTGACCGCAGTACCATTCTTCCTTTTAGCTGGTTGTTTAATGGAAAAAGGTAGTATTGCCTCTCGCCTGGTAGATAGCTTATCTCCCTGGTTGGTGCGTGCACGTGGTGGTATTACTGTTACAGCGGTTGTGGCTAATGAAATATTTGGAGCCATGTCAGGTTCTGCTCCTGCTGCAGCGGGAACAATCGGTAAAGCAATGTTTCCGGCCGTCAGCAAAGAAAATGGTGAAGATTTTGCCTTAGGTTTGTTTGCCTCTTGTGGCGCCTTGGCTATTATCATGCCGCCAAGCATCAACATGATTATTTTTGCCACTGCTACCAGTTGTTCTGTTGGTGAATTGTTTAAAGCAGGTGTTATTCCGGCATTAATCATTGGCTTATTACTTTCGATTTATATTGTCATAAAAAGTAAGTCGCCAGCAGATGATATGCGCTTTAGTCTGAAATATGCCTTAAAAATGGTGTGGAAAGGTATACCGGCTTTAATTCTCCCAGTTATTGTTTTAGGAGGAATTTACGGAGGTCTGTTCACCCCTACCGAGGCGGGAGCTGTATCGGCAGTTTATGTCTTTATAATCTCCGCTGTCGTTTTAAGAGAGTTAAGTTGGGGAAAAATATGGAGTGCTTTAAAAGAAACAACGAAGTTAACCGGTCAGATTTTTATCCTGATCGCCGCAAGCACGGTATTTTCTCAAGCCCTTACCATTGCCCAGATTCCGACACTTTTGGTTGGCTTACTGGATGGATTAAGTCCTATAGTCTTTTTACTGATACTCAATGTTCTGTTGCTGATCGTTGGCTGCTTCTTTGACCCAACTTCTGCAGTCCTGATTCTTGCCCCTATCGTTGCGCCGATTGCGGCAAATTTAGGTATTGGGATCATTCATCTGGGTATTGTGTTCGTAGTAAACCTTTCCATTGGTATGTTCACACCTCCCTTCGGTCTTAATCTGTATGTCATTCAAAGCATCTTTAAACGCCCCATGGAACGGATTGCCAAAGCTCTTGTGCCCTTCTTTGCACTATATATAATTGCTTTGCTGATTTTAACATACATTCCCCAGTTGTATACGGTTTTCTAAAGATTTAATTAAGATTAAAGAGGCTTTCAGCAGCTTGCAGGATTCTATACTTTTTGCCGATGCAAAGCGGCGGATAGGAGCTATAAATGAAAAAGAAACGCATTATTGTAGCGATTTCAGGTGCTACTGGCTCAATCTATGGAATTCGTTTATTGGAAGCTCTGCGTCTGAAGGATGATGTAGAGATACATTTGATCATCAGCCATTGGGCGGAGGAGAACATTAAGATTGAAACGAACTACAGCGTAGAGGAAGTCCGGGCACTTGCACACTATAATTACCATGATAAGGAAATGGGAGCCAGGATATCAAGCGGATCCTTTCGAGCTTCGGGAATGGTAGTGATCCCCTGTAGCATGAAAACTCTTTCAGCAATGTCCTGTGGCTTTGCAGAAAACCTGGTAGTCAGAGCTGCTGATGTTATGCTAAAGGAAAACCGTTCTCTGCTCATAGTACCGAGAGAAACTCCGCTCAATGCCATTCATTTGTCTAATATGTTAAAGCTTGCGCAGATGGGTGTAAGTATTATGCCGCCTATGCCATCCTTTTATCACAAACCCAAGAGTATAGAGGATTTATTGAATCACTTTACGGGGCGAGTGTTGGATTTAATGGGAATAGACCATGAAATGCAAGGAAGGTGGAATGACGGTCTAGACGATTAGCACATCAAATATATAGAAACTTACGTTATTTTGTTATGGAGAAAGGTGGTTGACAATGAATTCAGACATAGTAGAAAGATTTAAACGCTTGCCGTTGGGTAATATTTGTGATGCTAACCAAAAACAAGGAAATATGGATTCTTGCATAAAACCCGTCGATCCTGAATCAAAGCTTGTGGGAGAGGCCTACACGGTAAAATGTTACCCGGGAGATAACCTGGCAATTCATAAGGCCATATATGAAGCGCCTCAAGGAAGTGTTTTGGTTGTTGACACTCAGAAGTATTATAATCGCGGATATTTTGGCGACATTATGGCTTTAGCCTGCCAGATTCGAGGGATTGCCGGATTAGTTATTGACGGTGGCTGTCGCGATACAGACGATCTGCAGGAGATGGGCTTTCCTGTTTTTTCCCGTTCGCTAAATCCTAGTGGAACGAATAAGGCCTTTGCTGGTCATACCGCCTGCCCCATTATCTGCGGTGGCGTATCTGTCGCCACGGGTGATCTTATTGTTGCGGATAAAGACGGAGTTGTCGCCATCAAACATGAAGATATCGAGAAGGTTTTGGCAGCAGCGGAAGCGATTGCAGCCAAGGAAGTATCTGTTCGAGAGAAGCTGAAGGCTAACCAAAGCACTTTAGAAATTTTTGGTTTGAACAAATTGCTATAATCTATATGGGAGTGGAAATGAATGAATGAAAAAACTATTGTTAATAAAGAAGTTATTGAGAAATTTAAGGAGCTAGATGTTTGTTGTGTGTCTGATGCCATGGACAGGTTGGGGATCCCTTGCGGCTTAGAGGGAATTAAAGCGGTGGTGCCGGGCAACGTGATGTGCGGTACGGCGTTTACAGTGCATTATGTCCCGTGTGGGCTGACCAAAGGAACAGTCGGAGATTTTTTGGATGACGTAGAACCGGGACAGATCGTGGTGATCGATAATGCCGGGCGAACCTACTGCACTGTTTGGGGCGATCTGATGTCTATTTGTGCGACCAAAAAGGGAATCGGCGGTACGGTGATTGATGGTGTATGTAGAGATTTGCCTGTAGTAAAAAGGCTGAACTACAAAATATTCACCAAGGGATTTTATATGGTCACGGGTAAGGACCGCGTGGAGGTTGACGCTGTTAATATTCCGGTTTCTGTTTCCGGAATACAGATTAAGCCTGGAGATGTTATCTTAGGTGATGATACTGGTGTAATCGCCATACCTTCAGAAGCGGCAGAGCGTGTACTGACAGTAGCACTGGAAATTGCAGAAAAAGAAGCAAAGATCGAGGAAGGGCTTACGGCTGGACTGACTCTTAAAGAGGCACGGGAGGCTGTGAACTATCATGCCCTGCAAACACGCTTAGATACTAAAGTATCTGAAAAAGGAGACTGACACTGATGTATCTGACTGATGAAGAAAAAAGCATGCTCAATGGTGAGCGCGGCGAAATTATACAGAAATGTATGAAAGTGCTAGTCACCTTGGGAGAAATATATGGTGCCAAAAGAATGCTGAAAATCAAGAGTGTTCATTTTCCGGGGGTCTCATACCGCGTAACCGGAGATGCGGGCTTAAATTATGTCAAAGAAGCTAGTACACAAGGCAGTTTTATCGTTCCTGCCACTTTAAATAACGTCGGGATAGATATGCATAATTGGGAGGAACTCGGTTTCGATCCTGATTTTGCCCATAGCCAGATTGAATTATCAAAGGCATATGCGAAAATGGGTGCAGTAATGTCTAACTCTTGTACACCATATCTTTACGGTAATATTCCTATGTTTGGCGAGCATGTTGCCTGGGGTGAATCCTCTGCGATTTGCTTTGTAAATTCGGTAATTGGCGCCAGAACTAATCGTGAAGGTGGACCGACAGCTCTTGCTGCAGCAATAACGGGAAGGGTACCGGAGTATGGCCTGCACTTGGATGAAAATAGAAAAGGGACCATTAGAGTTGCGGTAAATGTGGAGCTTTTAAGTGATACTGATTTTGCCTCTCTGGGTTATTATATAGGAACTATTGTCGGGAAAGGGATTCCTGTTTTTACAGGAATTAAAAACAGACCGACTACCGAAAACCTCAAAGCGCTAAGCGCTGCTCTGGCTTCTTCCGGAGCGGTTGCGCTTTTCCATATCGTGGGGATCACGCCAGAAGCAGCCACATTGGAAGCTGTGATTGATAAAGATGTCCCGGTTTATTCCTTCGGAGAGAAAGAATATGCCGAAGCATTTGAGAAATTCAACTATTCGGGTGATGTAGATTTCGTTGTATTTGGATGCCCTCATGCATCTATTCAGGAAATTAGAAAGATCGCCTCATTACTAAAAGGGAAAAAGGTCAAGGCGGAAACATGGATCTGCACTTCCCACCAAATCAAGGATCTGGCCGCCCAGATGGACAGCCTGGAGATTTTGGAAGAGGCCGGTGTAACGATTGTCTGCGATACTTGTCCTGTACTTTGCCAAACTTTGCCTCGAGGGTATAAGAATGTGGTAACGAATTCGGGGAAGATGGCGCATTATATCAGAGGTTTATGGGACGTAAAATCTCGACTCGCACAGGTTGAAGATTGTGTTAAAGCAGCTGTGAGCGGTAGATTGGAGTAGAGTGAACTATGGAAAAGATTATTTTAGAAGGAAGAAAAATTGTCGAAGGCAGTGCGGAAGGAGAAGCGCTGGTTACAAGTCAGCCCCTCTCCTTCATGGGAAGTGTTAATCCCAAAACGGGGTATATTATTGAACAAGGCCATGAACTGGAAGGTCAATGCCTGAAAGGAAAAATATTTGTATTTCCTTTTTCCAAAGGTTCGACAGGTGGTTCCTATATGCTTTATGATGTAGTTAAAAATGGTGTGGGGCCACTGGGTATTATTAATTCTGATGCAGAAGTGGTCTGTGTGATCGGAGCTATTGTAGCGGAACTGCCCATGCTAGATCAAGTAAATCTTGAGCGGATTGAAACAGGCGATTATATTCGTATGAACGCTACCGATGGAGTCGTTGAGGTGACAAAGAAGGCCAAGTAGTTCTAAAAAAGCAGGTGAGGAATGGTCATGTTTGAATTAGTGCGCTTGATCCACAATAAAAAAATTACCTTGAAAGCGGTTATGCTTGGTACGGATATACAAGTATTATGTTATGGCGGTGATAAGCCTCATATTGGTGCTGTTTCACTAGCTGTTCCCTATGAGAGTAAAAACATGACCGGAGCGTCTGTTTCCACTCTGACGGTGTTGTCACATCGCGAGGATCTTCTCAGCCGTCAATTGGCTGAGAAATTTTGCAAACAACTGAAAGCTTCGGTTGTGGTAAGCTGCGGGATTCATTATGTTCAAATAACCAAGGAACTGATTTTAGAGATACAAGATGTTGTAACAGACATGAGCAAGGAATTGCTTGCAGAGATGCAAAACCAGACACTTTCTACTGTTGATGATTCGACAGAATAATGAGGTTGAAATAGAATGCAGCAACAAAGGGATTCGTCTAAAGAACTTAATACTTTGAAAGAAAATAGGAAAACGATCATCTATATGTATAGCTTGTTGCTTCTTTCTTTTTTTCTTTCCAATTTTTATCGGATATCTACATCTGTTGTCTTGCCTGATCTGGCACTACAATGGGGAATCAGTGCAACGGCAACAGGTGTAATATCAGGGATTTTCTTTTACGCCTATGCCTTTGCTCAGCCGTTTTGTGGTTTGTTGAATGACACATATGGTCCGATTAAGATTGCCTTTTGGGGAATGGCTCTGTCAGCTGTCGGTACTATGATGATGAGCTTGGCTGCCTCTGCAGAGCTGTTCGCCATCGGCAGGCTTTTTACCGGTCTGGGCTTGGCCCCAATGCTTTCAGGAGCCCTTGTATTACAGTCTAATTGCTTCCCTGTAGCAAAATATGCCCTTCTTACAGGAATTACCTATACAGTAGGAAATATCGGTACTATTGTTTCGGTTGCCCCTCTAAATTGGTTGGTAAATCAATACAGCTTTCGTTTCGTATTTTTAGGGCTGGCCTTGCTCTGTATCTTAATAGCGCTGTTGTTGTTCTTGAAGATCAAATACTATCGGCAAAACTATATTATTAAGCAAAAGCCTCGAGAGGAGTCTTTTCTTCACCAACTGTTCAGTGCTTTTCGTTATGTTTTTCAAAGCCGTCAGCTTAAAACAATGCTGCTTCTTTGGATGGTGATTTGTGGCACAATCATGAGCTTTCAAGGTTTATGGGCTGTGCAATGGTTCAAGGTCGCCTTTCAGGTACCGTTCAGCCAGGCCAGTTTCTGGGCTACCTTGATTGGAATAGGCGTAGCTACCGGAAACTTTCTCGGTGGGCAGATTAGTCGCTTGATTCCCTCAAGAAGGAAAATTATTATCTTTTTTAGCCTGTCCTTTGCGATACTTTGGCTCTCGGAGTGGATTTTACTAAGATATCACTTGAGCTTACCGTTAGTCGGCACAGTAGGGCTTTTATTGGGTATTTGTGCCGGTGTTGAGTACACTCAGTTAACGGCAGGGCTCAATGAAATTGCTCCCCTAGGAAACGGCGGGGTTATCTTTGGGGTGATAAATTGCCTGGTCTTTATCTCTGTCGCCTTTTTCCAGTTTATATCCGGGTTTTTGGTAGATGCTTTTTCAGGAGTGCAAGGTGGCTCTTCCCTTGGCTTCTCCAAAACTTATGTGGTCATTATCACAATAGTATTGTTGAGCCAGTTGTCACTCCCATTTCTAAAAAAGTTTAAGAGTGAAAAATAGATGCGAATACTACTAAAGCACTTTGGAGGTCATATCGATGGAATTTAGAAAATTTGGGAACAGATATATCATCCGCTTGAATAAATCGGAAGAAGTAGTCGCTACTTTACAAAAATTTTGTCAAGAGCAAGAGATTACTTTAGGTTGGATTACAGGGATCGGGGCGGTAAACAAGGCCAAGATTGGTCTTTTTGATGTAGTTTCCAAGAAATACAGTGCGAGTGTGTTGGAGGGGAATTTTGAAATAACAAGCCTGATGGGTAATATCAGCACGATGCAGGGGGAGGTTTATCTTCATCTACACATTAATTTGGCCGATAAAGAACATAAAACATGGGGAGGACATTTAAATGAGGCTTATATCAGTGCTACGGGAGAGTTTGTAATTGAAAAAATTGAGGGAAGCGTAGAGCGGGAATTTAGTAATGAAGTAGGCTTAAATCTGTATAAGTTCTTGTAAAATATATTGCAGATAAAGGATAGATATATATACTAGTGAGTATTAAACATAGAGCCTAAATTTGTGGGGGTCTATGTTTTTTTACATTAAATAAACGCTAGGGGTAGAATTTACTTTATTGACAACATTTCTTCCGCTTGATAGACTATAATCTATATTAAAATAATATAATTGAAATTATGATGTTTCTAATCCTGAGGCTATCAATAATTTTGTTCGTCGGAGGTTATGAAGATGTCGGTAGAACGTACTTATCAAGAGATAAATGAGCGGATTAAGGCGGGGAAGGCGGTAGTCTTAACGGCTGAAGAAGTTATCGGCAAGGTGCGCGAACAAGGAATCAGTAAGACTGCTCAAGAAGTAGATGTAGTTACCACAGGGACTTTTAGCCCTATGTGTTCTTCAGGGGTTTTTCTTAATTTCGGGCATACCAAACCGCGGATGAGAATGAGTAAGGTCTGGCTTAATGATATTCCCGCTTATGCAGGAATAGCCGCCGTTGATGCTTTTCTGGGGGCTACGGAATTGCCCGAACAGGATCCGCGTAATAGTAATTATCCTGGGGAATTCCGGTATGGAGGAGCTCATGTTATTGAGGATTTAGTTGCCGGGAAAGAAGTTAGTTTAAGAGCAAGCAGTTACGGGACTGACTGTTATCCTCGCACGAAACTGGAAACGACCATTACTTTGGCTTCGATTAATGAGGCGATTCTTTTTAATCCGCGTAATTGTTATCAGAACTATAATTGTGCGGTAAATTCTACTGACCGTATGATTTATACCTATATGGGGGCGTTAAAGCCTTATTATGGTAATGTAACTTACTCTACTTCCGGTCAGTTGAGCCCACTTCTCAAAGACCCATATTTTAAAACCATCGGGGTCGGTACGCGTATTTTCTTAGGTGGGGGGATAGGGTATGTGGCTTGGAATGGCACGCAACATTTCCCGGGCTTCTTGCAAGATGAAGAGGGTAAGGAATTGACCGGTTCAGGTGGAACTCTTGCTGTGATTGGTGATTTAAAACAAATGAGCGCTCGCTGGTTGGTTGGTACTAGTTATCTTGGTTATGGGGCTACTTTGACTGTGGGAATTGGATTGCCGATTCCTATACTCAATGAAGAAATATTGCTACATGCGGCTAAAACTGACGAGGAGCTTTATGCGCCTGTGGTAGATTATGGCAACGGATACCCGCAAGGTGAGCCGCAGGAGCTGGCTTACGTCAGTTATGCAGAGCTCAAAAGCGGGAAAATAAAGGTATTAGGGAAAGAAATACCGGCTTCTCCGGTTAGCAGTTATTTGCGTGCTCGGGAGATCGCTACAACTTTAAAGGAATGGATGCTCAAAGGGGAATTTTTGCTAGGGGAACCCAGTCAATTGTTACCCGGTCCAGAAACAAGGTAGCGTGGCATATGTGGCAAGGGGACGTTTCGTTTGCCACATCGCCCCCTGAATATTAGGTGAGGAGTGTGAGGATTATGGCGCCGCAAAAAATTGTTTTACGGTTTTCCAAAGAGACAGCAGATCAACCGATTATTTATCATTTAGCGAAGGATTATGATTTGATTATCAATATACTGAAGGCTTCGATTAATCCCCATAAGGAAGGGATTATGGTTTTGGAGTTAACGGGTACCCGTTATGAAGAAGGCATAGATTATTTAATAAAGCAAGGGATTACTGTTCATCCGCTGACGCAAGAAGTAGTGAGAAACGAAGAAAAATGCACTCACTGTGGGAATTGTACTGCTCATTGTCCTACGAAGGCACTGTTTATTGATCGCCCATCTATGGAAGTAAAGTTTAACGGAGATGAATGTGTTGTCTGTTTGATGTGTGTAAAAATTTGTCCGGTGCATGCCATGGAGGTTAAGATTTAAGTGGTGTATGAACCTCGGAATTACCGTAGTTTACATCAGGAGAATGACTTACATTATTTTCAGGTGATGCTTGAAGAAACAGATTTGGATATCGGCATAAAAAAAGAGCTCTATACTTCTGATTTACAAAAGGAGGTTGAGCTTTTTTTAGCTGAGGAGCGCCAAGTATTAAAGGAATACATTAAAAGGTATCCCGCTTTTTTGACGACCTTACAACCGTGGGAACCTGTACACCTGATAAATTTTGTACAAGCCCCGGCATCCGTACAACCGCCGGTTTCTGTGAATTCTTCGACCACAGGGAAAATTCCCACATTAGTACATTCCTTCCCGGCCTTACCTTCTAAGCGGCCTTTGTTTCTTGTACCGCTTGTCGTAAAAGAGATGTGCGAGGCCACTAGCTTTGCCGGTGTCGGCCCGATGGCCGCAGTAGCCGGTTTTTTCGCTGAGCGGGTAGGTTTGTTTTTGAGCCGTATTTCTACTGATGTGCTTGTGGAAAATGGAGGGGATATTTGGTTAAAATCGAATCATCCGCGGAAGGTCTGTATTTATGCAGGGACTTCACCTTTTTCACAGAGGATTGGCTTGGAAATAAAGCCTGAAGTTACTCCTATAGGGATTTGCACATCTTCCGGTACGGTTGGGCATAGCCTTAGTTTTGGGAAGGCTGATGCGATGGTAATTCTTGCTCCTTCGGCTGTATTATCAGATGCCGTAGCAACTGCTGCCTGTAATATGGTGAAAAATGAAGCGGATTTAGCAAAGGCTGTGGAATGGGCTGTAAATATACCTGGGGTGCAGGGAGCCCTAGCTATTTTAGGTGATAAAATTGCGGTACAGGGTGCGGTCGAACTGATTCCGCTAGAATAATACTTAAATATCGGACATCTCGCGGAGAAGGTCGGTAAAGCCGTTGTTGTCGGTAACCAAGACATAATTCAAGAAGAGGACTTCCTGGATGTTATTTTCCTCGATAAAGTCGAAGATATTCAGAGTGAATTGCCGCGGATCTACCACGTAAATTTCTTCATAATGCGGGAGCAGAAAGGGGACAAAGGCATTGGCATAGGAATCTTTGATGACGATGATTTTCTTGCCGTTCTTTTGGGTAGTCGTTATTTTGCTCCAAGGGTGGTCACCGCCCAGGAAAATGCCGTATTTGTTGGTATTTTTAGCATGACGCATGTCCAAAAGGTCGATTTTGATTGGGTTTTCGTAATAAACATGATATTCATGTTTGATAAAGGGTTGATAGAGGTGGACCGAATCCGGGTTTTCTTTGATCTCTTTACTTAAGGTAGTAGAGTACAAAGAACCGAGATAAGGTTTGACCTCTTTTACTTGATATTGCTCAATGGGTATCGCTTTTTCATTTTTAGTATCCATCAAGGCTGTGTAGGCATAATAAGCACCCAAGGCTGTCCAATGGTGGTCTGAGCGGAAATAGAGATATTTATCGGTGTTTTCTTTTAAAGCTTGATACGCATTCACGGTAGTGACTTCAGAATTAAGATATTTATTCACATAAGTGATAGTATCTTTTTGAGGAGAGGATAGATTTTTGTATTTAGGCTCGTTGATAAATTCAATCTGGGTTGGGGCAATCAAGGAATATACTTGTCGATTTTCCGGTAATTTTTCTGCAAATGAGTTGAGAAAATCAGCATAATAGGCACAAGCCTCCGCATTAAAAGTGTGGATTTCCATAGCTTTATCATTTAACACAAATACTCTTCCCGTTACGCTTCCTTTTCCATCATTTTCGGTTGCATTATTGCTGTTATCGCTGTTGTTATCCGCCTTTCCGCCCGGATTAGTTTTATCACTATTAGCACCGTCACTGTTAGTTTCACCCTCGTTATTGTTTTGGTTTTGTTTAGCTGCCACATTAGCTCCTTCGTTGATTACAATAGTTACCTTATCCTGCCCGGGTAAACCCCATAAATCTTTGACCATCCCGCTGATTTTAACGAATTTTTCACGGAAGATAAAGTTATCGGCGAAGTAGTTTTCGTACTCCCGAAAATATTCACCAGTCCAAAGTTTTTGCGCTGTAAATGGGGGTTTTTCCTTTAATTTACGATTCTCTAATTCGGAGATGGTGGGTTTATCTGAGATAAGGATATTCAGCACCCCTAAGAGAAAAAGCGGCACTAAAAACAGAATAATATTTAATTGGTGTTTTTTCATGTAATCACCTGCATTTCGCCAAAGGGCAGAAAACGACACTATCCTTTTGCCGGCGTTTAGTTAAAAGTTAAAGTAAAGGAAGGGGCTGTATGATTTCCCCACTAACATAATTGTTGCTAAAATAAGGAGTACAAAATTAAGGGAAGGGAGAAGTGCTTCACCGTAAAGGAAAGCGGTGCGGGTACTTTTATCTGTAAGGTAGTGCAGCGCTTTTCGGATGAGTTTAGTGATAGGGGTACAAGCCATAAGAGCGATGATGAATAAGAGAAGATTATTACTAAAGTAAATTTTGAGTTGGGTGTTAATCAGTTCTCTAGAGCCAAAGCCAAACATGGCTTGGAAAAAATCTCCGATACTTTGCAGATCCGGGTAATAGAAAAAGACCCAGCCAATAAGTACGGCAAAGATTAAATAAGTGTGAGCTATCCAGTGTGGCAGTTTTTTTAATATTTTGGAGAGACAGACTTTTTCTAAAGCGATCAGTATCCCGTAATATACGCCCCAGAGAACAAAGTTCCAGCTGGCTCCATGCCATAATCCGGTTAAAAACCAGACGATAAAGAGATTACGCAAGTGATGTATTCGGTTTCCTCCTAGGGGAATATAGACATAATCCCTAAAAAAGCTGCCCAAAGAGATGTGCCAACGACGCCAAAATTCAGTTGCCGAGCGGGAAATATAGGGGTAATTAAAGTTTTCTTGATAGTTAAAACCAAAGATTTTACCTAAACCGATAGCCATATCGGAATAAGCGGAAAAATCCAGGTAGATATGCATAGCGTAGAGAATAATCCCGAACCACGCTCCTAAAACAGGAAGTGCGGAGAGATCACCTTGGAGAAATAAATCAGCTGTTTCACCGGCGGTATTGGCGAGGATTACTTTCTTCCCTAATCCGGTAACAAAGCGATTGATCCCCTCATTGAATTGTGAGCGGGAGAATTCTCTGTGTTCAATGGCCGCAGCAACATCTTTATATCTTACGATAGGTCCTGCTACCAGATGGTGAAAGAGGGAAATGTAGAGGAGGAATTTTGGGAATGATTGTTGTGCCCTGACTTCACCCCGATAGACATCGACTATATAAGAGATTGCTTTGAAGGTAAAAAAGGAAATGCCGATGGGTAGTCCTAGATTATGCAAGGGAATACTTATTCCTGTTATTAGGCTTAGATTGTGTACTAGAAAATCCCAGTATTTGAAAAAACCTAAAAGCGAAAGACTTATCGTAATGGCAGAAACCAAAGCTACCTTACTTTGTCTTTCTCCACGATGTTTTTCGACTGTTAAAGCAAGTAAATATATTATTAATGAACTGACAATAAGTAAACCTATCCAAACTGGTTCTCCCCAGGCATAAAAAGCTAGAGAAAAAAAGATCAAAACCCAGTTACGGTAAGTTTGGTTTTTACAGATAAAATAGCAGATTAAATTAAGAGGTAAAAATGCATACAGAAAAACCAAACTGGAAAAGACCACAGTTTTCGCCTCCTAAAGTTACATATCTTCATTTTATAATAAACCTTAAGATTTATCTATGCTTGATTGATGTAGTTTTTGGGAAATTTCCTTTGTTCGTACATATGTAGACATAAAAAAAGGAGTGGGTTTTCTTTCTAATCTATAATCCATAGCGGAGAATAGGGTTAGAAAGGAGTTCACTCCTTTTTGGAAGTTCAATATTTAATTTTACAGTAATTATTTTCAGTGCTTTGTCAGTACACTTTTCACTACAATGACAATCCTACATCGGGTAGTTAGTTTAAAAGATTTTTTTCTTAGCCAGATAGATTGCTCCGGATAAAGATAATAGGGCGGAAAGACCTACCGCAATTACAAATCCGTAAGGAGAATGTTGGAAAGGCAAAGCAAAGTTCATGCCGAAAAAGCTGGCGACCATAGTAGGTAAGGCTAGAATGATCGTTACCATGGCTAGGTATTTCATGACAATGTTAAGGTTGTTAGAAATCAGGGAAGCAAAAGCGTCCATAGTTCCGCTGAGAATATTACTGTAGATATCTGCCATTTCAATGGCCTGTTTATTCTCGATGATGACATCTTCTAAAAGGTCTTCGTCTTCCTCATACATTTTCACATATTTGCCCCTCAGTAGTTTTTCGAGGACAATTTCGTTGGATCTTAAAGAAGTAGTAAAGTAAACCAAGGATTTTTCCAAATTGAGAAGTCCAATTAATTCTTTATTTCGCACGGATTTATGCAGTTCCAGTTCCAGCTCCGTAGACATTTTATCGATTTGACGCAAGTATTTAAGATAAAGGATCGCGTTTTTATAGAGGATTTGGAAGACAAAACGGGTTTTTTTATAGGTTGCCAAGCCTTTAATTTTGCCTTGGTAAAACTCCTGTAAGAGATTCAAGTCATGCAGGCAAATGGTGATTAAAAAATTGTCTGTAACAATAATCCCTAAAGGAATGGTGTCATACATAACTTCGGCATTATGAATCACCGGAACGTTAATAACGATTAATAGTTGGTTATCTTCATATTCAATGTGCGCCCGTTCTTCATCATCAAGGGGATATTTTAGATAATCTAGGAATACCTGGGTGTTTTTTATGACTGTGTTGATTTCCTCATCGGTAGGATTAATCAGATTAATCCAAGCCCCTTTTGCAAAAGTGTCAATCTTGGTGAGCTTATCATCGTTTGGGCTCTGATAAATTGTGAGCATTAAACCCCCTCCTTATTTAGGAGGTTGCCGCAATTGGTGATTTATATACGACATACCTCCTGAAGTTATTAAAATTTTATTGTAATAATGACACCTAGGTTCAGGACCGCTGTCCATATAAATTCACCACCTTTTGCAATAAAAAATCTGCTCTTTAGTATCTTTCGATATTTTAAGGCAGTTAATAAATAATTTAACAATTTAATTATATACTATATTAACGATACTGGGAATATCTTTTTAGATAAACAGAAAAGTTTTGGTAAGGAGATTTGGCGGTAAGAAATATTGACAAAAAATTGGTATTATGATGTAATTGTCAATATAGTATGTAAATTTAAATAAAGTGAGGGGATAATATGTCGAAGGTTTTTGATTTAACCGGTAAGGTTGCCTTAGTTACCGGTGCCTCTTCAGGTTTGGGGGTTCAATTCGCCAAAGCGCTCGCCGGACAAGGCGCAGACTTGGCTATTGTGGCAAGAAGAGTAGAAAAACTTAATGCCGTAAAAGAAGAAATTGAAGCGATGGGTGTTCGCTGCTTAGCCGTAAAATGTGATAATGCCAAAGTGGAAGATATCAAAGCTGCCGTGTCTACAGTTAAGGAGCATTACGGGAAAATCGATATCCTGGTTAATAACGCGGGGATTGGTCTATTCGGTCCTGCAGAAGAACAAGCGGATGAATTATGGGAGCAAATGATGCGGATAAATCTGAACAGTGTCTATTATTTTGCTCGTGAAGTTGGCAAGGTTATGATTGAAAATAATTATGGGAAAATTATTAATACGGGTTCAATACATAGCTTAGTTTCGATGACCGGCTTGCCGCTAACTGCGTATTGTGCTACTAAGGGCGGCGTATTAATGTTAACAAAAGCTTTAGCTAATGAATGGGCAAAGTATAATATTACAGTTAATGCGATAGGGCCTGCTTATTTTGAAAGTGAAATGACCGGAGCGGTAATTGGTAATGAAGATTTCCAAAAGGTAGTCAAAACATATTGCCCTATGGGTAGAACAGGCAGAAAAGGCGAATTGGATGGAGCTATCATTTACTTCGCTTCTGATGCTTCCAGTTATACAACCGGTCAAATATTAGCAGTTGATGGCGGTTGGACAACAATTTAGTTCTATCATTACTAAGTTCTAGGGAAAAATAAATTGCACAAGTATCATATAGAAGATTGTACCCCCACCGATGCTTAGTAAAGTATTGTTTTTCCAGAGATGCAATAGTACTGTGGTCAATACACCTATTATCTCGGGGATACCGAAAGGATGTGTTGTAAAGGAGACATCTTTTAAACAATAAATAACGAGCATACCAATGATGGAAAAGGGTAAGATGACACCTAAATACTCAATATATTTAGGTGTCTTTTTATGCTCCGGAAAAATTAGAAAAGGGATTACCCTCGTGAATAAAGTAGTTAGAGCAATTATGCTAAAAAAGATAATTGCGTGTATTGTTGTAAAGGTTGTTGTAATGGTGTTTATCATAGTGTTTCCCTCAATTTAATTGGTTTTTTCAAAACAGTGACAAAAAATATGATTAAAATCATCGCAGGGATGATGAAATTAGCAGGGCCAAAAATCAGGCGGCAGATGATTGAACTGCCGAGGGCGATAAAAACAGGAAGATGATTATGTGTGGACTTCCATTGATTTATAAAGATCACAACAAATAAACTGGTCAGCACAAAATCCAGTCCTTTGGTATTAATAGTGAACATAGTGCCAATAATCGTGCCAAGAGTACAGCCTAAGACCCAATAAGCATGATCGAGCAGAGTAACAAAAAACATAAACCAGTTTTTATTGATGCCTTCCGGCGGTTTTGTTGAGCAAAGAATGGAAAAAGTCTCGTCTGTCAGACCAAAGATCAGATATGGTTTGAATTTGCCGGTACCTTTATATTTTTCTAACATTACGATCCCGTAAAATAGGTGTCTCGCATTAACCATCAGGGTCATTAGAAAGGCATAGAGAGGATTAAAACCCAATGCCAGTAAACTTACTGCTACATATTGCATGGAACCGGCATACGTAAAGAGACTGATCAGGGCTGTCCAGATAACCGAATAGCCTTTGCTACTCATAAGAATTCCCCAAGCCGCACCTAGAAAAAGATATCCGGTGAGGATCGGAATAGTATAAGGAAAAGCTACTTTCAACGCCTTCGTTTTTTCCGACATAAGGTCTCCTCGCAATAATCACCTATATAGCCAATAGAGTATACTTTTAAAGCAATTTTTGCAAGCAGAAAAATTTGAGATTGAGGCAATTTTACAGGCACAGATAAATATATATATAATAGACAAATATATATATATTTGAAGTATAGTAAATGGAGAAATACACATTTTAGCATTTTTAGGGAGAATGAATATTGTAAAATATATGGAAATGTGGTAATATTTTATCAAATTTAGAGAGGAGGTGTCTTATGGGCGCTTTATTAGTTCTAGGTGGACTTATTCTCGTTTTTGTGATTATTCTAGCGGTAGTTATTATTCCCTTGTACCTGCTAATGGCTTTTGGCTTAAATACCATGGCGAAAAATGCCGGACTGGAAAATACCTGGTTAGCATTTATTCCTATCGCCAATCTTTACCTTATGGGGCAATTAATTAAGGAAATTAAAATTAGTACGTATGTTATCCCTAATACAGAATATGTTTTACCAGGAGTAACGCTTGTTACGTTATTACTGGGTAGGATAGAGGTACTAGGTGGTCTGCTTTGTTTGTGTAATTTGCTCCTTTTCTTAGTAGCTTATTATCAGCTTTATTCCTTATATCGTCCGGAAAAAGCCAAAATGTATACAGTTTTTAGTATCCTTTGTGTAACGGTTCCCTTTTTCATCTTTATGATGAGAAATGATGCAATGGTTGTGAATCTAAATACTCAAGGATTCGGACAATAGTCCGAATCCTTCTGGTTTTAGGTGGAAGTATTATTGTTTTCATTATTATTTTCGTCATCTTTATTGCACACATTATCTTGATTAAACTCATTATCTTTATCAGCCATGAAAATCCCCTCCCTGTACATAAGATGTCTTGGCTGAATTAATGTGTCGCTAAATAATTAATGTGCCGGTAAATAATTATGGTAGTGACTTTGAAAGTTATAAAAAACAAGTGAAAT
>Ga0265294_10002906_pt1 | contig 22259 bp, 12 predicted proteins | sample MunlanPumphouse3_FD_192504 | JGI IMG/M metagenome (GOLD analysis project Ga0265294, IMG submission 192504) | Groundwater microbial communities from a municipal landfill in Southern Ontario, Canada - Pumphouse #3 | ecosystem: Environmental > Aquatic > Deep subsurface > Groundwater | place... | reverse complement strand
GATTATAAAAGACCGGAGAAGGTGTTCCTTTCGGCTGCTTAAATTTCCTTTCCCGCCCAATTGGGCGGGAAAGGAAATTTAACTTATCTTTGAATAAAAGTTGTCTAAAGAAGGGGAGTATTTAATATTCGATGACCCAAATTATCTAAATATTGCTGTATAATAAAAATGGAAATATTTAATCACTGATAATCAATAATTTAGCAATTCGCCACATCTGCTAACGGATTAATGTTAAGCAGGTAAAAAGGAAGTGCGAAACTTGAGTAATTAACTCTTTGTCCTATGAGAAAACCTCTTTGTATTCTTATTGTTATTACGATTTCCATGGTCCTAACCGCCCAGAATGGAGGCATGCATGTTGGCGATCTGAATGCGGATGGCGCGGTTAAAACCAACGCCGCAGCCTCAACCATGATTGAGCTCTCCGACGGTATGGTATTTCTGCCTCCAATGACCAACAGCGAAATTCAACTGATCCCCAATCCACGAAAGGGGGCTATGATCTATTCCTCCAATTCGGATGTACTTGTAGTGTATGACGGTTACTGGTGGAAGCGTGCCGACGGTAAAAATGATACCTATATTTTTAATAAAACTTGCGAACGATCCTATCAGGATCAGGATGGGAATACGTTTTTGGGGGTAGAAATCGGGAACCAGTGCTGGATGGATCGCAATCTTGCGGTAACAAAATATCCCAATGGCGTTTCAATACCCCATGTTACTGACAATACGGAATGGAGTGCTTTGGGCAATAACGATACCGACGATGCCTATTGTTATTATGAAAATACTGTCAACCTTGAATATGGGGCATTATACACCTACGCTGCAGCCATTGCCAAAAATTGGGCAAACGACAAAAATGAAGGGCAGGGCATTTGCCCGGACGGTTGGCATCTGCCCACAGATGCGGAATGGACTACCTTAACGGAATACCTGGGTGGACCAGCTGAAGCAGGAAAGAAACTTAAAGAAGAAGGAACTGAGCATTGGAAGACTCCAAATACAGGTGCTACCAATGAAAGCGGATTTACTGCCCTTCCGGGGGGATCTCATGGCAATGCTAACTTCTATTTTATAAACGAAACGGGTTACTGGTGGACGGCCACTCCAACAGATTCTTATGTATGGGCTCGATACTTATTATATAATTCAGGAGAGACGTTTAAAGATCCGTTCGAAAAATCGAGTGGGTTTTCGGTTCGTTGTATCAGGAATTCAAATTAACAGGTTTGTCAGGCAGCTTTTCCGAATCACTTCCAACGAATCACCGGAAAGGATCGTAAGTTTTTTCAGCGGCACCTCCATCACAACGCCATAGCGCTAAACGATAATTATTCATGCCCCGAAAAAGCTACTATGCATTTTTTACTTCTTGGTTCCTTTTAACAAAGCGCCCAACAAGTCCTTTTTGCCATACTTCATCAAAACCTGCCTGATTTGTGCATGGTTTTCCGGTTTATACCAAAAGAAAAACATTCGCTGCTCTTTTTTCTCGTTCTGTGTTCTGGCGCTGTAAACAGGCTTCAGGGTATAGGGATCGAGTCCGGTATAATACATCACGGTGGCGAGGGTCATGGGCGTGGGAGTGAAATCCTGTATCTGTTCCAGACGAAAGCCCATTGCCCGGGTTTCGACAGCCAGATGTGCCATATCCGGCAGCGTACTTCCGGGATGACTGGAAATAAAATAAGGAATAAGCTGCTGTTTTAATCCGGCATCCTGGTTTTCCTGATCAAAACACTTTTTAAAAACATGAAACTGCGAAAATGGTGGCTTACGCATAATCCTGAGAACTTCGCCGGAGGTATGCTCCGGTGCCACTTTCAGCCTCCCACTTACATGGTAACGAATCAAATTTTGCATATATTCCCGTAGATGAGCATTACGGTAATGGTTCCCGGGGATCAATAAATCGTACCTCAGGCCGCTACCAATAAAGAGATGCTTCACTCCGGTAATCTGCCGGGCCTTTTTATACAGATTAGTAAGGGGTTGGTGATCGGCATTCAGGTTTTTGCAAAGGGAAGGGAAGATACAAGACGGCCGCTTACATTGCCGGCAAAGCTCCATATCTATACCTTTCATCCGGTACATGTTGGCAGAGGGTCCACCCAAATCAGTAATCGTACCGTAGAAGTCATCCATCGATGTGATGGTTTTAACTTCGTTGAGGATAGATTTTTCGCTTCTTGAAGCAATAAATTTTCCCTGATGTGCCGATATTGTACAGAAGGCGCATCCTCCGAAACAACCACGATGAATGGTTACTGAATGGCGAATCATTTCGTAAGCCGGGATCACACCGCGTTTTTTGTATTTGGGATGTGGCATCCGTGTATAGGGTAAGTCATAAAAACCGTCCAGACTTTCGCTATCCAATGGTGGAAAGGGAGGGTTAACCTGCACAAAAACTCCATTTTCCTGTTCTTGTGCCAATATCGCCGGTTCCATTCGGTTCGACTCGGTTTCAATAATTTTGAAGGCACCTGCAAAAGCGCGTTTATCGTTTTTACACGCCATATAGCTAGGGAGTAGCGTTGCCTCATTAGCCGGATTACGCGTAAGAATTGCCGTTTGAGGAATATTGGTCAGAGTGCCTATGGCTTCGCCCTTCAGCATGCGTTGTGCTAAGGCAATTATGGCCTTTTCTCCCATGCCATAAACCAGCAGGTCGGCCCTGGTATCGGCCAACACCGATGGCTTCAGTGCATCCGACCAGTAATCGTAATGGGTAAGCCGGCGCAATGAGGCTTCAATACCGCCAATGATAATGGGCGATTCAGGGTAGAGTGATTTGATAATGTTGGTATAAACGGAAAGGGCATAATCAGGACGGAACCCGGCGACATTACCGGGGGTATAGGCATCGTCGGATCGGAGGCGTTTATTGGCCGTATAATGGTTCACCATTGAATCCATATTTCCGGCGGAAATCCCAAAGAAGAGCTTAGGCGCACCGAATTTTTTAAAATCGCGAAGGTCATCCTGCCAGTTAGGCTGAGGGAGGATAACCACGCTCAACCCAAGGTGCTCCAGCACACGGCCGATAACCGCAGTACCAAATGCAGGATGGTCGACATAGGCATCACCACTGATAAGAATAACATCAGGTTGTGACCAGCCTCTTTTCTCCATTTCCTGTTTCGTGATGGGCAGCCAGTCGGTGACAGGCCGTAGTACTTTTTCGTTCATACGGAAGCAAAGATAGTTACTTCCTGTGAAACAAAGCTTCGATGGCTTTGGTTTCCGGTTTTACGATTCCTTTTTCGGTAATAATACCGGTGATCAACGCTGCCGGAGTAACGTCAAAGGCGGGGTTAATCGCTTTCGAACCCGGTGCCGTAACCCGAATCGTATGCATCGTACCCACAGCGTCAGGACCCGTCTGATAGTGTACCTCGTCTTCACTGCGTTGCTCAATTGGGATAAATGAACCATTGGGGCACGTCATATCGAAGGTGGAGCGCGGTGCGGCAACATAGAAAGGGATATTGAAATGTTTTGCCACGATCGCTTTTTCATAGGTTCCTATTTTATTGGCAGTGTCACCATTGGCTGCAATGCGATCGGCACCCACAATGATCAGATCTACTTCGCCTTTTTCCATAAGCCATGCTCCGGCGTTGTCAGGAACGATGGCGTGAGCGATCCCGGCATTCACCAGTTCCCAGGCGGTAAGACGTGCGCCCTGGCTTCTCGGACGGGTTTCGTCGGCCCAGACAAAAAACTCCTTTCCCTCGGCTTTGGCAAGATGGATCACAGCTACAGCAGTGCCATAATCGACAAAGCCCAGCCATCCGGCATTGCAGTGGGTCATCACCTTCATCCCATTTTTTATCAATTTGCGTCCATATATTCCGATGGTCCTTCCCTCTTCAATATTTTCTTCCGCGATTTTTTGTGCTTCCTGAAGGGCGGCCTCCACGCCCCTATTTTTTCCTGCATCATAGACGCGCTGGATGGCATAAAAAAGATTCTGTGCAGTGGGCCGTGTTTGACGGATTTCTTCTTTTGCTTTTTCAGGGAGGCTTGTTTTCTCCGCATGGTGCTCCGCTTCAAGGAATGCCTGTGCCATGGCAAAACCGCCTGCAGCACCAATGGCACCGGCACCACGGGTAATCATGGTTTTTATGGCTCTACACGTTTCCCGGTAATTTTTAGCTTCAAAAATTGAAAATTCAAAGGGTAGTTTATTCTGTTCGACCATAAAGACAGAAGCGCCTTCCATGCGAATCGTCAAATAGGGAATATTGTTTACTTTCATGTACCTGTAGTTATCGGAAGGTGTACCTTACAGATAAGGCTAATCCTTCACAAAAGAACCCCAAAGGTATGAAATTCAGGCTGGGTTTAAAATCCAGAGAGAAATTTAAAGGAATCTGATCAAAAGTGTATTCTAATCCACCGATGGCATCCACCCCTACAACAAAACGCGACCCACTGGGGGGTAGCCGGTTATTCCAGGGATACTGAAATATCACTTCCGGCCAGAATCCGGTATGTGCACCGGCACCGTAATACCAGAACCAATGTATGTTGTTAAAAGCCATCTGTTGTTTTTCAGCCAACAACGTGATATTGAAACCTCCCTCGCGAGCACTGAGAATAATTTCAAGCGAATGGTCTTCGTAAAGATTTTGCTTAACACTAATCCCGCTAAAAAGACCACCCCGTAACCCGACCGCGGTTAAATAATCCTGAGCGTTTGTATATACAGCTGAAAATAAAAAAATTAAAAAAGCAGGTAAAAATTTTTTCATTGTGTAATGATTTAGATTTCAATGGTTTCATATTGCCGTAAATAGCCTTATGTTTCCAGGATTTCAAAACAACAAGCGCATTTCATGGTCCGAAATAAAATAACACCCCAAAAGACGTAAAAACAAGGATAACGTTGCAGGATAAAGCAGGAACTTATTTTTTTTCACGTTCCAGCTCCGAGAGGGTAATATAGGCCAAGAAAGCCATTCCGGGTAACAGGGTATCCTCATCAATGTCGAAAGTAGAGGAGTGTAAGTTTGAAATAATTCCTTTTTCAGGATTTCCGGTACCAAGACGATAATAAGTGCCCGGCACCTCTTTCAGGAAATAGGCCATATCGTCGGCGGTCATGCGCTGAGGCAGCTCTGCGACATTTGGTTTTCCCCAAAAGGTATACGCATAGTTCTTCACTCTTTCTGTAATTTCAGGATTATTATAGAGGGCGGGATACCCGTGGGCGATGTTAACTTCTGATGTACCCCCAGAGGTTTTTGCGATTCCTTTTGCCGTTTCTTTTACCAGTTGGTGTAATTCTTTGCGCCAGATCTCATCGAAGGTTCTGATGATGCCCTCCATATCAACGGTATCCGGGATAACATTGGGCATCCCGTCGGCAATCATTTTTCCAACAGAAATTACAGTAGGCATAGCAGGGTTTGCATTACGGCTAACCAGCGTTTGTAATGCCATAATAATTTCTGCTGCGATGACAATGGGGTCAATATTGAGGTGTGGTGTAGCGCCATGGCCGCCTTTCCCTTTAACCCGGATATAAAACTCATCGGTGGAAGCCATATATTGCCCGGGGCGGAGGCCCATGGTTCCGGCGTTAAGCTCAGGAAGAACGTGCTGGGCGAAGAGAATATCCGGTTTTATCCGGCCAAAGAGACCTTCTTCGAGCATCACCTTTGCCCCCCCCGGATACATTTCCTCCGAAGGTTGAAAAATAAGCATCACCTTCCCGGAGAAGTATTCGCGCAGTGAATGGATAATTTTTCCGGCTCCCAGCACCATGGCGGTGTGGGCGTCATGGCCGCATGCATGCATATAGCCCGGACGGGTAGAAGCATATACGGCATCATTTTTCTCTTCTACAGGCAATGCATCCATGTCGGCGCGCAATGCAATTACAGGGCCCTCAGGGTTATAACCTTCGATGAGAGCAACCACGCCCGTGGTCGCAATACCGGCCTGGAAGTGTATTCCCCAGGCGGTTAGCTTCTGCCGGATAAGCGCCGAGGTTTTAAACTCATCAAAAGCAATCTCCGGATAAGCATGTATCGCTCGTCTAATGGCAATAACCTCATCCATCATATCAGAGGCCAGACTGTTAACGATTTTTATGAGGTCATCCATAAGTACAAAGATAATAGAATTGAAACGATTCTCTTCGCAGCATCCGATAAAATAATGCAAAGCATTGTATATCTGCATTCCAATAAAACCGGGGAGTAAAAAAAGCCTGACAAAATTACGCCAATGCCCACAGTGGAACTTAAATACACGGCTCACTGAATAAGAGCAGATCACTCTTACTTTTTCATGTAAAAAATCAACTCTCCCCCATTTTTGATCATCTCCCAGGAAATTTCTGGTTTCTCCAGCTTTTCGCCATTAAACGTAACCATACGAACATGTACATTATCAAAGGCCTGGGCTACAGATTTGATAACCAGAAATTTCTCACCGGATAATTCAACTTTAGCAGACTTCACCAGCGGGCTTCCCAGCGCATAAACATTGCTTGCCGGACAAACGGGATAAAATCCCAGCGCCGAAAAAATATACCATGCCGACATCTGCCCGCAGTCGTCGTTCCCACATAGGCCATCGGTTTCATTAGCATACATGCTGTCGAGGATCATACGGACTCTCTCCTGCGTTTTTTCCGGCTTGCCGGCAGCATTGTACAGGTAAGGGATATGATGCCCGGGTTCATTGCCATGAACATAAATGCCAATAATCCCATCACGTGTAATATCTTCATTTTTAACAATATACGCATCATCAAGCGGCATAGTAAAAAGGGAGTCGAGTAGGTACTCAAAGGCTTTGGATCCACCTTTCATGCTTATCAGTTCGTGAATATTGTGCGGAACATACAGCCCATAATTCCATGCATTGCCTTCGATAAATCCTTGACCATGGGTATCGAGTGCATCAAATTGCGTCCGAAAACTGCCATCTGCATTTCGTGGATGCATATATCCGGAAACAGGATTAAAGGTGTTTTTATAGTAACCAGCGCGCCGGGAAAATTCGTCATACAGGTTATACTTCCCGGTTTTTTTCGCGATTTGCGCGATCGTCCAGTCATCGTATGCATATTCCAGAGTTTTGCTAACTGCTGCTCCCTGCCGGTCGGCTGGGACAAAGCCCAGTTTCATGTAATCCTCCAAGCCATCGTATTGTCCATAATGTGCAGTTGTGGCACAGGCATGCAATGCTTTGTGAATATCACCGTTGTATAAATCTTTCATAATGAGGTCGGCAATTACCGGTACACTGTGATAACCAATCATGCACCAGTTTTCGTTAGCGTAATGCGACCAAACGGGTAGCATGGGATGTACACTCTGGTTAAAATGAGCGACCATGGATTGCGCCATGTCACTATTACGCGCTGCCTGCACCAGATTGAAAAGGGGGTGCAATGCCCGGTAGGTATCCCAGAGTGAAAATATTGTATAATTGATAAATCCGTCAGCGAAATGAATATTCTGATCCAGGCCACGGTATCGACCATCCACATCCATATAAACAACAGGTGCCAGGAAGCTGTGATACATCGCAGTGTAAAAAATGATTTTCTGATCTGGTGTAAGGGTCTCAACTTGTATTCTGGACAATTCACGATTCCATTTTGACTTTCCGGAATGCACCACTTCCGCGAAGTTCCAATGTGGAAGCTCAGTGCGCAAGTTTAAGATAGCGCCATCGGTGCTCACCGCACTGAGTGCGAACTTCACCTGAAGCACCTCTCCTTTTGCAGGGTCAAACGCAAACCAGGCTCTGAGGTCATGGCCGGCCATTTCCGGAAAATTCTCTTCTTCCTTAAATTTCCGGTAAAAACCGTTATAAATCGCTTCAGAAAACTTCTTATGCCCAAAATTTTGAATGGGCTTATCGAAAGTCATGGCGAAATAGAGCGTTCGTGTGCGGGCCCAGCCGTGTGTTAGGCGGTAACCAGTAACCAAAGTGTCATTCTCCACGCGTACGAAAGTCCAAACATTTTTACCTTCATAGGAATAAATTCCATGCATCAGGTCGAGGATGATCCATTGATTCGTGTCGTTTGGGAAGGTATATTTATGGAAACCCACCCGCTCAGTGGCGGTAAGCTCAGCATGAATAGCATAATCCTGAAGCTTCACCGAATAATAGGCCGGTGAAGCCTCCTCCTCAGCATGTGAAAATCGTGAACGGAAGCCGGAGTCGGGATTTTCTTCAGTGCCGGGAGTGAGTTTCAATTCTCCGGTGGTTGGGATAATCAGAAAATCACCCAGATCAGCATGCCCCGTACCACTGAAATGGGTGTGGCTGAAACCCACAATAGTGGGGTCGTCATACTGATATCCGGCACAATATTCATAAACCTTCCCGTTATATTTTCCATTTTCCCAATAACTAAGGGTATCTGTATCCGGGGAGAGCTGTACCATACCGAATGGCACTGCAGCTCCGGGAAAAGTATGCCCCATGCGTTCGGTGCCAATAAAGGGATTGACATACTCAGAGAAATTTCCTTCTTCATTTTGTGCCTGAAGATTCAAAGAGAAGGTACAAATTATGAGGCTAAGGAGTGCAACGGGTTTTATCATAGGATCGTTTTCTGGTAAAATGCAAAAATAATGAAATAATAAAGCCATGTGCTATTAGCCGGAACGACCCGACAGGACGCAAAAACCTGAAACCTGTCGAGAGAAATACCTGAAAGGGCAAAAAAACAAAGACGTCGGGGAAAATACCCGATGAGGTCAAAACGACCAACAGATTGAATAAAAGGGCAGGGTAATGAAATAAATGATTGATAGCTACAGATAAAATATCCGGGATAATCAAGGGGGTCACAGAATATCTTCATATCATCATGTCTCCCGGGGGAGGGAGGGTGAAATACCTGAGGCTTCCCTTTTGTTTTGTTTTATCACAATCTTTTTTTTATATATTTGGACAAAATTCCACAATATGAGAACAATTCCAACTCTGTTTAAAGAAAGCGTTGACCTTTTTCATAGTAACACTTTTTTACTGGAAGATAAAGGACAAGGGTATTATGAAACCACGTATGCTGAAACGGCCACACAGGTAAATATACTTGCCTGTGCCTTGCTGGATCTTGGGGTTGAAAAAGGCGACAGGCTGGCTATTTTAAGTGAAGGCAGAAACCAATGGATTATTTCTGAACTGGCCATATTATCCTGTGGAGCGGTCAATGTTCCGTTATCGGTGAAGCTGACTGAGCTGGAAGTTATGTTTCGTTTGAAACACGCCGGGGTAAAATATATTTTTGCCAGTGGAATACATGCGCCTAAGATTCGTGCCGTTATGGATCAGTTACCAGAGGCTTTAAAACTCATTGTCTTTGATGAGGTGGAGAACCCACTTCCTTTTGAGATGAATTACAGCGCTTTGTATGCCAGCGGAAAAGAGGTGCATCACACCTTGCAGGACTCCCTGGATAAAAGAATATCCGAAGTACAAGAAAACGATTATGCCAATATTTGCTATACCTCCGGTACAACGGCCGACCCCAAAGGTATCATATTGAGCCATCTGAACTATTATGCCAATGTCTACCAGAGTTATACACTGATGGACATTCCTCCAACCTATCGTACCTTAATCCTGCTGCCTCTTGATCATAGTTTTGCCCACACGGCCGGGTTCTATGCTTTTATGCGAAAAGGAGCCGGTGTAGGTTTTATCAAACTCGGCAAAACATCCAATGAACTGTTACGGAATATTACCTACAGCATCCAGGCGATTAAACCCAACCTGCTGATGAGTGTTCCGGCGTTAGCCAAGACCTTCAAAAAAAGTATCGTAAACGGGGTGAATGAAAAAGGGAAACTTACTTCCTGGTTGTTGTGGAGCGGCTTAAAAGTGGCCTATGCCTACTATAAAGAGGGATATAACAAAGGCACGGGAATCAGCCTCTTGCTGAAGCCATTGGTATGGATGTATGACAAACTGGTTTTCAGTAAAATAAGAAATTTCTTTGGTGGAAATCTAAAGTTTTTCATCGGAGGCGGAGCTTTACTGGATATTGCCCTGCAACGGTTCTATTACGCCCTGGGTATCCCGATGATGCAGGGTTACGGCCTCTCGGAAGCCTCTCCGGTGATCAGCTCCAATGCCTTGCATAAACATAAACTGGGCTCCAGCGGTGTACTGGTTACCCCCATGGAGTTAAAAATTGTCGACAACGACCGAAAGGAACTCCCGGTGGGTGAAAAGGGTGAAATTGCCATACGTGGTGAAAACGTTATGGTGGGCTACTGGAAAAACAAACAGGCTACCGACGAGGTTATCAGCGACGGTTGGTTGTATACCGGCGATTTGGGGTATATGGATAAGGAAGGGTTCCTTTTTGTACTCGGTCGTTTTAAAAGTCTGCTAATCAGCAACGACGGGGAAAAATATAGTCCTGAAGGAATTGAGGAAACTCTGGTTCAGCACTCGTCGCTGATTCAGGATATTATGTTATACAACGATCAAAAACCGTATACGATTGCCTTGGTATATCCAAATTTCGATGCCTTAAAAAGCATGGTTTCAAAACGTGGAGTCACACCCAATTCCATACGCGGCGTGGATATCGCATTACAACTTTTGAAGGAGGAAATTGATCCTTATCTTGCCGGAGGACGCCATGAATCCCTATTTTCCGACCGATGGCTGCCGGTTGCTCTCGGTGTATTACCGGAAGGGTTTTCCCAGGAAAATGGCTTTATGAATTCGACCATGAAGATGGTCAGAGGGAAAATTACCACACATTACCGCGACCTGATTGCATATCTGTATACACCCGAAGGGAAACCTGTTCATAATGAAAAAAACAAAACAATTATGAGAGCCCGGTTATAATTCTGCTTTTACACCGAAAAAAAATCCAATTATAGGATTTCGGACCGAAATTTGTAACAATACCGGAACCTTTCAAATGTTCAGCTTGTCTTGTTCATGTGGAGTGAATCTATTTAACAAAATTTAAACAAAAGCGAAGCAGCTACTTCGCTTTTGTTTAAAACATTTATCCGAAATTAATATTAATTATTTTGATGTATGAAACGTATTGTCACTTTTGCCTTTTCCCTTTTTATTTTGGCTGGTCTCCAGGCTCAGGAATCCGATGTGCAGCACAGATTGCCCTCCATCGACCTGACTACCATTTACGGTGAACCTTTTAATACCAGTGCTATCGAAAACAACGGAAATCCTGTGATTATCAGTTTTTGGGCACTTTGGTGCAAACCGTGTATCAAAGAGTTGAATACAATTGCGGAAGTATACGACGATTGGGTGGAAGAAACTGGCGTAACCCTTTATGCCGTGTCGGTCGACGATAGCCGTTCGAGTGCTAAGGTAGGCCCAACCGCCAACGGCAATGGATGGGAATTTGAAATCCTTCTGGATAAAAATCAGGAATTCAAAAAGGCAATGAACGTAAATATGATTCCTCATACCTTCCTGCTGGACGGGAAGGGAAATATTGTCTGGCAGCATACTTCTTTCTCCGAAGGATCAGAATTGGAACTAATTGAGAAAGTGCGAAAAGTAGCCAGAGGAGAAAAACCAGACAACACCCATTAATTCTGATCAACAAACCATGAGCACAAGAATAATAATTATCACAGCCTTGCTGTTTTTGTTTAATTCCAACTTCCTTTTGGCACAAAATCCCCTTTCCGGAGGACAGATTCACGGCAGCTTTCAAACCGATATGCAATATTACGCCAACGACAACATCCTGGGGTTGAGCGATTCTTCGCTGTCAGGGAAAAGGTTGGGGATGAATGGTTTTTTGGATCTCCTGTACACGAACCACGATTTCACCGCCGGTTTACGCTATGAAGCCTATCTGTTGCCCATGTTGGGTTTTGAACCACAACACGAAGGCCAGGGCATTCCTTATTATTTTGTTAAATATCAAAAAGATTGGATCGAAGTCACCGCTGGTAATTTTTATGAGCAGTTTGGTAATGGCCTGATATTACGCACCTATCAGGAGTGGAACCTTGGATATGATAATTCGTTGAATGGGCTCCGCGTGAAGCTGAACCCTGCACCGGGTGTCACCATAAAAGGCGTGGTAGGGTCACAACGGTACTACTGGGAAAAATTCTCCGACGGAAACCGTGGAATTGTCCGCGGGGCTGATGGCGAATTCTATCTGAATGATATCTTTCCTTTGCTGAAAGAAAAACAAACCCAGATTATTCTCGGCGGAAGTATGGTGAGTAAATATGAAAAACTTACCACCAAAACTACCCTGATCAACGATAGCATTTTCCAGTATAAACTGCCACGAAATGTAGCTGCCTTTGCCGGTCGGTTGAACATCAGCCACCGTGGAATTAATTTTCTTACCGAGTATGCCTATAAAATGAATAACCCGTCGCAGTACAACAATTTTATTTATCGGCCGGGACAGGCATTATTTTCAACCCTGAGCTATTCCCAAAAGGGTCTGGGCATTATTTTGGCCGCAAAACGCATAGATAATATGAGTTTTAAATCAAAAATGACGGAAGATGCAAATGTGTTAGACATCAATTTCATCCCGCCATTAACCAAAGCCCATCATTACAGCCTGGCAAATATGTATCCGTATGCTACCCAGCTGAACGGGGAATATGCATTTGAGGGGGATGTAGTTTACACCCTGCCCAAAAAATCGGCACTGGGGGGAAAGTATGGGATGAATATTGCGCTAAACAGTGCGTTTGTGTTCGATATCGACAAACAACCTGTAGCAGAGGGAATAGCCATAGGCCAATCGGGTACCTATGGATATACCAGTGATTTTCTGGCTCCGGGGGGGACGTTATTCTTTCGGGAATTCAGCATGAAAATTTCCAAAAAATTTACCAAAGACCTCAAAGGCGTATTTATCTATCTAAATCAGGTATATGACAAAGATATCATTGAAGGGCATCACAATGAATACGGAAAAATATATTCGCACATCGGAGTTGCAGATATAACCTATAAATTATCATCACTGCATTCCCTCCGGTTGGAGGCGCAGACTCTTTTAACCCGTCAGGATAAGGGAAACTGGGCCTCTATGGGATTGGAATATACCATCGCACCAAAGTATTTTATTTCTGTGGCTGATGAATATAATTATGGAAATACAGATCCCGGATCACGAACCCATTATTTTAATGTCGCTGCAGGATATCTATTAAATACCACAAGAATAGCTGTCGCTTACGGGCGTCAGCGTGAAGGGATTGTTTGTGTCGGAGGCGTATGCCGGCAGGTTCCTGCTTCTTCCGGCTTATCAATAGCTATTACAAGTAGTTTCTAAAGACTAAAAGTATGAAAATTAACAATATAGGTTTTGTTAGTATATTTTTAATGCTACTTTTTACCGGATGCGAGAAAATAGAGGCTCCCTATCTGATTAATAAAGGCCCGGTTGAAGGGGGTGGAGGAGAAACAGGGAAACGGGTGATTCTGTTGGAGGAATTTACCGGCCATGCTTGTGTCAATTGTCCGGAAGCCGCTTTACTGGTAAATGATCTTAAAACCTTGTACGGCGAACAGCTGCTGGTAATTTCGGTGCATGCCGGTTTTTTTGCCATGCCACTGGGTGAATTAACAGCCGATTATCGTACCGCCGCCGGAACAGCCATAAATGATTATTTCGGCGTCTCCGCCAACCCCTCTGGGATGGTTAGCCGACGCCCATGTGGCAGTGCTCTTATTCTGGGGAAAAACCAATGGCAAGGAGCCATTGAAGCACTTCTTCAAGAAGATGCGCACGCAGAAATCGCTCTCGAATCGGAATATGATGAAACCCATGGCACGACTTCAATTACCTGGAATTTGCGTGTTTTTAATCCGGAGGATGACGACTATTATTTCTCTCTGGTTCTGATTGAAGATGATATTGTTTCGCCGCAAAAAAACAGCAACCCAAATGTAGGGGAAACCCCGATAATTCATGATTATCATCACCGGCATGTTTTACGGGGTGATATTAATGGAATCTGGGGTGAACAGGTGGATATTGCAGCCGGCAATCAGGTTACAGGGACACATACCTATACCCTTTCCGGGGAATGGGAGCCAGAGAATTGCAGCATTATCGGGTATCTCTATCGGAACAGTACAAAAGAGATCCTTCATGCCGCCGAGGTACAGGTAAACGAATAAATACTACTGGGTAATTTCTGAAAAACTTTTCTTTTTAAAATATTCCACTACACAATATACAAAAAAAAGGCTACCACAAAGGGCAGCCTTTTCAGTAACCTTTTCGTAGGCTATCTATGGATTAATACTTTCTTCAGGGAAGTGCCATTTTGTGTCTTCAATGCAATATAATACAATCCGTTTTCTAAAGCACTAACATCCAGAATGGTCATTCCCGGCATATCGTGGTTCCGGGAATAAATCATTATACTGGCACCCAGGGTATTGTATACGGTAACTGTGTACGCTTCATCCAGTAATGCACCTTCCACAAAAAGTTCATTTTGTGCCGGATTAGGGTACAAGTTCCATTTTTCAGCCATGTAATCAACAATGCCTACACTGTTGTATATTTTTACCACTTTTACCGGGGCAAATTCTCCTTCTCCACACTCGTTTATGCCACAAACAGTCACGTGAGCCAGTCCAACAAAATCAGGATTCCAGGTAATCCGGGCGATATTTTCCGTTGCCTCAGTACTTCCGGCATCATTTGGTTCCACTTTCCAGCGGTATCCGGTTGTATTGAGAATGGCATCGATCTGGTATTCCGTATCTGCGACTTTGTAAACGTCTACCGAATCGGCTCCGTCGACCCTTTCCGGCAAAACTGGCAATCCGGTTACAGTAATCAAAACCGGATCTGATTCTGTATTACCACATTCATTGGAAGAAATAAGTTTTATTTCAGCCTCTCCGGTAAAATGGTTTGCCCAGGTAATAGTAACAGAGGTTTCCTGCTCATTGAGCACTCCGGCTTCCGAGGGTTTAAGCTGCCAGCGGTAGGCGGTAGCATCTGTACTTCCTTCGGAGGTATATTGTCCGGAAGTGGCACCACAGGCCTGAACCTCGCCCTGAATAGCGGCAGGTATTTCAGGACCGTCGCTAAGGGTAACAGTAGTAAAATCACTCACATTACCACACTGCGAATACGCCATCAGTACCAGTGTTGCACTGCCAGAGGCCAAATCATTTTCACCCGGGGTATAGGTTGTTTCTATGGCATTGGCGTCACTAAAGGTACCATCACCAGAGGTAGTCCACTCAAGCGATTCGTACCAGGTTGCCTGGCCCAAGATATCAAGGGTACTACCGGCACAAATAATCTGATCTTCGCCGGCTTCCACCTCCGGGGTATTTCCAAAGGCAAGCATCAGCTGATCCATATATTCCTCTTCATCCATCCCCGTAACCGTTAATGTGATAACAACATTACCCGCGGCCACATCGTCGACACTTGGGGTGTAAGTGGCATTCTCCAGCGTGGGGTCGTCAAAGGTACCTGTACCTGAGGTTGTCCATATCAACGAGGTAAAATTAGCCACATTGGGCTGAAGCAGATAATCTTCTCCATTGCAAACCCAGTCGTCTTCGCCGGCATAAGCAATTGTGCGCATTTCAGGAGGGAAGATAATATAGTCGATCCAGGCACAGTCAGAACCTCCCGATACCATATAATCTTTGACATACTCCCATTTGAAGGTATGAAATCCTGCAGTAACCGGCGTTGCGTAACGCGACCAGGTAACGTTTCCACTCCATTCCGCTTTTTTCACCCCGTCGATATAAAAACGCAGGTAATCGTAATTTGCTTCCGAGGATACTTTATAATAGAAAGAGATCGTATCGTCGGCCATTACGTTATAATCCAGGGTCATAGCGGTCGATTGGTTATCGGGAATAGTGGCGCTTTTTACGGAATACTGGCCTTCAAAAGGGTCGGTGTTTTCGATACTCCAATCTGAACCGGAGAACTGCCAGTTAAAGGCGGTAAAATCACCGGTTTCGAAATCTTCGAGAATCAATCCCATGGTAGTAAAGAACGTTTTTTCCAGACTAAGGGTTCCTGCTTCAGCAGTAAACAAAAAGTCGGCGGTAGTGCCAATGGGAGTTTCGTCATCCACAGCAACGGTAAAGACGAGTGTTCCGGCCTCTTCCGGATGAACCGGGTCACACTGCGAAGCACCTTCCAGAACCGTAAGATAAACAGAAGTAGTAGTCAAAGATGCGGTTATGGGTTGTGATACCGCATGACCGTTATTCAGTACAGTTATTGAAACTTCTGCTGTTTCACCGGCATCCAGACGCCCGTTGTTATTGCCGGTTGCATCATTCACCGAGAAATTCCCGGTTAATAATACCGGAGCATATCCCGTCAAGGCGCATTTACTGGTCCAGGTTTCGGTTCCGTCGGTGGAAATCAGGTCGAAGGCGATACCGTGTTCATCGGGGATCATTTCGGATACTTCAAAAGAAAAGGCATTCTCCACAGTAATTTCACCTCCTGCCGGGATATCACCAAAAGAAGCAACTTCGTTAGTAAGCGTAACAAATTCATCGCTTGTTGACAATACAACTTCCACATTTTCAGCAACTTCAATTCCCACATTCTTCATTGTAATATGTAATGATGCGGTTTCTCCGTATTCGAGCAGGCCATTTCCATTTTCATCAATTACTTCCTTTTGACCAAAAATCACATACGGACCATCGGGAGGAATACAACTAATGGTTTCATAGATGGTTTCGGTATTAAATGCAGTTACAACAAGTTGAACATCGCCGGGAATCAGTTCGTTATCGATAGAGACATACCCATTTTGATCGGTATAAGCGGAATAGAAGAGGTTATTACCGGAGAGGGAAACCAGTGCACCGTGAGCAGGAGCCCCTTCAGAAGTTATCGTAGCTTCAAAAGGGGTACCCACTAATACGATATTATTACTAATTTCGAGCACAGCGGGAGGTGCGGTGCGCATTTGCACACTGGCGTCGCCAAAAGTCACCCAGGTTTGAAGGGTTTCCAGGTCGTCGCCACCCTGTGATTCGCTGTACATGAGTACAAGTCCATTAGCCACAATGGATCCGAAGGTAGTACGGCCTTCCGTCGTATTGATACCATTGCCGGGATTAACCGTATAGTCATATCCGCCGGTAAGTACATCATTCATGTAATCCTGACCGCGCATAGGAGGTTGCCAGGGTTGATTAATAGTAGCCATCAGGGTAACCAGTGCACCTCCATCGCTTTTACGCAGCCAGGCCTCAGCGAAGCAGGTTCCTGAATGATAGGCGCCGTTAACACAAGCCACCGAAATGATACCCGGAAGCATAGAACCGTTCGTTAGTGCATTGATATTGTTATTATTAAACCCGGTAGTTCCCCAAGAGGTGTTTGAGCCGTGGCCGCAATAATTGATCAAAGACACGCCTTCATTGATATTGTTTCCAACGGTGGTCGCATTCGCACCGGGGTCATAATTTGGAAAATAGGTATTATAGGAGAAGGGATCCAGCTTATTATCGTAAATAATCTGGATGTGTGTTTTATCCATTTCATTATCATCGCCGTTGGTTGCTCCTTCTGAGCTGCCAATTCCGAGTGCAGATTCATACCAAATTGCTCCGGATTCGGGATTTTTTTCGTAGTTGATCGTTTTTTCAACCTGTACAGTCAGCTCTGCCGGATTATTAGCCGAAAACCGGCCAATACAGATATCAGGAAATACATCTGAACCGATCACACATCCGGCCATAGGATCCATAGGCGAACCGCCCAGGGTATTAACCTTAATATCCGTCCAATCGCCCACGAGCTGAACATAAAGAATTTCCGGGTTGGCGTCGTAAAGGGTCTGGATCAAATCGACCACATTGGTTCCGGTGGCCACAGTTTCCAAAAAAACCTCATGCCCCTTTTCTTTTTTCCAGTCAATGTAGGGCTGTATGGCTTCCAGGTCACGTTCAGTAGCAATTACAAGAATGTCTCCGGCTTCATTTACCGTCAGATCCTGTTTTTCTGAAGAATAATTCAGAAAAAGGCTTTTATAAATACCCTGCATTTCACGATAAATTTTTCCGGGTTCAGCGCGAAGCACATTGGTAGGAGCATCATTGTTCCCGGTAATTTCGAGCGTGACGGAAGTATAAACTCTGAGAGTTTGGGTAATCGCATTGTACCGGAAGGGATACACCATCACCGTTGTCCCTCTGAAATCACGGATAATAAAGGGCTCTTTTTGCTCGAACAACGATTCAGGATACCACTGGTCGTTCAGCGAAGCCGGGTTAATGGCATAAGGAACCTCATCCGGATTTTGATCACGGTAAAGAATTCCGCGGGAAGGAACCAGTGGAGCGGATAGTTGTATATCGGTATAAACAGACTCCAGTACCTGAACCTCATAATTTTTATCCGGAGCGATTTGCAAGCTGGCGCTAAGAAAAGGAAGTTCAGCATATCCTTTGTCTTTAGTTACCACACTGCCTGAAAACACAATCTGAGTGTAGGCTGTGCCATTTAGCTCCACCGGGTTCAGAACATAGTTCTGAAGCGAAAAATTCAAAGCGGCTTTATCACCGGATAGTGGATGATAATCCATTGTATAATCCTGCGAAGCCAATAACCCGGTGCTCAGGGTCAGGCAAAAAATTGTCAGTAAAAAATTCCTCATAGTAGGGTTTGTTTATGCCTGTCCGTCTTTGTCGGGTAAATATAATTCCACAGACAAAGACGGATAGCAGCGGTTTTTTTATTCTGAAATAATTAATTTTTTTGTAATGGATTTTCCCAACGATTTAAACACACAAAAATACATTCCATATTGCAATTCCGATGCGTCAAATTCATGCATATAAATACCTGGTTGTCTATAAGTAACATTTTCAATCACCTGTACACATTCGCCCATTGCATTATAAACAACCAGCGAAACATCAGAGGGATTATTCAGTACATAGGCAATTCGTGTTTTGTTATTGAACGGGTTAGGATATACCGAAAGATCTGCATCGATCAGGGCAGTCATTTCTCTAACGCCTACATAATCGCTGATGGCCGGGAAAACGATATAGTCAATCCATCCGCAATCAGATCCATTGGATACACTGTAATCTTTTTCATAAGTCCATTTTAATTCATGAATACCTGTGGAGACCGGATATTGGGCTTCGGTCCATCCATTGTCGCCCGACCATTCATCTTTTTTTTGTCCATCGATATAAAACCGCAAATAGTCGTAGGTAGCTTCGGAAGAAACCTTGGCAAAAAATTTAATGGTATCATCAGCGAGGACTTCAACGGCCAGTTTCAATTCGCTGGTTTGTTCGTCGGAGATATCGCCCGATTGCGCGCTAAAATCGCCGGAAGCTCCACCTGCAACAACACTCCACGGGTATTGACCCTGCGTCCAGTTGAAGGCGCTAAAATCGCCGGTTTCAAAATCTTCCAGAATCAGGCCTATTTTCGGCAGGAAAGTTTTTTCGGTCATATAGCCGGCAGCAGAGGTAAGCAGGTGTAATTCAACAATAGTCCCAACAGTAACGCCTTCATCGATACTGATATTAAAATTGGCCTGTTGCGCTGCTCCAGCCAGAAGTTGGCTGAATACAGCCGATCCGTTATTAATGGTTACCTCCACACTGGAAGAGGAAAGCAGGTTTTCAACTGCTGAAATATCGGCTGAACCGACATTAAGCACAGTAAATGCGATATCGGCGGTTTCTCCGGCATCGAGCCTTCCATTTCCATTCCCTCCGGTTTGGTCATTGATGCTCAGATTGCCAATTTCCAGAATCGGGGCATGCAGAGTGATGGTAATTTTAGAGTTCCATACCTCCGAACCGTCGGTAATTTCCAGATTAAATTCTACTTTTTTATTATCGTCGATAACCGGAGCGATTTGAAATTCGTACACCCCGTTTTCTGTTACCGAACCCTGGGCTGCAATAGGGCCAAACGTGTAGGTATCCTGAAGCAGGGTAATGTCTTCGTCGGCAGTGGTAAGGGTGCCCGTTACGTTTGTTGCATCGCTGTTTCCGAGGTTACTTAACGCGATATTCAGAAGAATGGTCTCATTGTAATCGGCCATTCCGTTGTTGTTGCCCTGGCTATCGTCGACTTCAAAGCTTCCAAGGAGCACATAGGGGCCTTCAGGCGAAGCAACCAATACTTCATCGATATAAGGCTGCCGGAATTGTTGTGTAACCACAACATCGGCGGGTCCGGGAACAGCAATGGGAGGATCCATGGTAACCACAGCAATACCACTTTCATCGGCCAGTGCAGCACCAAACAATTCTCCTTCGCGGGAAATGGCTACATAAGCATACGGTTCTGTAGTGATGGTAAATGTGTCAGAACCCAAAGGCATGAGTGCATCATAGCTTACCTCGAGAGGTTCGGGAACGGCAAGATACATGGCCAGCGAGGGGTCACCCATCACAGAATAAATTTCCCAATAATAGGTCGACATCGATGATCCTTCTGTCACAGCGCGGTTTCCGGCAAATATCATCTGTCCCGTAGTAGCACACCAATCCGCGAAATCTTCGCCATGATCATGGAAAAGACAATCGTAAGCACCCAAAGTGGTTTCTTCATAGGCAGGAGGATTTTCCATAATCGTTCCTACGCCAACACCCCAATAATAGTCTTCATCCCAGTAGGTGCTATTGGTTCCACCGATATGTCCTATGGCGCCTTTCCCTTCAGCTCTTAACAGCGCTTCCCCAAAACATTCACTGGCATCAAAAGCATTGGATTCACAACAATTTCCTACCGAGAGGTAATACATATTTTCATTGGTCAGGTTAGAAACATCACCCACAGTAAACGAAGGGTCGGCCCAACCGTTTGAGCTACAATGGGCCGTATAGTTGGCATAGGCCACACCGTCGCTGATCATTTGTTTAATCACGGAGGCATTACTGCCTGAGTTGGGATAGAGGAAAGTATGTGGTGTGATTCCATGGGCTTCGTTAAAATAATTGATGGTGCCGTAATTAATTTGTCCGTTACCCCAATTGTAACCATGCGAACCATCCATACCCGAAACCAGAACTACTTCATTAAGATACGACGGATCAGGCATGGTATATTGCTCAATCATAAGGGTTTTGTCGATCTGGGGCTGGAGTTGTGCAGTGGTCTGAGCCGAAAACCGGCCGAAATAGATTTCCGCAAAATCATCGCCGGTATATTCACAGTAATACAGATCGGTGACATGCGAGCCTGCGGTTCCGCTGAAGGCTGGGATTTGCTGCACGTCGCCAACAAACAATACAAAGGAAGGCGGAGTATAGCCCGGCTCCGGGTTTTCGTACAAATTCTGAATAAAGGCTTTAATTGATGAAGTGGTATTGCCCACTTCCGGATTATTGGTATAGCCTTCGATAACAGTAAAGCCTTTTTTTGCTTTCCAGGCGATAAAAGGCTGCAGCTGGTCCTGAAACATCGGATCGGAAACGATAACATAAGTAATGGGGTAAGTAGAAAGTGGATCTTTGGTGGAAGCAAAGGCACGGGCATTTAAAGCCTGCGTATAATCTGCCTCAAAATAGGGTGACCAGGTTTTCGCTTTCAATGCACGGGTAGCCGGCATGTCGCCATCTTTAAAAGTGATCCGGAATTGGACATCACTAAAAATTTTCAATTGATTACTGACCGGATTATACTGATAAGGAGCGATAGTCACCAACGCAAGGCGCTGCCCACGCTGTATTCCTTTTTCTTCAATAGTTACCAGTTTTTCTCCATAGAACCGGTCGGTTTGATAGGCTTTTTCGTTGTATTGAAAAGGCGGGGCATCCTCTCCGTTTTTAGGCACCGGAAGTTGCACGGGCAGGATCGGATAAATAATACCCATCTCCCCCAGATTCAGGATTTCTTCAGTAAAAGTCATCCCTTCAACAGATAACTCAGCCCCTAATGGCACTTCAATTAATTTTCGGATAATGGGAATCCTTGGCTCTCCGGTTTTTCCGGTAAAGGCATTTACATGAGAATAAAAAGCAGTAAATAATCCTCCCTCGGTATTGAGGGTTTTATAGTCGAATTCAGCAATGGTATTACGCATTTCAAGATGTGTAACATCCTGTGAAACAACAGTTAACATTGTTTCGTCCGTATTTTCCAATACGACCCGTTGTGCAATAACGGGAAAAACCAATACTCCTGATAAGACTAAAAGAAGTAGGTACTTGCAGCGTGTAAAAATTTTCATTGTATCAAGTTATTTAAATGTTCTAATGAAATACAAATATAATATTTTAGATAAGAT
>Ga0265294_10002904_pt1 | contig 22268 bp, 15 predicted proteins | sample MunlanPumphouse3_FD_192504 | JGI IMG/M metagenome (GOLD analysis project Ga0265294, IMG submission 192504) | Groundwater microbial communities from a municipal landfill in Southern Ontario, Canada - Pumphouse #3 | ecosystem: Environmental > Aquatic > Deep subsurface > Groundwater | place... | reverse complement strand
AGTAAAACCAAGGGTTATTGAAAAATGCTTTGGCTTATATATCCCTAAGGAAGGGGATAAAGATTTTGGTTCTAATTATACGGTACCGGAACTAGCTGAACTGTATAAAGAAGATTTACAAGTTAAGCGTATGATAGATATTGCAATTAAAGTTGAGGGCATGCCAAGACAGTGTTCAACTCATGCCTGTGGAGTTGTTATTGGTAAAACTGCCGTTGAGAACTATATCCCACTTAGTAGGAATGGGGAAGATATTACTACACAATACAACAAGGACGAGATTGATGAGCTTGGTCTTCTAAAAATGGACTTTTTGGGACTTAGAAACCTTAATGATATCGATAGCTGTTTAAGATACGTAAAAGAAAACCACGGAGTTGAAATAGATTTTGACCATATGGATGTTGATGATTCTAATGTTTATTCACTCATTTCCACTGGAAACACTAAAGCTATATTCCAGATTGAAAGTGGTGGATTCCAAAAATGGCTTAAAGAATTGAAACCAACGTGTATCGAGGATATTATTGCTATGGTTTCCCTTTATCGTCCAGGCCCAATGGAGAGTATTCCAAGATATATTAAAAATAAACATAATCCTGATCATGTTGTCTTTGATCATCCATGTTTGAAACCTATTCTTGAGCCAACTTATGGATGTATTGTATATCAAGAGCAGGTTATGAAAATCGTTCAAGAACTAGCGGGATATACTCTTGGTAGAGCTGATAAAGTTCGCAAGATGATGGGCAAGAAAAAAGTGGATCAAATGATAAAAGAAAGAGAGATCTTTTTACATGGATTACCTGCTGACCAAAATCATGGTATAGAAGTGCATGGAGCTGTAAAACATAGTGGGTGTTCGGAAGAAGTTGCAATAAAAATATGGGATGAAATGAAGGATTTTGCAAAGTATGCTTTCAATAAATCTCATGCGGCTGCGTACTCTATGATAACTTATCAAACAGCATGGTTAAAATATTATTATGAGCCTGAATTTTTAACATCAGTCTTAAATAATCGTATTACGAATGCAGACGAGATAAAAAATTATGTTACATACGCAAAAGAAGAAAAAATTGAAGTTCTTCCACCCGATATTAATAAAAGTATGACAATGTTCAGTGTTAAAGAAGATAAAATTAGATTTGGTCTGGCTGCTTTGAAAAATGTAGGCATAGGTGTTATTGACAGTATTATTGAAGAACGAGAAAAGAATGGAGAGTATACAAGTCTTGAAGACTTTATTGGACGGCTAGAAGGGGCAATGATTAACAAGCGTTGCGTTGAAAGCTTGATTTTAAGTGGGGCGTTCGATTGTTTTGGAAAGAAAAGAAGCCAGTTAATGCAGATATATCCACAAATTATTGATAGATATAATGCGGATAGAAAGGTAAAGACCACTGGTCAATTTAGCTTGTTTGATTCAATTTTGAAAGAAGATAGTGTAAACGAGATCCCTTATCCTAATATCCCTGAATATGACAACCAAACTAAGTTAAAATTGGAAAAAGAAGTAGTTGGGGTTTATGTTTCAGGGCACCCATTAAGCAGATACTTAAAAAAGTTCAATGATTATAATTTTACAAGTGATATGCTCAATGAAAGCGAAGAAGATTCTGAAATTTCTGACGAAATTGACGATTCCATGCAAGAATTTTCGGGTATTGTTGATGGTATGGAAGTGATTTGCGGAGGATTATTACTTGATATTAAAAAAGTAATGACTAGAAGAGGCAATAAGGAGATGGCTATAATTAAAATAGAGGATCTGTATGGAACTTTTGAAGCAATGCTTTTCCCTCAGATTTATGCTAAATTTAAGAGTATATTAAAATCTGATAAAATGTATACGATTAAGGGTAAAATTAGTATTAGAGTAGATGCTTCTCCAACAATTATTGTTGAAGATATAATTCCTTGGGAAATATCTGGCGAAGAGAAGAGATCTAAAAAGACTAGAAGATTGTATTTAAAATATGATTTAGAAAATACTAAACTAAATTTTGACATAAATAACATTCTAAGAAATTATTTAGGAGATACAGAAGTTATTGTTAAAAATATATCTGATAATAAACCATATAAACTAGATGTTATAGTTAACCCAAATTCTTTCCTCATGAATGAGCTATATGCTTATCTAGATGAAGATAGTATTAAATTAGTATAAAGGAGAAAATTTATGAAAAAGATAGGAATTATTTGTAGTGGCGGGGATTGCCAAGGAATGAATGTATCTATAAAAACAATTGTTAATATATGTCAAATTTCGAACATTACGGTAATAGGTTATAAATATGGCTTTAAAGGGTTAGTTGAAAACGATTTCGAGATACTAACTAATAAAAAAGTTGAGAACATCGCTGATCAAGGTGGCTGTTACTTAAAAGTATCAAGATACCCTGATTTTCTTAAGCCAAAAGTTATAGACAAAGCCGCTGAAAGAATTAAAGAAAATAATGTTGACGGAATAATCCTTCTTGGAGGAGATGGCTCTTATCGTGGAGGGTTAGACTTATTTAAACGAGGCATTAATATTGTTGGAATTCCTGGTACTATTGATAATGATATTTTCTATACGGAGAAGAGTTTAGGGTTTGATACAGCTGTAAATAATGCTGTGGCTGCTATTGATAATATGAGACAGTCAATTGAAGCTAATGATAGAGCTTTTGTGGTTGAGGTAATGGGACGTAAATGCGGTAAAATAGCTCTTCATGTCGCTGCTGCCGTTTTTGCAAATGCTCTTGCAACACTCGAAATTGGAACCAATTTTAATTCCCTTATGCAAGACATGCAAAAGAATTATAGAAACGGGGCCAGGACCCCTCTTATAGTAGTGAGCGAGGCTATGGATTTCTCAATTGATGACGTTAAGAAGGCTATTGAGAAGCAAATTGGCATTGAAGCGAGAAGTTCAGTTTTGGGATATATCCAAAGAGGGGGGGCCCCTAGTGTTGAAGATAGAATATTGGCATTACAATTTAGTACCTATTCTATAGAATTATTAAAAGAGGGGAAAGGCGGCACTGCGGTGGGTATAAAAAACAACTCTATTTTCCATGTGTCTTTAGAGGAAGCTGTTAATACTCCAAGTAATTTTGATATGGAGCTATATCATCAACTAAGAGAGCTTCATAAATTAAATGGATAAAAAACACGTCAATGACGTGCTAATTATTAGTAATATTATTTTATTTATTATCTGATTGAATATTATTTTGCATATAGCCTTTAGGTTGTTGTGACTCAGTTTGAGGTTGTTCTACTTGAGTGTTGCTTGTATGAACTGGGGAAGCATTGCCCTGATCATTTTGTTGAGAATGATTCGTATTAATAGGTGTAGTGGAAGAATTAACCTGTTGCTGTGATTGATTTTCTTGTACATTTTGGTATTGCTGTGGCTGTTTGTTGTCATGAGAGGTATTGATATTGTCATCAATCTTGCCTTGGTCTTTATCTTTATCTTTTTTTCTGATAATTTTTAGTTCCTGATCGCTAGATTTTTTACCATTACATTTTATACAGCCTTTTGTTTTTATAGCCGCATATATAAGAACCAATTATGCCAAACCTATGATTGCATAGACAATTCTACTAAAAACATTTGATTGAGAACCAAATAATCCGGCTACGAAATCGTATTGTAATAAACCAATACACAACCAGTTAATACTCCCAATTATAACTAATATAAAACTTATAAGTGTAAACATATCTCATTCTCCTTGTTTAATCTTAGTATTTGAATAAAATAAAAAGATATACAAAATAAGAAATATTTGTGTCAATATTGAATAATATATCATATTAAAGTAATTAGACTAATTTTTGACAAAAATTTTCTTTATTAAAATTGGTTGACAAGGGATTATTCTTAATATATACTAATCCCGTTGAAATGGGGCAACAAAACATTTTAGGAGGGCATTAAAATGGATGATGCAATCTACTTAACTAAAGAAGGATACAAGGAATTAAAGGATAAGCTCGTGCACTTAAAGGGAGTTGTACGTGTTGAAATATCTAACGAAATTGAAAGCGCTAGAGCTTTTGGAGACATTAGTGAGAATGCAGAATATGATGCTGCTAGAGAAAAGGAAGCTCAGGTAGAGCAAGAGATCTACCAAATTGAGAACACTTTGAGAAAAGCTAAAATTATTGGTAAAGGAAAACAAGACAGTACTAGGGTAGATGTTGGAGAAACCGTTGTTGTTGAAGATGTAGATACAAAACAAACTATGACTTTAACAATTATGGGTGGTTTTGAAGCAAATCCTTTAACGGGACATATTAGCAATGCTAGCCCTATGGGGAAAGCTTTGGTTGGTGCTAAAAAGGGCGATATTGTTTCTGTCGAGACACCAAATAAAGTTATGAAATTAAAAGTAAAGAGTATTAAACAAGCGTAAGGTTTGTAATTTTTCAATATTCAAAGGGCCACAGAAATTACTGTGGCTTTTTGTTTGACCAATGGAGTTTTAGATTTCAGAAAATAAAGAGGAGTTTAAGCAGAGAACTTTGTCGTATAAAGCGATTTTAAAAGATGCTTCTTTTTTACTACTGACCATAAAGTGTTTGAGAAAAAAGTCCTTTTGTGATAACATATACAGTATGGAATATATAGATTTTTATAAAGACTCAAATGTATATAAGATAATAAGTGCAGATGTGGCAAATCATATGGTTAGTCATGCATATATGTTGACAGGTAAGGATAAAAAACTGCTAGATGAATTTTCCAGACTTATGACTAAACAAATTTTATGCAACTTTCAAGATGAAACACTGTGTAGAAGAATTGATAACAATAATTACCCCGACGTAAGAACTTATCCTTTGCCTGATAAGAAAAATATAATTGTTGAAGACGTTAAGGAAATTATTGATGACAGTATGATTTATCCATACGAAGGCAGTAAAAAAATATATATATTAAACAATCTTGAAGATTCTTTATCTTCTTCACAAAATAAATTATTAAAAACTTTGGAAGAACCTAGCTCTTCTGTAATTTTTATCTTAGTTTCAGCATCTCCTTATAAAATTCTACCAACAATACGTAGTCGTTGTAATATTTTAAAGGTTGAGGAACCTTGCAAAGAAGATATTGTTAGATATGTCAGGGACTTAGGAAAAGATCAGGAAACCGCAGAAGAAATAGTTGACTTAAGTAGTGGCAGTTTAGCCAATGTACATAAATTACTAGAAGATGAAGAATTCATAAAAATGCAAAAAAGTATAATTAATATCTTCCGTAATATGAATTCAAGTTCTGAACTATTATTTTATAGCGGAGAAGTTATGAAGTTTGGAAATAAATTAGAAGATGTATTTGACGAATTTCTTTCTTTGATCAGAGATTTAATGGTATTAAAAGCGGGCGGAAGTATTAGTAAATCTAAAAATTGTTTAATGGACTGTAAGGGGAAGTTTACTTCAAAGGCTTTAAATCAGTTATCAAAACTTATAGTTGAAGAAAAACAAAGATTAAGGGCAAATTGCAATCCAAACGGAGTTGTTGAAAATTTTTTAATGAAAATATTGGAGGTAAAATCTAGATGATTTTAACAAGTGTAAAACTAAAGAGTGGGGAAATCGCTTTCTTTGATAACGATGGTACTCAGTACAAAAGCGGAGATAAAGTTATTGTTAACGATGAAGTGGCAACTGTAGTATCTCCTTCTGTTGATATGCAAAAGGAGAAACAGATTGATAAAATAAAAAAAATTACGCGTCTTGCGACTAAGCAGGACATTTTGCAAGCTGAAGAAAATGAAAAGCGTAAAAAAGAAGTTTTAAATTTGGCTAATAAATTGAAAGAAAAGCACCGTTTAGAGATGAAGTTCGTTGAAGCTAACTTTACATCAGACGGAAGTAAAGTTATTATTACTTTTGTATGCGAGGACAGAGTTGATTTTAGAGATTTGGTTAGAGACTTAGCTAACGAGTTGCGAATTCGTATTGAATTAAGACAAATAGGAATAAGAGACCAAGCAAAGGCAATTGGAGCCATTGGAATGTGTGGGCAAGAATGTTGCTGCAGGAGATATTTAAATGAGTTTGAAAAGGTTAGTATTAAAATGGCAAAGACTCAAGGACTATCTTTAAATCCAACTAAGATAAGTGGAGTATGCGGAAGGCTAATGTGTTGTTTGGCTTATGAAAATGAACATTATACTGAATTAAATAATATTGTACCAAAAGTTAGTACTTTAGTTGTAACTCCTGATGGAGAAGGCATAGTAATATATAACGCTCTTTTAAAAAAGAAAGTTACTGTTAGGATTGTGCAGGGTGACAGTGTAAAATTAAACGAATATGATGTTGCAGATATAAAAGTCAAGGATAGAAAACCTGAAAACAAAGACAGAACTGGATATAATAAGAAAAACGATAAGTAATAAGAATTATGACAGAAGATAGAGATAAGTTAATTAAGAATGAAGAGCGATTAGATGACCTTCAATATAAGGGTTTATACCTTATTCAACACCCTAAAAAATATTGCTTTACATCTGATGCAGTAATGCTCGCCAACTTTGTGAAAGGCGGAGTCAAGGACTCCATGGTTGATTTATGTAGCGGTAGCGGAATTATTGGAATATTAGCATCTCAAAAGAGAGGTGTAAAAAAGACTATTTTGGTTGAGCTACAGGAATATCTTGCTGATATGAGCCAACGTAGCGTTGAATACAATGGCCTACAGGGACAAATCGAGGTAGTTAACAGTAAGTTACAAGGAATACATAAAAAGTTAGGACAAGGAGCTTTTTCTATCGTTGTTTGTAATCCTCCATATAAACTAAATGGTAGCTTGTTAAATGAAGATATGGAAATAGCTACTTGTCGTCATGAAATAACTATTACATTAGAAGAAATTATTGATGAAGCTAGTAAATTGCTAAAATTTGGCGGGAAATTTTATATAGTAAATAAAGAAGAGCGCATGGTTGATATTTTATGTCTCTGTCGTAAACATGGATTGGAAACGAAAGAGGTTGATGTTATTCCTTCAATTAAGGGAGCAAATGTAGTGATGATTGAAGCTGTAAAAGGAGGTAAGAGTGGAGTAAAAATTAAAATAACTCCACGAGTATAATATGTTATATGTAGTGCCAACTCCAATAGGTAACTTAAAAGATATCACTTTTAGAGCCGTAGAGGTTTTGAAAAATGTTGACTTAATTTTATGCGAAGATACTCGTACGAGCGGAATTCTATTAAATCATTATGATATAAAGAAAGAACTTAAAAGTTATCACAAATTCAATGAAAAACAGTCGTTAGACAATATAATAGAAAGATTAAAAAAAGGTGAGGATATTGCTTTAATAAGTGATGCAGGCATGCCGGGGATATCCGATCCAGGCAATATTTTGATAAAAGAAATTATAGATCAAAGATTAGAATATACGGTACTTCCAGGAGCAAATGCAGTTATACCCGCCTTTGTATTTAGTGGATTTAATGCCCCGTTTACCTTTGTTGGTTTTTTGCCAGATAAAAAAGGAGAAAGAATTAGTGTATTAGAGAGTTTAAAAGATATTCCTAGCTGTCTAATTTTTTATATTTCACCTTATAAACTGGAAAAAATAATTCAGGATTTATATTTTGTTTTGGATAATAGAAAGGCATGTGCGGTTCGTGAAATTTCTAAAAAGTTTGAAGAGAAATTTTTTTTTAGTTTAAAAGATGGCTTTAAAGGGACTATAAAAGGGGAATTTGTTCTGTTAATTGAGAAACCTATTGTTGACAATAAATTAAATAAATTGTCCATTGAAGAACATTTTGATTATTATATTAATCTAGGACAAACAAAAACCGATGCAATGAAATCAGTAGCAAAGGACCGAGGGGTTTCTAAGAGTGATATATATAAAAAATTAATTAAAAAATAAAGTAGCTAAAATTGTTGCTTTATTTTTTTTCTATATTTCATAATATTAAGTCTTTTTGTATTACTTCCTATTCATTGAATATTTTAAGAAAGGAATTTTTATTTATTTGTAAATTAATGAATCATGGTATATAAAATTTAAGATTAATATTAAAACAAAACTTAGTGCTGTTTCAAACATGTTTTTATTGGGAATAATGGAGTAAGAGGAGTTTTGTATGAGAGTTGGAGGAGAAAGCTTAGAAAGTGTTAAAACAAAAATCGCAGAATTAAAAGGAAAGAGAGTAGAAATGGAGGTTAATAAGGGTAGAAATAGGATTGTAAGCTTACAAGCGGTAATTGACCAGGTTTACCCAAGTATGTTTATTATAAAGCCTACCATTGAGTGTGATGTTGATAGGTTTAGTTACTCTTATGGGGATTTGTTATGTGGAGATATAAAAATAAAAGATTTTTTAAACAGAGATAACCCAAGAGAGATAGAGTATAGAACAGCATTAAAAAAATAAAATACTTGTCATATTTTCCAAAGTCGTCCAGTAAAATATAGCAGATGGCAAATAGGGGGTTGGAATATATGACATTTGAACCAAAGTATGAGAAGGTATCAAGTAGTTACAGAAAGGCGTTGGGAACAACTCAAGCACAAATTGAGTGTAAGTTGTCGGGAAATGAAAATGCAGAGATAACGAAGGTCTTGTGTGCTGATGCAAAAGCATATATTGGGTCGTCAGAGGCAATGAATGGTGAAATTACATTTAACGGGTTTGTTAATTTTCAAGTAATTTATGATGGAATAGAGCCACAAGGCATGGACTATAGCGCTGAATTTAAGGATAAATATCAAAACTCTGATATTACCCCTAACTCTGTCCCAGTTTTATCTTGCTCAGTTGTAAATGTAAATACCAGTATAGTCGGTCCCGATGTAAGAGTAACTGCGATTGTAGAAATAAATGTTGATATAATTGAAACTGATGAGTACAATGTTTTAACAGAAGTAGATACAAATAATATCTTTTCTAAAACTGACTCCTTAAATTATTCTACATATGTTGGAAAAGCAAAACATAGATTTGACCAGAATTTTGATATTGAGATAGAAGAAACTGTTTCAAAGATTCTTGGTGCATGTGCAAATGCTCAATTGACACTTATTTCTCCTAAGAACGAATTTGCAGAAGTAAAGGGAATTGTAAATTTAATGATTTCTTATCTGCCAGCAGCTGAAAATTCAGTTGTAAAAACGATTCAGAAACAAGTGGAATTCTCACAAGAAATACCTGTCAAAGAAATTGAGGAAGATAGTTTCCTAAACAGTTTTATCAACGTTATTAATGGCGACATAAAAGTTACAACAAACATTGAAGAAAATCTTGCAGTTGTAAACTTAGATATCCCTCTTGTGTTCGAGGGGTATGTATTTAATCCCAATTCTATAAACTACGTAACTGATCTTTTTGCGATAAATAACTTTGTAAATGTAGATACAGAAAGCTTAATGATGCTTAAAAAAGCTAATAGTGAATCATTTGAAGAAAGGTTTGACGCTAGTATTATTATTGACGATAATATGCAACTTATTGACGAAATAATAGGCGTATGTGACAAAAATGTTACAATAGCTTCTCAAAGTATAGTAAATGATGGCCTTAATATTGAAGGAATTAACACAATTACAGTACTATATCTAAATAAGGAAACCAATAATATAAATTCTGTATCTATTGGGAGTCCTTTTTCTCTATCTTTTAATATTGATGGAATAAAAGGATTGACTCCCGATGTAAAGATTATTATGGGGGAAGTTAATGCTAAGGGGAAAAGGGGAAACGAGATTGAGGCTACTGGTGATCAATATATTTACGCAAACTTCTTTGGAAGTGATGCTGAAGGAATAATAACTTCCGTTAAAGTTGGAGAAGAAAGAAATCAGTATATGGCACCATTAATGCTTTATATTGCAAAACCTGGTGAAACTCTTTGGGACGTTGCTAAAAATTTAAATGTATCTCCGGATCTTATTCTACAATAGAACCCTGACTTGGAGTTTCCGTTAAAAGGTGGAGAGCGAATTAGAGTATACCGTCAGAGAATGGTTGATTTCTAAAACAAATTTCAAAAAAATACAAAATGATGCAAAAGGCTATACTTTGCATCATTTTTTTTGTTCTAGTTTTTATCTAAAGGTCAATACTCGTTACAGCTGTGGAGGAGAGATGAAAAAGATACCAAGTTTTTTACTTATTACTTTATTTATTCTTAGTAGTTTTTGTTTATGCGCTTGTACTCTTAAAGAAGTAGAAGGTGAAGAATATTTACGAATACATATTAGGGCAAATTCTAATTCTAAAATAGATCAGGATATAAAGTATGAAATAAAAGATTATGTCATAGATTATCTAACTCCACTTATTGCTACATGCTCTAACAAAGAAGAAATGGAGAATACTGTAAGCCAAAATATACTAAATATAAACGCTGTTTGTGATGAAATATTAGCTAAAAACGGATTTAAATATGCTTCAAATGCAAAAGTGTGCAAGGAATACTTTCCTACTAGAGCCTATGGAGAATTGACATTAGAACAAGGCTATTATGATGCGCTTATTGTTGAATTGGGCGAGGCTGGTGGTAATAATTGGTGGTGCGTGGTATATCCTCCACTATGTTTTGTAAACGCAAAAGAAATAGACGGAAAAAACTTTAAATATAAAAGTAGAATTATGGAGCTTATTAATGGCTAATGTTTATAACTACGAAAAGGAGACTATAATTAATCAAACATAGGAGAGATGATGAAAAAATATAAAATTTTGTTGATACCGTTTTCTTTTATTTTAGCAACAATTGTGTCACTTATAGCTACTTTTTCTCAGACTAGTTTTTTTAATAATGTTGAAGCAGATACTTCCCAAATAGTTGAAATTCAAACTCGTTTACAGGATTGGGGTTATTATGATGGTGAGCTTACAGGTACTTTAGATAGTGCAACTACAAGTGCTATAATAGAATTTCAATCTGAACACGGAATAACAGCTACAGGCGAATTAGATGCGGCTACTATGAATGCTCTTGGAGTCTATATAACTACTCAAAGTAGCACGAACACTTACTTATTGGCTAAATGTATTTACGCAGAAGCAAGAGGCGAGCCGTATGTTGGACAAGTTGCGGTTGGTGCGGTTATCTTAAACCGTGTTGCGAGTGCGGATTTTCCTAACACTATATACGGAGTTATTTATCAGCCTTGGGCATTTACTGCGGTTCATGATGGAAATAAACATAGAACCTGATAATACGGCTTACAAAGCGGCTCAGGACGCTCTAAATGGATGAGATCCTAGTTACGGATGTTTATATTATTACAATCCCGCGACAGCTACTAGCAGTTGGATTTTTAACAAAACTTCAGTAGTTGAAATAGGAGACCATGTTTTTTGTATTTAGGAGGGACTATGGATAAAGACGGAATGACCAAGGCCGGAATAATATGGACATTAAGTGTTTCATTAGGTTTACTATCGGTAGGCCTTTTAATGGGCTTAATAGCATTTATTATTATTTCTAATATAATACCTACGCAACTCAATTGGAAAATCTGTATGATCGTTCATTGTACGAATTATCTACAAATATTAACGATATTGAAGTTGATATAAGTAAACTTGTTGCAACAAACAATGTGAGTTCACAGAGACAAATTCTAGATGAACTGTATCAGAACTGTATTTTAGCTGAAAATAACCTTAGTTGTTTACCTATTTCGGCTAATAATAGTAATAAATTAAATAGTTTTATTAACCAGTTAGGCGGGTATACTTGTAGTTTGCTTGATAAAGTTAATAAAGGTACTGCAATAAGCGATGAAGAGTTTGAAACAATCTTGACCTTAAACGACCAGTCGGAGGTAATGGTGTATCAAATTAATATGTATGTAGCTAACCAAGATTATGATTTCAGTATGTTAAATAAAATAAATTTTGAGAACTATGATAACGATTATCTTTCCGAAATAGGCGAAATAATGGGAACCAGTACCGATATTCCTACGTTGATATATGATGGTCCATTTTCAGATTCTGTAACGAATAAAATGATAAAAGGTTTGCCGGAAGTAGAAGTTACTAGTAGTGATGGGTTGCAAAAAATCACTAATCTTCTTCCAGAATATCAAAATGTTACTTGTTCGGGAACAACCTCAAATAAATTTAATGTATTTAACTACACTGCTGAATATAATGGTGTTAGTTATTACATCCAAATTACTCAAACGGGTGGGTTGTTTTTATCAATCTCAGCTACTTCTGAAACAGATGGAGAGAATTATACAATTCGGCAGTGTGAGGATATAGCAGAAGCATTTTCTCAACAGTTAGGGATTTCAGAGATATGTATAGTGTTTGGAGTGCCACTAGCAGTGGTGTTGCGTGCGTGAATCTTGCTACTGTTGTTGGAGGAGTAATTTATTATCCAGATTTAATCAAAGTTAAAGTAGATGTTTCATCAGGCCAAGTTATTGGCTGGGAAGCTACTAATTATTGCTATAATCACGTAGATAGAACTTATTCAGGGGCGGGAATAAGTATCTTAGATGCAGAAGAACTAGTTAGTTCTCGTTTAACAATTATTGAACGAAATTACTGTATTATACCAAATAAATATGTAGGAGAGAGTTCCGCATATGAGTTTGTGTGTGAATGGGATAAATATACTTATTATGTATATTTGAGTGTTGAGGACGGGGAAGAGCTAAATATTATGAGAGTAGTTAAAACCACCTCGGGAGATTTAATGGTTTAAACTATATTTGTAAAAAAATGTAGTATTTTTGAAAAAAATGTAAAATCATGGGGAATAAACTATTTACAAAGGCTTATTTTTTAGTTATAATGTAAAAATGAGGTTTACCATGATGGAACATAATAAAGAAAGTTTAGAAAATTTAAGAATTCATGAATTAAGAGATCTAGCACGTAAACTGGGCGTGCAGGCTCCTACTTCGCTAAAAAAAGAAACTATTATAGAACAGGTAATGGCGATAGTAAATGGAGACAAGAAACCTTACGTGAAGAAATCTAATAAGGGAAGACCTGCTCGTATCGGTATAGATTTGACAGATATGTTTATTCCTAGTCTTAATCAAGATCAAGGGGACAAAAACGATTTGGTTGCAGAAAATCAGAAGTTTGGTTTCTTTGTCAATGCTCCAGAAATAACTTTTAATATTTCTTCTGAGGCAAGTGAAAAAGAGGGGCTATTAGATATACATCCGACAGGTTACGGGATATTAAGGGCAAAAGGTTATCAGCCAAGTGATGAAGATGTGTTTGTTTCAACTCAAACAGTCAGCGAAAACAAACTTCGTCCAGGATTGAAAATTAAAGGGTTAGAAAGAGAAATTCAAAAGGGCAAGCCCCATGCTATTGTACGACTTCTTGAAATAGAGGGAATAGATAAAGATAGATATACGCATCAGACGGCTTTTAATGAAATTCCATATAGTCCATTAAATGACGAAATTGTTATAGATATACCTAGTCTATCTGAATTAAAAATAACCGAGGGAAGTAGAAATTTGGCTATATTTGATAATTCGGACGATTTGTCTATTCTTGGTTTAGTTTTGTGTAAAGAAATTTCTAGAAATCCAAAATATAAAGTTGTGTATTTAAACCTTGATGCTATGCCAGAAGATGTTTTAAAATTTACAGATTTTGAAAAAGTTAATATACCTTTTTCAATGTCGGAGGTTAATCAAATAAGTACCATTAATCTTGCATTAGAACGGGGAAAACGAAAGGTAGAAAATGGTGAAGATGTAGTTATAGTTATAAAAGAAATGAGTAAGCTGCTAAGAATATTAAATACTGCTATAACAGACGTAATATCTTATGAAGACTTGAACATAAAAGCATTACATCGTATTAAGAAGATGATAATGTCTGCGAAAGAGGCTAAATATGGCTCCCTTACAATTATTATGTTGGATAATATAAGTACTTGTCCTAAACCAATTAAAGATATTATAAATTTTGAGTTGATTCCTTTATTTAATAATTTAATAACAATAAATAAGCCCGCTAGATAATGCGGGCTTATTTAATTTTATAAGTTTAATATATTTAGAAGATGTTTAAATGTTTTCAAGATAATTATTTCTCGTTATATGAAAGAAAGAACAATCTAAGAAAACATGAAAGATATATGGCAGAATAAAAATTTTACAGTAAAATACTAAGATAGTATTATGTAAAAGTTTGTGTAAAAAAAGAATTCAGATTATTCTGAATTCTTTTTAATCCTTCTACTAAGGTTTAACGGAATTTAAGTCTTGTTCTTATTACAATAAATACTGTTGTTAATCCGATCACTAATACACATGCTACGATGATTATAATGACCGCTGTAGTGTTTAGGGGTTCGGTCTTGGTAACTTTATATATAGATATAGTTCTGCCGTCTAAGGAGGTTATTTTAACCGTGTATGTAGTATTTTGAGTAAGTTCTAAAGTAACCTTCTCGTTTGGAGAGTTTTCGTCAATTGTATAAACGCCTTGGCCGGTGATTTCTATTTGTGCATTACCAATCTTTTCATAGATTAATTTAGGATTGAAGTAAACATAAACAGTCTTCGTTGTGCTGGTTCCCCAATCAATGCTACATACTAACGAAGGGATTTCGTCATTAATCCAAACTTCGTATGAGAATGTAGAGGTTTGATTTGTGCTAGGATCGGTATAGGATAATGATACCGTATAGTTGCCAACCCCAAACTCGTTTGAACTTAACCATAATGAATGCAAGTCATCTAATTGATATGTTATATCCTCATTACCTCTAACGAAGCCTGTGATGGTGAATCCGTAAGCTTCTGGTAGATCATGACATATAAGAGCAGTATCAGGATCAATTATTACAAAATCATAAATTGTTGATATTGTAACAGGGTCTCCAATTGTTGGTGTAACAGTTGTTGTCATTGTTACTTCGTAGTAACCAGCGGCTGAGAATAAGTATCCAGTTGTGCTTGCTGAAGCAGTTCCTTGTGATACACCATTTAAGAGATAAGTTACAACAACGTTTTGAGTATATAACTCTTGGTTTAATACTTGGATAGAAACCGTGTCATTTGTAACAAAGTTAGGAATAGGATCAGTGTTGTTTACATTGAATATAACATCGTTTACAATGTACATTGATAAATATGGATAGGACAATGTAGATGAAGCGAATAATTCTTCATTGTTTGCTAAATCTCTAAATACTAACTTGTAATAACCAGCATTTGACAATGTTAAAGTTGATTCTTCAGTTTTTGTACTATAATATGTTCCAATAAGAGCGTTATTGTAGTAGCAATCACAGTAGACTGTGTTCTTACTCATACCATTGTAAGAGTCCCAGTTAATTGTAACTTCATCGTTAGTATATTTGTTCCCGAAGTTAGTTTGCAATGTATCCTCGGTCTCAGTATCTTCAATTGTTATATTGGCAAAGTCTGAACCTGAATCAACAAAGTAAACAATTAAATATTCAGCAAATACAGTTGAAGTATTATCACCGTGTATTTTATATATCTTGTAAGTATTTGCTGTTGTGTCAGGCTGTACGCTGGTAATACTTGAATCCAAATAGTCAAGCGATCCGTTTTCCCAACTCTTTAATTCTGTAACAGTTAAATTTTCGTCAGCATTTGCTATTACGCTTAAATACTTTGAATGTAATGAAGTATCTGAATGTTCAATAAAATAGTCTTCCTGAGCAAAATATGTTCTTACAGGCTCAACCTGAGTTCCATCAATAGTTATATAGCCTGCTTGAGGGCTAGCGTTTAATGGGGTAGACGTTGTTCCATTTACAACATTGATATCGTACATGGAGATGCTTCCGCCAACATAAGTGTAGCTACTGGACTTAGTATTTCCTAAACTACTTTCCAATATTACTCTATAACTTCCGGATTCTGTTAATGTAAAGGAGTCTTCTGCTGAGTAACTTTGAGTTTGACTAACATTAGAATCTTCGTTATAGTAGGTTCTAATTATACTAGCAGAAACTGGCAATGTAATATCATCTATCTTTATATCTGGCCAAGATAGAGTAACATCTTCAAGGAACTTGGTTCCATCTACTTCGTTGTTATCAGAATCAGTGACGGTAATCTCTGGAAAGGCATTTATGTAAACGATTTTAATATTCCTTACGTTTTCTGTTGTGAGATCAGCGTATTTTAATGTTATGTTGAAAATAACGATGCTGTACTCTGTTGATAAACTTCCGCCTGTATTGTAGTTATATAATATTAATTCTTTCAAACCAGAATTTGAGTAATAAATGGTGTTGTATAATGCTCCCGATGGTGTATTTGTAATTGAAAGGTTGTTTAGAAGGGTTGTCCCATTTCCAAGAGTTAGTTCTTGGATACCATTTATTTTTTCTCCCAAGTAGACATTATTAGAATCATAACCAACAGCTGTTATTGTCGCATTCCTGAGTTTTGACTGGAAAGTGATAGCCATATTTTGGTTAGAATAGTAAGTGTCACTATCTTGCTCATAAGTTGAACCGGTTGTTTGCGACTGAACAGCTAGAACATCTGAAAGACCTATTTGATAAATAAGAGTTGTTTGTCTTCCATAATTATCTGTAACTGTAAATTTGTATAGCCCCTGTGAGAAGGTATAAGTTCTTGTTGATACAGATATTGGATTATTTGATGTTGAGTCGTCCTTTGTTTTTGTTACCCAAGCCCCTTGTGAATATAGCTGAACTGTAATATTTTGAGCTTCAGTGTTTGTAGTGTTGCTATCAAATACCACCTGGAATTGATCGTCGCTAATGTCATTAGTAGCGATTTGCAATCTTTCACCTGCTTTTTGATAGGTTAGTGTATAGATCTTGTCTGTTGAACGATTATAGAATTGGATTGTTACTAGATACCCATCTTGAGCGGTTGTTCCGCTGATAATTGACTGTACGTAATTATTAATCTGTTGAGTATAATCGCTTATATCTATATCAGTAGATGTTAAAGCTGGAGCAAAATAGAATAGATAAGTATTTGTTGGAGCCGTTTCCAGGGTAGTTTCTGAAGTAGTAAATGTATTTATGGTCACCTTTGCATATTGCCAAAAATCAAGTTCAGTAGGACCAGGTATAGAAACTTCCAAATCTTCTCCGTTTACGTTCTTTACATACACGCTTCCTGTTAATTGGCCGCTATTTTCAGTGCTCGAGCCACCTTCTAGAACAGGGTATGATGAATAAGTATACGCGTATATTGGAATAATGCTCCCCGTGTAAATAACATAAACTCTGTAATTTCCGGCTTGGTCTTGTTCTACTATTTCGTAATATCCTTCGCTGTATTCACCACTTCCCGAAATTGAGGTATATAGATTTAATTCGTTTGTGATTGGATAGGTTAAAGTTGTCCAATATCCGGAAGTTAATGAGAAAGTGTAATCATCTGTATCATCTGGTGTTGTGGTTGGAATATAACTAGCCAAATCATAACCTAAATACTTATAATACAAGTAGGAACTTTCTTTATCCTCATCAGAGTTGTGCATTATAAATTGATCATCAAGGTAGAAACTGTAATCAAGGTTTTCACTATTGGTTAATGTAGTTGTTATTTGTGTTATGAGATTAGAAATACTATCGTTTGTGGTAATACTTGATTCTGAATCTCTGATTATATATGAATCATCTTCATAAGTTACGGTATAGGATGGATATAGTTTTGAAACTACCGCGTTTATTTCGTTAAGAATTAAGTTATTTAAATTAGCTTGTGGCTTTACTCTGTCAACAATTATGCTGTAAATTTGTTCGAAATAGTCTCCGTAATCGTCCTCATTTCCTTCGAACTGTACCTTAGCTTCAAATTTTGTTTCAACTTTTGAAGTAGAAGTTGTATCTTGAAGGATAGCTGTTGAAGTGGAGTCGTTATCAAAGATACATACTCTGTAAGAAAACAATACTGTAGCTCCAAGATTGTCGGTTAATTGCTTTCGAGGTATATCTCTAATAATTCCTATTGAATCAAACATATTAATGTAGCCATCAGCGTTAACAACATAGTAATCAGTGGTTGTATAGTAGAATCTCGTTTCTTCATCAACTATTGTGTATAAATCAGTTAAAAGCTCGCCATTTGAGTTTACAGGTGCGAAAGTATAAGCAGACTTATTATCGGTTGTATTTCCATTTAGTATTGTGTATATAGCTGAACTGTCCTGGTAAATAGTTAGGTTTCTATAATCTATATCTGCGATATATTCCTGACTTTTATCTGAGAATGAGAAATATAAAACATTTGTATTAGTGTTTTCAAAAGCATTTATTGAGAAGTCTTTTTTGTTGAATGTTATAGTGCTGTTATCACTATTTTCTCCATAGAATTGTCCGTTAGGATATTCGGTTACTATATCGAAAATAAAGGAGCCATTTCCATAGGTTATCTTCGATATATTTCCATCTGATATAGATCTTCCAGTTGACAAAGTAATGGAATATGCGCCAGCGTTTGTAAAGTCACAAGACATTGTCCCATCATTTATTGATTGAATGCTATCAAGAGAAAGGGACTGATAACCATCACTAGAGTCTGTTTCTTCATATTGCACTTCATATGTTAAGCCGAACAACTGTTCATTTCTTGTAACTATCTGTGCTTTTAATGATTGTAAACTACTAATTGTATCTAAATAACCACTAGGCTGTGTTTCGTTTAACTCTGCTATCTTCTGATCAATAATATTGTAGGAGTTGTATTTGTCTGTAGGGATATTAAACTCAACAGGTAATTTATTTGTTTCAAATAGAGATAACCCTTCTTGTACTAGAATATCGATGTCGCCAGCGTCAAAGATTGCTTGTGTTTCGGGATTTGTTCCTAGTATTATTGAAAGATCGTATCCATTTGCATAATTGAAAGGATATTCTCCTGAATTAAGGTAATCTATTTCAACAATCTTTCCTTTGTCAACATAGTAAACGTAATAATATATCTCCGAATCTAGACTTTCTATTGGAACACTGCCAGAAGTATAACTACGTTTAAATACGTACATACCGTCTTTTGTCACCTTATTTCCATTAATAGCTTCAGGGTTAATACAAGTTGAGTACCAACGATCGAGGTCGGTAGAACTAAAGGATGTATTTTGGTTAGTTGTAGATGAGGTTGAAGTATATAAGGCCGTTAAGTTAGTGTTATAAACAAAAGGAAAGAGAGGTGTCAATCTAGTTTCAAGAGTTGAACCTGTGTAGTCGTTTAATAATGCTTGGACAACATTTAATTCATAGTAATAATATTCAACTGAAGATACTTTGTAGGTTGCGTTAGGTAAGAACGAGAAAATTAACTGCCCAGCATTGTAAGAAGCTCCTTGACTTAATTGATCTAAATCATTGGAGTTATTTATATTACCGGTTCCAGTTGTTATGTTTGACCCAAAAGCTATAGCCAAAGAATTATCGAAGTTCATTTGTAATGAATTTGAATAGATATCATCTTTTTCTTCGTATGCAATTAGATTTGCATCTTCAATATTAGAAATTTGGTTGATATGAGAACCGCTGATTACTGAGAAGGTATATGTTTGTTCTCCTTTGAATAAAGTATAATCGTCGTTAGTGGTACCTTCTTGTGCAAGCAAGGTTACCGATTTAGTTGTTATTAGATCATTACTGTTATAATTATGGGATATAGTTGTTTCAGCATTTGTAGGAGTAGATTCTAAAGAAACACTTGCATTCGGAATTACTATATATTTCCCATCTAATTCTTCGTTTACATATCCTGACGTATAAGATGAAGTTAGACTTGGAATAGCATGGTCAAGTAGAGGGGTATTTTCAAGAGTTCTAACATTTGAAGAAACTTCATCAGCTGTAAAGAAGATGCTTGACATAAATGAGTCAACAATTGATTTTTGATTAGCAGTTAAAGCACCTTCGGTTCCTTCTGCTAAATTATAAATGCTATAATCCAAATGAATAGCCTTGTATGTTCCCCAGAATAGAGTGGTATTTGCACTAATTATATTGTAATCATTAGTAGGCTCTTCATATATGTTTACGTATGCTTTTGTTAAATCATAAAGTATAAAATACTGAGTTGTGTTTCCTGCGGCATCTGTAATTGTAAAGATATATAAAGCACTGCTATTTCCATCTAATACAAGATTGTCATTTATTGAGTCAGATATGCCATAACTTCCACCAGTGTATTTGAAATCTGCTGTTGTTGGAGCTGTTGCAATTTTTGACACATCAAGAGAATAATTTGTTGTAACATAGCTTGCATCAGAGATTGCTCCACCTTCACTAACTACTCCAAGGATTTCTGCATAATCAGCGAAGTTATCTAGCAATACCTTCTTATAGCTTGCAGTTATTGCTGCTCCACTGGCTTTCTCTGGGTATGAAATTGTGAATAATGAGTCTAAGTATGGTGAGTAAGTTATGTCTGCAATGTAATACTTTGAATTTTGTTTTTGACTAGAAACAATATATGTTTGAATATCCTCAATAGGGGTTTTATCTATTATGAAACTCTTTACGGTTTTAGATGAGTTAGTAATAGACGAATTTCCATAATATATTGCAACTCTATATTCTCCGTTAGTATTTAATAAACTTCCTACAACTTTATCGCCTTGTATTGTTGTAGAGTAGTCTGTATAAGTTGGGGTTGAAGTCCATTCGTAGTCATCGCCAGACGTTGCTACTTGTGCCCAATACTCGTATTGAAAGTAAGTTGCTTTATCCCAAGCTAAATAAATACTATCGTTCGTATATTCATTAGTTGTAAGGTCGTCATCAGTTGATATATTTTGAGTTTCCTCATTAGTGGTGTAAATTTTTACATTTGGTTCCCCGGTAGATATGCGGAAAACGAATGTCTGTTTTAATTCTTCTGATCCATTATTATAATTTGAATACTTATAAACAACGTTTACAATATATAACCCTAAATCTGAGATTAAAGTATCCTTTGTAAATGCACGAGTGCTAGAACTCGTAATGCTGGAATATTTTGTGTAAGTACTTTTTGGTGTTGAACCATTGAAAGCATATGTTCCAAGGTATCCAAACGATATGGTTGGCATGTTCGTGTTACAGAGCAGGTTAGCTTTGTCTAATACATATGCAAACAATAAAGTTTGATCTGTTACAGTTGTTGTCGTGTTGTATAAGTAGTTATAAATTTCAGCAATGCTAATACAAGAATTAATGGTTGTTATATATGAATCGCTTACAGGTGTAACTCCATTAATTTTTAATGTTTTAAGAGTATTTTCTGCGTTGGCAATTAAAATAGACTTGGTTTCCGCCAAACCAGTTGTTGTAAATGCTCCGTCATTAATATAGCCCGATTCTCCTGTATTGTTGAGTATATATGAATAATCTGAACGAATACCGCTCGTATAATCCCTTAATTCAAGCTTTTTGCTGTTTGCATCAAGTTTGTTTAAGTATGCGTTTACACCAAAATTATAAAGACTATAATATGGATCCGTTGAGTAACCAGGTATTACACCTTCAGTAAGAAGAGAACCATCTTCGTCATAGTACTTAGCAAAATTTGTTGCGAATAAGTTTTCGGAATTTGACATTGTTTGATAAATAAATCCGGAAGTGCTTGAAGGTTTGTATCTTAATAAATATTGAACCTCAAATTCGTAAGAGCCATTTTCGGTAAATCTAACGTCAATTTCTGGGAAATAAGAATTATGATCGAATGCTTTTTTACCTGTTCCTGGGAAATAGTCTTCGTTATGTAAGGTGATAGTATAAGTGTTTGATTCAGTTGCTGAAGCATCTCTAAATCCACCATCTCCATTATTTCTATTAACCAAAGTGTCGGAATCTGTTCCATATTCCACTGTAGCAAATAGATTTACGCTTTGTTCAATCATTTCCTGAGAGGTTAGTTCAGTGTCTGATTCAATCAGGGTGAAGTCTGATGTATTTTGATAATAGTAAGTTGTTGTTCTAGCACAGTTGATTGTTTGTAATGTTCCGTTACGATATATATTAAAGTATCCATTGAAAGTTGTATCGTTATCTTCTTCGGTAAATGTTGTTGTATAGGTGTGCGAAGATAGGGTTGTATCAATCTGGTTTATAATTAAACTATACAAAGAAGGGTCTAAGGAAATGGTTGTAGAATCTTCTGTTTGATTGTAGTTATAAACAGATGTAATTGTGTTAGAACTACTACTCTCTTCTACTGTATTAGAGTCAAAAGTAGGGTAGGAATCATAGTAAATACCCTCGTCAGATAAATAGAAAGACATCGTGTATTCTTGAGTTCCATAAGAGGTCCCATTGCTACTTATAGTGCTAC
>Ga0265294_10002902_pt1 | contig 22276 bp, 20 predicted proteins | sample MunlanPumphouse3_FD_192504 | JGI IMG/M metagenome (GOLD analysis project Ga0265294, IMG submission 192504) | Groundwater microbial communities from a municipal landfill in Southern Ontario, Canada - Pumphouse #3 | ecosystem: Environmental > Aquatic > Deep subsurface > Groundwater | place... | reverse complement strand
CAGGAACGTTAGGGTTATAACCAGTAGTAGGGCTCTCCCGGGGGAAGTTGGATAGTTAGCTTTTAACATTTTGAAGTGAATCCTTTATCTTTTTAATGATCTCATCTGCCAGTTCGGGGTTATCTTCGAGGAGGGTTTTGACGGCCTCGCGGCCCTGACCGAGTTTGGTTTCTCCATAGGAGAACCAGGAGCCCGACTTTTTAACGATATTGAGCTCAACTCCGAGGTCAACAATCTCGCCTATTCTGGAGATTCCTCCACCATAAACCAGGTCAAATTCAGCTTTTTTGAAAGGAGGGGCAACCTTGTTTTTTACAATCTTAGCGCGAGTTCTATTGCCAGTCATCTCATCGCCTTCCTTCAGCTGTCCAACTTTTCTGACATCAATTCTGACTGAAGCATAGAACTTCAGGGCGTTGCCTCCGGTAGTTGTCTCCGGATTACCAAACATCACTCCGATTTTCTCTCGAAGCTGATTGATAAAAATGACACAGGTCCGTGTTTTGCTGATATTGCTGGTTAACTTCCTGAGGGCTTGAGACATCAGCCTGGCTTGAAGTCCCATTTTTGATTCGCCCATTTCGCCTTCGATTTCGGCTTTTGGTGTCAGGGCTGCTACTGAGTCGATCACAATAATGTCGATAGCTCCTGACCGAATCAGGTGGTCGGTTATTTCCAGAGCCTGCTCTCCGTTATCTGGTTGAGATACCAGCAGATTTTCCACATCAACGCCCAGCTTTTCGGCGTAAAACCTGTCGAACGCGTGTTCTGCATCGATAAAAGCTGCAGTTCCGCCCTCTTTCTGTGATTCAGCAATTGCGTGAAGAGCCAGGGTGGTCTTTCCGGAAGACTCCGGACCGTAAATTTCGATCACGCGGCCTCGAGGGTATCCTCCAACCCCAAGCGCAATGTCGAGGCTGATGGAACCGGACGGGATGAACGGGATGTCCTCAATAGCACCATCACCCATGCGCATGATTGTTCCTTTGCCGTAACTCTTTTCGATTTTGTCGAGTGTGAGTTGCAGCGCTTTCATTTTTTCTTTCTGTATTGGATTATCTTTTTCCATCTTAATTGTAATTAGCTGGTATTATGGATGCGGAAAACATGCAAAAATGGAAAAACCGACTCAATTTTCCATGAGGTTGACCACCTGTACCGCGTGGTTTTTGGTATCGACTTTCTCAATCACCTGTTCAATCAGGCCTTTCTCATTGATAACAAAGGTGGTCCGTATGATACCCATATACTCTCTTCCCATCATTTTCTTTTTCCCCCAAACTCCATAGCTCGTTGCAATGGATTTGTCGGAATCCGAGACCAGATGAAAAGGCAGGTTATGCTTGGAACGAAAACCGTCATGAGATTTCTGACTATCCGGACTCACGCCGATCACCTCGTACCCCTTTCCGGTCAACTCATCGTATCCATCGCGAAGGCTGCAAGCCTCTTGCGTGCATCCCGGAGTGTTGTCCTTTGGGTAGAAGTAGAGTATCACCTTGTGACCTCTAAAGTCGGATAGCTTTTTGGATTGTCCCTCTTGATTAGTGAAAGAAAAATCGGGAGCCTTATCCCCGGTTTTGAGATTTGTCATCTTGCTGATCTTTTTAGTAATTAAGCAAATATACCAACTCGTTGCCGATTGGTTGTGCCTGGTGAATCAACTTTATTAACAACTCAAGAACGGATTGTTAATAATTTTTTTAATTTGGCAATCCTTTTAAACAACCAATGGAAGGAAATGTTACACAGCGGGATCCCTATTCCCGCGAATTCGCCAGCACTGGTAAGGAGCAGAAGCGGTTTCTCGTTCTGCATAACGATGAGGTCAATACCTTTGAGCATGTCATTCAGTCGTTAATCCTGATTTGCGGTCATGATTCCTGGCAGGCTGAGCAGTGCACGTTAATTACCCATCACAAAGGAAAGTGTGAAATTAAGAGTGGTGAATTGACTATCTTGGCTCCAATGAAAGAAGGTTTGGAAGAGCGTGGCCTTCAAGTTACAATTGATTGATAATCAACTATGTCGCTATTAGGAATTTTCCTGATTATTCTGGCAGGACTGCTTTTATTTTTGTTAGAGATCCTGGTTATTCCGGGGATTACCATTGCTGGTATTGGAGCGCTGATACTGATGGGGCTGGCTGTCTATCTGGCTTTCAGTGCTTTCGGAGTTTTGACTGGACTGATTGTATTATTGGTGGTTCTCTTCCTGATCATCATCCTCATCATAATTGCCTTTCGAGCGAGAACCTGGAAACGTGTTTCCCTGAGCACTGAGATTGGATCCAAGGTGGAGGATGCTAACGATCATGGTCTGAAGCCTGGTGATGAGGGTATTACACTAACAAGGCTAGCGCCTGTTGGCACCGTTCAATTTGGAGAGGAGCGAATAGAAGGGCATTCTGAAGGCCCGTTTATTGATCACAAGGTGGAAGTGGTTATTGTCAGGATTGCCTCCACGTATGTTATTGTTAAACCTAAAAAGAGTTAAATATGGAAACGAACATGATTTATCTGATGGGAATCATAGCGGCCTCAATCATTGGCTTGGCGGTTCTGATGTATGTGGTGCCGCTGGGATTGTGGTTTCAGGCTTTGATCAGTGGGGTGAGGGTTTCCCTGATCCAGTTGATCTTTATGCGCTGGAGAAAAGTTCCACCGAGAGTTATTGTTAATGCACTGATAACTAGCACAAAAGCTGGTTTAAGACTGAATCGTGACGATCTTGAAGCACATTATCTGGCGGGTGGTCATGTTCAGATTGTTGTCAATGCGTTAGTTTCGGCCGACAAGGCTAATCTTGGTCTTGATTTTAAGATGGCTACAGCCATCGACCTTGCAGGAAGAAATGTTTTGGAAGCCGTGCAGATGTCGGTTAACCCCAAAGTGATTAATACTCCGCCTGTAAAGGCTGTTGCAAAAGACGGGATTGAATTGATTGCTAAAGCGAGGGTAACGGTTAGAGCCAATATCAAACAATTGGTTGGAGGTGCTGGCGAGGAGACGGTTTTGGCAAGAGTAGGGGAGGGCATTGTTTCTTCTATCGGTTCAAACGATTCTCATAAGAGCGTTTTGGAGAACCCGGATTACATCTCCCGCGTAGTTCTTGAGAAGGGATTGGATGCAGGGACGGCTTTCGAAATTCTTTCCATCGATATAGCTGACATTGATATCGGGAAGAACATCGGAGCTGAGCTGCAAATCGATCAGGCCAATGCCGATAAGAACATTGCTCAGGCAAAGGCTGAGGAGCGCCGCGCCATGGCTGTTGCTTTGGAGCAGGAGATGAAGGCTAAAGCTCAAGAAGCTCGTGCAAAAGTGATTGAGGCAGAAGTTCAGGTTCCTCTGGCAATGGCTGAAGCTTTCCGGGCTGGAAACCTTGGGATTATGGATTACCAGCGATACAAAAACATCGAAGCCGACACTGCGATGCGAAGTTCTATAGGCGATCCGAATCAGAATAAGAATAGTAAGAAATAGTTTTTACAAGGTGTCCGGTGCTTTGCCGGACACCTTGTTTTGTTTTGATATTTGTTTAATTTTGCCGCACGTTATTTGGAGAGATGGGTGAGCGGCTTAAACCAGCAGTTTGCTAAACTGCCGTATGCGATTAGTGTACCGGGGGTTCGAATCCCCCTCTCTCCGCAAGGTGTCAATCTGTCTTAAATTGAGCCATGTTTGATTTTGAAAAGCTGGATCTGTACCAGGAGCTGAAGAAGCTCAATTTTGTTGTCTTTAAGAAGGTCAGGGCAATGACCGATCTTGATTCCTACATTGTTGAGCAATGGAAGAGAGCGAGCCTGAACAGTGTCCTAAACCTGGCCGAAGGAACTGGCAGAATGACTCCGGAGGACAAGAAGCATTTTTATACCATCGCCAGGGGCAATGTGTTTGAATGTGCGGCCTTGTTAGAAGTTATTTTTGCCTTGGGAGCGTTAAGCAAGGAGGATTATGAGGCACTTTACGATGGCTACGAAAAAGCCTCGAAGATGCTCCTCGGAATGTATCGCTCACAATAATATCAACACCCATTACGGGGTGTAGCGCAGTCCGGTTAGCGCACCTGCTTTGGGAGCAGGGAGTCGCAGGTTCGAATCCTGCCACCCCGACAGAAAAGGGCCACCCATTTGAAAATGGGTGGCCCTTTCGTTTTTGAAATCCGAGCCTCATATCCGGACTAAAAGAACGATACTGAACCTTGGTAGAGCTACCATTGGCATCAAACCCTCCAAATTATCCCTGATCGGAGCACTATAATACTTCTACAAAAATCTCATAACAATCAAGTTTGTTGATTTTTGAGCTTTACGAAGAGTATTATAAATAATAGTAAATCAGTCTAATAGATTATTCCAAAAACTCTACAATAGTATTCGATCTGGAAACTGCAAGTTTTTGTAGATCTACAAATAACCCAATTTATTACCCTTATCTTTACTGATGAAATAATCGATCATCAAATGACTAATCCATCATCCTTATGATACCATTCAGACGAGCCAACCAATCGATCGAATTGATTGACGGTTTTATGAATACCATCGATCAAGGTATGTTGATTTTTAAAGAGGGGGTTAAAAATTACCTGTTTGGCAAACGTGAGAACTTCATCGACAACCTGAGAACCCTCAGCAATCTCGAAACGGAAGCGGATCTGGCCAAGCGTAAAATTGAGCAGCTGCTTTACACCCAATCCCTGATGCCACAACTCAGGGGAGATATTCTTCGCCTACTGGAGGATCTTGATGATATTATTGATATTGCCAAAACAAACCTATACCAGTTTGATGTTGAGGTACCCTTCGTTCCAGCAGAGCTGAATCAGGATCTGATTAAATTATCTGAGCTTTCTTGTAGCGCAGTTGAATCAGTCATCCCGGCGGCACGAGCATACTTCAGAGATCCAGAGTCAGTTAAAGAGAAGATTCATCGGGTTTATCTGTTTGAAAAAGAGGCGGATAAATTGGCTGACGCCATTAAGCGCAGGGTTTTTCAGGAGATGCCTAGTGTGAACCTTAGCGAGAAATTTCATCTCCGGTACTTCACTCTCCACATAGAAAACCTCTCGGATGCCGCCGAGCGTGCTGCTGATCTTCTTGCTATTATGGCTATCAAACGAACTGTTTAACTATTACCTGTTCCATTAAATGCTTTTTGCATTATTTCTGACAAGCGGACTCTTCCTGGGCTGGTCGCTCGGAGCCAATGATGCTTCCAATATCTTTGGCACCGCGGTTGGTTCCAAAATGCTGCGGTTCCGTAAAGCAGCTATCATTGCCAGCGTGTTTGTCATCATTGGGGCTGTGTTCCAAGGCCGGGGTACTTCCGAAACCCTGACCAGCTTGAGCTCTGTCGATGCCCTGGGTGGCGCATTTACCGTATCCCTTTGTGCAGCAATAACGGTTTTCGGCATGAACAAAAACGGCCTGCCCGTGTCAACTACCCAAGCTATCGTTGGGGCAATCATCGGATGGAGCCTTTTTACCGGAAACACAACCGACTTGACTGTTCTGGCTAAAATCGTGGGTTCTTGGATCTCCAGCCCAATCCTGGGAGCCCTGTTCGGAGCGATCCTATTTGTCCTATTACGATTGATTCTCAGACGATTAAAGCTTCATGTGATCAAGCTAGATTCTTATATCCGAATTGGGCTGATCCTGGCCGGAGCTTTTGGAGCCTATAGTCTTGGCGCTAACAACATAGGAAACGTTATGGGGGTATTCATTCCCTCAGCGCCTGATGTAATACTGAATTTTGGACTCTTTACCCTAGATGGTACTCAGCTACTGTTCCTTCTGGGCGGTTTGGCTATTGCATTGGGGATTTTTACCTATAGCCATCGGGTAATGAATACCATTGGCAACGGAATCCTCTCCCTAAACTCCGAGTCAGCAATCGTAATCGTCCTCTCTCAGGCCCTTGTTTTGTTCCTGTTCTCCTCCTCCTCTTTCGCCGATTTCCTCCACTCTATCGGATTGCCAGCTTTACCCCTGGTGCCAGTATCCAGCACACAGGTGGTAATTGGGGCGCTACTTGGAATAGGCCTGGTAAAAGGAGCCAGAGAGCTGAACTTTAAAATGCTTGGAGGTGTGGCATTGGGGTGGATTCTCACTCCTGTTATCTCTGGAATCATTACCTATTTCGCCCTGTTTTTCGTTCAAAATGTCTTCAAGCTGCAAGTAGCAGAAGTGGTCAAGGAGACCGGGGTTACTCAACAGATTGCATTCCCTCTAAAACCGGTTACCAATATAGATCTGGTGCAACCCGGTATCATCGCCCTTTTTGTGGTTGCCCTCATCATCCTGGCCATTATCCTGATCAACCAGTTTAAGCTCCGAAAAAAAGCTGAAGATGCTCTACATGCTCAGCATGAGGAGATTTATCAGTTTAGAAGAGCCTTGAATGAGCTGGAGATCAGTACAGTACAAAAGGAAAACGAGTTGTTGAACACCAAGCTGGAGATTAAACGTAAAGAATTCATCACGGTAGCCCAAAACATTAGTCAACAGAAAGAATTCCTGGAAAACTTGGCTGATCGGATTGAAAAAATTCCAGCCGAATCAGAGCTTCCAGAAGCTGCTAGCCAGAGTCTTCATGATCTTCAAGCAGCTATCCGGCAAAAAATGAGTTTTACTGATGAACTGTCCCAGTTTTATGCGAAAGTTGAAAAGCTGCACAATGATTTTAGGATGAAGCTCGAAACAGCTTTCCCGGATCTGACACCCCAGGAGAAAAAGCTGGCGATGCTGTTACGTCTGAATTTTTCAACCAAAGAGATTTCATCCCTGATGAATATTTCCCCGAAAAGCGTGGAGATCTCACGCTATCGGCTTAGAAAGAAACTGAAAATCACTAAAGGAGAGAGCCTGACAAATTTTATCAACAATCTTTAAACTGTAGAAAAATGAAGAGTACTAAACTTGTCAAAACCGGACTGGCTGCACTAATCCTGCTGTCGTTCGGGACTGTTTTGTGGGGGCAGGTTAACGACACCGTGCGTTACAACCGTTACGGTGTCAAGGTTAACCGGAATGCCCTAGTAGCTGAGGAGCGAAACGGTATCCTCACGCTTGAAAGTAAGAACCAGGATTATCGAATCTGGTATGACGCTAGAGTCCAGGTTGACGGAGCCTCATTTTTTGGCGATACGTACAATGAAATAGGAGACGGATTATCCATCAGGAGAGCCCGTTTTGCCGTGAAAACGGAGTTTGCTAATAGATGGTATGCCGAGATTGATATGGATATCTCCAATTCGCAGCTCGAGCTGAAAGATGCCTACCTGCAGTACACGATCTTCGATGGCCTGGAAGTGAAGGCAGGAAATTTCAAGGAGGGATACTCTATGGAGTCAACTACTACCTCCCGGTACCTGACCTTTATTGAGCGGCCAATGGCTGTTAATGCCTTTGCCCCTTCCCGACATATTGGAGCAGCAGCTACTTTTAGTAAGTTCGGAGTCTTCGCTATGGGAGGGATTCATTTTCAAAAGGTTGATGATATAGAAGAGAGAACCTATTCCCTGGATAACAACAAAGATTTCGGGATGGACGAAGGGATCTCCCTAACCGGCAAAGTAGTCGTCATGCCTTGGCACAATGATCCGGATAAAGGTCTCCATTTGGGTGTCGCTGGTTCCTATCGTGAACCTAAAACCGATTCGGAAATCGCCGGAGCACTTCGCTATAGCACCCGATCCCTGACATCCATCAACCGCAAAAAGTATATCGACACTGACCTGATGGGCGATATCGATTATGCTACCCTAGGCGGACTAGAATTTGCTGCTTATTACAAAGGTCTCCGCCTTCAGGGTGAATACCTGATGAGCGATGTTCACCGGCTTAACGAACTGCCCACCGAGAGCTTCAATGGCTTTTATGTTTTTGCCAGCGCCCTGCTCTTTGGTGGAAAACAAACCTATAACAAAAACGAAGCAGAGTTTACCCAGCCCAGAAGAGGAAAAAGCTGGGGCGATGTAGAGTTGTCGTTCCGCTATGATTACCTGAGTCTTAACAGCAGAATGGACGGGATCATGGGTGGTGCAGGCGAAGGTTATACCGTTGGCTTGAACTACTATATCAACAACAACGTAAAAATTATGCTGAACTACGCCTACCTGAATCACGACCGTTATGCCAGTGGTAAAAATAAGCTGTTTGTCGGATATGATGAGGCAGGCAACCTGACTCGCAATCCCAAGCTTGTGGTTGATCCCCAGGGAAAAGCCGGAGAAAACTTCCACATGCTGGCTATCCGTTGTGAGGTTGATTTTTAATCCTTATAAAATAATACACCATGAAACTGAGAACTGTTTTAATAACCTTGGTGCTCACCACCCTAGTGCTGAATGGGTGTGTCAAGGATGAGGTTTACCAGGGACCTCCAATCATTTCCAACCTGGTTCTGACGCCACAGGCTCCCGGTCCTTCTGATGCCGTTACCGTTACCGTTATGGCAACCGATATGAATGGAATTGAAAAAGTTACCCTGTTTTACAAAATTGAAGCCGGAGAATATACTTCCATACCCATGACCAGCTCTGGAGAAAACCTCTTTTCGGGACAAATTCCCGGGCAGGATGCTGGTGTGACCATTAGCTATTATGTTGAAGCTGAGAATGTTTCAGGAATGAAAACCTTGCATCCGTCAGGTGCCCCTGCTACTGCTGCAGCTTACACGGTTGGAGCTCCCTCTATTGTTATCAATGAGATCTATTCACGCGGAGTCCCAGCTGATCCGGATTGGGTTGAATTCTACAACAATTCGGATGTGACCGTCGATATCAGCGGTTATCTAATCTACGATGGTGGTGGACAAACCGGTGGCAAACCCAAAAAGGAGATCCCAGCTGGCACCATTCTTCAGCCACGTGCTTTCTATGTTATCGTAACAGATGATGAAGATCCTAGCGGTTTTGGTCTTTCCAGTGGCGGCGAGGAGATCTGGTTCGAAAGCCCCTCAGGAACTATTGTGGATAATGTAGCCTTCAGCGCTATGGATGTTACTCAATCATACGGCAGAATGCCTGACGGAAGCCCGAACTGGCAACTGCTCGACAATATCACCAGAGGTACTGCCAATGATGATTCTCCACCAGCAGCAGTGATTAAAATGAACGAACTCTTTTCCAGAGGTACAACGGAAAATCCCGACTGGGTTGAGCTGTACAATGCTTCTAACTTTGCTGCTGACATCAGTGGATATAAAATCTATGACAGTGGCGGACAGGCCGGTACCAAACCTAAAAAAGAGGTGCCCGCCGGTACTATCATCCCCGCTGGCGGTTTCTATGTCATCGTTACTGATGACGAACACGAGAGCGGCTTCGGCCTCTCCAGTGGCGGAGAACAGGTCTGGCTCGAAAATACTGCCGGAACGATCATCGACGATGTAACTTTTGGTGCTATGAGTGAAACCGAATCCTGGGGCAGATTCCCGGATGGATCCGATACCTGGCAACTCTTGCCGGTCCAAACTCCTGGTGCCCCAAACAGCAATATCCCCCCAGTGGTCAATATCGTGATGAATGAACTCTATTCCCGTGGGACCACCGAAGATCCCGATTGGGTCGAGTTTTTTAATCCCTCGAGTCAATCAGTGGATATCAGCGGTTACAAAATCTATGACAGTGGCGGACAGGCCGGTACCAAACCTAAAAAAGAGGTGCCCGCCGGTACTATCATCCCGGCTGGCGGTTTCTATGTCATTGTTACTGATGACGAACACGAGAGCGGCTTCGGCCTCTCCAGTGGCGGAGAACAGGTCTGGCTCGAAGATGCTGCGGGAACTATTATCGATGACGTAACCTTCACTGCTATGAGCGAAACGGAATCCTTTGGCCGATTTCCTGATGGATCAACCAACTGGCAATTACTACCTGTAATTACCAAAGGTGGAACAAATCGGGATAGCGGTTTGTAACAATTAACATCCAACAAAAGGGGGCCTTCAGAGGATTCATTAGTCTGGTACACCCTAGAAGTGAAGAGCCCCCTTTTTTTATTTTCTGTTCTGATAATCAATTAGTTATATATAAGGTTATGAGCAAGGAAGAAATGAGAATCGGAGAAATATCTAAGCCACGCTTTGAGTTTCGCTGCTTTGGCCAGGATTTTGAACAAGCAGCTCAACGAATGGCCAGGTTATCTGTCCCCGTCCCTGAAAAAGTTTGGGAACGACATTCGGAAGAAATCTATATCGTGTCAAGAACTAATGACCTAAAAAATACCAAGATCCGTGACGGGAAAATGGATATTAAAACGTTCGTCCAGTCGATTGATGGCCTGGAGCAATGGAACCCGCTCATGAAAGGAGAGTTTCCAATGAACAGCCAAGTGCTGCTCGAGGAGGTGTTCCCCGCCTTCCAAGTTGCCCTACCTAATTTGGTGAAAGAGACCTACACTCTGGAGGAGTTTCTCGAAATTGTCAAATCTCACCCCGATCTGCAGGCTGTCCAAGTGAAAAAACAACGCTTTGGTTATATGGTTAATAATACCATCTGTGAATATGGATTTGTTCTGATCAACGGAGCTAAAGTGGCTACGATAAATTCGGAATCCACAGAAATAGAGGATATTAAGAAGACTATTGCTGATGTTGGACTGACTGGATTTGAGAATATTAACTACCTGCAGGCTATCAAGCGTGTGATCGGAATGCTCGATAAACCTCTGGCAAACTAAAACTGGGATTTAATGGCACAAGAAATTGAACGAAAATTCCTGGTTAGCGGGGATTTTAAAAATGAGGTGATGAAATCAACCCGCATCACTCAGGGTTATCTATCCTCAATTCCTGAACGTACTGTACGAGTACGAATTAAGGGAGACAAAGGATTTATCACGATTAAGGGAATCGGGAGTGCATCCGGAGCCAGCCGTTACGAATGGGAAAAGGAGATCCCGGTTAGGGATGTAGAAGAGCTGCTCAGAATTTGCGAACCCGGAGTGATTGATAAAACGCGTCACCTGGTCAAGGTTGGTAATCACACCTTTGAGGTTGATGAGTTTTACGGCGATAATGACGGACTGATTATTGCCGAGGTGGAACTGGCATCAGAAGATGAGGCTTTTCAGAAGCCCGAATGGCTTGGAAATGAAGTGACTGGTGATGTTCGCTACTTCAATTCCATGCTGATGAAAAACCCTTATAAACACTGGTAAAACAATGTAATCATGGATTCTTCTTCGAAAGCAGGCGACCAGGCGGGCGTGTTGTACGACCCGCTCGATATGCGAAACTACCGTATTGAAAAGCTGCCGAAAAGAAAAAAGGGCACGGTTGAGCGATGGATGGCCATCTTGGGTATTCCCCTGGCTGTCATCCTGTTTCTGTTGTTGGCTTTCGTTGTGAAGATTCCATTTTTGCAGGACATCAATCCCGAACAATTAGTATCGAAAGCCGCCAAAAAGGCGTTTGAAGATCTTGGCGCAGCAGGATTTATGCGGTCAAACGTCATGATGCTCGCCATCTTTGTCGCGGCATTGGTTCTGTGGATTACCGAGGCTATACCCAATTACCTGACCTCTCTGATCCTGATTATTGCACTCGTCTTGACTGGCGTGCTACCCGAAAAGGTGGCTTATGCTCAATTAGGTCATCCGGTTATGTGGCTGAATATCATGTCGTTCGTTCTAGCCAGTATGCTCGTGACCACCGGGGTGGCTAAAAGATTTGCCCTGTGGTTCATCTTGCGGTTCGGAAAGCGGGCGAGCTCCATTTTTATCAGCTTTATTCTGATCAACGTGGTACTCTCGGCTTTCATTTCTGCTACTACTGCAAAAGCGGCCATCCTGCTCCCGATTTTCATGGTCATCGCCGCAATCTATGGAGCCCGACCGGGCGATGGTAGGAACAACTTTGGCCGGAGCATCGTGCTGCAAAACCTCCTCTGTATCAATATCGGAGCCGGAGCTTTTGTCACAGGATCGGGAGCTAACCTGCTGGCTGCTGCTCTTATTGGCGGAGCCATCGGGGGATCCGTTTATTTCAGTGATTGGATGATGGCCATGTTCCCGATTATGGTCGGACTGATGTTCGTTGGTTATCTCCTTGCAATGAAAGTGTTCTTTCCGCTAAAACCGGACGAGCGTGCACCATCTATCGAGGGTGGGATGGACCGACTTAGAGAAGAACTCCGGAAATTGGGGAAAATCGATGCCCAGGAAGTTAAGGCCATCATCATTTTTGTTCTGATACTGGGTTTCTGGGCAACCGACCGCTTACACGGTATCAGTGCTACTGCAGTTGCCTTTGTTGGTGCCATCGTGGCTCTGATGCCTCGAATCGGTATTGTGAAATGGAACGAGGTCGATATTCCCTGGCACCTCATGCTCTTTTCCGCTGGAGCATATACCCTGGGCTCAGGTTTTGATTATACTGATTTGCCTTCCATTAGCGTAAACGCTTTCTTCGACCACCTGGGCATCGGAAATGATACTCACTTCTGGGTTCTCTATCTCCTGTTAACCGGAGTGATGATCTTCAGCGCACTGGTCTTTCAATCAAAAACCATGCGTGCCATGATCTTCATTCCAATTGCCATTGGAGTGGCTAACCGATTCGGATTCAGCGTTGTGAGTCTGGCCCTCCCGGTAGCCTTCATGATTGAGCATGTCTATGTGCTGCCCTTTAATAGCAAACCGGCTGCACTGCTCTATGAAACCGACCAGTACAGCATCTCCGATTCTTTTAAATTCGGGATAACCATGATGGTGATAGCCTGGGTGCTGAATATTATCATGGGCGAAACCTGGTTCCGATACCTAGGTATAACTCCTGATGGGGTTTTCGGTCTGTTTTAGATCTTAATTAACAGATAATCAGTTTTAAATGATACGTACCACTGTCCTGGTCGTTTTGCTGACTGCTCTGAGTCTGTCGGGATGCGGCAGAGATGGCGTTCGTATTCCTCCGCCCGAGATCTCAGACCTGAAACTCTCCGTTGAACATCCTGATGCCATCCAATCAGTTGAAGTCTTCATTCAGTTTTGAGGATCAACACCTGTTCCCTCCGCCGACTAGCAATCGGAATTTTGATATTGAAGGGATGTTCTGGCATCAGGATACCCTGTTCCTCTTCACGAAAGACCGGAGCCAGCCACTGACCGGCTTCTGCCGGATGTATAAGCTGCCAGCCATCCCGGGTGATCAGGTTGCTGTTTATGCTGGGCAAATTTACTTGGGCACTACCATCTCATCGGCCCGGGTTACTGCTGCTGATAGGCATTCCTCTTCCGGCAAGGTAGTCCTCTTGGTGCAGGAACGTCTGATTGTGTTTAGTAATTACCCGGGTAACCGATTCTTAGATGGGGAGCAGACGGAGTATGGTTTCACAACAAAACCAGGACAAGCAGAAGGAATTCTGTTTGTTTCAGCTAACTCCTTGTATATGACAGAAGAAAGCAATAATAGTTCTCGTGGTCGTCTGTACGAGATCCGCTTACCGAATGGTTCTTCCGGAAATTGATTCTCCGGTCGACCTTTTAAGAATAGAGTGCCTGAAGGGCTTTTAAAATCAGGAATACCGGCCAGATAATTGCCTTAAGAAATCCAAGGACACCAGCCCAAAAAGTGGTGGCTTGGCCGATGAAAAAAATGGCGGCTCCGATAAATCCCAGTCCATACACAGCCCCGGATGCTCCAGGATTGGTGTTCGAACGACCTTTTTTACAGGGTTCCGATGGGTTTTGTTCTGTATTCATCTGCTTGGTTTTATGGATACTAATACAAATGTAAGGATGTTTTTTAATTGTGATATCATATCAGAAATACTTCCGGATGTCTATAACTCCGACGCTCTTCCAATCATGCTAAAACCGGCAACTCATCCAGCTTGTGCAGGGCAGCGTATTCTTTTGCCTGGTGCATAAAAGCCTGCATGCGGTTTTCGATGGAGGCATCATCCTGCCCGTCATACGCAAAATTCTCCCAGGGTAAGTTTCTGTTCTCACGCCTGAAAACCTCAGATACCGAAGTGTTTAGTGTACCCGGCATACAAGTGAACGGAAGGATATTGACAACGCCGGAAATGTAGTCTTTTGACAGGATGGCAGTGGTTCCCAGCGAAAGTGGTGGATCTCCGTCATAATCATGATGAATGTACTGATCACAGTGCTGGAGCATCTCTTCTACCCTGACCATTGGTCCCGTTGGGCTGATTTCATTTACAGCCTTAACAATTTGATCTTCAAGATAGTGTTGGAGTTTCCCCTGAATTTTCGATCGAAGTAGCCCGCTAGTGTTCTTCTTCCACCGACTGTCGCGGGTGTATCGATAGGTGGAGTAAGAAATCCATTCGGAAAACGGTGCCATCATCGTCTCGGCTCCTAACTCCTCCAGCCGCCTCACCACATTTCCGCTGCAAAAGGCATTGTCGCGCATGAATATCTCACCGACCACAGCGATAATCGGTTTCCGGCGCGACCGGTCGCATTCAATGGCTTTGAAGTTTATCGCCTCCTCTTTCACTACTCTCACGAGGGTTTTACCACCACCTTCCAAGGATTTAACAACCGCTTGTAGTGCTGACTGGTAGACTTGGTCAGCCTCTCCTTTGTGCCGCTCATACGGTCGGATCTGTTGTAGAAGTTTTCGGATCATATCGATAGCCACAAGTCCTCTCCAGGCTACCAACCTCCATTTAACCGGATTGCCTGGTGCAATGCTGGTATAATTATCTTCATTGCTGGGATGGATGATCATGGCATCACCGTACCCTAGATTGTTGAAAATGATCTCCTGTAGTTTGTTGTAACCCCCAAACCGGCACGGCCCGTTATGGTCGGGCATGAAAAAGGCCACTTTTGCGGGATCAACCCTCGGCTCCATCAGTTTTTTTACGAAGCTTCCGGTGGTACAGATCAAGGGGAAACATTCCTGTCCATTGGTGTGCTTTCGGGCGATTTCCAGGTCTTTTTCGTTCTGCATGGGCAACAGATCGGCTTTCATGCCAAGGCTGCGGCATGCGCCTACAAATGCCCATACAACATCGTTGGCATACGGGAAATAGAGCGTTCGCTCAGTGATGGGTAATCCACCAGACTTTTTCTTCTCCGTTTCTGTTTTCCGGGTGCTGTTGATACTTCCCCAACCCTGCAGACTGTCGATGAAAGCTTCGATTCGTGTGATCATTCCTGCATTGGCGCTGTGTTCATCAACCTCGAGGTGGAGATAGGGCTTGCCTTTCATTTCCCGGCGCAGGTAGTGCCGAATGAACGAATCGGGTCCGCACCGGAAATTGCCTAGATGCACGGCATTTAGCCGATCATCTTTAGCAATAATGCGCGCTCCAGCCAGAATCTTCTGACCACCCGGCCAGTACATCATGGGGTAATAATCAAAAACATTCTCTTGCTCTAAAGGAAGATAGTCGAGCGGAATGGCCAGAATGTTCATATTCCGTAATTTCTCAACCAGATTCAGGTTGAGAGCTGGGTCTCCGGTATTGTACGATCTTCCCAGTACCACAAATGCCTTCTGCCCGGCTTCCAATCCGGCTAGCACCTCTCGTCCCCGGCTTTTTAGCTTGCTTTCGAACTGCTCCTGAGCCATTTCGGCCTTTTTGAGCGCCTCCATTACTTTGCGCTTGCCGATACCAAATGTTTCCTTGGCAAACGTGCTGATCTCATCCTTGAATGCCGTATCGTAATACCGCATATGTAGGGTAGGGATTAATAGCTTGTGCTGCTCGGCAGTGTCGGAGTAGGCCGCACGAACCATGAAGGGGTGCGACTGGATCCACGGGCAGTTGCAGTTATTGGTTGGGTTGTTCTCCTCCCCGGGCATGTTAACAATAAAGGGCAGAAAGACAAAGTCAACACCCTGGCGCATGAGGTCATCCACATGACCGTGAACCATCTCAATCGGCAGACAGGTTTCACAGGTCATCATTTCTATTGATCTGGTTAACAGGCGATTATTGGATTCTCCTGATAGGACAACATTGAATCCCAGCTCCTCTAAAAAGGTTCGCCAATAGGGGAACTGCTGATAGAAAAGGGTCAACTCCCGCGGAATACCAATCGTCCGCTTTGCGGGATCCAATCTGGTGTCAAATCCTTCCAGCAACATGCTGGTGCGCTCTTCAAAGAGGTTGGGAATATCCAGGCCGCTGCCCTTCCGTTCTTCAACATCATAACGATCACATATTCCGCCGTAATAGAAGGGCTTCTCTCCTTCGATCATCACTTCACGAATTTCGCAGTGATTGGAGCAGTATTTGCAGATGAACTTGTCGAGTTTGTATGGTATATGGCTGATATCGAATCCTTTAAATCGAGATTGCTCTCCGGGTTTGATCCGTTCTCGGGCCAGCATAGCTGCTCCTATCGCACCCGTAATATCGAAATGGGGCGGAATATGAATCTTTTTCCCGGTTACTTTCTCAAATGCTGCGACAACAGCCCGGTTATTCGTTACCCCACCCTGATAATAGACACGGTTGCCCACCGGCTTGGCAGCAACCACGCGGTTCAAGTAGTTTTGAACAGTCGAATAGGCCAGTCCGGCAACTAAATTCTCCTTTTCTTCCCCTTTTTGCTGAAATGAGTTAAGGTCACTCTCCATGAACACTGTACAGCGATCTCCTAATCGGGATGGGGCCTTGGCCTCAAATGCTAACTTCTCAAATTCCTTGATAATATTGATATCTAGCCTTTCTGCCTGTTCTTCGAGGAATGAGCCGGTGCCGGCAGCGCACACCTTGTTCATCTCAAAGTCAACGATAACGCCTTGATCAACATGGATATACTTGGAATCCTGACCGCCGATTTCAAAGATCGTATCAACTTCCGGATCAAAATAGATGGTAGCAGTCGCTTGTGCCGTGATCTCATTTTGAATAGAATCGGCTCCGATAAAGTCACCTGTCAGGTACCGTCCAGAGCCGGTGGTCCCGGCAGCTATCACGTTAACGCGTTCGCCTACTTCGTCATAAATCTCTTTTAATCCCCTGCGAATAGCTTCAATGGGCTGGCTTGCAGTGGGAAGATAGCGGCGGGCAATTACCTCATTATTTGAATTGATCAGGACCAAGTTTGTGCTCAGTGATCCAACATCCAGTCCGAGAGCCACTTCAATGGGTTTTGACTCTTCCGGGATGGCCACAATAGTTTTGTCGAAAGCCGAGATGGTTGGTTTCAGCACCTCTAGGCTTTGGCCGGCGGATTTTTCGTACACCTTTAGATAAGCTTCCAGGTTTGATAAACCTGTGAAAGGTTTGATATCAGCCAGGTTCTTCTGCGCTTGATACACTGCTCCGATGGCTCCCATGGCAGCAAAGTGCTTCGGGATGATAAATGCCTTGTCATCCAGCTTCAGAACATCTTTGAAAGCCCTGACCATACCCGCATTGGCTGCTACACCTCCATGAAAGCTTACCGGGGGAACAAAATGTTTGCCCCGGCCTAGGGTAGTTCGGAGGTTTCTGGCAACCGCATAGCAAAGACCGGCAATGATATCCTCCACTGGAGTGGCAATCTGTTGCAGATGAATCATATCACTCTTAGCAAAAACACTGCATCGTCCTGCGATCCTGGGTGGCCTGACCGATTTAAGGGCCATCTCACCAAACTCTTTCTCAATGCTTACCCCAATGCGTTTGGCCTGCTGATCAAGAAAGGATCCGGTGCCGGCGGCACACAGACTATTCATGGAAAAATCCGATAACCGGGATTGCTCCGACACCTCTCCATTCGCCATGAAAATAAGCTTCGAATCTTCTCCACCCATTTCGATCACCGTTCGTACCTCAGGATGGATCCTCCCAACAGCAGCAGCCTGAGCGATTATCTCATTGATATGGATTCCGCCAAGAATTTCAGCTGCCTTTTTCCCTCCCATCCCCGTAAACGCAATCAGCTCCAGATTGGGAACAGCATACTTTTTAAAGATCTCAGTCATACGGTCGTGCAAAACATGAAAGGGACGTCCATGGCAATAATCATAATGCTCTTCAGTTACATTTCCCTGGGGATCAAGGACAACTGAATTGACGGAAATTGACCCGATGTCAAAGCCTAACTGATAATTCATAGTCATAGGTGGAAAGGTTCATAACAAAGAAATCAAAAAATCTAGGGACAACCACATATTTTCATTGTTTTAGCAGATTGTGTTTTCAATCTGCTATTTTTAGGACAAAGAAAACCATAAGCCCATGTCACAATTTTTAGCTGAAATGATTGGCACCGCCATCCTGGTATTATTTGGAGATGGTGTGGTCGCCGGTGTTCTCCTCAAGGGAACCAAAACACACAAAGCCGATTGGATTGTTATTGCTGTTGGATGGGGCCTGGGGGTCACCCTCGCTATTTACGGAGTCGGGAGTATCAGTGGTGCCCATATCAATCCCGCCGTAACGTTGGCCTTTGCGGCTCAGGGTGCCTTCCCGTGGGCAGATGTTCCCTTCTATATCGGAGCTCAACTGCTAGGTGGTTTGATCGGTGGCGCCCTCGTGTGGTTGCATTACCTTCCTCACTGGAAAAAGACTGAAGATCAGGCTCTTAAATTGGGCGTCTTCTGCACCGCCCCGGCTATCCGATCCCGCTGGGCAAACCTGTTAAGTGAAATCATTGGAACCTTCGTTCTGATTCAGGGATTGTTGTTTATCGGAGCTAATCAGTTCACCGAAGGGCTCAATCCGCTCATCGTAGGCCTCCTGATCGTTGCCATCGGGGTCTCCATGGGAGGTACAACCGGCTATGCTATCAATCCTGCCCGTGACCTTGGCCCGCGATTAGCCCACTTTTTCCTGCCAGTGGCTGGGAAAGGTGGTTCCGACTGGTCCTACTCCTGGATCCCCGTACTGGGTCCACTGCTGGGTGGAACCTATGGCGCGCTGGTGTACACTCTGCTGACCGAGAAAACAGCAAAATGGCCATTTTGGCTGGTCTCGGCTATCATCGCCATCGTGACCATCCTGGCTGTGATCCACCAACTGAAAGAAGACAAAAAACCTTGATAATAAATCACTACGCATGAAGGAAAAGTATATTCTCGCCCTTGACCAAGGTACCACTAGCTCACGCTCCCTGCTGGTCGATGCGGCAGGTCATATCAAATCAATTGCTCAGAAAGAGTTTACTCAGCTTTACCCAAAACCAGGCTGGGTGGAACATGATCCTGAAGAGATCTGGTCGTCACAATGGCATACTATTCAGGAAGTTTTAAAATCAAATAACTTGGATTTCAGTGATATAGCCGCAATCGGCATCACCAACCAGCGCGAAACTACCATCGTCTGGGATAAAAACAGCGGCCGGGCAGTGTACAACGCCATCGTCTGGCAGGATAAACGTACAGCTCCAGAATGCGAAAATCTCAAAGCGCAGAATCTCGAAACGTATGTGCGCGAAACCACTGGTCTGGTGATAGATTCCTACTTTTCAGCCACCAAAATCAAATGGATCCTCGATGAAGTGGAAGGGGCAAGGAGAAGCGCCGAGCAGGGCGATCTGCTATTCGGAACCATCGACTCATGGCTGATCTGGAAGTTGACGAAAGGAAGATCTCACTATACTGATCTCACCAATGCTTCGCGTACCATGCTTTTTAATATCTCCACGCTTGAGTGGGACTCAGAAATGTTGGATGTCCTGAATATCCCAAGAAAAATGTTGCCTCGGGTTAAACCATCCTCCTCTGATTTCGGTTTTTTCGACGCCGGAACAGATTTGATCCCCATTTGCGGTGTGGCAGGAGATCAACAGGCTGCCCTCTTCGGCCAAGCCTGCCTGGAGCCAGGTATGGCGAAAAATACATACGGAACCGGCTGCTTTATGCTGATGAATACCGGAAACAAAAAGGTGCTATCCAACAATGGTTTGCTGACAACCCTGGCCTGCAGCATTGACGATCGGATCCAGTATGCTCTTGAAGGTTCTGTTTTTGTTGCCGGGGCTGCTGTCCAATGGCTTCGCGATGGATTGAAAATCATTGAGAAAGCATCAGATTCTGAAAAAATGGCCATGAGTGTTAAGGAGGCTGAAGAGGTATTCGTGGTGCCGGCTTTCGTTGGACTGGGGGCTCCATACTGGGATATGTACTCCCGGGGAGCAATCTTTGGATTAACCCGTGACACGAACGGAAACCACCTGGTTAAGGCCACTCTCGACTCCTTGGCGTACCAAACACGTGATGTGCTGGAAGCTATGATCGAGGATTCAGGGCTCCGCTTGAAAACCCTTAAAGTTGACGGTGGTGCAGTGGTCAATAATTATTTGATGCAATTCCAGGCCGATATTCTTAATGTTCCGGTCGAACGACCCGAAGTGGTGGAGACAACCGCTATGGGCGCAGCCTATCTGGCCGGGATCTATCTCAACTGGTGGAATTATGGCGACCTGGTTGAGGAACGTGAGGTTGAACGGGTTTTTACTCCGCTAATGCCGGCTGCCAACAGGCAACGATTGTACCTGAAATGGAAAGATGCCGTCAGTCGTACCCGAGGCTGGGCTAAATCCTGATATTTTCATAAAAGAAACTCTATGTCTTTTAATCGTTTGGATTTAATCAATCAATTAGGCGAAAGGGAGTGGGATCTACTCATCATCGGTGGAGGAATTACCGGCGCCGGAATTGCACTCGACGCTGCTACAAGAGGCTTAAAAACAGCACTGATAGAGAAAGATGACTTCGCCAGCGGAACCAGCAGTCGATCAACAAAACTGGTCCACGGAGGCCTGAGATACCTGAAACAGCTGGAGTTTGCCCTGGTTAGCCAGGTTGGACGAGAACGTGCTATCGTTCATCAGAATGCTACACACCTGGTGATCCCGGAAAAAATGCTCATGCCACTGGTGAAAGGTGGAACCTATGGGAAACTGGCTTCATCCGTTGGATTGGAGGTGTACGACATCCTCGCTAACGTTAGAAAACAGGACCGTCGACACATGCTAGACAAGGATGAGACCCTCCAAATCGAACCCTTGCTGAACGAAGAAGTGCTGCTGGGATCAGGTTTCTACTCGGAATACCGGACCGATGATGCTCGACTGACAATCGAACTGATTAAAAGCGCAGTACGGAAAGGAGCCGTTTGCCTAAACTACTGTGAACTGATTGGGTTTATGCACTCAAACAACCGGATCATCGGTGCCGAATGTCTGGAACGATTGGGTGGAAAACATATGGAAATCAGATCAAAATTCGTCATCAACGCCGGAGGACCATGGGTCGACCAAATCCGAAGCATGAACAAATCAATCGGAAAAAAACGGTTGCACCTGACTAAAGGTGTCCACCTGGTCGTGGCCCGCGAAAAACTGCCGGTGAAACACTCAGTCTATTTCGATGTTCCCGGGGGTCGAATGATCTTTACCATTCCCCGCGGTCGGACTACCTACATCGGAACAACCGATACCGAGTATCGTGATACCCTGGATCAAGTTTTAACCACCAAAGACGATGCTGAGTACCTGCTTAACGCCGTCAATAGTACCTTTCCCGGAATCCATCTGGCCCTCTCCGATGTGGAATCGAGCTGGGCAGGGATCCGACCTCTAATCCACCAAGAGGGAAAATCCGCTTCGGAAATCTCCAGAAAGGACGAGATCTTTGAGGCGAAAGACGGCCTGATCTCCATCGCCGGAGGAAAACTGACTGGCTACCGGAAAATGGCTCAAAAAGCTGTGGATAGGGTAGTTAAGCGATTCGAGAAGACGACGGGCTATGAACTTGGGCCCTGCATTACCCGGCATATTCCTCTCACGGAGGATCCGTTATGGACCCAAGATGAGGTGGCGCACTTTACCTCGCGAATTGCCAGAGAGGTGGAATCACGCCAATTGAACGGAAACACAGCGAGCTACCTGGTATCGAATTATGGAAAACAGTGCCGCACAATCCTGGATTCTATGGAGCAGTTTAAGGACTCATCACCCGATGAGGCCCTCTGTAGGGCAGAGCTTCAGCACTGTGTGGAAAATGAGTTTGTGCTGACATCCATCGATTTCTTCGATCGACGCACCGGCCGACTGAGCTTCGATATCGATAGTGTTCGGAAAATGAGAAAAATAATCAATAATGATTTGTCCTATCTGCTCGGATGGAACCAGGAGAAAAAGACCACCGACCTTAATCAGCTGGATGAGCGGATCAATGAAGTGACAACCTTTGAGTAAAACCAGGCACTACTCAATCAGGAGCGATACAACTTGCATTGATCCCAGGATCATATCATGAGATACTGGTTGGAGCTTTCTTTCTCCCGTATCACTGTGCCATAAAGTACCTTTATTGGGTCGAAGGGTGAATCGTGCTGCTGTTTT
>Ga0265294_10002900_pt1 | contig 22283 bp, 21 predicted proteins | sample MunlanPumphouse3_FD_192504 | JGI IMG/M metagenome (GOLD analysis project Ga0265294, IMG submission 192504) | Groundwater microbial communities from a municipal landfill in Southern Ontario, Canada - Pumphouse #3 | ecosystem: Environmental > Aquatic > Deep subsurface > Groundwater | place... | reverse complement strand
CATTCTGAGTCGCACACGGCAAAGCGATATCACACTTAATCGTCCATATCCCGCAGCATCCTTCTTTATATACGGCTGTTTTTTTCTTTTTTACATATTCTGAAATTCTTTTTCTTTTAATCTCTTTAATTATTTTTACTAAATCCAAATCTATTCCGTCATCATCGTAAATATATCCGTTTGAATCTGAAAGAGCAACAACTTTTGCGCCCAGATATTTAGCTTTTTCGGCGGCATAAATCGCCACATTTCCCGAGCCTGATATAACTACTGTTTTCCCGTCAAATGATGTTTTTTTATTTTTCAGCATTTCCTGACAGAAATACACGACGCCGTACCCTGTTGCTTCAGTCCTTGCCAAAGATCCTCCGTACGTTAATCCTTTTCCGGTTAAAACTCCGTGAAAAACATTTTTCAATCTCTTATATTGTCCGAACATATACCCTATTTCTCTTCCGCCTACGCCGATATCTCCGGCAGGAACGTCTGTGTCCGCATCTATATGTCTTGTAAGTTCTATCATAAAACTCTGGCAAAATCTCATTATTTCACCGTCAGATTTGCCTTTCGGATCAAAATCAGAGCCGCCTTTGCCGCCGCCCATCATTAATCCTGTTAAAGAATTTTTGAAAATTTGTTCAAAGCCTAAAAATTTAATTGTGTCCAGATTTACAGAAGGATGAAATCTCAAACCGCCTTTATAAGGGCCGAGAGCTGAATTGTACTGTACTCTTATGCCTCTGTTGACATGCATTCTGCCTTTATCGTCCTGCCATGGAATTCTGAAAATGATTTGTCTTTCCGGTTCTACGATTCTTTCAAGGATGGCTGCTTCTTTAAATTCTTTGTGTTTCTTAACAACTGGAGCAATTGATTCTAAAACTTCTTCTACGGCCTGCAAAAACAAAGGTTCGTTCTGACATCTTCGTTTCACCCCTTCTAAGACGATACTAATGTAAGAATCCATATTCTTACCTCCTCAAAACAGTGATATTTACGGCATTATTTTTTTTCTTGGTTATTTGCTTCCGGCTGAGGTTCTTCTTTTGAAGGTTCAACTTTAGGAACATCATTTCCTTTAGCGGCTTCGTCCGCATAATTCATCTGTAAATTAGAAATTGTATCCGTAAGAAATTTTTCTTCCGTCGCAGTAAGATTTCCTTTCATTTTATCTCTGAGCATAAGCAGCATATCTATGGTTACCTGAGCGCTTTTTAAATCTTTCGTTATTTTCCCGTCAATTTGATTCGGAATTTTTCCTATCTGCTGCCAGCATGCAGACGCAAACATTGAAACTAAACTGAACAAATGTTGGTTTAATTCTTTTGGATCCATAATAATACCTCTCTATTTAAAATATTTATCAACAGCGTTTTTGATTCTTTTTAAAACTTCGTCTTTGCCCATAACTTCCATCATATGAAACAAACTTGGCCCCTGAGTTCTTCCGGAAACTGCAACTCTTATAGGATGAAAAACCTGCCCTGTTTTTATTCCTTTTTCAACTGCAAGATTTCTTGCAAACTGTTCCAAAGATTCTGCCGTAAACAACTGCTCTTCAGGCAAACGTGACAAAGCTTCGTTTAAAACAAGTTTGGCGCTTTCTTTAGTTTTATCGGACAAAAAAACTTTTGTTACAGCAGCTTCGTCAAAAACGACATCTTTGAAGAAAAAATCGACTAATGAAGGAATATCTTTGATTAATTTAATTTTCTCATGTTCAAGAGAAATGGCTTTCTTAAGCAAATCTTTATTCCACTCTTCTATAATATTTTCCTGCTGAGTATATTGAAGCCAATCAACAAATAAATCATAAATTTCATCATCCGTTTTCTTTCTGATATATTCGCCGTTCATCCACAATAATTTTGTTAAATCAAAAGTCGCAGGACTGCTGTTGCATCTGTCCAATGAAAATTTTTCTATAAGTTCATTATGTTCAAACAACTGCTGGCTGTCGGATGTAGACCATCCGAGTAATGCAAGATAATTGATCAAAGCTTCTCTTAAATATCCTTCTTTTCTGTATTCAAGAACGGAAGTATGTCCGTGTCTTTTTGAAAGTCTCGCTCCGTCCGGACCAAGTATCATTGATAAATGCGCAAATTTAGGCGTTTCCCATCCGAGAGCTTTAAAAATATGAAGCTGTCTCGGAGTATTAGAAATATGGTCGTCTCCTCTGATAATATGCGTCATTTTCATTAAATAATCATCAATTACACAGGCAAAATTATACGTAGGAACGCCGTTTGCTTTCATTAATACAAAATCATCAAGCAAAGCATTCTCAAAACTTACATGTCCTCTTACAATATCGTCAAATTCAATGCTGCCGTCTTTAGGCATTTTAAACCTTATAACAGCCGTTCTGCCCTCGGATTCTTTCTTTTTTCTTTCTTCATCGGTTAAATTAGCACAATGTCCGTTATACTTCGGCGGAAGCTTTGCAAGCAGAGCCTGCTGCCTCATTTTTTCAACTTCGTCCGGAGTACAATAACATTTATAAGCAAATCCTTTTTCCATAAGGATATCTATATATTTTTGATATATACCCGTTTCTTTTCTTTTCATCTGATAATAAGGAGCATATTCAGGCAATTCATTCCCCGGACCTTCCTGCCAGTTAAGCTGAAGCCAGTTTAAAGCATCTATAATAATGCTTGTGGACTGTTCGGTAGACCTTGCTTCATCCGTATCTTCTATTCTTAGAACAAATGTCCCTTTTTCTTTCTTTGCATACAGCCAGTTGAATAACGCCGTTCTTACTCCGCCTATATGTAAATCTCCGGTAGGAGACGGTGCAAATCTTACTCTGATATTTCCTGACATACACACTTCCTTTATTATTATATTGTGTAATAATTGCAAGCTTCGTTTTTAAGAAGACTTGCAATTATGACTTAACTATAAAATTCGTTTTAATAAATAATTTTATTTAAAGGATATTCTATGATTCCCTCAGCGCCGGCTCTCTTAAGAGCAGGAATTATTTTTTTAACGATTTTTTCTTCGATTATAACTTCCAAAGCAACCCAGTTTCCGTCGCTTAAATTTGAAATTGTAGGTTTTCTTAAAGCAGGTAAAATTTTCTCTACCTGAGGCAATGTTTTGAAAGGTATATTCATTTTCAATCCTACCATGCCTTCGGCATTAAGAGCGCCTTTTAACAAAATTGCAAGATTCTCTATTTTTTCTTTCTTCCAGCTGTCTTTCCATGCCGATTCATTCGCTATAAATCTTGTTGTAGAAACTAAAAGTTCCTCAACAATTCTAAGATTGTTGGCTCTTAAAGACGATCCTGTTTCAGTCAGTTCAACTATAGCATCAACAAGTTTTCCGGCTTTTGCTTCCGTTGCTCCCCATGAAAACTCTATGTTTGCTTTAATTTTATTTTTTGCAAAATATTTTTTCGTATAATTCAGCAATTCCGTAGCAATTCTTTTTCCCTGAAGATCCTGAATTTTTTTAATTTTTGAATCATTAGGAACGGCTAAAACCCATCTTACAGGTCTGAATCCGGATTTTGCATACTGAAGTTCACAGACTTCTTTAACGGATGCGCCGCTCTCGCATATCCAGTCAAAACCGGTAAGACCTGCGTCAAAAACACCGTCTCTAACATATTTAGCCATTTCCTGTGAACGCACAAGCATGACTTCTATTTCTTCATCATCACAGCTCGGAAAATAAGATCTTGAAGACGCATTTATTCTTATACCTGCTTTTTTAAATAATTCAATTGTTGAGTCCTGCAGACTTCCCTTAGGGAACCCGAGTTTTAACTTTTTCATATTTACTCCTTTATCATTAATATATAATCTTTGCTTTCTTTAATTTTTTCATCAACCTGTAAATTCGGGGTAAATTTACTGAATGAAGGGAAAAATCTTGACGATAATTCCGATATTTCCGAACTGACTTTTGTTTTTACAGGTTCCGAAGACTGACAGTTTAAAACGGGAATCATTACATTCGCCGATAATACAAACCATATAATAACGGCAAAAAACGCTCCGACGGTTTTGTCAAATATAGACAAGTATAAAAATTTTACTATTTGAAAAATAAGCATTCCCAAAAGGAAAATCGCAATAGCGGATGCAATAAAGATCAAATAGTAATTTATACCGATTTGATAAGGATAATTTTCAGCCAGAAGCACCGAAAAAAATCCTGCCGATACGGCAAAAAAACTTTTTATTATGCCGGTGCTGAAGCCTATGTATATAAAAAGCAGCAGCAACGCTATTAAAATAACATCCGTAAAAAGTGCTAACATACAGTATGAATAATTATCCCGCTTGCAAGTTTAGGAAAAAAATAAGTCGACTTCTGAGGCATCGTCTCATTTTGAAGCGCAATTTCCTTTATAGCGTCAACAGGAGTCGCAGGAACTAAAATTGCAATCTTTTTTGTCTTTTTTGCCAAAGCAACGGCTTCTTTATCGCTTTTTACGTAGATATATTTATCCGCAGCAATTTCAGGTATTAATATAGAATGCAGTATACTTACGCCTAAGTTCCTGTAAGCCTGACATTTATCCGGCATGGCTTTTTTTAGCATTGAAGGATTTTTAATCTGTAAAGCTCTGTACTTGCCGTTTTTAAAAATTAAAAGAGGCTGGACTTTTTCTTTTTGCAGTTTCTCAAAATCTTTCACAGGTAAAACATTAAAGTATTTTTCTATGTTTTCCTCGATATTTGCAGGCGCCTCTATAACTCTGTGCGTAGGCCATATAGAAATGCCGGAATCTTCCATAGGACACAAATACGCCAAAACATATCCGTATTCATTTTTATCCGAAAAGTTTTTTGATTTGCCTTTTACATATTGCAGATAATTCCACGCCGTTTCATATCTGTGATGTCCGTCGGCTATAAAAATCTTTTTGCTTGCAAGAGATTTTGCAATATCAGAAATAAGTTTTTCGTCAGAAATAACCCATAGTTTATGCACGGTTCCTTCTTTATCTTTTGCCGTTGCGGCGGGTTTCTTTTTTGATATATTTTTGCATATTGTTACAATTTTCTTCTTGTCATCATTAAATAAACCGAAAATAGGACTTAAATTTGCTTTAACGGCTTTTAAAAGACTTAATCTGTCGGCTTTAGGTTTTGCCAAAGTTTTTTCATGAGGCTTTACGGCGCCTCCATGAGGGTTTTCAAGTTTCAAAGCAGTAAAAAAACCTCTTCTTATCATTTTTTTGCCATGATCGTTAAAAACCTGAGAGTAAAAATATAACGAAGGTTTTTCATCCTGCATTAAGATGCCTTCGCCAAGCCATTTTTTAAAAAGAAAACCCGCCTGGGCGTATTTATTTCTTGAACCTTCAGCATCTGAAAGTTCAAGCTGTACCATATTATGTTTTGATTTCTTTTTCAGCCCGTTTTTTTCTTCCGGACTTATTACATCATAAGGCGGACAAATTTCATTTGTGATATTTTCCTTAGAATATCTGATACCGTTAAACGCTTTTACTATTGCCATTTCATGAACTCCTAAATTTAAAATATGATTGATTTTACATAATATTTTATATTTTTGTCAAAACATAAAACATTAAAACGCGTCTTAATCGTGTTTTATGAGTGCAGACGCGACTCTCGCCGCTTCAATTGCATCTCTAGAATAACCTTCTGCGCCTATATTTTTTGCAAATTCTCTTGTAACGGGTGCGCCGCCTACCATAATTTTAATATCCATATTTAAAGACTTTTTAAGTTCTATAATTTTTTCCATTTCAACCATTGTTGTCGTCATAAGAGCCGATAATCCTATAATATCCGCATTATATTCTTTGGCTTTTTGGATTATTATCTCTTTATCAACATTCTTCCCTAAATCATAAACTTCAAAGCCAAAACTTTCAAGAACGGCGCAAACTATATTTTTACCTATATCGTGAACGTCTCCTTTGACTGTTGCCATAACGACTTTACCGTAAACAACGCTTTTGTCTTTTTTTAACATAGGCTTGATATGCGCAAATGCAACCTGAGAGGCTTCCGCCGCCATTATTACCTGCGGAAGGAAAAATTCTTTGGAATTAAATTTTTCACCGACAACATTCAAAGCTTTCAAAATAAGTTCATTTGATATAAACAAAGGATTATTTTCTTCATTTAAAATCTCATCTATCAATTCTATTATATATTCTTTATCTCCGTTTACTATCGCATTAAACAATTTATCTTTCGGAGATATTGAAACTTCCGCATTTGCAGATACTTTTACGGCGTTTGAAAAATGAGATACATATTCTTTTGCATTCGGATCTTTGTTTGTCAGCAGGTTTTTTGCATAAGCATCATTAATTGTCCAATCAAGAGAAGGATTGCATATTGCAATATCAAGACCTGACCGAAGCGCCATATGCAAAAACGTTGAGTTTATTGTCTGCCTTGAAGGAAGGCCGAAAGATATATTAGAAACGCCGAGTAAAGTTTTACATTCAGGAAACTTAACTTTAGACTGTTTGACTGCTTCAAGTGTTTCTCCTGCCTGTTCCGGAGAAGAGCTTGCGGACAAAGTCAGATAATCAAAAATTATTTCGCTTCTGTCTATTCCGTATTTATCGCCGAAATGCAGTATCTTTTCAGCTATTTCTATTCTTTTCTGCCATGTATCGGGTATGCCCTGCTCATCAACCGTCAAAGCTATAAGACTTGCCCCGTATCTTTTAGCTATCGGCATTATCAAATCAAGTTTTTCTGTTTCTCCGTTAACTGAATTTATCAAAGGTTTGCCGGCGCAATGTTTACAAGCCTGGTTTAAAGCATCCGGAAAACTTGAATCCAAAGACAAAGGAACGTTTACAATTTCCTGAACTTCATTAACGGCTTGAATAATCAAAGATGTCTCGTCTGCTCCTGGAAGCCCCATATTTATATCAAGAATATTCGCGCCGTTGTTAACCTGCAGCCTTGCTTCAGATTTAACAAGTCCGAAAATTTTTTTTGATAATTCCTGCTGAAATTTTTTTCTTCCTGTAGGATTTATCCTTTCTCCTATCTTTATCGGCTTATCTAACAAGTTTAAATCTATTGCTTTTGTTCTGCTTGAAAGTAAATGGTGTTTTACAAGAGCGCGACGGACAGGTCTTTTATTTTTCAAATTATCGGATAAAAGTTTTATATATTCAGGCGTTGTTCCGCAACATCCTCCGAAAAGATTTATTCCGCTTTCATAGGCTTTTAACGATATTTCCAAAAATTCTTCCGGCGTTCCGGGAAAAACTGTTTCCCTGTTTACAAGTTCCGGCATACCTGCGTTAGGTTTAAAAGATATCGGCAAATTCGTATTTTTTGCGGTAAACTGAGCTAATTTTAAAAGTTCGGCAGGCCCTACGGAACAGTTCATTCCCAAAGCGTCAACATTCAGGCTTTCAGCCATTGCGATAAAACTTAAAACATTCGTTCCGGTAACAGTTGACCCGTCGTTTGTAAAAGTCATCTGAGTTATTATAGGACCGTCAAAAACATCTCTGACCGCAAGAACAGCAGCTTTGAGTTCTTTTATTTCAGTCATTGTTTCTATAATTATAAAATCGGTTCCAGCATCTCTAAGCAAAGCCGCCTGTTCTTTAAAAACAGAATAAGCTTCGTCAAAAGAAACCGAGCCGAGCGGATAAAGATAAGAACCTATTGAAGATATATCTCCGGCGACAAAAGAATTTGTTTTTTTCGCTTCTTCTTTTGCTATGGCGACTCCCGCGTTAATAATATCTCCCATTTTATCCACAAGATTATATTGTTTAAATTTTAATCTGTTTGCTCCGAAAGTATTAGTAAGTATTATATCGGAACCGCTTGCTGTGTAAGACGAATATATTTGCCTTATTCTTTCCGGATATTTTATATTCAGCTCTTCGGGCGTAGATACGTCTTTTAAAAAACCAAACTTCTGCAGCTGCGTACCTGTTGCGCCGTCCATTATTAAAATCTTTTCCCTGAGCAGTTCTTTGAATTCATTTTTTTTCATAACATTCCCTTTTCCAGCCCGAAAATCGCCGAGACGGATTTTCTCGGAAACATCTGGCAGCTTTCTGATAAAACTATACCTATTTTTTCAGCGCCGAGCCATTTCAAAAATTCTTTCTGGTGATTTATCGGCCAATCTCCGTATCCCGGAGAAAATCTTCTTGTGGCTTTAATATTTCCGTTTGATTTATTTTGCACGTCTTCGCAAATATTATCCATTAATTCTTCTATGGCTACTGAACCTATAGCGTCATAAATATAAGACAACGCCAGTTTTTTTTCTTTTAAAAGCAAATCTATTTTGTCGTCAATCGAATTGCCGATCGTCGCAGCAACTCCGCAGACGGTTTCAGAACCGTCAAGCAACTTCGAAACATCAGAACTGTCTATGATAAAATTATCTAAAAATATTTTATCGTCTTTTATTTTTTTTTCGGCAAAAGAAACGGCATATTTAGGTTTCAAAAGTTTTTTTGCAAACTCTATCGATTCAACAATGGACGCTTTAATATTGTCGGCTATTTTTGTTTTATGTTTATTTGCTCCCATTCTCACGAGAACATCATTGTAATCTATTTTCAAATCTAAAATTTTTTTAGACATCAGTACACCCGTTCCTTTTATATACCGGACAAAACAAACAAGCTGCGCTGCCCGTCCCTGAAGTTTTATTTAGCAGAAAGTTTCTTATACTATTTATTTTTTCACCGTTCCATATTTCATCAAACGGCTGTTGAAAGACATTCCCGACCGGAAATTTAACTATTTCTTCAGCGCAGCACGGATATACATCTCCGAACACATTTATATTTGCGCTTTCGAACGGTTCATTACAGCAATGTTCATGGGTTTCTTTACCATATGAGCATTGAAAATTCAACGGCATCCAGTCTTCAAAACCTTTATAAAAATCTGTTCTGCGGAAATAAACTTCAACATCAAACTTTTTAAAAAATTCTTTTGCTCGGTTCATCAAATGTTCATTATGCCTGAAGACCACAAAACCTATTGCCAGCTTCGGATATTCTGAATTTATTTTTTTTTTATAATGCTGTATTAACTTTATGTTATCAATCACTATATCAAAATTTCCGCCGGTTCTGTATTTTTCATAAGACTCCTGGTCTATGCCGTCCAATCCTATTAATACATTCCGCACTTTTGACTCAACCATCTCGGAAACCGAGCCGAGAAGATTAAGATTTGTAAGTACCGATGTCTGCAAACCTGCACTTTTTGCACTTATATACTTTATCATTTCCCAAATTGATTTATTAATCAAAGGTTCGTGTTTACTGCCGAAAGTGATATGTTCGGGAAAAACTTTTATACTGTCCGCAAATTTTTTAAACTCAGAAACAGACATTATTTTAGGGGCGTGTTCTCTGCCGGTTCTTCTGCCCGTATCCGGACATAACGGACATGAAAGATTGCAGACATTTGTGACGTCTATTTTTATTTCACGGCATATTAAATTATTAAAATCATTCATTTTTAATTCTGTCTGCATATTTTAACGGCGGTGTCTGCGAATTCTGGCATTTCGCGTATTATCGGTATTTTGTTTTTCCTGAGTACTGCTTACGTAATCTGCCGAAACCGTTGTTTTATAATTATTCACGGTACTCTGAACATTTCCTTTATAATTAACAAAAGATCTTAGAATAACAAAAGTTTTTTTGTTTTCCAGTATTGCCGCCGAAATTTTTTCAGAATTTACGACATTAGAATTATTGTCTAAATAATTCACGGTCAATTCGTGAATTCCCGGCGACATCTTAACTCTAAGCATATTAATGTTTGCCGGCAAAGTTCTCCAAGATCTTATATCGGCTTTTTCCATATAGCCGGATGCAATATTTAACAGACTTTTCGTTAATATTCCCAAAGAATCATTTTTAGACTGTTTTTTTACGTTATCCGAAACCGCTTTTGTCAAAACATATCTGCCGACTGCTCTTGCGATCGTCCTTGCGTAAATTAAAGAAATTTCATTATTCAGATTTTTTTCCAAAAGAGAAGCTATATCAACGGCATTATAACCTTTTATTTCAACGGTAGTAATACTGTTGGAGCTTACAGCCACGGTTTCTTCCAAAGAAAAAGAAGATATGCGGTTGTTGTATCTGTAATATTTAGGGAATGAAACTTTTATGTAATCATCCGCAATTCCTGCCTGTACGGCTGTTCTTACTTCCTGCGCTTTAGCCTGGTCTTCGTTTGTAATCTGAACGCTGTTAAAATAAGGCAAAGCCTTGTAAAAAGATATTTCCATTATATTTTCAATTTTCTTCGGAGCAAGTCCGTTATAATTTATAATTATCAATTCTCCTGTGTGAGGAGAGTCCGTTTTTTTCGCATACGGATATTTGTTTTTTAACTCCGATGCTTCCTGATCCATACCGAGATTAAAATACAGGGTATAAAGATTATTTACAAGATCTTCGGGAACAGGAACGACATACAATTTTACATTCCCATAAGCTTTAAGAGCCATCTTATAGGAAATTAAAGCATCGTTCAAATACCCGGCATTTTCATAAACTATTCCCATAAAATATCTTATAAAACCGTCATCCGAATAAAAAGCCCTGCCGTTTGAATCTGCCTGAATTTTTTTAAAAAGATTATCAGTTTGTCTTGCTTCGACAACAGATTCGTTATTCATCCCCTGCATAATATAATTTAACGCGCAGAAAACGTTTGTATAAGCCATTTCATAAGGTTTGCCGTAATAAGGAACCATATTATCATTGGAAAAAAGAGAGAATAAACCTGCGGAAATACTTTTCGTGTAATTAATATCGTATATTCTTTTAGCTTCTTCAAAAGCGGAATTACTTTCTTTATATTGTTGCGACAAATGATTCAGCATTCCTACGTCTAAATAATATAGAAGCTCATTTTTCCCGCCGTAGGCTTCTTTTGAAGCCGTTGCAAGAGTCTCCGCGGAATCATGATCATCCTGCAACATAAACGATTCAAGGCGGTTATAATATTTCTGCACGCTCGCACAAGAGGCTATAAGCAAAAATACTATAACCGTATATTTGAATTTATTCATATAAATTACGCTTTATATTTTTTCTTCCCTACGACTTTTTTAATTTTTTTCTGTCCTATCCACACTTTTTCATTTGTTTCTACATCTATAAGTTCCAATTCAACCTGATAATATTTTAAAGTTTCATTTTTTACAGCGTCCGTAATTGTGTTTATCTGACCTTTCAGCATAAAATCTGCACCGATTTCTTTACCAAATTTTTTAACGGTAGAAGCTTCCGAGAAATCAGCCTGGTCCATTCTTTCGTCTCTTATTTCATCTCTTTCGGATTTTGACGCAACAAATGTGGCTTTGCCGGTGTTAATTAAAGATCTTTCAAGATCTTTCACAAAAGTCTCAGTGTTAATGTGTTCGTCGCTTTTGTTCAAAACAGTTCCTACAATTATTCTAGGTTTTGCCTGCTTTGCTTTTATAAAGTTATCCATCCAAGGTCTTGTGACTGAATCCGCTATCATTTCATCCGCAACAAGTTTTGAATCAGTATCATTCCAATTACCGCTTAAATCAATCGCTTCATCAGCGTCAACTCTTGTAATTTTCGGTGCGGAAGAACAGGAAAACATTACTGCTGAAAAGCATAATACCGTCAACATCAGAGCAATTTTCTTCATCTTTATCCTCTCTTAATAATTTTTTTAAATTTTCTTTTGCCCGCCTGAATAATCATCCCGTTTTCAATTTCAAATTCTGTGTCTTCTGAAACTTTTACTGAATTTATTTTTACTCCGCCCTGCTCAATCAATCTTCTGGCTTCATTCTTGCTTGCGGACATTTTTGAAACAAACAATAATTCCGATAGTTTTATTTTTTGTTCGCCGCAAACATATTCTTCTATATCCGTAGGCAGATCTTTTTTCGCAAATATCTTTTCAAATTCATATTTTGCAGTAAAAGAATCTTCAGTACTCCAATATCTTTCAACAATAATCATTGCAAGTTTCACCTTTGCATCCCTAGGGTGCATTTGCTTTATCTGATCAAGATTATCCTGTGTCAAAAGTTCATAATATTTATACATTAACTCATCTGATATTGACATAACTTTTCCGAACATATCCTGAGGCTTGTCGTTTAACGATATATAATTGTTATACGATTTTGACATTTTTCTTACACCGTCAGTTCCCTCAAGAAGCGGCATTGTGATTACAACCTGAGGATCCTGTCCGTTATCGCGCTGCATATCTCTTGCGAGCAAAAGGTTGAATTTTTGGTCGCTGCCGCCAAGTTCTACGTCAGACTGCAAAGCCACCGAGTCATAAGCCTGTAAAAGAGGATACATAAATTCCACAATACTTATAGGAACATCCGCTTTATATCTTTTTTCAAAATCATCTCTTACGAGCATTTGGGCAACCGTGTGTTTTGAAGCAAGTTTTAATAAGCCTTCTATTCCGAGTTCGGACAGCCATTTGCTGTTAAAAACAACTTCTGTTTTATCTTTGTCCAAAATTTTAAAAACCTGTTCCTGATAAGTTTTCACGTTGTTTAAAATTTGTTCCTGAGTCATCATCGGCCTTGTGGCGGATCTTCCGGAAGGGTCTCCTATTTTTGCCGTAAAATCACCTATTAAAAAAATAACCTGATGTCCTAAATCCTGAAATACTTTTAATTTGTTTATGATTACGCTGTGTCCTAAATGCAAATCCGGAGCCGTCGGATCAACGCCGAGTTTTATTTTCAATTTTTTACCGGAAGACAACTTTTTCTTTAATTCTTCTTCCGAAATAATTTCATTTGTTCCTCTTCTAATCTGTGAAAGCGCGTCTGTCATCGGTTTGTATTTCCTTTAATATTTCTTTTATATTGATAATCTTTTCAGCACTTCATAAGCTTGTTTATTAAAACTTTTTTCTTTTTTTATAGCTGTCGGTATATCCGTAGTAGCCATTTTACCGTCGATAAGTCCTACAAGCAAATTTGATTTGCCTTCGGCAAGAAGCTTTACTGCATATGCGCCGAATTTAGAAGCTAAAATTCTTGTTCTTGCAGTAGGGGTTCCTCCTCTCTGTATGTATCCGAGGTTGCTTACCCTTACGTCCAAACCGGTATTTTTTGCTATTTTTGCCGCAAATTCCATTGAACTACCGCATCCTTCGGCAAAAGCTATAATTTCCGATGTTTTACCTCTCGTATTTCCTTTTTTCAGCTGGGAATAAAGTTCTTCCATTTTTATTTTTATTTCCGGAACTATAATAAATTCAACTCCTGCTGAAAGACCGACGTCAAGAGTAAGAAATCCATGCTCTCTTCCCATAATCTCAACGACAAATATTCTGTCGTGGCTTGTTGCCGTATCTCTTATTTTGTCTATTGCGGAAACAGCCGTATTAAGAGCAGTATCGTAACCTATTGTTTCATCCGTGCCGTATACGTCATTGTCTATTGATGCAGGAATATTAATTACTTTTATCCCTTTTTTGCACAATGCGTTTCCGGCCGCCAATGATCCGTCTCCGCCTATTACAATCATGCCGTCTATACAAAGTTCTTTTATTATTTTAACGGCTTTATTAAGCCCGATTGCAGTTTTCATTTCGGGACATCTTCCGGTATGAAGCATTGTGCCGCCTAGATTTATAATACCGCTTACGGATCTGACATTAAGATTTACGTATTCGCCGTCAAGAAGCCCTTTAAATCCTCTTCTAAAACCTATAACGTCAAAACCGGAATATATACCGGCTCTTGTTACCGCTCTTATAGCGGCATTCATTCCCGGAGCATCTCCGCCGGAAGTAATAATACCGATTTTTTTATTAGACATTTTCAACCTCCAAACAACTTGTTCTTAATGATTTTTATATTTTACATATTTAGTATTTATAGGGCAATAGAAAAACGCCGTTAACATACTGTTAGCGGCGTTTCTTATATTTCAAAATACAACCTAATTAATCACTTACGCCGGTTTCCGTCATAACCGATTTCTGCCGGATGTCAGGACTGCTTAAAGTAACGCCGATTCCTGTTGCGCCGCCCGTCCCGGTTGTTACAGCGGTAAAAGCAGAACCGCTGACCGTAACCTGAAACGCAGTAAAATATTTATTCGCTCTGGCGTCAATATCAAGAACAGGACTGAAAGAAGTTGCACTTACATCAATATATTTCGCAAATTCAACATAATAAATTTTTTCCTGTTTTTCTATGGCGCTTATTAAACTTTTCCCTTCCGTAAGCATTGATTTTCTTGTATATCCTCTGTAAATAGGGACAGCGACTATTGAAAGAATGCCGACTATAACTATAACTATAACTAATTCAACAAGAGTAAAACCTTGATTTTTCATAATCTCTCCATTTTTATAAAAAATACATTACCGTTTTTCCGAATATTGGAAATATTATATTGTAAAATTTAATTTTATATTAATTCTATACGTTTTTCAACAGAAAGCAGTATATGACGTCATTTTCTTATGCTGAGTTTGCATCCGCAGTATTTTTGGCTGTATAATCCCATTTTTTTTACGCTGTTTACGCCGTTGTAAAAAATCTTTCTCGGGTCAATGTAAATAAAATTCAAACCGTTTTTTTCGGCTATATCATTTGCAATTAATATTATGTCTTCGTGTTTCTGGTACGGACTTGCAAGTAAAGTAGTAGAAAAATTCGGTATTCCTAACGATTTTGCTCTTATTGCCGTTTCTTCAAGCCTTTTTTCATAACAAAAAAAACATCTGCCTTTTTGCCCTGCAACAGCTTTATCGAGCCATAAATGTTCATAAAGTTTTTCATCGTCGATCCATTCCGCACTTTTTTCCGAAGTTTCAATCTTAAGAAAAGACATATACTCATGCCATGTTTTTTTTCTCAAATTATATTCGCCGAGCGGATAAATATTCGGATTGTACCAAAAACTTACGATATCATATTTTTCTTTCAGTAAAGATATTGTCGATGCCGAACACGGAGCGCAGCATGTGTGTAATAAAATTTTCATCATTCAAATAATTCTTTTTGTTTTTTATTTTTCGGTATTTCTATGTTTAAATGTTTATACGCAAGGTCAGTAACTATTCTGCCTCTCGGCGTTCTTGCAATAAAACCTGACTGTATTAAAAAAGGCTCGTAAACATCCGATACGGTTTCGGAATCTTCCGATATGGCAACGGCTATTGTTTCAACTCCTACAGGTCCGCCGTTAAATTTTTCTATGACGGTTTTCAGAAGCAGTCTGTCCATTTTATCAAGTCCTTTATCATCAACGCCCAAAGCGCCGAGAGCCTCCTGTGCAATTTGCTTATTTATGATTCCGCCGGTTTTTATTTCCGCAAAATCTCTGACTCTTCGTAAAAGTCTGTTAACTATTCTCGGAGTACCTCTTGATCTTTTCGCTATCTCAAAGGTTCCTTCATCATCTATGTCGACCTTTATAATTCCGCTCGATCTTTTAACTATTTGAACAAGTTCATTATCGTCATAAAAGTTTAAATGTTCGATAATGCCGAATCTGTCTCTCAAAGGACCGGATAACATTCCCGCTCTGGTCGTAGCGCCTACAAGCGTAAATCTTGGAACCGGAAGTTTTATCGTTTTTGCAGACGGGCCCTGTCCTATTATAATATCAAGTTCAAAATCTTCCATAGCCGGATACAATGATTCTTCAACCAAATGGTTCATTCTGTGAATTTCATCTATAAAAAAAACATCGCCTTCGGAAAGATTCGTTAAAATAGCCGCCAAATCGCCGACCCTTTCCAAAACCGGTCCCGAAGTGCTCCTTAAATTTCCGCCCATTTCTTTCGCAATAATATGAGCAAGAGTTGTTTTTCCGAGCCCCGGAGGAGCATAAAAAAGACAATGATCCAAAGCTTCCTGTCTTTTTTTTGAAGCTTCAATAAAAACTTTTAAATTATCTTTTAGTTTTTTTTGGCCGATAAAGTCGTCAAGGCACTGCGGTCTTAACGAATTTTCAAGTCTCTCTTCGGGAGTTAGCTCTTTAGCGTCTATAATTCTGTTAATTTCTTCATTCATTGTTATTCCAAACTGTTTTTTCTTATGATTATACAATATATTTTATCTTTCTCTTATACAGGTTTTTCAATCTTTGTATCTTTAAATTTTTATGAAAAATAAATTTTATATTATAATTTTTAAAGATTCTTTTATTATTTTTTCCACAGTCATTCCGTCATCATTGCTGACGATCTTAGACACTGCGGTTCTTGCTTGAAACTCTTTGTATCCGAGAGCAACCAAACCGGCAATCGCCTCAGACATATTTGTATTGCCGGAAATTCCCGCCCATTTTTGTCCGTCAGTTATCATTATTCCCGTAATCTTATCTTTCAACGCAGCCGTTATTTTTTCGGCTGTTTTTTTTGTAAAACCGAATACGCCGCATAACATTGACACATCTCTTGCGGCAACCGCGCTTTTAAAATCTGCAAAAGATTTTGAAATTTTATCAAGATACTCCATTGCTTTTTTTGCGCCGGTTGAAGGGACTTCATCTTTTATCAAAAGAAACATTTCTCTTTCCTCTTTTGACAAAAATCCGTAATGAGAAATCACTCCGCCGTACATGCCTGTCGATTCAACTATATAAAGTTTCAATTCCTGTCCGGTTTTAGGAAGTTTCTCGCTTGTTGCAACAGTAATATTTACTTCATATCCTGTTCCCGATACTTCAAGAACAACGCTGTTTTGTTTTTTATACGATAGTATTCCGTTAAAATAATCTATCATTTATCCTCTTGTAAAATATGGCCCAAGGTAACTTTGTCATTATCGGCCGCAAACTGTTTTATCAATTCTCTTTCCATTGATTTTTCAAATTTCTTTACGGATGCTTCTATCTTTCTTTCTTTTATCTCGGACTTAATAATTTTGGCTTCTATCTCATCGCCTTCTTTAGGGAATTCCTGTATTTTATTTCCTGCTGAAAATTCATTTTTCTTTATTAAAGCGGATATTCCTTTTTCTATTTCTATAAAAACGCCAAACTCGGCGACTCTTACAACTTTTCCTTTAACCGTTTCTCCTATTTTATATTTTTTATAAGGATCTTCCGTTAAATGTTTAATTGAAAGAGAGATTTTTTCATTCTGAGGATTAACAGATAAAACAACCGCTTCTATTTCATCGCCTTTTTTTAAAATTTCTTCAGGATGTTTTATATTTCTAAGCCATGAAAAGTCGCTTATATGAATCAACCCCTCTATTCCTTCAGGCAGTTTTACAAAAGCTCCAAAAGGAGTAACGTTTTTTACCGTTCCTTTCACTTTGCTGCCCGGCATATAATGTCTTGCTGCGTCTTCCCACGGATTGCGGCTCATTTTTTTTACCGAAAGAGCTATTTTTTTTGTCTCTTTATCGCAGTGAATGATTTTAACTTCTATTTCTTTTCCGGCTTTTACTTCTTCTTTAAAAAGATGTTCGCTGTCATTCCATGCATATTCATTTACGGATAACAGGCCTTCAACTCCTTTCTCAAGTTCTACAAACGCGCCGTAAGGCATTATTGAAGTAACCTTTCCACTGATAATTAAGCCTTCTATATATTTTTCGTTTGCGCTGTCCCACGGATTTGTAATAAGCTGTTTCATGCTTAACGAAATTCTTTCCTGCTCTTTGTCAACCTTTGCTATTTGTACTCTTATTATCTGTCCTACTTTTAAAATATCTTCAACCTGCTTTACTTTATACCATGCAAGTTCGCCTATATGCAAAAATCCGTCAATACCGCCCAAATCAATAAAAGCGCCGGCCTTTATTATTCTGGCGACTGTTCCGTCAACTATCTGTCCTTCTGACAATTCTTCAAGCATCGCCGCTTTTTTTGCAAGTCTCTCATCTTCAAGGAGTTTTTTTCTTGATAACGAAATTTTCTTTGAATCCCTGTCAAATTCCATTATTGCAAATTCATAATTTTTACCTACATATTTTCCGGGATCTTTTACAAAAACGGTATCTGTCTGTGAAATATGAAGAAAAGCCCTTGTCCCCGTATCAACAATAAAACCTCCTTTAACAGTTTTTATTATTGTTCCTTTAACGGTTTTTTTATTCTTAAAAGCTTCTTCCAAAGCATCCCATGCCGATTTTTCCAAAACTTCCCTGTATGAAAGTATTATTCTGCCTCTGACATTTTTCACAAAAACTTTAACCGTTGCGCCGACTTTTATCTCTTCGGGAACGGATCCGTTTTCAAATTCCGATTTAAGGATAATCCCTTCGGATTTCATTCCCAAATCAACCATAAAACCTTCCTCCGTTTCGGCGACTATCATTACATCTATAATCTGTCCGTGGTTGATATGCGTTTCAGGGCCGAGCAAATCTTCCATGCTTATGTTTTCATCATCTTCAAACTTTGTCAAATTATCTAAATTATTATTTGTATTATTCACTTCTTTCTCCCTTTATTTGTCTTATTTGTTAAAGCCAGAACTTCTTCCATCCTCCTTTTAACGTTCGTTATTATCCATCTTGGCGTTGATGCTCCGGCGGTTATCCCGAATATTTTTTTATTTTTAAACCAACCGGCTTTTATTTCATCAACATTTTCAATATGATGCGTCTTTGTTATTTTTGAACAAATCTGGTACAGCCTTCTGGTATTACCTGAATTTTTACCGCCTATTACAAACATTACATCCGCTTTTTTTGCAAGCTTTTCAGCCGCGCTTTGCCTGTCAAAAGTAGCCTTACATATGGTATTGTATATTTTTACCTTTGAAATCTTTGAAATTTTATTAATTATTTCTTTAAATTTTTTCGGACTCTGCGTAGTCTGGCTTACAATATATATTATATCCGTTTTTTTTACGTTTTTTATATCTTTCACATCTTCGACAACGACACATTTACCTTTGCCGTAAGAAACCAAAGCAACAACTTCCGGATGTGTTTTTTCCCCTATAATGACTATCTGTTCGCTTTCATCACTTAATTTTTTTACTATATCCTGAGCTCTCTTTACAAAAGGGCATGTAGCATCCAAAATTTTTATATTTTTCTTTTTGGATAACTTTTCATAAATATCAAGAGGTATTCCGTGAGTTCTTAAAACAAGAACGCCTGTTTTGATTTTCGAGTAATCTTCTATAACTTTAATTTTTTCTTGTTCTAATCTGCTTACTTCCTGCGGATTATGAATAAGAGGTCCGAATGTATATACCACTTTATTATTTTTACCGGCTATTTGTTCGGCCAACTCTATGGCTCTTTTTACTCCGAAACAAAAACCGGAACTTTTTGCGATTTTAATTTGTTTTTTCATAAACATCCCGTATTATCCGCCGAAATTTATTTTATTATATAAAATCCTGGCAATTTCTTCATTAGCTTTTGCCGCAGGATGTCCGTCATTTTTTATTATATAGCCGTTTTCTTCATTATAACTTGGCAATAATATAAATTTTAAATTTGCTTTTTGCAATTCTTTTACCAAAATATCAGAACTTGAACGCCATTTTATTATAATAAGATTAGAGTTGTACTTTTCTCTTATTATCTTATCCATTTGTTTTAAACTGTCTATTAAATAATTAATATAAAAATTTTTATTGTAACAATCTATAATATCTAGGAATATTTTTCTAAATATGTAACTTCTCTTTAAAATATATTTCATTTTGCCAAACGGCTGATTTGACAACAACCATTTTTCCCCAGTATATAACCAACAGTCGCCAGGAACTGCTGTCCTGAAATTCCTATATATATGATCATCAATCAATGAGTAAAAAAAATATTCTGTTTTAGCTCCTTTTAAATAATAATTTATAATATCACTGTCTAAAAGGCTTAACGCTGTATTAGTGCCATGCCCTCGTACTCCGCAGTTAATAATATTGTTTTCAAAATTAGTCAATTTCGAAAAATAATACGGAAGAGTTTTATCATCATTCAATCCTTCTCCGAAAACCATGGAACAACCTAAAAAAACATATGCTTTATCTGATTTTAAATTACATTTTGTATATCTTAATCCATTTGTGTAACAATTATATGTTGCATTATATATATATTCTCTTTTTTCATCTTTTTCATCATTGTGATTATTAACATCATTTTTTAATTCAAATTCAAGTTTATGTTTTTTCTTCTTACTGTCATAAAAATGAAGTCCTCTTAAAGTAATAATTTTATCTGTATTTCTTGTTTCAAATCTATAAGATTCAACATATTTATCCATACTTAAAGATAAACCAATTTCAACTGCAGCTAAAGCAAAAAATATTCCAAAAAAAGTCACAGATATTTTTCTAAACAGAATACTTTTTATAAACATTGTGCATAGCAGAAATATCAAGCTGCATGACAAAAAAACAGAAACAAACTCATAATCAGAAAAACCATTCGTCATAATTTTTCTATTTCTCTCAATACTTTTTCAGACAACTTTAAATAATCTTCTTTCGTATATTCTTTCGGAGGAAAAACCGGTTTCCCATACTTTATTTTAATTTGTTTAAATCTTTTCATGTTATTTGTATTTGTTATTTTTACAGGGATTACGGGAACCTGAGCATTACATGCAACCATACCGGCTCCGGCTCTCGCTTTTCCTATTTTGCCGTCTTTTGACCTTGTTCCTTCAGGAAACATTAAAAGAGCTTTTTGATTTTCTAAAAGAGTAAATGCGTTTCTGAAAGCAGACATATCCTGCATTCCTCTTTTGACGGGAAAAGCATTTGTTCTTTTTATTAAAAAGCCGAGAATCGGGACGGAAAACAATTCCTGTTTAGCCATAAAATACAAATCTTTTTTCATAAAACAACCAGTCAAAGGAGGGTCAAAAAAACTCATATGATTGGGGGCTATTATTACTCCTCTGTTTTCCGGAATATTTTCCTGCCCTTCAGATTTACACCTGTATAATACCAAGAACATTACTTTAAAAAGGAATCTCCCAAAATAATAAAGAAACCCGCTTTTGATATTTATATCCATATTATAGTCCTTATTGTTTATTTTTATGATTATATAATATTTCCGCTGTTTCTTTATTAGCTTTTTCAGACGGATGCCCGTCATACTTTATTTTGTATCCCAAATCGTCATAACTAAAATATTCAGGCAAAATTATCACATCAAGTCCCGACATTAGAATTTTATCAATATAACCCCTAAATTTAGGCCATATCACTATTGTCAGTTTAGAATTATATTTTTCTCTGACAATTTTATCCATTTTTTTAAAATCTTCTATTAAATAATCTTCATAAAAAGACTGCAGATATTTATCTATCAACGGCAGAAATATTTTTCTGAAAATATAACTTTTCGAAAAAAGAATTTTTATTTTACCCAACGGCTGTTTATTTCTTATCCATCGTCCGCCGCAATATCTGCAGCTGTCTATACAGCTTGAATCTGATTCTACCGTAAAATTTCTTTTTATATGATCATCTACAAAATAATAATAGAAATGGTCGAATTTAGAATTTTTTTTAACAAACTTATCAACAATATTATTGTTTAAAATATTTAAAGCCGTTGTCGTTCCCTGTCCTGAAACACCGCAGTTTAAAACATTGCTTTGAAAATCCATAAGCTTTGAAAAACAATAAGGCAGTGTTTCATTATCTTTTAAGCCTATTCCGAAAACGAAAGAACAACCGAGAAAAACATAGTTACTCTCCGAATTAAAGTCTCCTTTTGTATACCTGAAGTAATTAGGATACACAGTATATTGTACGTCATATACTAAAGATAAACGCGGCTTTGACTGAAAATAATTATCATATTCGTTTTTTAAATAATAATATTCTTCTATACGGTCATTATCTGATTTATCCACAAATCTTTTATGCTTTAAAACAAAGATATTGTCTTTATTTATATCTTTTAAATAATCCTTATGAAACTCCGTTACCGGATAAGAAAAAAAACAAGATAATGCAAATTCAAAAACAGAAAACATCAAAAAAACGGAAAACAAAACAACAGCTGTTAATTTAATCCTTTTATACCGTACAAAAATTGCCGGAAATAAAAAAAATAAAGAAAATCCAAGAAAAATATATGCAAATTCATGATTTAAGAAAATTGCTTTTGATATTTCTTGCATAAAATAAATCCCGCATAAGTTTTGCAATAATTACAAACGGGGGTTCTTAAAAAGCAATAATGTCAAATGCAGACACTTTTTAAAATATCGTAAAAATTCGAGAAGGATATATTGACGCAGTCACTATCAATAATCTCTGTCGAACCCTCGGCAATTAATCCTGCTATTGAAAGCATCATAGCTATTCTGTGGTCTTTAAAACTGTCAACTTTACATC
>Ga0265294_10002899_pt1 | contig 22287 bp, 23 predicted proteins | sample MunlanPumphouse3_FD_192504 | JGI IMG/M metagenome (GOLD analysis project Ga0265294, IMG submission 192504) | Groundwater microbial communities from a municipal landfill in Southern Ontario, Canada - Pumphouse #3 | ecosystem: Environmental > Aquatic > Deep subsurface > Groundwater | place... | reverse complement strand
CCCTCCGACGAGAAGTATCCGGGGTTCCTGGAAGGGGCGATACCATGGATACCACCAGAATACTTCTCGTCGGAGGGGCGCTGCTCGCGCTCCTCATCGCCCCTGCATCAGCCACGATTCTGGATGTCTCCAGCCCCGGCCGGCAGGCGGTCTCGGTCAGCAACCCCTCCGGGACCGATGCGCTCGAGGTCTTCTTCAACGCGACGTATCTCCCGGGGATGCGCCCGGACTTTGCCGATATCAGGTTCGTGGACGGGAACAGGACAGCCATCCCGCACTGGACGGAAAACGTCACGAACAACTCCCACGCCCACATCTGGCTCGCCCTTCCCGCGAATACGCGGGAGTTAACCATGCTCTACGGCGACCTGGAGGCCCGGGACGCTAGTGACCCCGACGCTGTCTTCACCTTCTTTGAGGATTACGAGCGCGGCAACCTCTCGCGGTGGTCGTTCTACGGCTCGAACGCCGCTGTCCAGTCGGCCGTCGTCCGCGACGGCGCATACGCAGGCGACATCAACGTCTCGGAGCCCGACCTCAGGCACCTCGCGAGCAACCGGATCTGCCTTGCAAACATCTCCGCAGGCCCGCTGGTCATCGAGGGGGACTTCCGGGTCAGCGAGTTCGGGCGGTGGTGCGGTTCAGGCTACATCCAGCTCTGGAACGGGACCAACCGGATCTACGCCCTCCATCTCAGGAACGGTTCCGTGCAGTACTACGACGGCGCTCACCGGAACTTCTCTGCCGACCTCCGGGCTGAGACCGATACCTGGTACCACGTAAAAATCGTCATGGATACGCCAAACGCCACCGAACACGCCTGGGTTGACGGCGAGTATCTCGGGGACAGAACGCCGCGGTTTGCCGACGGATCACTCGCCCCGAACGAGACGGTCTTTACGGATTTTGCGCTGATAGGGTCTTCAGCATGGTCCTCGGGGGAGCCGCACCACTTCTACGCAGACAACGTCCGGGTCAGGAAGTACGTCCCCGTCGAGCCGGTGCTCATCTACGCGGGGCCGCCGGGGGAGGCGTAACGATTCCGCGGCGACGGGATGAGGCGCTCATACCCCGGTCCGGGTACGCTTATATCCCGGGAAGGTGCACCGTTCCGGCATGTGGCGCGCTGCCATCATCCTCATTATCCTGCTCTGCACCGCCGGGTGCGTGGCACCCCGGCTCCAGGAGCCGACCGTCACCGTCGACGGAGTCGGGATCGAGAATGTCACGCTGGGGAGCATGGACCTCTCCCTGCACCTCACCATCAATAACCCAAACCTCGTCGGCGCCACCCTGACCCGGGTCTCGTTCGACGTCTTCTTTCTTGATGACGGGCAGCCGGTCTTCCTCGCGCACGGGGAGCGGGGAGAGTTTGAGGTCCGGCCCCGCGGGAACACCTCAGTCTCCGTCCCGGTGACCGTCGATAACTTCCGGCTCGTGCAGGCACTCATCCTGGCCCTGCGGGAAGGGGCGGTCACGCTCCAGGTGAACGGCTCGGGGGTCCTCGATTACGGGATCGCGACCTTCGAGGTCCCGTTCAACCGGACGGTAGAGGTGCGGCCCGGTCAGGGCGCAACGGCGACCAGGATGAGGTAGAGGACGACCAGTCCCTGGAAGAGGAAGTAGCCCGCGATGTTCGCGGTCGCGTAGCGGAGGGCGCACGCCCGTTCCGCGCACCGGTTCGAGAACCCCCACAGCGCTAACCCGAGCGGGATTGCGGATGCGAGCGCCACGGGCCTGAAGTCCACGGGAGAGAAGATGTCCCCATGCGCAAAGAGGAGGAGCGTCGCGGTCGCAAGCGTCGCCGCGACGGCGATGAGCCCAAAACCGTAGATGCGGCCCCGTCGCGCGACGAGCGTCGGCTTCCCACCGGCGATGTCGCCCTCCATATCCGGGATCTCGACGCTCACGATGAAGATAAGCCCGTAGAGAAGGAGCGGGAGCGCAAAAGCGAAGAAAGTGAGGTCGAGCGCCCCCTTTGCGACGAAGTAGCCTGCGCCCGGCATCAGGAGGCCGAAGGTGATCATGTTCGTGACCTCACCGAGTTTCCGGTACGCGAGCGCGAGTGGCGGCGCCGTGTAGAACCACCCGAGGAGGTTGCCTGCGACGGCGAAGGCGAGGAAGATGGCAGGGTAGGCGTAGACGGCGACGAAGAGATACCCGATCAGGACCGAGACAAACATCAGGGCGACGGCCGCCCGGAGCGCGGCGGGTTTGAGACCGGGGTTCTCGACGAGGACCCCGCTCCCGCCGGAGATGGCCGTCGGTTCGACGAACCGGTCGGCGTCGGCGTCAAAGTAGTCGTTACTGTAGTGGACTGAGAGGTGAGCCGCGGCCATGGCCGCATACCCGAGGAGAAACTGTGCCGGGGTGAACCGTGCCCCGAGGAGGAGCGCAAGCAGCGCTCCGGCAGAGAACGGGATGAACCCCGAGAGGAGGAACCGGAACCTCCCGAGCCTGATGAACTGCAGGAGTTCGCGGGTATCCATAGCGGTCTCCCGCTCCGGAAAAGGGGGAACCGGTATGTATACCTTTCCTCTGCCACTACCCAGTCGGGCCGCACGCGAGCAGCGGCACCGCGGCCCGCAATGCATCGATGCCCCCCTCGACGTAGAGAAGGCCGAGGACGGCCCCGGCGAGGGTCTCCTTCTCCTGCGCGAGGTCATCTCCGGTCGGGCGGTGACGGCATTCGAGACCGAGTTTGCTCTCGTGGAGTTCCCACCGGTCAGAGAGGGCCGCAAGCCCTGCCACCTCTGCATGCGGGCCGGGCAGGACCTTCAGCCGCAGGGTGACGTCGCCGATGAGGGCGAGGGCCCGGGCGTCGTCGGGGAACCTCCCGAGCATATCAAGGTCTTTCGCCGGGACCGGGAGGGCATCTTCCGGGAACCCGGTGAGTATCCCAAAAAAGAGCCGTCTCGTGGAGTTATCCATCAGGATCCGGAGGAGCCCGTCCTGGTCCCGGAAAGTGTGCCCGGTATCCCGCTCGATGCGAGGGAGCGTCTCCCGCTTCACCCGACCGATCCCTGATACCAGGCGGCCGGTCTCCCTGCTCCACCCGCGTATCCGCCGGAGTCTCCTCGTCCTCCGGGACGACCGCCGGTGGGCGGGCAGGAGTTCCGCCCGGTACTCACGCATGAGGCCTTCCTGTATCGCCATGAGGGTCTCTTCGATCGGGCAGGAGGGAGGGCCGTATTCGTATGTCATACGATCTACGGTTGGGTCAAAGGAATGTTTTTAACTTTCCCTTTAAGGCAATCCCTGAAAATTACACGAGGAACAGGACGAGCGCGGCGAAGAGCCCGATCTGCAGGCAGAGGAAGATGGGGACGAGCCAGAACTTCGTCTTCCGGGTCTTATGCCGGAAGGCACGCATCGCCCCCAGAGCACCGAACGGCCCGAGCAGAGCGAGGAAGAGGAGCCTCCTCTCCGGCGTCCTCCATGTACCCTTCTGTGCGGCCGCTTTGTCGCGAAAGAAGGCGAAGAACGAGAGGGCGTTCAGAAAGACGAGCAGAATCACAGCATATACGAGAACATCCACCGTAGAGAACTCTCCAAACCCTCAATTCTCTGCTCTCCCCCCACTTAGCCTGTTCTATCTGGTGGCGCGAGAGGGGCATACCGGAGATCGAAGCGCCGCTGCTCATCCCGAGGGGCCCAAAAGACGGTGAAAAAAAAGGTAGAGTCAGAACCGACAACCGTTCCATCAGGTGCTGTTGCCCGGACAGAGCGAAGTCAGGTTCAACAGGGTGGCGTTCTCTGCCGTGACGTTGAAAGGCACGATCACGATCTCGCCCTCCACCTTCTGCTCGATGTCGGGGATGGGGTACTCAAAGACACCCACCTTCCCGGCATCGTGGTGCAGGACGGCAAAGAGGGTGTCGGTGGCGACGAAGGTATGGATGGTGACCGTGACGTTCCGGTTCGTCCCGGACTCAACCGGTGTATATCCGATGACCCCGCCGGGATGCCCGAAGAGGTTGTTGTGGATGACGATCCATCCGGTGCCGTTGCTCACAACCTCATCAACCGTGACGTTCCCGACGACCGCGTCGCCCTCGACCATCTGATCAGTCACCGTGATTGAGGCGTTTGTTGTCTCGTTCGTCCCCGCGTCGGTCTGGGCGGAGACGAGCCCGATGCAGCAGGCTGCCAGAACCGCCGCAATAACCAGCCAGTGCTTCTGCATGTTGTTTGACCTCCCCCATGGGGGGGCGCAGATACTCCCGGCAACATATATAGGTTGGGCAGATCCGGGAGGGATCTGCATGATCACATCCCTGAGGGCAGCAAACCGGACAACGCTGCCGGATCTGCTACGGGTCCTACAAGAGATGACGGGGACGGGTATACGTGAAGGATCAGAGCCCAAGCCTGCTGAGAGGCGACGCAAACAGGGAGAACTTGCTCTTCTCGGCAAGGCAGACCGGGCAGCGCCAGTCGGTGGGGAGGTCCTCAAACGCGGTTCCCGGCGGAGTATTTGCACTACCGGTCTTCGGGTCGTAGATATGCCCGCATATCGAGCAACGGCAGGACTGCATCGTCGTCACCGGTGAGAGGTGGCCCGGCAGCATACTTAACCCCTGCTGCAACCTTTTTTGGGTGGGAGCACACAACCCGGCGTAACGACCATGAGAGAGACCCTTGCGGCGCTCGCCGACCTGACCCGCATCCATTTCTTCTTCGTCTGGCCTCTGCTCTTCTGCTCGGGGCTTGCACTTGCGTTCCAGAACTACGGCGGGTTTTCGTGGGCGCTTGTCGGAAGGGCGGCGCTCATCGGATTCCTCGGGTTCGAGGCCGGGCTCGTCTTGAACGACTACATCGACCGGGAGTATGACCGGCGTGAGATCAACGGCTCGCTCACCCGCTACTGGCGGCCGTTCGGGGAGCGCCCGATACCGGCAGGGAAGATCTCACCCCGGGCAGCATTCGTCGTCTTCCTCGCCCTCGCCGTGCCTGTGGCCGTGCTCGCCGCGACCCTCCCCGCCCCCCACAACCTCTACGTCCTCGGGATCATGGGCTACTCCTACGTGGTCGAGTGGTTCTACCAGACAAAGAAGCGGCGCCAGACCATCCCGGCCGCCCAGGTTGTCGGGAGGACGGACCTCGCGCTCTTTCCGGTCGCCGGGTATCTTGTCTACGGCAGCCCCGACGCGACCGCCCTCCTCTGCTTTCTCTTCTTCTACCCCTGGGCGCTTGCGCACCTCGCGGTCAACGACATCGCCGACATCGAAAACGACCGCGCCCGGGGGATGGCAACGATCCCGGTCCTCTACGGCATGCGGGGAGCGGCACGGTGGGTCCTCGCCTTCTCGGTTGTCCACGGCGCTCTGGCGCTCATCCTCGGCATCGCCCTCGGGCCGGTCGCACTCGCCGGGTTTGCCGCCGGGATCATCCTCCTCGGGGTTGCAAACTACCTGGTGTTCGCCGGAGCGGCGATGCGGGCCCTCCCGCTCATCCACGCAACACTGATCATCTATGCGGTGGCGATCATCGCGGCCGCCGTTCTCTGACCCGGGATCGAAAGCCTCATCCTCTGATCCGGCGACCCCATCATCGGGAGGGGCTCATGAACCGGATAATCGTTCTGGACGGCGTTAAGGCTGCTGCAATCCTGCTCATCATCTTCATCCACCTCTACAACTACCTCATGCACCACCCCTTCACCGGCCACCACGACCTCATCGCGCTCCTCTCGTTCCTGGCGCTTGCCGGATTCACGTTTGTATCCGGGTACACGATCTACGCAAACAACACTGTCATCAGAACGCAGGAAGACATCACCCGGTTCTACAGGAAACGTGTGCTCCGGATCTACCCGCTCTACCTCGTCGCGCTGGCAACGTTCTTCATCTGCTTCCAGGTCCTTCGGCTCTCCCCCTCGCTGGATCTCTCCCCCATCGGGTGGTTGATCAACGCACTCTGCCTGCAGGTGCTGTTCGCACCGGCATTCACAGACCCAGTCTTCACGCTCTGGTTTATCGGGTTTATCGTGGTGCTCTACCTCATCTACCCGGCGATCATCATGTTCTCACGAACGACAAGGGACATAATCCTCATATCCGGGGGCATCTTCGCCCTCCTCGCGGCCCTGCATCTCCTCCTCGGGATCGTCGATGACCGCCTCCTCCAGTACTACATCTTCTTCATCGCAGGCATCCTCGCGGCGCGGTCAGGCATCACATTTTCCCGGGTTGAAGCGGGGTTCCAGGGACGGGGAGCCGGGATTGTGGCAGTCTCGTATGCCGCATACGGGGTATACCTCTTCCACATGCCCGCATTCGCGGTGGCGGCCGCGATCATCGGGAGGTTGGGCCTGCCCTGGTACCTCTACGATGCGGCGATGTATGTGGTCGTCCCGGCACTCTTCGCGGTAGCGTACGGCATACAGAGGAGCTACGACCTGCACATCAGGACAAAAACCGAACAGGAAAAATAAGGGGGTTTGGGCCCCCTCTACTCCACGACAAACCCCCCGTTCATGGAGGGGTGCACGTCGCACCTGAAGAAGTAGGTCCCGGGCTCCTCCGGCGCGGTGAAGGTGTAGGTGACCTCTGCCGGACCGGTGATGATCTCACCCCTGAATATCACCCGGCTGGCGGAGGAGTCTGTGTAGACCGCGACGTTGTGCGGGATACCGTCATCCCGGTTCTCAAAGTTCATGGTCACCCCCGCACCTGCCGGGACGGTGATCGTGTCCGTATCGAAGGTCACATGCTCGGCCGCGATCTCAACGGTCACGCTCCGGCCCCCTGCGGCGCGGGACGGGGTCGTGGTCACCCTCGGAGTCACATTCGTACCTCCACGGTGGCGTTCAACAGAAGGGTCTCTGGCGTCATGAGCCCCTCCTCCTACCCCGGACATATATAGGTTACCTCTCCTGACCCGGGTAAGCCGCCGGCAGCCGCTCATAGATCTGCACCCCGCCCTCATCGTAGATGAGGGTAAGCCCCCGGTCAGGCAGCCTGACGCTGTAGCGCTCACGCTCAGGCTCGCCTACGTAGAGGAGGGTCGCGTTGTACTTCGCCATGAGCGCGAGGCTCTCCTCAGGGTTCTCGTAGATCGCCCGGACGTCTGCCGGCCGTTCGGCGTACCAGGCCCCGTTCCCCCGCCACGTCAGTTCGTGGCTGATCTGCCCGAGGATCGTGGGGATGCCGGTGAACGTCGATACCCGGGAGTAATACCCGTAGTCCCCGTTCTCGGCCTCCACGATACAGTGGTCGCCTTCGAGCGAGCGCAGGTAGGCGATCGCCGCAGCCTCCCCGGGGCGTGAGGCGTCGAGGTAGGCGAGCCCGTCCAGGGTATGGTAGCCCGCCGGGGGGTAGCCGATACCGAGGAGACCCTGCCCGATGTCGACGTTGAGGGCAAACGGGGTGGCGAGGAGGGCGACCACCGCGACGATCGTAGCACCTCTCCGGACCGATGCCGGGAGGACCGGCTGCCGGGCTGCAAGCCACCGCCCGACGAGGAGGAGGGAGCCGGTGCCGAGGAGTATCCAGGCATCGAAGTAGAACTTGAAGATGGTGTTGAAACGGCTGTAGTCGCCCCCAAGCATCTCCTGAAGGTAGAAGATGTCGCAGAAGGCGAGCACAAGGAGCCCCGCGATGCAGAGGAGGTCAGGGAATGAGCGGCGGCGCAGGAGGTAGGCGAGCGGGACCACAACAATCCCGAGGGCGACGTAGCCGGTGGCGATGAACGGGAGGGCAACGGCAAGGTAGACCGGCGACACCCGGATGTCCCGGGCGACAGCGGCATAGAGGAGGGCAAGGAACCCGCCCCAGATCGCGACAAAGACGAGAGGGTCGGTGGGGGGGAACCCCCATCCGATCCCGCCCACGCCCGCAGGCTCGAGGAGGAGATAGTAAGGGAGGTAGATGAGGAAGGCGACCGCGGGGACCGCTACGACTGCCGCCCGGGAAACGCTCTCCCGCTCCCTTGCCCAGAGAAGAAGAAGGAAGACGGCGACGGCCGGGCCGTAGACAAGGGCGTCCCAGGAACTCAGGAGTGGCATCGACCCGATGCTTACCGCGATGAGGAGGGCAAGCCCCCGCCGTCCTCGGGTGTCAAGCCCGCCCCACCGCAGCCACGCAAACCCGAGGAGGAAGATGAGGAGGAACTGGTTGAACGCGGCCATCTCAAACGCATGGGCGTTTCCGAGGAAGAGGGAGAAGAGCGGGAACTCGAACCTGGCCCCGGGGATGATCCAGTTAGTCTCCTGGAAGGCCCCGTAGAGGTTCCGGCCGGTGGCGAGGAACCAGGGGACCGATGGTGGGACAAGGAGGAGGACCGTGAGCGGAACCCACCGCCACCGTCTAAGGAAGAGGCTTCCTATGGCGTAGAGCATCACAAACGACGTCCCGTAGACCGTGGCCGGGATGAGGTTGAAGACCACCTCCGGAGGAACGCCGGTGACGAACCCAAGACAGCCCATCAGCCAGTGACCGAGGTAGTAGTAGACGGTGAGGTGCCCGCCCGCAAACCAGGGGTCGAGCGGCGGCACCACGGGGTTCCTCATGATGGCCGCGAGGAAGGCGTGGTTCATGTACTGCTCGCTGAAGTAGTTGACGGGCGGGTTTACGAACCGGACTGAGAGCGCAAACAAAAAGCCGACCAGGAAGACTGCGTCCCAGGCGAGAAGCCCCCGGAGTTCCGCGAGCTGGTAGTCGCCCCGCCGGAGGCCCCAGATCCCGAGGGCGACGAAGACCAGGAGGGCGAGGGCGACCGGGACGCGGAGGAGGCCGCAGTACCAGGTCGCGAGGGCGAAGAGGAGGAGGGAGGCCGGGTATGCCGCCGGGTAGGCGTACTCCCCGAGCGCGGGGCGGAGGCGGGGCCAGAGGGCCATCTGGAGTCCTTTCAGGAGGCCGGCCCAGAGCAGGACGTAGCACGCCTGCAGGATGGGGTCCACACCCTGATATCAGGGGGAGGGTATATGCGGTTTTTGTTCTCTCCCGGGCAGCGGGTGGTTTAACACCGATTCTTCCCATATCCTAGGGCAGGAACCACATGACCGACGGAAAGAAGAACAAGAACCAGGGGGTCATCCGCCTCCGGGAGAAGGGAAAGGTCGCCGTGCGGGGGCGGATACCCGCCGGCGTGATGACCGCATCGCAGATGGCGGCAGTGGCCCGGATTGCAGAGGAGTTCGGGAACGGGGAGGTCGCCATGACGGCCCGGCTCAACGTGGAGATCCCCTTCGTCGACCGCAGGGACGCTGAGGAGGTCGCGGAGAGGCTCCGGGAGGCGGGGATCGAGCCCGGGAGCACCGGGGCCACGCTCCGGTCGGTCGTCGCCTGCAAGGGCACGGTCTGCAGGCACGGGTGCTGCGACACGCAGGGGCTTGCCCGGGCCATCGAGGAGCGGTACGGGGGATGCGTTCTCCCGAGGAAACTGAAGATCTCGATCGCGGGGTGCCCGAACAACTGCGCAAGGGTCCAGCTCAATGATATCGGGATTGCGGGCCGGAGGTTCCCGGCGTTCCATGCCGGGGACTGCGAGGGCTGCGGGGCGTGCGAGAAGGTCTGCCGGGAGGGGGCGATCAGGGTCGCTGATGACAGAGTCAGCTTCTCAGGAGAGGACTGCGTCGGGTGCGGCGACTGTATCGCAGTCTGCCCGAAGGGGGCGATCGGCGTCGCGGCGGAGGGGCTGTGCCTCTCCATCGGCGGGAGGTCGGGCCGGGTTCTCCAGGTCGGGACTGAGGCAGAAGGGCTGGTCACCGAAGATGAGGTCCCGGGGATCGTCGGGAGGCTGCTCGACTACTTCAGGGAGAACGCACAACCGGGCGAGAGGCTCGGGGAACTGATGGGGCGGGTTGGAGAGGATAAGGTCTTTGCGGCCGCGGGGCTGAGACCGCGACGGTGAGCGGGATCTCCGATCAAGACCCCTTCACTGCAGGGGCACCTCCACCTTCTTCTTCTCACGATGCCCCCTCTCGTAGCGGTCCCAGTCCCCGCACTCGGTGAGAACCTCCCACCTCTGCTGGATACCCTCCTCCTCCAGCCGCACAATCCGGGCAGTCCCGCCGAAACTCTCCTCGACCTCAAAGAATTCCCGTGCTTTCTGCTCGTTGAACGGGCCATAGCGCTTGATGTCACCATTGTCGCCGAGAACCTCGACCCTGTACTTCAGACGGGAGATGTCCATCATCATTCACCAGTCCAGAGACTGGCCTGCAGATCTATAAACCTTGGGGATCCCTCATAGGCACAGCGTGGGGGAAACCAATAAACAATTCTTCCACCCACATACCATTCAAAGGAGGCGTTTGGAAGTGCCGCGAAGGCCCGAGGATATCCCCCCGCACTGGACCGTACGGTCAATCATTGTCGCTTTGAGGAAGGCAAAACCCTACCTTGAGCAAAGGTATCATGTCCGCGAGATCGGCATCTTCGGTTCCTACGCTTGAGGCGAGCAGGGTCCGGAGAGTGATCTGGACATCCTGGTCGATCTCGACAGACCCCTCGGGTGGGATGTCGTGGACCTCAAAGAGGACCTGGAAAGGATGCTCGGCGTCTCCGTGGACCTCGCCCTGAAGGGAGGGGTCGCCAGGCGACCGGGGCTTTTCCGTGCCATCGAGGAGGACGCGGTGTATGTCTAAGCGCGACGAAACCCTCCTCTTTGAAGATGTTCTGGAGGCCATCGGCCGCATCAGGGAATATACCAGAGGATACTCAAAGGAGGACTTCTTCCGGGACCAGAAAACCATCGATGCAGTGATACGTAACCTCGAGATCATCGGGGAGGCATGCGGACAGGTGCCCGGGCCGGTTCGGGAGAGGTACCCCCAAATCCCCTGGAGGAAAATTGTGGGAGTCAGAAATATTGTCATTCACCACAATTTCGGTGTCGACCTCGAGACAGTCTGGTTCATCATCACCCGGCAGCTCCCCGACCTCCAGTCCAGTCTTCGCGCAATCCTCGCCAGGAGAGAAACGGAAGATTAACTCCGGTCGCAAGTGGCAGGCAACGTTAATGGCCACTGCGCTTCCGGGACCAGCCTTCGCCGACCCCGGCACACAACGTGGAACTCGTTATCCGGCTGGAGGATGAGAACCGGGGATATCCCCTTTACCTCTGCTCCCTGAGCCGCTTCATCATGGCCACCGCACAGAAATCGCCGCACATCGTGCACGGTCCCGGTTCGGGAGCGAGAGCCCGTGCGGTCTCAGGGTCGATGGCATGGACGACCTGCCCTTCCCAGTCGAGGCGGGAGCGGGAACGGGCGAGGGCGAGATCCTCGTCGTCCATGCCGTACTTGATCGAGTCGCCGATGTGGGCCGCGATCCGAAAGGCGATGAGCCCCGCCCTGACCTGGTCGGGGGTCGGGAGGCTGAGGTGCTCGGCCGGGGTGAGGTAGCAGAGGTAATCAGCGCCTGCGCCGCTCGCGATGCTTGCGCCGACACACCCGGCGATGTGGTCATACCCGACAGCGGTATCGGTTGGAAGGGGGCCGGCGACAAACAGCGGCGCAGGGGAGTGCTCCCGGTAACGCCGGAGGTAGACCGGGATCCGGTCGGCCCTGACATGGCCGCCGAGCCCCTCGACGATCGTCTGGACGCCATGTTCATGAGCGTAGGCAGCAAGCCGCGCGTTCTGGCGCATCTCCCCCTTCTGGGCCTCGTCCATCTCGTCGTGGATGCACCCGCTCCGCATCGTGTTGCCGAGGGAGAGGACGATATCATGCTCCCTGAGGATGGCGAGGACCTCGTCAAAGTGCTCGACGAAGGGGTTCTCGGCGTCGTGGGTGAGCATGTAGGCGGCGGTCATCGACCCACCCTTCGAGACAACCCCCATGATCCGCTCCCCGTCCCAGGCGGCGTCGATCATCTCCCTGCTGACGACATGGAGGACGAACGAGGAGACCCCCTCCTCGGCCTGGTGCCTGAGGGTGGCAAGGATATCCTCCGCGGTCATATCACCGACCCCGATCTCCGCAGCGGTCTGGTAGATCGGCACCGTGGTCACCGGGAGGGTGGTGGCGGCAAAGATATCCTGCCGGATCGCTGTGATGTCGCCCCCGGTTGAGAGGTCGGTGATGGTGTCAGCGCCGTGCAGCGCGGCGATCCTGGCCTTCTCGACCTCCTCTTCGGGGTGAACCCGGGAGGTTGAGGTCCCGAGGTTGACATTGACCTTCGTCCGCATACCGTGACCAATGCCGACCGAGCATCTTCCTCGTGTCATAATGACTGCTTCGCCGACGGCGACGGAGTAGCGGAGGTCTTCGGCCTCGATCCCTTCAGCTGCTGCGACCGCTTCCATCCGGGGGGTTATTGTTCCCTCCCGGGCCTCTTCGATCTGGGTCTTCATCTCCCTATACATTGAGCTGCAAACCAAAAAAAGACCGTGATGAGGGGATTGATGGGAGGTGCCGTCCTGCGCCCGATAACCCTCAGGGCCCGCCCCCCAGGAGCAGGAGCAACCCCGGAACACCCACATCCCCGCGGGTGAATCATCTTATATACTATACCCCCGTAACTCTACAGGCAGTGTTCTATCTGCATGAGCAATCCAATGGATTATAACAGAGGCAACAGAAATTTCGGCGGTTCGAGGAGTTACGGCGGGCCCCGTGAAATGACGAAGACTATTTGTTCGGACTGCGGAAAAGAGTGCGAAGTGCCCTTCAAGCCGACCGAAGGCAGACCTGTTTACTGTCAGGACTGCCTCCCCAAACACAGAAAACCCCGGTTCTAAACCGATAAAAACCCTTTTTTCGCGAAAACGGGCACGATGCCCTCCCGCCGGGACTCCCGGTAATCACGATTCGTCTTCCCGGAGCGGAGCGGTTTAAGAGCACGGGGGCGCGGGCTCAGATGAGCCCGAGCCCGGAGAAGAGGCTCTCCCGGATCTCCCGGAGCGCCTCCGCGGCCGGAGAATCGCCCCGGGTCACAGGCCGCCCCTCCCGGACTGCCGCAACAACCGCCGGGTCGAACGGGATCTTTCCTGCCACGGTGAGGTTCTCCTTCGCGCAGTAGTCCTCGATCTCTCTGCAGATATCCTCCGCAAGGTCAAACCGGTTGATCACGACAAATATCCGGACACCGAACCGCCGGCAGACCGTCACCAGTCGCGCGAGGTCATGGAGCGCCGAGATGCCCGGTTCCGTCACGACGAGGACCGCATGCATCCCGCTGACCGTCGCGATCAGCGGGCAGCCGATCCCCGGGGGGCCGTCGGCAAGCATCAGGTCGGCACCCTCCGAGAGGGCCACGGCCCGTTTCTTCACCTCGGTGACGAGCAGCCCAGAGTTCCCGGAACCTGGGAAGAGCCGGGCATGGGCAAGATTCCCACGATCAGTCACCGAGGTGTAGATCTCTCCGCAGACGTGCGGCTCCATCCGGACCGCCCCCATGGGACAGACGTAGGCACAGACACCGCAGCCCTCGCAGTGGAGGGGCTCCACCGTCCAGGCATCGTCCCGTCGAACGATCGCCCCGAACCGGCAGCGGTCCGCGCAGATCCCGCAGTCGCGGCAGAGGTCCGGATCGATCCGGGCCACCTCCATCCCACGGAACTCCTCAGTGGTGAGCCGCCGGGGCGCGAGGAGGAGAGCCAGGTTTGCGGCGTCCACGTCGCAGTCGGCAAGGACCTGCGGCACCCCGCTGATATCGGCGAGCGCCGCCGCCACCATCGTCTTCCCGGTGCCGCCCTTGCCGCTCACGACCGCGAGCCGGATCATGGGCTCACCCCCGGAACCGCTTCGAAGAGACCGGAGAACCGCTCCTCCCACCCGGGGAGGAGCGCGGCGATGAGCCCGCCCCGGTTCTGGACGGCGGCGATCTCCCGGGAGAACGGGATGGTCATCAGAACCGGAAGCCCATGTTCCCGGCAGAACGCAACAGTCGCCTCGTCCTGCCCGTCGCTCCGGTTGATCACGACGCCGGCACTGATGCCGAGCGTCTCAGCCACCTCCACCGCAAGACGGAGATCGTGCAGCCCGAACGGTGTCGACTCCGTGACCAGGATACAGGCATCGCTCCCCTCGAGGGTCTCGATGACCGGGCAGGCGATCCCGGGGGAGGCGTCGTAGAGGGTGAGCGGGTGCCCCTCCGCGAGCGTCTTTGCCGCCCTGATGACCGCCGGGGCCTGCACCTCACCCTCGTTCAGGATCCCGCTGATCAGGGTGAGGCGGGGCAGCGGGCGGGAACAGGTGACCCGGCCGATGGTGCGCGGGACTTCCCGGACAGCCCCCTGCGGGCAGACGAGGGTACACCCGCCGCAGGAGTGGCAGAGGTGCGGGAAGGTGAGGACACTGTCCTTCAGCACCGCAAGCGCCCCGAACCGGCAGAACTTCCCGCATTCTCCGCAGAGAGTGCAGCGCTCGGCGTCGATCTCCGGGACCGGGGTCGTCACCGGCATCTCCGTCGCCGGGGCCGGGAAGAAGAGGTGGAGGTTCGGCTCCTCGACGTCGCAGTCGACGAGCGCGACGTCCCTGGAGCGGGCGAGCGCCCAGGCGAGGTTTGCCGCCACCGTGCTCTTCCCGGTGCCGCCCTTGCCGCTTGCAATAGCGATTCTCATGCCGGACCCCGCTTCAGGCGAGGGGGATCGGCTGCAGGTTCCCGGCGGTATACGCCGCGAGGGCATCGGCAACGCTGCCGCTCCCGCGGTAGGCATAAACCTTAATCCCGCCCGCCTCAAGCGCACGGGCGGCGTTTCCACCAACCTGCCCGGTGATGAGGACCGTTGCGCCATGCTCCGAGAGCATCTGGACCGCCCGGGGCCCGACCCCGCCGGCAGCATCAATGAGGGGATTCTCAACCGATTCAGACTTCCCCGTCTCCGTATCGACGAAGACAAAGTAAGGTGCCCGGGCGAACCGCTGTTCGGCCGGGGCGTCCGTGCCAGAGGCACGTGCTGTGATGCAGACTATCATACTGATACACTCCACTCGGAATTATTACTCATATGGGCATAATCCTATGGGTAGATGCACCCGCTCAATGCCCGCCGCACTCCCCGCCGTCTTCGTGGTGGCAGGAACTCTCACCCGGCGAGAGGCGGCCGGCAATATAGTCCTGTGCTACATAATCAACATTCCCGCTGATACCGAGGAGCACCTCAATCCCGTTCTGATGGAAGAGGTCGACGGCCCGCGGCCCCATCCCACCGGCGATGATCAGGTCGATCTTGTGCTCCGCAAGGAAGACCGGGAGACGTCCGGGTTCGTGGCCGGGGTTCGGGAGGTCGTCTCTCCGGTAGATGATCGAACCCTCGACATCAAAGATCGCATACCCTTCGCAGTGCCCGAAGTGCCCGGACACCTGGTTTCCGTCCTGTGCAATTGCAATTCTCATAGGGACACCTGTTTCTCGCGGCCTTATGCAGGGTAGACCGCACGCAAACATACTACACATAAGCGCGAATTGGGTTAAAACCATCCATCATGACACCCGGGGTACCTTTTTTAAGGCGGGCGACACCCTGCGGTATACCTGCGACCAGGAGCTGTGGTGAAACTGATGATTCAGCCTTTGGATATCAGGAAGTACCGGAACGTCTACGAGCCGGAAAAGGTGCAGTGCGCCAGCACCGAAGAGATGCGGCCGATGGAGGAGATCATAGGTCAGGAACGGGCGCTCCGGGCGTTGCGGTTCGGCCTTGAGATCCGTGAATCGGGGTTCAACGTCTACACCGCGGGCGCCCAGGGCACCGGGCGGATGACCGCCGTCCGGAGTTTCCTTGATGAGCTCGCGAAGGCCAAACCCCGGGCGAGCGACTGGGTCTATGTCCACAATTTCGAGAACCAGTACGAACCAGACGCCATCGCCCTCCCGGCGGGGAGGGGCGTCCGGTTCAGAGAGGATATGAAACGGTTCATCGAAGAGGCACGTCGGGCGCTCCCGAGAGCGTTTGAGAGCGAAGAGTATGCCAAACGGCGCGATGAGACCCTCAAGACGCTCCAGGGGCGGAGGACCGATCTTGTCGCCCGGATCAACCAGCGCGCCCAGGAACAAGGCTTCGTCATCCAGATGAGCCCCATCGGCCTCCTGACCATCCCGGTCATCAACGGAAGACCAATCCCCGAGGAGGAGTTCATCAGCCTCCCCGATGAGATGCGGGCTGAGGTCCAGCGGCGGCGGGACGCCCTCAACACCGAACTTCGGAGCGTGCTCCGGCAGGTGCAGGACATCGAGCGCCAGGGCGCCGAGGCGGTCAGGGACCTGAACCACGACATCGCCCTCTACGCGATAGGAAACCTCGTCGCCGAACTCAAGGAGAATTACGCCGGCGTCCCGGAGATCCCGGAGTACATCGACGCCGTCCAGAACGACATCCTCGAGAACCTCCAGACCTTCCTTGGGGTCGCCGAGCAGCCGGAGGTTCCGCCCCAGTTCCAGGCCTTTATCCGGGAACTCCCGTTCCGGAAGTACGACGTGAACGTCGTCGTGGACAACGCCGACATCAAAGGGGCCCCGGTGATCGTCGAGCAGAACCCCACCTTCCAAAACCTCCTCGGGAAGATCGAGAAAGAGGTCCAGTTCGGGATCTTCACGACCGATTTCACGATGATCAGGCCGGGATCGCTGCATATGGCCAACGGAGGCTACCTCGTCCTCAGCGTCGAAGATCTCCTGCGAAACCCCTTCTCCTGGGACGGGCTCAAGACGGCCTTGAAGACCGGGAAAGCCGTCATCGAGGAACCGGGAGAGCGGATGGGGTTCGTCACGGCAAAGACCATCAAGCCCGAGGCCATCGCCCTCGATATCAAGGTGACCCTCATCGGGACACCGATGCTCTACCAGCTCCTCTACCGGCTGGACCCCGACTTCAAGGAGCTCTTCAAGGTCAAGGCCGACTTTGATATCGTGATGGAGAGGAACAACGAGAATGCCGGGAAGTACGCCGACTTCATGTGCAACCTCATCAGGGAGGAAAACCTCCGGCACCTCGACCGGGACGCGATCGCCCGGGTGATCGAGTATGGGTCAAGGCTCGCCGAGGATCAGCAGAAACTCTCGACCCGGTTCGCCGCCATTGCAGACCTCATCAGGGAGGCGAACTTCTACGCTGTGCAGGAAGGGGCGGAGCAGATCGCGAAGCAACATGTCACGAAGGCGATCGAGGAGAAGATCTACCGCTCGAACCTGATCCAGCAAAAGATCGAGGAGTACATCAGGCGGGGGATCTTCCTCATCGAGGCCGAGGGGGAGAAGGTCGGCCAGGTGAACGGCCTCTCGGTTATTGGTCTTGGTGACTTCGCCTTCGGCCGGCCGTCGAAGGTGACCGCGAGCATCGGGGTCGGGCGCGAGGGGATCGTGGATATCGAGCGGGAGGCGGCGCTCGGCGGGCCGATCCACACAAAAGGTGTCCTGATCATCAACGGCTACCTCAACAACAACTACGCGCGCGACAAACCGCTCTCCCTCTCAGCGAGGCTCGTCTTCGAGCAGAGTTACGAGGGGATCGAGGGCGATTCCGCGTCGAGCACCGAACTCTACGCCCTCCTCTCGGCGCTCTCGGGGCTCCCCTTAAAACAGTACCTCGCCGTCACCGGCTCGGTGAACCAGAAGGGCGAGGTCCAGGCGATCGGGGGCGTCAACGAGAAACTGGAGGGATTCTATGAGGTCTGCAAGGCGAAAGGGCTCAACGGCAACCAGGGAGTGCTGATACCGGCAAGCAACGTCCAGAACCTGATGCTCAAGGAGGAGGTCGTCGAGGCCGCGAAGGCCGGGAAGTTCCGGATCTACCCGGTGCGGACGATCGATGAGGGGATCGAGATCCTCACTGGTGTCCCGGCGGGCACTCGCCGGGAAGATGGGACCTACGAGGAGGGGACGGTGAACTACCTTGTGGACCGGCGCCTTGGCGAGATGGCGGAGACGATGCGCGGATTCCAGCCGACGATGGTGAAGTGACCGGGATGGAGCAGAGGCGAACGGTCTACATGGACCATGCGGCGACGACGCCGGTGCGGCCGGAGGTCGTCGAGGCGATGCTCCCCTACTTCTCGGAACGGTTCGGGAACCCCTCCTCGCTCTACGCCCTCGCCCGTGAGGCGAAGGAGGCGGTGGAAGAGGCCAGGGGGCGGGTGGCGGCGGCGATCGGGGGCCGGCCGGAGGAGGTCTTCTTCACCTCGGGCGGCACGGAGTCCGACAACTGGGCTGTCAAGGGGGTGGCAGCGGCCCTCCGGAAGCGCGGGGACCACATCATCACCTCTGCAATCGAGCACCACGCCGTCCTCCACCCCTGCGAGGTGCTCGAGAAGCAGGGCTACCGGGTCACCTACCTGCCCGTCGACGAGTTCGGGCGCGTGAACCCGGGCGCCGTCGAGGATGCCGTCACCGACCGGACCATCCTCGTCTCGGTGATGGCAGCGAACAACGAGATCGGGACCGTCCAGCCAGTCGCAGAGATCGGCCGGATCGCGCACGACCACGGCGTCCTCTTCCACACCGACGCCGTGCAGGCGATCGGGGCCTTCCCGGTGGACGTGGATGCGATGGGAGCCGACCTCCTCGCGCTCTCGGCCCACAAGTTCGGCGGCCCCAAGGGGATCGGAGCGCTCTACATCAGGCGGGGGACCAGGATCGCGACGTTCATGGACGGCGGGGCGCAGGAGCGGGGCCGACGGGCCGGGACCGAGAACGTTCCCGGGATCGTGGGGCTCGGCCGGGCGATCGAACTCGCGGTTGGTGAGATGCCCCGGAGTTCTGCCAGGATCGCCACGATGCGGGATCGAATGATCCGGGGGATCCTCGATGCTATCCCGGATACCAGGCTCAATGGCCACCCGACCGAGCGGCTCCCGAACAACGTGAACGTCGCGTTCCGCTACGTCGAGGGGGAATCGATCCTTCTCCTGCTCGACAGCCTCGGGATTGCCGCCTCCACCGGGAGCGCCTGCACCTCGGCGTCACTTGAACCCTCGCACGTCCTCACCGCCTGCGGTCTCCCGCCCGAGCACGCCCACGGGTCGCTCCGGCTCACCCTGGGGCCGGGGAACACCGAAGACGACGCCGACTACGTCCTCTCGGTCCTTCCCGGGGTCATCGAGCGCCTGCGGCAGATGTCGCCGCTTGGGGGGCGGTGAGGATGGCAGGCATCTTCAAGGCATATGATATCAGGGGGCGTTACCCGGACGAACTGAGCGAGGCGACGGCACGGAACATCGGCAACGCGTTCGTCCGTCTCCTCGGGGCGGAGCGGATCGTCGTCGGGCGGGATATGCGGCTCTCGTCGGCGTCACTTGCCGGTGCGTTCGCCGAAGGCGCGGTTGAGGCCGGGGCGGATGTCGCTGACGCCGGAGAGGTGAGCACGCCGCTCCTCAACTATGCCATCATCATGGGGGAGTTCGACGGCGGGGCGATGGTGACGGCCTCCCACCTCCCGGGGGAGATGAACGGGCTCAAACTTGCGGGCAGGGATGCAGTCCCCCTCTCCGGCGACCGGGGGCTGCCGCTCCTCGAGACGATGACCGGGGAGGAGCCGGTGGCGAGGTGGCCAGCCGCCGGAATCCACTATCGGGTCGATATGCTCGATGACTACATTGGAAAGGTGGCCGGGTTTGTCCGGGCGCCAAAACCGATCAGGATCGTGGTGGACGCGGGAAACGGTATGGCCGGACCGGAGATACCTCGCCTCTTTGCGCGGGTCCCGGCATGGCGGCTGATACCGATGTACCTCGAGCCCGACGGGAGGTTCCCCCACCACCACGCTAACCCGCTCGACCCCGCGACCACCCGCGAGCTCCAGGACCGGGTCGTGGCGGAGGGCGCGGACTTCGGGGTCGCGTTCGACGGCGATGCGGACCGGTGCGGGTTCATCGATGAGCGGGGCGAGCGGGTCAGGGAGGACCTGGTGACCGGGCTCATCGCGGAGTTCCTGCTTGAAGGGAACCCGGGAGCGACCGTCCTCTACGACCTGCGATCGAGCCGGGCCGTGGTGGAGGCGATCGCCCGGGCCGGAGGGCGTGGTGTCCGGTCCCGGGTGGGCCATGCCTTCATCAAGACCAGGATGCGAGAGGAGGACGCGGTATTCGCCGGGGAACTCTCCGGGCACTACTACTACCGGGATATGGGGTTTACGGATAACGGGCTCCTCACGCTGGTCCAGGTGGCAAACATCATCGCGGCCAGGGGCCGGCCCCTCTCCGAGCTCGTCAGGCCGCTGGACCGCTACCCCTCGACCGGGGAGATCAACCTCCGGGTGCGCGAACCCGATATCGTGCTTGCGGCGCTTGCGGCGCGCTACGGGGACGCTGACCTCGACTACCTGGACGGGCTGACGGTGGGCTATCCGGCGTGGTGGTTCAACATCCGTCGTTCCCACACCGAGCCGGTGGTGCGGTTGAACCTCGAAGCGGATACAGCGAGCCTGGTGGACGAGAAGCGGCAGGAGGTGCTCGGCGTCATCCGGGAGGCCGACCCGGGCGCGAAGGTGGTGTAGTCCGGCGCAGAAGGCCGCTGATCGGCCCGCACAACGTATTTATCGTAAAAGGGAGATGTTTATATGCACCGGAGATCCCCGGGATCCGGGAAAACGCAGCAATACGCGGCGCTTCCATATCCCTGGTACTTAAGCGGTTGTTTTGGGGCCCGTAGCTTAGTCCGGTCAGAGCGCCCGGCTCATAACCGGGCGGTCGTGGGTTCAATTCCCTCCGGGCCCACCATTATTCCTTAAAAAGTTATAATAAAAGGCCATATTCGAGTTTTAGCACTCACGATGAGAGGTACCTGGATCCGGCCCGCCTCCCACGCGCCCACCGTTTGTGACATATGGTTAACAAATGCTGAAAAATTATGTCACATCGTTAATATTTATCCGCTCATTCGGGAAGAGTATTCTATCATGATCACAAAGAAGCGCAACCTGAAGTATAGAATCAACTGGAGAGATGCGAGGGAAGCCATCCTGCGCGAGCGGATCTGCGGACCAAAACTGCGGTTTGACCCTGACATAACGACAAAAGCTGCCTCTGATTTTTCAAAAAGGATTCAAGAAGGCGAATATGAGTACGGCAGAAAGACCGCAGAAATCTTCTCAAACTTCCTCGATCCATCCTCGGAGGTGCTTGAGATCGGGCCCGGGCCGGGGACGGTCACCGTTCCGCTCTCAAAGCGGGTCAAAAAGATCACCGCCGTTGACCTCTCGCTCCGAAACATTGCCCACCTCGAGGAGAATCTGCGTGAAGAATCCTGTGACAACGTCGAGGTGATCCATACAAACTGGCTTCGTACTGATGACGAGGCGCTTCGGGACCGCTACGACCTGGTCTTCTGTTCGCACTTTCTCTGGATGATCCCGGACCTTGAAGAACACCTGAAGAAGATGGAGAACGCCTCCAGGAGATACTGTGCCATCGTGCAGCCAGCCGGGAGGGGCGATCTCGTCAAGGAAGTCTATTCCCGGATCACCGGCAGGGAGTATGGCGGCGAATTCGAACCCGACGGCGACTATTTCGCCTACGTCATTCTCAGGGAATGGGGCAGGCTGCTCGACGTCACACATTTCTCGTTCACCAATACGATGACCCTGGAGGAGAAAGTCCGCTCGACGGCGTCCTTCATCGGCCGGTTCGTCGAGGTCGATGAGGGCGTGGCTGAACGCATCCGCGACCTGATCCTCCCGCACGCCGATGAGGACGGTAGGTTTGTCGAGACAAACAATGTGGTGGTCATGTGGTGGGAGGTGGCTTCACCCACCTCCAGTTAAAATGGGTGGTTGTGCCTGGCGGGCGGGTCGGCACAACTCAATTACAGGGAGGAGTCGCCCTCATCTTCCGGGCAGCCCTCCTCCCGCTCGCGGCCGCACCCGGCGATCCGGATCATCTTCCCGTGCACCAGGGCGTCGGCGACCTTCCCCCGCGCTTCATGGAGGTCGCGCCAGAGGGTCTTTCTGGAGACCCCAAGGGCGCGGGCGGCCGCTTCCTGTTCGAGCCCCGCAAGATCGACGAGCCGGAGGGCCTCGACCTCCTCGGGAAGGAGGTCGACAACCGCGCCGGGCCTCCCGCAGAGGGGGCCAAAACAGCGGAAGGCCGCGCCTTCCCTGATCCTCCGGCGGACCCGTGGTCGTCCTCGCCCCCGCCCGTGGCGGCCACAGCCTCCCCCGGGCTCTTTCTCGTTCATTCCAGCACCATCTCCTGATTGAGAGATCCGCTCCCCATGAAGATAGTGCCTTCGATCCGGTGGGGTTACCACCGGCGCCGTGCCCGACCGCCACGGAAGCCGCGGCCGCATCCCCACGGGATACCGCCCCGGCCGACACCGCGGAGCACCGGTGCGGCGCCTTCTTCCGTCGCCGCCGGTGTCCCGGGCAGGACGCACCGGCCCCGGCGGCCGCCCGTCAGGGGGCCAC